>Ga0307290_10000456_pt1 | contig 13929 bp, 12 predicted proteins | sample ER_DNA_144_FD_194472 | JGI IMG/M metagenome (GOLD analysis project Ga0307290, IMG submission 194472) | Bulk soil microbial communities from the East River watershed near Crested Butte, Colorado, United States - ER_DNA_144 | ecosystem: Environmental > Terrestrial > Soil > Floodplain | place... | reverse complement strand
TTCCAGGGCCGGAGCGCGCACGCCGCGGGCGCGCCCTGGCGCGGGCGCAGCGCGCTCGATGCCGTCGAGCTGATGGACATCGGCTGGAACTTCCGGCGCGAGCATCTGCGGTTGCAGCAGCGCTCGCATTACGTCATTCCCAACGGCGGCGATCAGCCCAACGTCGTCCCGCCGACCGCCTCCGTGTGGTACTATCTGCGCGAGCTCGACTATCCGCACATCCAGGAGATGTTCGCGCTCGCCGACACCATCGCGCACGCCGCGGCAATGATGACCAGTACCACGGTGCTGCCGCCGCGCATTCTCGGATCAGCATGGCCTGGCCATTTCAATCGCGTCGTGGCCGAGGCCATGTACGAAAACATCAAGCAGGTCGGATTGCCCGAATGGAGCGACGCCGATCAGCGCCTCGCCAAGGCCTTGCAACGCGATCTGGGCGTGCCCGATTCGGGATTGGCGGTGAAGCTCGATACCCTGAGGCCGGCGTTGAAGCCCAATGAGCGCACGGGCGGGGGCTCGGACGACATCGGCGACGTGTCGTGGAACGTGCCGACGGTGACGCTGCGCTTTCCCTCGAATATCCCGGGTTTGCCCGGGCACAACTGGGCGAATGCGATCTCCATGGCCACGCCGATCGCCCACAAGGGCGCGACCGCGGGCGCCAAGGTGATGGCCATGACGGTCCTCGATATGCTCATGCGGCCGGAGCTCGTCACGCAGGCGTGGGAGTATTTCCGCAATGTCCAGACCAAGGACCTCAAGTATCAGCCGCTCATTCGCCCGCAGGATCGCCCCGCGATCGAGCTGAACCGGGACGTCATGGCGCGCTATCGTCCCGCGATGCGCCGCCTCTATTACGATCCGACCAAGTACCGCACCTATCTGGAGCAGCTGGGGATCACCTATCCCACCGAGCGCGCGGCCGACGGCAGCTGTGCGGGGAGCGCGACGCCGTAGCCAAAGCACTGTCCTCACGCCCTACCCGGCCTCCCGGGTTTCGCGAACTCACGCATTTCACTATAGTGACGTATGGTCCTTTTGCCTTGTGAGAAGGCGTAACGGCCCCGCGTCGTAGCACGCCAACCGGGGGGGGCTCGGACCGGACCCTGCTGCTCGAGTGCCGGCTGGAGCAGCTGCGCGGTGCGCTCGACGAGGCGCGCGCCGAAGCCGATCAGGCCCGCATCCGGCTCGCCGAGGCTGCCGCCCGTGAGGCCGGTGAAACCCAGCGCCTGAGCGTGGTCCAAGACGAGGTCGCCCGCGCCCGTGCCGAAATCGCCGCGCTGCACCGGCGACTGGAACAGTCTGAGGCGCTGCGCGCCAAACTCCAGGGACATCTCATCGAGTCGGAGCCGCGCGAGGACGCGCAGGAGCTGGTGCGCCTGCGACGGGAAGTGGCTGCGGCCCGGGAGCGCATCGCCGCCAGCGAACAGACAGCCTCGCAGCTGCGGGCTCGCGTGGACGAGCTGGTGGCATCCCGCGAGACGTTGCTCACGCGGGTGGTCGAGTGGCAACGCGCTGTTCGCGACGGCGACACCGAAGCCGTCGACCTTGCCGAGTTCATCGCCAGTCTGCGCCGCGCGGTCCTCGATCTCGAACGAGACAACGCCTTGGGAGAGCGCCGCGAGGCCGCCTTGCGCGAGCAGCTCGAGCAGGCGACAGCGCCCCCCCCAGCAGCGATGCCGGCGGTGACGCCGGAGCCCCCGGAGCCCCCGCAGCCCCCTGCGGACGATCTGGTCGCGGCACTGGCGGCGGCGCAGCACCCAGAAGACCAGGTGGAGCTGCTCCTCCGGCTCGGCCGTCGTGGGGGCGACGACGCGTTTTATGCCATCCGGCCCTGGGCCACCGCTGAAGATCCGAACGTGCGCGCCGCGGCCTACCAGTCGCTCGGCCGGCTACTGGAACGGGACCCGGCGCGGCTCGAGCCCCACGTCCGCTGGGGCATCGCCGACTCGAACCCGCACGTGCGGCGGCGCGTCGTGCTCGCCGCGGCCGCGGCGCGCGGCCTCGCGCTGAGGCCGCTCCTGGAGCCGCTGAGCGCTGATCCCGACCCCCAGGTGCGCCGCATCGTGCATCGGATCCTTCGCACGCAAGACCCTCAACGCACGGAAGCCGGCATCGTGCAGCGAGCTTCATAGTGGAGATCCGTTACAAGCGAAGCCACTTCGCTAAGCTCCTGGGGTTCACGGACAATCAACTGGCCGCCGCGGACAAACTGCCCGAGCTGAAGGCACTCGCCGGCGGACCCGCTTCGTACCAGGCGCGACACCTGTCGGCGTACCGCAGGGTGCTGGACCGCCACCCTCGCCGGGAACCGACGCGCCGCCAGCTCTTCCTCAACTTCAAGGGTGGCACCGGCAAGACCAGCCTCTCGGTGGCGTACGCCTACCGGCTCGCGGAGCTGGGCCACCGGGTCCTGCTGATCGACCTCGATTCACAGGGGCACGCGACGCAGCACCTGGGCCTCGCTGCCGAGAGCCTCGAGCGCACGGTCTTCGATACCCTGGTCAACGGAGTACCGATCGAAGACGTGATCGTGCGGACACCGCTCGCGGAATTCGATGTGCTCCCGGCCAACCTGCGGATGACGACCATCGACATCTCGCTGATGCCGATGGCCGGGCGCGAGTACAAGCTCCAGCGGGCCCTCGCCAGGGTGTTGGACCGCTACGAGTTCATTGTCATGGACGCCCCGCCCGCCTTTGGGCTGCTGAACCTCAACGCGCTCATGGCGACCGACGATCTGCTCGTGCCGGTGCTTCCGGATTTCCTGTCGTTTCACGGTCTCAAATTGTTGTTCGAGACGCTGGGCCAACTCGAGGAGGACCTGAACCACCGGCTGCAGGAGATCCGGATCGTCCTCAATCAGTACAACCCGACGACCCGGATCGCACGCGAGGCCAAAGCCGCGCTGGAGGCGCATTATCCCGAGTATCTGTCGGACACGATCGTGCGGCAGTGCACACAGTTCGCGCGGGCATCGAGTGATCGCCTGCCCATCAATGCCTACGCCCCATCGTCCAAGGGAGCCAGGGACATTGATGCCCTTATCACCGAGATGATCAGCGCGCACGTCGTGCGCGCGATGGAGAGAAGCGCGTGACCACCGGTTTCGACGCCAACGTTCCAGCCCGCAAGCCGCGGACGATCTCCCGCGTGCTCTCCGAGCTCACGGCCGTCCCCGAAAACGGGAAGCCACCGGCGAGTATCGAGCTGGCTGCCGCTCCTGCGCCTGCAGCTCCGAAACCAAGCCCCCCAAGCCCGCGCGTGGCACGCGGGACGAGCGGTCAGGAGCGGGCGGGGGCGGGGGCCGCATCGCTGCGGGAGCGTCTGGCGATGACCGCTCACGGGTCCTCCGGTGCGGCCGAGCCGCAGCAAACCGCAGCCGCGGTGCGGGAGCTGATCGAGGTCATGCGCGCCCGGCTCGAGTCCGCCATCGAGGAACGGACCCGGCTGGCCGGGGAGCTGGAGGAAGTTCGCGCCGCGCTCGCCCGGGGCGAGGCCGAGCTGAAGAAGGAGCGCCGGGCCCGGGCCGCACTCGAGGCTCAGGCCGAGGAGCGGCGGCGGATCGCCGAGGAAGCGGTGGCCGAGGCAGAAGCGCTCGCCGCCGAGCGCGATCAGGTGCTCGAGGAGATTACCGGGCTGCGCGGGCTCGAAGACCAGGCGGCGCTGCTGCAGGAAGCGGAGGCGGAGCTGGCCGACCTGGACGGGCGGCACAAGGAGGCGCAGTCCGGTCGCGCGCGCGCCGAGGCACGATGCCGGGAGCTTACGTCGGACGTGGAGCGCCTGTCCGCGGCCGGCGAAGCGCTCGAGGCCCTTGAGTCGCTGGTCAAACGCAGTCACTAACGGCCTCTACTTCAACGGCACAAACGCGAGCCCGTTGTTCGGATTCATCGGGATCACCAACTGGTTCGCGCCCGCGTCGTGGCACATCGATGCCAAAGACGTAGTCACTGAAGTTAGGGTCACTAAAAGGTGGTCATAATGCCGATGCTGACCATTCGGTTGGCGGGATATGAACCGCCGTCCACGCCGCGGAACTGGTCCCGGAGGTCGAGACCTGCGGCTTCCACGTCCCAAGCCGGCAGGGCCGGATCGGGTCCCGAATATCCAGTGATCGTGAACAGGTTCTCGGCTCGCACGTAGACGCGCGCGGCCGGGATCCAGCGCACAAAGGCCGGAGGGAAATCGTAGCCGACCTGAATCGAGCGCAGGCGAACGTACGAGCCATCCTCGACCCAATAGCTCGAGAACTGCCGGCTGAACACATCGGTCACATCTAATCTCGGGTACTTGGCGTTCGGGTTCGTCACGCGTCCGGGACAGGCACTTCCGGAACAAGGCCCGTCCAAAACCGCCGAATTGGCCAACAGGTCGCGTCGCACGTTGGTATCGAAATATCGGAACACATACCAGTACTTCTGTGCGTTGAAGATCTGGTTGCCGAATGTCCCGAAGAGCATGATATCGAGGTTCCAGGACCCACGGCGCAGGCCGAGGTCGAGGCCGGCGCTGAAGTCAGGATGTGGACTTCCGATGACTGTCCGGTCGGCGGCGGTAATCGCGCCATCGTTGTTGATGTCCCGGAACTTGATCCGGCCGGGGCGCGCCCCGTAGGCCCAATAGGGAGCGGCGTCGAGAGAATCCAGGTAGAAACCCTCCGCCACGAGTCCATAGAACGCCCCGAGGGGATGGCCGACCATGCTGACCACCGGGTCCTGCCCGCGCAGCGCAACGGGCCCGAAGAACGACTCCGTCCCGAGCGCGTCGATGCGGAGGACGGTGTTCCGATAGTGGCTGCCGTTGAAGGTCACGCTGAACGCGGTCGCGCCGAGCGTCCCTCGGTAGCCGAGGGAAACGTCAATGCCGTTGTTTCTCATCTTCCCGGCGTGGGCAACCGTCGGAGCCCACCACAGGCTGTCCGCCTCGCGCCGATAAACGTCAACGGTCAACGTGCCCCGGCCGTCCCACATCGCGAGATCCATTCCAATGTTCATGGAGCGGTTCTTTTCCCATTGAGGGAACGTGTTGCCACCGCCCGAGCCGTTGAAGATCCTGGCCGAAGGAATGGGCTGCGCGCCCGCGATTCCCCACCCGAACCGCAGCACGAGGTTGGGGAACGCTCTCCAACCCATACTCAACCCCGGAAACGTTCCCCACCGACGCTCTGCCGCGGGTCTCGCAGCCCCGTCGCGCCGCAGTGTGACGCTCGCGTAATACCTGCCGGCGTATTCGTAATCGGCCTTACCAAAGAAGGACAGAAGCTCCCACTTCGCGTCAGCGCTGCTGACGTTCGCCGTGCTCGGATCGCAGGGCGCGCCCGGCGGTCCGAGCAGATTCGAACAGATTCGTTGCTCGAACTCGGTGTTGCTCCGGTTCGCCTCGTGCCCGAGCAATGCGCTCACATGGTGCTGGCCCATCGTCCGGGAATACGTCAGCGTGTTGCTCCAAGTCCAGTCCGTGGCCCGCCCGTCGCGCTCCGTTCTTCCGTCGATGGTGATGGGCTCCGCGTCCTCGGGTGTGGCGGGCGAGTAGCCCCTGAAAGAGACGCGCGCAACGTCTATCCCGAATTGCGTCTTGAGTGCGAAGCCACGACCGGCGTCCAGAGCGGCAAACGCATTACCGAAACCGCGATCCGTGGTCGTGACGTTGTCCTTCCCGAAGTAGGCGACCTTGAGAGGGTTGCTCATGTTGCCCAAACCGGAGGCCTTGCCCGAGGCGAAATTGCCCCCGATGTCATAGATGGGGACAACCGGCTGCTGCAGCATGTTCTTGCCGATGATGTTGTTTTCGCCAAGGGCGTTGTCGTCGAGCCCGCCGTAGCCCCGCTCGCGCGATACGGCGATGTGCTCTCCCGCGTTCAGGCGCCCCTGGGTGAACGACGTGTTGACCCGCCCGCTCCCTCGCTGGAGCCGGTTATACGCCGCGGTTCCCGCTTGATCGAAGTAATTGAGGGCAGCGTGGTAGGCGCTGTTTCCCCCGACTCCCGACATCGCAAGGTTGGCGTCGGTGTAGTGACCGGTACCGAATACCGCGTCCCACCAGTTTGTGCCCTGGCTCCCAGGCATGATCAGGTTGTCGGGATACGAGTACGTGGCCGGGTCCACGTTGTTGCACGGCGCCGTCCCGCAATTGTTCGGCCAGTTGTAAGCGGGCACCGATGGATTGTTTCCAAGCGTATCATTCCCGTAGATGTTCGTCGGGACCGCTAGCCCGGCATTCCGATAGGCGGTTCTCATGACCTCGAAGTAGTCGAGCGCCTTGAGAATCAGGAAGTCGTCATAGCCACGCACCGGTGTGGCGACGCCCGTTGTCAGCTCCAGCGTAGCCCGGCGCGGACCTGGCCGGCCGCGCTTCGTTTCGACAACGACGACGCCGTTACCGCCGCGCGAACCGTAGATGGACGCTGCTGACGCGTCCTTTAGAACGTGAATCGCTTCGATGTCGTCCGGGCTCAGCCAGTTGAGATACGACTCCTGCACCGGCGTCCCGTCGATGACGTAGAGCGGGTCGTTGTCGTGGAATGAGGTCATCCCGCGGATGCGTATCGTCGTGCGTGAACCGGGAGACCCGCTGTTCTCGACCGTCATACCAGACACGCGACCATCCAGGCGCTGGAGCACGCTGGTTGAGGTCTGCCGAGACAGGCCCGTGACATCGACGGTGGCGACGGCGCCGGTAATGTTGGCCCGTTGTTGTGTCGTATAACCCGTGACGACCGTGTCCGGCAACGGCCCGATGGCGGGTTCCAGCGCTACATCGAGTGTCGAGCGGCCACGGATCGGTTCGGCGATCCCCCGGTATCCCGTGAGGGTGAAAACCACGACGCCGTCGCGCGGGGCCGCGAGCGAATACCGCCCCTGCCCATCCGTCGTGGTAGCGGTATCGGTTCCCCGAATTCGCACGGTGACGCCCGGGAGTGGCGGGCCTGCTTGCGAGGTCACTCGACCGGAGATCTCGATCATCTGGCCGAATGCGCTGCCGCACACAACCAGGTTCATGATCAAGCTCATCCAGGCCTGACGGCGGTAGTTCACTGATCGAACCTCAGAAGAGCCGCCTAACGATAGTCCCCCCTCTCCCGAAAGGAGAGGGGGTCAGGGGTGAGGACCTATTTCAACGGCACAAACGCGTGCCCGTTGTTGGGACTCATCGGGATCACGAGCTGATTCGCGCCGGCGTCGTAGCACATCGACGCCGCGTTCGGAATGCTGCGCGCGATCAGCTCGGCCGGCTGCTCGATCGCGCCCGATGCCAATCCGTACCTCGCGATCTACACGATCTTCAAGACGGGGCTCGAAGGGCCGATCAGCAGCTCAGGTGACGGGGCGAAGTACCTCTCGGACACCATCTACGACGCGATTCGGCTGCATCAGGGCAGCGCGCGGGAAGAACGGTAGGGAGCGGACCGCGTTGCTGCGGGAGCGTCTGGCGATGACCGCTCACCGGTTCGCCGCTGGCGCCGAGCCGCAGCAAACCGCGGCCGCGGTGCGGGAGCTGATCGAGGTCATGCGCGCCCGGCTCGAATCCGCCATCGAGGAACGGACCCGGCTGGCCGGGGAGCTGGAGGAAGTTCGCGCCGCGCTCGCCCGGGGCGAGGCCGAGCTGAAGAAGGAGCGCCGGGCCCGGGCCGCACTCGAGGCTCAGGCCGAGGAGCGGCGGCGGATCGCCGAGGAAGCGGTGGCCGAGGCAGAAGCGCTCGCCGCCGAGCGCGATCAGGTGCTCGAGGAGATTACCGGGCTGCGCGGGCTCGAAGACCAGGCGGCGCTGCTGCAGGAAGCGGAGGCGGAGCTGGCCGACCTGGACGGGCGGCTGCAGGAGGCGCAGTCGGCCCGAGCCCGCGCCGAGGCACGATGCCGGGAGCTTACGTCGGACGTGGAGCGCCTGTCCGCGGCCGGCGAAGCGCTCGAGGCTCTTGAGTCGCTGGTGAGACGCAGTCACTAGCGCGCGGAACCTCCGACCTTGTACGGACGCTAGTCCGCGAGGAACGCAGTGAGCACGTGGACGCGTGACGCGCGCCGCGCCGGCGCGAAGCCCGCGAGCAGCGCGACGCCTACGATCGCGAGCACCACGACGAGCATCGTCGCCGGATCGTTCGGCGACACGTCATATAGCGACTTCGTGAGAACCCCCGTCAACGCGAGGGCGCCGAAGAGGCCCACGGCCGCCCCGCTCGCCGCGAGCAGGATCGTGCGACGCATCACCATCGCGACGACGTTGGCTGGCGTCGCGCCGAGCGCCATGCGCAACGCGATCTCGCGAGTGCGTTCCGCGACGTCGTAGGCGAGCACGCCGTACGTCCCGATCGCGGCAAGCAGCAGCGCGATCGCGGCGAACACACTGAGTAGTCTCGTCTGGAACACCGGCTCGGCGGCAACATCCATCAGCGCGTCGTCCATGCTCATGAGCTGCTGCGCTGGAACCGTCGGGTCCACGTCCCGGAGGACCGCGCGCATGGCCCGCGCGGTAGTCGCGTCCGCGCTCGTTCGCACCACGTAGGTCATGTGGCCAAGGATGAAACCCCAATCGCTCTGCTGAATCGGGAAATACATCGTCGCGTGCTTCTCCATCGATCGATCCTGAACGACGTCGTTCACGACGCCGATGACGGTCATCCAGCTGTCTGACCCAGGGTGGTCGGTCTCCATCGAGACCCGCTTGCCGATGGCATCCTGTCCCGGCCATACCCGGTTCGCCACGCTGCGGCTCACGATGACCACGTTCGGCGCGCCTGCCACGTCGCCCACGGAGAAGTCGCGACCGGCATCGAGTCTCACTTTCATTGTCGCGAAATAGCCGATGCTCACGAGCGTCTTGTCCAGACCAAAACCGTGTGGGACAGGAGATGGCCCTTCGACGACAAAATCGCCCATCATCCCGACACCTCCCATCGGGCGCCACGAGATCGCGCCAATGCCGCGGACACCGGGGATGTGCGCCAGCCCGTCGATGAGCCGTGCATGAAACGCCTTCTGCCGCGTCGCATCCGGATAGCCGAGCGACGGCAGGTCGACGACCATCGTCATGACCTCGCTGCCGTCGTATCCCTTGTCGGCGGCACGCATGCGAATGAAGCTCTTGATCATCAGTCCCGCTCCGGTGAGCAGCACCAGCGCAAGCGCGACCTCGGCCGCCACCAGTGCGCCACGCAGGCGGGTCGTTGCGCCACCGACGGTGCGAGTCCCGTGCGCCATCGCCTCCCGCGGCGGGCGCCGGCCTCCCTGAATGGCCGGCACCAAGCCGAACGCAACGCCCGTCACGAGCGACACGGCGATCGTGAACGCAAGCACCCACCCGTCCAGGTGCACCTCATCCAATCGCGGGATGCGACCGGCCGGCGCGATTGCGAGCAGCGCGCGGACACCCACTTGCGCGATCACGATGCCCAGCGCTCCACCGGCCAGCCCAACGATGCTGCTCTCGGTGAGTAGCTGACGCGCAATGCGGCCGCGCCCCGCGCCGAGCGCAACCCGGACCGCCATCTCGCGCCGGCGCGAGGCGGCGCGAATGAGCAACAGATTGGCGACATTGACGCACGCGATGAGCAGCACGAACGCGACGGCGCCGGCGAAGATGTACAGCGATCCCGCGACGCGGCCGGTCAGCACATCCTTGAGAGGCAGCATTTTCGCCTCTGGCTTCGTCTCGGGATCCTTGGCATCCGGCGGCATCTGCGCCATGACCACGGCGAGCTCGGCGCGCGCCTGTTCCTCGGTGATGGCGGGCCGCAGCCGGCCCAGCACCGAAAGGATGAACGAGTTGCGCGCATTCAGCTGGACCGTGAGCGGCGTCCAGAAGTCCGACTCAGCGGGAAATCCGAATCCCGCCGGCATTACGCCGATCACCGTCGTCGGCACACCATCGAGCGAGATGGACGATCCCAGCACGCGCGGGTCCGATCCGAAACGTTCGTGCCAGAGACGGCTGCTGAGCACCACGACGTTGTCGACGTCCCGTTCCTCCCGGCTGAACGTGCGTCCGCGTATCGGCGGCACCTGAAGCGCGGCGAACACCCCCGGCTCGACGCGCGCGCCGGTGAGTCGGACCGCGTCGCCCGCACCGCTGAGCGTCGCCGCGCGCCGAACGTATGCTCCGACGGCGCTGAAGCTGTGCTGGCGCTCGCGGTACGCAAGCCACTGGCGGTCCGCGAGACCTGGCGGAGGCTCGAAGGGCAGGTCCGGCGGCAGGTACGACGCGAGCACCAACCGATCCGCATCGAGGAACGGCAACGGACGGAGGAGCACGCCATTGACGACGGTGAACACCGCGCTGTTGGCGCCGATCGCGATCGCCAGCGTCGACACCGCGGTGATCGTAAACGCCGGTGTACGGCGCAATGCCCTCAGGCCATAGCGAACGTCCTGCGCCAGCCGCTCGAGCCAGATGCCGATCGCGCCGTACGTCTGCTCGCGCGTCACCTCGCTCACGTGCGTGAGGTTGCCGAACTCACGCCGCGCCGCGCGCTCGGCGTCCTCTCGCGATTCGCCGTGCGCCATACGCTCGGCAATCGCTGCGCGGAGGTGAGTTTCCAGCTCTTCCCGGATCTCGTCCTCGGCGTTCATGTCGCTCCCTCGGCCGGCTCGGTGAGAATCGCCGCGATGGCATTCGTCAGCTGCTCCCAGCGCGACTTCTCGCTCACGAGATGCCTGCGCCCCGCGGCCGTGAGCTTGTAGACGCGTACCCGCTGCCCGTTCTCACTCGTGTCCCATTCGGCGACGATGAGCTTGTGTCGCTCGAGGCGATGCAGGGCGGGGTACAACGACCCGGTGTCCACCTGGAGCGCGTTGGCGGAGTTCGCCTTGACCATCTGGGCGATGCCGTAACCGTGGCGTGGACCCCAGCGCAGCGTCTGGAGGACGATCATGTCGAGCGTACCTTGGAGCAGCTCGAGGCGAGTCAATCCGGATCGTGGCATGGTGTAGTCATTCTACCTCCATGCCTGTAGGATGTCTACATCCCTATCTGTCCGAGGCGCTGGGCGTGCCGACTCCCATACCGAGCTGCACGGCCGTGCGCTGAGAGCCTGTCCTGAGCGGAGCGAAGGACGCCGGCTCGGCGAATGCGCGAGCCCTGAAGGGCTCATCGCGTCCTTCAGGACGCGCGCCGTAGCCGCGCGATCAGGTGCTCGAGGAGATTACCGGGCTACGCGGGCTCGAAGACCAGGCGGCGCTGCTGCAGGAAGCTGAGGCTGAGCTGGCCGACCTGGACGGGCGGCTGCAGGAGGCGCAGTCCGGTCGCGCGCGCGCCGAGGCACGCTGCCGGGAGCTCACGTCGGAAGTGGAGCGCCTGTCTGCGGCCGGCGAAGCGCTCGAGGCCCTTGAGTCGCTGGTGAGACGCAATCGCTGACTGCTAGGTCACGGAGTCGGTCAATCCGCTGCCGTTAATCCGCTAGCGCCAAGCGCGTGACGTCTAACGCCCGCAATTCTGCTGCGGCGCGACTGCTCGTTAGATCGCATCATCAAATGCTGACGTGAGTAACAGTGGCCGCCTTGGGGGGCCCGTCGATGAGGCAAGTCAGGAGAAATTCGATAAGGGCTGCGCTCGTGAACGGTTTCTCACCAGGGATCTCCCACACGACCTGACGCGCATAGTCGATAGTCGGCGTGGCGGAGAGGCTCCCGAGCTTCGGAGGACCGCCACCCAATCCGTTGTATGAGAAGCGACCTGCCCACTCGACTATGAGCAGGCCGGCTTGGTCCAGCCTATTGCTGTAAGCAGGCTGCCAATAGAGGACAAAGCTCCATTGGTTGCTAACCGCAGCGAAGCTCTTTTGGCTACCAGCCGCCGAGAAGCTCAGGTGCGGATCCTTGATACATAAGAAGCTGAGGCCAAGAGAAGGCGACACTTCATTGAGGGCCGCGACGCGCTCATACAACGACTTCTCCATTGACGTGAGATTCTCCGTAACCCTTTGGAATCCATCAATGGACGAACCAAACAATCGCTTCTCCTCAGCGAAATCACGTTCACGCTGAGCGCGAGCAGCCCTTTCTAGTACGGAATCAGCTTTCGGGCGGCCTCCGAGTTCGGTGGCTCGATTGTCAATCGTAGCAATCAATCCATCCAAGCCATATTGCTTGAACCCATACCAAATCTTGGTCGTGGGGATCCACTTCGGAGGCACGGCATCGTCTAGGCACACGACGACGAGGAAATCCCAGCCACTCTCGAGAGCTCGCTCCTTTATCGCGGTCTCTTCGATATGCGTGTAGCCAACCTTGCCCCACCCATCGCTATGGAGCACGACGCACACGCGACTTTCGTGACGAAAGACATTGGAGAAAGCCTCAACTCCATCGGTGTTGGTGCCGACGACAGTCGGCTGCTCTCTGTCGTAAACGAATGTCGATAGGCGATCCGCCAAGCCGTCCTTGATCCGAAGCGCAACGGCCTTGTGTTCGGACAGGAACGTCACCGCGACTTCGTAGGTGAATCCGCTTTTCATCGTTGCGCGGTGCCGATCTAACGGTTCGCGCTTGACCTGCGGCGCGCTGAAGAAAGATTCATTCCTTAATGTACGCGCGCCGTCAGCTTCAAGCACTTGTTAGGCAGCGCGGGCTGGTTAGTACGTGGGGGAATCAGCAAGCTTGGACCGATGCGCTTTTAGCGGAACCGCATAGCGGACAAGGAGCTTGTTGACCAAGTCTAAGTACCAATCGGGAGCCTGAGCTCCTACGACGATGTCTCCCAACAGCAGAGGTACGTCAATTGGCACGCTCCTTCCGACGTAGTCAGGACTGCGCGTGGGATCTACATGCTTATCAGCAGTAATCGGGAAATCAATCAGAAGAGCACGCAACTCTGCTTCGTGCTCGTAACCTTTGCGTTTCCGAAAGAATTGCGAGGCGAAGCTGTTTACAGGGATCCTATCCCGCTCAAAATCAATGTATTTCACCATTCCGATGTGGTACCGATCAGCACCACCGAACCCGTCTTGGAACTGCGGCCTGTCACCTAGAGCTGTTCTGAGCTTCCCCACCGTTGAACGAATAGCTATGGCCGCGTTGGCGTCCGAGTAGAGACGCCACATAGCCTCGGATTCGTGCGGAGATGCGTGCCAGCACGAGATGCAGGCCCATTCACGAATTATGCCCCAGATGTTCCCCAGACCTGGATCGACCTCGATGATGGCGTCCGGCGGAATCGTAAATGGGATCAGCTCTTTCAATCGAGACAGCGGAGGCTGAGTTGATGGGAAGGAGCCTTCAAACTTGTCGTCAAGGAGGGCTACTCTTGGGAAGAAGAGCGAGCGATTCTCGAGCAGCGCGAGAAACTTCGGGAAGCTCAGATATCTCCAGATAACGAGGTCATCGCTCTCTGGTGGCGGAACTGACGGATCGTTTGCGGCATGGCTCAATCGCGCTGCCTAACGAATCGCGCTTAAGCTGCGGCGCGCTGAAGAACAATCCATTCCTTAATCTAGGCGCGCCGCCAGCTTCAAGCGCGTTCTTAGGCTGCTCCAGTGAAGTACTTGAGAAGCGCTTTGGGACGGTAGCCTACAACCACGAAGTCCACCATGAGATTCGGTCGTTCTCCTCCAACAATGGCTCCTGGAGGGACCGGGGCGACCCACCGCCAGTACCGTGCGTCCGGGTTCGTTTGTCCCTTTACCATACCGACGAGCTCGTGCGCGCACGATTCCACAACCGGAAAGCGGAGAAATGTGTAATCGTCCATGGCCTCGACCTCATACCAGAACCTGTCTGGGTGCTCGTCCTCACGGTGTTTATGGACGGTGATTTTGTCACTTCCGTCTGTTCTAGTGGCGTCCCATTTGAACTGAGCCGCGATGACGTTGGCACCGGCCACCCCGCGCAGGAAAGTGAGGAACTGCCATACGTCGCGCGCGGCGCCGGTAAAAGAGAACGGATCAGCCATTCGGTTTCACGAAGGGAGAAGAGCAGCCTAACGGGATCGTGCTTACGCTGCGGC
>Ga0307290_10000455_pt1 | contig 13963 bp, 14 predicted proteins | sample ER_DNA_144_FD_194472 | JGI IMG/M metagenome (GOLD analysis project Ga0307290, IMG submission 194472) | Bulk soil microbial communities from the East River watershed near Crested Butte, Colorado, United States - ER_DNA_144 | ecosystem: Environmental > Terrestrial > Soil > Floodplain | place... | reverse complement strand
ACAGGATTGAGGGGAGGAGTTCTCGGGCGTACCAGTTATGACGCCGTCGTCCGGCGGGTGTTGGCCCGTCTTACGAACACCAAACGTTCGACCGGACGTCAGGGACTGTCCCCGGGACGGGGACTGTCCCTGTAACCGGTGGCGCTCGGCGTGACGTTTTTCAGGGACAGCCCCCTTCGGGGACAGTCCCTAGCGAAGGCCGGTCCAGGGACGGTCCCCGCGCGACGTTTGTAGGGACAGACCCGAAGAACCCGGGTCAGTCCCAGGGCGGCGGGTTGTGTACCCAGGCCCCGCCGAGCATTGTCGCGACGACCTGCACCTCGGGCAGCTCGCTCGGCGGCGAAGCCACCGGATCGCGGTCGAGGACGACGAGGTCGGCTCGGTAGCCGGGAAGCAGCTTGCCGCGGCGCCGCTCGTCGCCTGCGAGCCAGGCCGGATTGACGGTCGAGGCCTGCAGCGCCTCCTCGACGGTCAGCGCCTGTTCGGGGTGCCATGCCGGCCGCTCGTCGAGCGTGCGCAGGACGCCCGCGCAGACGCCGGCGAGCGGATCGAGCTCCTCGATCGGCGCGTCCGAACCGTTGGCGACGAGCGCGCCCGAGTTCCAGAGCGACCGAAATGCGTAGGCGTTCTCCGTCTTGCCCGCCCAGAGCCTGTCGGCGAGGTCGCGGTCGGAGGGCGCGTGCGAGAACTGCACCGAGGCCGCGATTCCGAGTTGCGCGAATCGGTCGACGTCCTCGGGCGCCAAGAGTTGCGCGTGCTCGACACGCTGGCGAAGGCCAAGCGGCTGCCAGTCGCCGCGGGTTTCTTCGAAGGCGTCGAGGGCATCGCGATTCGCCTGATCGCCGATTGCGTGCACAGCGACCGGGAAGCCCGCCCTTGAAGCCGCGCGGATCAGGCCGGCGAACTCCTCGCGGCTCGTGATTTCGACCCCGGAGCCGTCGAGCAGGCGCGCGGTCTGAGAGCCGAGGGTTCCGTCCATGAAGACCTTCAGATAGCCGAGCTTGAGCCGCGGGCCGCCGAAGCCAGTCGCGATCCCGAGCGCGGCGAGCTCGTCTGCCTGCTCGGCCGGCAGCGACTGCCAGACGCGCAGGGTGAGCGCGCCTTCGGACTCGAGGCGCTGCCAGAACCGCAACGCGCCCAGCCAGCCGTCCTTGTCGTGGACGGCAGTGACCCCGCGCGCGTTGGCCAGCTTGATCGCCGCGCGCATCGCCTTCACGTACTCGTCGTCGGTGGTCTCGATGTACGCGTCCCGGAAGTGCCAGCAGGACTCCTCGCGCAGGACGCCGGTCGGATCGCCCTGCTCGTCCAGCTCGACGACGCCGCCGGGCACCTGCAAGTCGCCGTTCGCGCGTGTGAGCGCCGCAGAGTTCAGCCAGATCGAGTGCGAGTCGCGGGCCATCAATGCGACCGGCGTCTCTCCCGCGAACTCGTCCAGCGGCTCTTTCGTCGGCTCGACCTGCGGCTGCCAGTCGCCGCTGCGCCAGCCGCGGCCGAGCAGCCAGGTTCCCGGGCGGACGTCAGGGAGCGCTGCGCGGACGCGGGCAAGCGCCTCGTCGAGTGAGCGGGTGTCTTCGAGCCGAACCTCGCGCTGGGCCATTGCCCAGGTCGGGAAGTGGACATGCGAGTCGGTGAATCCGGGTAGCACACACCGGCCCCCGAGGTCGATGCGCTCCGGGCTCGCCAGCGCGGTTTCATGCGTGCCGACCCCGCCGGCGATCCACTCGCCGGCGATCGCGAGCCCACGGGCCGTCGGCAGTGACGGCTCCATCGTCCGGACGATGCCGTTCTCGAGAATCACTGCGGCGAAGCGTATGCCGACTTGACCGGACCGCCGGTGCCAATGATCATCTGGCCCTCAAACGGCAGGGCAAAGGAGGCGTGCATGGCGACCGACTGGTACATGGAAGGCCCCTGGTTCAAGAACTGCAACTGCGACCCGGGGTGTCCGTGCGACTTCAACCAGTTTCCGACGCACGATCACTGCGAAGGCGCGGTGGCAATGAGGATCGACCAAGGCAACTTCGGCGACGTCGACCTGACCGGGCTGCACTGGGCCGGAACCGTCAGGTGGCCCGGCGCGATGCACGAGGGCAACGGCGAGGTCGTCCCGATCATCGACGAGCGGGCCGACGAGCGCCAGCGCGACGCGCTTCTGCAGATCCTCAGCGGCCAGCAAGGCGACACGTTCTTCGAAATCGTCGCGGCAGTCTGCCCGAACGTGAACGAGCCGCAGTTCGTGCCCTTCGAGTTCGAGTTCGACCTCGAGTCGCGCACCGGTCGAGTCAAGGCCGGTGACATTCTCGAGACGGAGAGCGACACTATGCGCGGGATCGACCCCCCGGACCCGTACCGCGTCGTCGTCCGGATTCCCGGCGGCTTCGAGTACACGGGCGAGAGCGAGGAGGCCGAGACGGCCGTCGCGACCAGGCTCGTCTCGAAGGGCGACGTCGAGTTCTCGAACACAAACAGCCACAGCTCAATGGCGTACGTGCGCCACGGCAACGCGTTCCAGGAGAAGTACACGCCGACGGTCGTCGAAGCGAGGTAGCCGATTGTCCTTGCCGAGGCCGGTCGCCGTCTCGGGGGCGCTGCTCGGCGCCGGCCTAGTCGGCTGGATCGTCACCTACCAGCGCATGCACGGGATGGACGCCGGCCCCGGAACGGACCTCGGCGGCCTCGGGTGGTACCTCGGAATCTGGGTGACGATGATGGCGGCGATGATGCTGCCGTCGGTCGCGCCGATGGTTCTCGTCTTCAGCCGGGTCAACCGGGAACGCGCTCGCCGAGGTAACCTCGGCGCCGCGCCCACGTGGGTCTTCGTCGCGGGGTACCTGGTCGCGTGGACGGCCTACGGGCTCGTGGCCTACGCTCTCTTTCGAGTCGCCAAGGAGGCCGCGCCGAACTTTCTCGGCTGGAACCGCGGCGGACGCTACGTCGCCGGTGCCGCTCTCGTCTTCGCGGGGCTGTACGAGCTGACTCCGCTCAAGGAGGTCTGCCTGCGCCACTGCCGCGGGCCCCTCCATTTCGTCCTCGGGGGATGGCGTGAGGGCCAAGCGGGTGCCATGCGAATGGGTGTCGAGCACGGGATCTACTGCGTCGGCTGCTGCTGGGGGCTGATGGTGGCGCTCTTCGCGCTCGGAGTCATGAGCCTGACGTGGACGGCCGTGATTGCGGCGGTGATCTTCGTGCAGAAGGTGCTGCCGTTCGGAGATCGGCTCGAGCTGCTCTTCGCCACCGCTTTCATCGCGCTCGGCGTTTGGGTCGCGGTGTCTCCCGGCACCGTGCCCGGCTTACACGTGCCCGGCCACGGCGCCCCCGAAATGCACATGGGCGCGTAGTGCCGTATCGGATCCGCGGCACCTACCTCGAGTCTTGCAACTGCGACGCGCCCTGTCCTTGCCGGCGGATCGACGGTCGAGCCGGCGGGCGCTCGACGCGCGGAATCTGTGACGGCGCGCTCTCCTGGTCGATCGAGGACGGTGAGGCCGCCGGAATCGACCTCGCCGGGTTGGGCGTCGTGCTCGCCACGCGCTACAGCGACGACGTGGAGGGCTCGCCGTGGACGTTCGCCCTCTTCGTGGACGAGCGCGGCGATCCGGGACAGCGCGAGGCGCTCGGTCGGATCTTTTCCGGCGCGCTCGGCGGCACGGTGCTCGAGCACTTTCCGTGGGCCTGGAAGGCGAGCGATCCGCTCGGGGTCGAGCCGGCACAGATCGAGATCGACCACACGCCCGGCCGCGGCTGGTTTCGGGCCGGTGAGTCGGTGAGCGTTCGCGTTTCGGGGCCATACGCAGGGCCGGAGACGATCACCTGCGTGATCCCGGGCCACGAGCGGACCGGCCGCGAGCTCGTCGTCGACGAGCTGAGCGCCGAGACTGGCCCGCTCGCGTTCGAGTACCGCGGGGTCTGCGCGTACGAGTCGACGTTCGAGTACGCCGGCTAGAACGCGCCGACAGCCTGCAGCAGCCCGACGACGAGCGCCGGCAGCGGGATCAAGACAAGAGGAAGGTTGAAGGCCACAGCAACTCCCTTATCGGCGGCCGGGCTGCCTGGGTTGAGCCCCTGAGTGCCTACAATCGCGCCGTGTCCCATGAGGTGCTGAACGAGGATCAGCGGGAGATCCGCGACCTGATTCGCGCGCTCTCCCGCGAGCGGATCGCGCCGCGGGCGGCCGAGATCGACAAGAGCTCCGAGTTCCCGTGGGACGTGGTCGAGCTGTTCCGCGAGCACGACGTCTTCGGGATCATGTTCGACGAGGAGTACGGCGGCGCCGGCGCAAGCGCCCTGATGACGCTGGTCGCGATCGAGGAGGTCTCGAAGGTCTGCGCTACGAGCGGCCTGATCCTGGCGGTGCAGGAGCTCGGCTCGCTGGGGATCAAGCTCGCCGGCAACGAGGAGCAGAAGCGGCGCTTCCTGCCGAGGCTCGCGAGCGGGGAGTGGCTGCCCGCGTACGCGCTGACCGAGCCCGATTCGGGCTCCGACTCGGCGGCGATGCGCTCGGAGGCTAAGCGCGACGGCGACGATTATGTGCTCAACGGCTCCAAGCGCTTCATCACGAACGCCGGCGTCGCAGGCCTCTACATCGTCTTCGCCAAGACCGACCCGGATGCCGGCCACGCGGGCATCTCGGCGTTCGTCGTCGAGGCGGACACGCCCGGTTTCGAGGTCGGCCGGATCGAGCCGAAGATGGGGATCAAGGGCTCGACGACCGGCGAGCTCTTCTTCAGCGACATGCGCGTTCCGGCGGAGAACCTGCTCGGCGAGGAGGGCGAGGGCTTCCGGATCGCTATGCGGATCCTCGACCGCTCGAGGCCGGGGATCGGCGCGCAGGGCCTCGGGCTGGCGCAGGGCGCGACCGACTACGCGCTCGACTACGCGAAGTCGCGCGAGACGATGGGTAAGCCGATCGCGCAGCATCAGTTGATCGCCGCGACGCTCGCCGACATGGAGACGAAGTGCGAGGCGGCGCGAGGGCTCCTCTACAAGTGTGGGCAGCTGATCGACGACGGCGCCGACGGCTCGGAGCTGACGAAGATCTCTGCGATGGCGAAGCTCTACTGCACGGACGTGGCGATGGAGGTCACGACCGACGCCGTCCAGATCCTCGGCGGCTACGGCTACATGCAGGAGTATCCGGTCGAGCGGATGATGCGGGACGCGAAGATCACGCAGATCTACGAGGGCACGAACCAGATCCAACGGCTCGTGATCGCTCGCGAGATGGTGAAGGAGCAAAGGTCCTTTCTCCTTGCCGGCGTGGGGTAGGTCGACGCGCGTGTGCTCTGGCAAGCCGGGTTTAGACGGCTGCACGGGCAGAGCCCGCGCAGCCTTTAGGCGGCGCCGCCGAGTCGGCGCCTTGGTGGCCGGCGTTGGCTAAAGAAGCGCCGCCCGACGCATTCGGAAACAGTGCTCGTGAGTACGAGCTCGGGCGGCCGCAGTGGCCGGAGGAGCTGATCGATCGAGTCGTCGCCGGCCTCGACCTCCGGGCGGACTCGACCGTCGTCGATCTCGGAGCCGGGACGGGAAAGCTGACGCGCTCGCTCGTCCCTCGCTTTGCCCGCGTGATCGCGGTCGAGCCAGACGACGCGATGCGGGCCGTGCTGGACGCGGTCGTGCCGGGGGCCGAGGCTCTCGCGGGCTCCGCCGAGGCGATCCCGTTGCCTAGCGACTCCGTTGACGCCGTCTTCACAGCCGAGGCCTTCCACTGGTATGCGAGCGAGGAGAGCGTCGGCGAGATCGTCCGCGTGCTGCGGCCGCGGGGCGGGCTCGCGATCTTCTGGAACGTGGATTTCGGTGATCCCGAGCCGCCGATGGGCGACGAGGTCGAACGCCTCCTCGACGTCGCCTTCGCCAAGGGCGGCGCCCCCGGGATCGGCAAGGTGCTATCCGGCTTCTGGCGCGAGCCGATCGCGAAAGCGTCGCTCGAGCCCTTGCAGGAAGCCGAAGTCGAACGGACGGTCACGCGCACGCGCGACCAGTGGCTCGCGAACATGCTCTCGGTCAGCTCGATCGCGGCTCTGCCCGACGCCGATCGCGAGGAGCTCGCCGCACGCCTGGGCGACCTCGTTCCAGACGGCGAGTACCGCTGGTCGATCCGCACCGTTGCCTACTGGACGCGCCGTGACTGAGCTGGCGCGCAGCTTCGGGCAGATTGCCTCCGACTACGACGTGGTACGGCCGGAGTACGCGCCCGAGGCCGTCGACCGCGCCGCGGAGGTGCTCGAGCTCGGCGCGGACGCGCGCGTCGTCGATCTAGCCGCCGGCTCGGGGACGCTCACGCGGGCACTCTCCAAGCGCTTCCGCCACCTCGTCGCAGTCGAGCCAGACGACGAGATGCGGGCGGTGCTGGCCCGGCGCTCGGCGGACTTCGAAGTGCGGGTCGGGACCGCCGAGCGAATCCCGCTTCCGGACGCCTCGGTGGACGCCGTGTTCGTGGGCGACGCCTTCCATTGGTTCGACGGCCCGGTAGCGGTCGGCGAGATCGACCGCGTCCTTCGGCCGGGCCGGGGCGTGGCGCTGTTCTGGAACCTGTGGTGGAACGACGGCGACGATGGCACAAGCGACTCGCTGGAGCCGCCGCTTCCACCTCCGGCCCGAGCGCTGTTCGACGACGTCTACGTCAGGTCGGGCCGTGCAGCTGCGCGCGCGGAGAAGGCCGAACCGGCCGCGTGCTTCCGGGACTCGCCATTCGGACCGCTCGCCATCGAGACATTCGAGCGCTCGCGGCAGCTGTCGGGCGCCGGCGTCGTCGAGCTCTACTCGACCACCAGTGCCGTCGCCTCGCTCCCCGTCGCGGAGCGGGCCGAGCTCAAGCGCCAGCTCCTGCCGCTGCTTGGCGACGCCTACCGGCTGAAGATCACCACCGTGCTCTACTGGGGGCGGCGTGGCTGACCTCGAGCTGCAGATCGGCCGCCGCCGCGTACGCGTGACGCATCCGGACCGCGTGCTCTTTCCCGGCGACGGTGTGACCAAGGGCGATCTCGCCGAGTACTACGCCGCGATCGGTGACGCGATCGTCCCGCACCTGCGCGATCGGCCGTTCACGCTCAAGCGTTACCCCTACGGGATTCGCGGGCAGCCGTACTTCGCGAAACAGGCGCCGAAGGGCAAGCCGCCGTGGATCCCGACGCGCCGGTTCCGCACGTGGCCACGCGAAGGCGAGTCGCGGCTCGTCGATTTCACCCTCGTGAATGAGCCCGCCGCGCTGGTGTGGATGGTGCAGATGAACTGCATCGACATGAACGCCTGGTACTCGCGAGTCGACAAGCCGGACCGGCCCGACTTCGTGCTCTTCGACCTCGACCCACCGGACTCGCGGAACGGCTTCGTCGAGGCGATTCGGGTCGCGCACCTCATACGCGGGGCGCTGGAGGAGCTCGAGCTGCGCTCGTACGTGAAGACGAGCGGCGCCGACGGGATCCATGTGCTGCTGCCGATCGCCCGACGTGCGACGTTCAAGCAGACCTATGAGTTCGCCGAGCTGCTCTCGCGGCAGCTCGAGGCAGAGCATCCGGGACTCGTGACGACGGAGTGGCTGAAGAAGAAGCGTCGCGGCGTGCTTGTCGACCACCGCCAGAACGGACATGGGAAGACGATCGCCTCCGTCTACTCCGTGCGACCGAAGCCGGGTGCACCGGTCTCGACCCCACTCCGCTGGGAGGAGCTGAGCGAGCGCATACGGCCACGCGACTTCGGCCGCCGCGAGGCGCTCGACCGCGTCGCGAAGCACGGCGACCTGTTCGAGCCGGTGCTGAAGGGCGGGCAGGCGCTGGGCCCGGGCCTGCGGCGGCTCCGGGCCGCGAAGCCTGACAAGTAACAGACTGTTACTTGCTCGATGTGGCGCGAAACGTTGAGGTAGAGCCGAATTTCGCCTGCGTGCCGGCCGGCTCGGCCGTGTCGAACTTCGTAACAGGCTGTTACTTGATTCTCGTGCCGGCGCGGGCAACATGAAGCGCGCGGTGGTCATCGGCTCCGGGCCGAACGGGCTCGCGGCGGCGATCACGCTTGCGAGAGCCGGCCTGGAGGTCGAGGTTCACGAGGCGGAGGAGCAGCTCGGCGGCGGCTTGCGGTCGGCCGAGCTGACGCTGCCTGGGTTCGTCCATGACGTCTGCGCTTCGGTCCACCCGCTTGGTCTGGCTTCGCCGCTCTTTCGCACGCTCGAGCTCGACGTCGAGTGGGTCCAGCCGGATGCGCCGGCGGCGCATCCGTTTGACGATGGGACGGCCGTGCTGCTCGAGCACAGCCTGTTGGCGACGGCCGCGGGGCTCGGGCGCGATGACGGCGAGTACCAGCGGCTGGTCGGCCCGCTGGTCGAGTCGTGGCGCGAGGTCGAGCGAGTGCTGCTCGGGCCTCATCCGGTCTCGCCCCGGACGCTGCTTCGACTGGGCGACCGGCTGGGCGCGCGCGGGCTGGCGGCGGCGCTGCGCGCTGGGCTCTCCTCGGCCCGTGCGCTTGCGGAGGGCCACTTCGCCGACGAGCGAACACGCGCCTGGTTCGCCGGACACGCGGCGCACTCGATGCTGCCGCTCGAGCGCCGGCCGAGCGCTGGTTTCGGGCTGACGCTCGCCGTGCTCGGGCACGTCGTCGGCTGGCCGTTTCCGCGCGGCGGCTCCCAGCGGCTCGCCGATGCGCTGGCAGCGAAGCTGCGGGAGCTCGGCGGCGAGATCCGGACGGCGAGCCCGGTCGATTCGCTGCCGCGGGCGGATGTCATCGTCGCCGACGTCGTACCGCGAGAGCTGCTGCGGCTCGCGCGCGGACGCCTGCCCGAGCGCTATGCCAGGGGTCTGCAGGCGTACCGCTACGGCCCGGGCGCGTTCAAGGTCGACTGGGCTCTCGACGGCCCGATCCCCTGGAGCGCGGCCGAGTGCCGTCGCGCCGGCACCGTCCATCTGGGCGGCTCGCTGGACGAGATCTCGGCCTCGGAGTGGGGCGCCTGGCGCGGCCGTCCGGCGGAGCGGCCCTTCGTCCTGTTGGCTCAGACCAGCCTCTCCGACCCGACGCGGGCACCGGCCGGCAAGCAGACGGCCTGGGCTTACTGCCACGTGCCAAACGGCTCTGCTGAGGACATGACCGAGCGAATCGAGGCGCAGGTCGAGCGCTTCGCGCCCGGCTTCCGCGAGCTCGTTCTCGCGCGGCACGCGATGGGGCCGGCCGAGCTCGAGGCGCGCAACCGGAATCTCGTCGGCGGTGATCTGAATGCGGGCGTGATGGACCTCGGCCAGCTGCTCTTCCGGCCCGTCCGAAAGCTTGTCCCCTACCGGACGCCGCTCCAGGGCGTCTACCTCTGCTCGGCTGCAACGCCTCCGGGCGGCGGGGTCCACGGGATGTGCGGCTACTCGGCGGCCCGGGTCGCGCTGAAGGACCTCGGCCGGGCATAGGATCGGCCGGTGCTCGCGGCCGACTGGGTGACGATCTCGGCGCTGGCGACAGCGGGCGGCACCCTCGTGCTCGCACTGGCTACGTTCGCCTCGGTCCGATCCGCGAACCGGGCCGCCCGCGTCGCCGAGCAGTCGCTGCTGGTGGGACTGCGTCCGCTCCTGCTGCCGTCGAAGCTCGACGACCCACCGCAGAAGATCGGCTTCGTCGACGACAGGTGGTTCCTCGCCGGGGGCGGACGGGGGATTGCGGAGGCAGACGTGTCGGCGATCTACCTCGCGATCCCGCTACGCAACGTCGGCTCGGGCATCGCGGTGCTGCACGGCTGGACGTTCTTCACCACCGAGGAGCTCGGCACGATCCTGGACACGCACCGCGACCCCTCAGAGTTCGTGCGGCTCACGCGCGACCTCTACGTTCCGGTGGGCGACGTCGGGTTCTGGCAGGGCACTTTCCGCGATCCGGAGGCGCCTGAGTTCGCAGAGGCACGCGAAGGAATCGAGCGGCGCCTGGCCCTGATCGTAGACCTGCTCTACGGTGACCACGAGGGCGGCCAGCGAGTGATCACGAGGTTCGCGCTGCGGCCGCTGGACGGCGAAGGCTGGACGGTCACCGCCGCCCGGCACTGGAATCTCGACCGCGCGGATCCGCGCTAGCGCGGGAGCAAGGACGACGCGTCAACGACCTCGAAGTCCGAGCCTGTGACCCGACCCAGCGTGTGCAGCTGGTCGTTCGACCAGCCGGGGCTCGGAGCGCCGCTGATGTACCAGTTGGAGCCGTTGTCGGCGAGCAGCATCCCGTAGCGCTTCAGTGCGACGAGCACGATCCGTGCCTGGCGCGGGAACGGCCGCACGTCGAAGCTCGCCTTCAGGCGGACGCGAAGGCCCATCGGCGGCAGCGACGGATCGTTCGAGGAGCTCGCGTAATGACGCGCCGGATACACAAAGGCGCGTCGCGTCCGCGCCGCCGTGAACCGCAGCGCATGGTCGATGACTCCGCGCTTCGCTTCGTCCCAGCGGGCGAGTCCGGGGAAGATCGGCAGACCTGCGGCGTCCGCCGATGTCCAGGTCGCCGGCCGAACGCGGTTGGAGCGCAGGCTCCAGGTCGCGCCGGCCCAGGCGTGCCAGCCACCGCCTGAGCGCGTGAGCCCGCCGAGCTCGAAGAGCCGGCAGGCGTCCCGGTCAACCAGCAGCGCATGGTGATCGCTGCCGTACTCGATGTGGACCCGCTTCGGGATCGGGTAGCCGACGCGATCGCTCTCCCCCGCGTACTCGAACGACACCTTCGCCCGTGGCGTCTTGCGCGTGACGACGTCGAACGGGATTCCGATCGGGCCGCCGTCCCAGGTGCCGGAGCCGAAGTCAGCGTGCAGGCCCGTGTCGAGCCCGATCGAGCGGATCAGCGTCGCGGAGTTCGCGGCGAGCGGGAGCTTGTCGACGCGTCTGTTCCACGGATTCGAGCTCGGGAAGACTGGGCAGCGCGGCGCGGCGGGCAATCGGAGGGCGGCCGCAGAGCCTGACAACGCGGCGACGAGAAGTGCTGTGGCGAAGACGGGGACGGCCCGCATTCGGTCTCTATCGGTGTTACTGCCGCTGCGCCTTGAGCTTCGCTTTGTGCGCGCGCTTCATGGCCTGGTAGGCCTCGAGCGCCTCGGGCGAGTCGACATCGCCAAGCGTCGGGTGGGTCGGCGCCAGCTCCAGCGCAGCCTCGACCCCGAAGCGCTTGGCTAGCACGGCGCTGAGCGATTTGATCGTCATCTCGCCGAACCCGGGGAGTTCCGCCAGTCGCCGGTGGAGGTCGGCGCCGTCGGATGCGCCGGTCCAGATATTGGCGGCGTCACCGCCGTACTCTTCGGTCACGATCGCGGCAATCTCCTGCACGCGTCGCGCCATGTTGCCGGGGAAGCGGTGGATCGCCGGCTTCTCCCGGAACGCCGCCTCGAGCTTTGCGGGGTCGGCGGCGGCGACCCTGGCGGGATCGACTGTCCCGAGCCGTTGCTTGAGCTTCAGCGGCCCGCTGAACGCGGTCGGCACCGGCACCTGCTGGTCGAGCGCAAAGCCCATCAGTAGCGCGAACGGCTCGGTAGCGATCAGGCGGTCGGCTTCGTCGTTGCCTGTGTAGTGCAGCCGTTCGGGCTTGGTCGTGGTCGTCACTGCCGAGAGCCTACCCCTGCTGCTCCAACCAGCGCCGGGCGTCTTCGGCCGAGCGCAGCCGCACGACGCGAGGGTCGCCTGCGAACTTGCGCGGCCAGCGACGGCGGTGTCGGACCCAAGAGCGCAGCGTCCACGCGAACAGGGACTCGCGCCCCCAGAAGCCGCCGCGCCAACTCTCGCGGTTGCCGCTCCAGAGCTCGACGTCGTCGCGGATGCGCGTCACGGTGCGCCGCCAGAGTCGCCGCAGTGCGACCCGGAGCGGCGGATCGAGCCAGACGATCTCGTCCGCCGCTTCGAGCACCAGCCCCCCGAGCTTGCTCTCGTAGTTGCCGTCGATCACCCAGCCGTCGGGCGCGCCGGCCATGAACTCGCGGACCCGCGCCTGCAGCTCGTCGGCGCTCGCCTCCGTCCAGTTCGGGCCGTGGTGGATCGCGTCGAGCTCCAGGTAGGGCACGCCGAGCCGCTCGGCGAGCTCGCGCGAGAACGTGCTCTTGCCGGAGCCGCTGATCCCCTTGACGTTGACGCGCACGGCGCAAGCGTAGGCAGCGGCCCGGGCGCTATTGTCGGTCGCATGACCGACCCCGTCGACAAGGCGAAAGAGGTCGTCGAGTCCCTCGAGCATCCGATCGAGAAGGCGAAGGAGCTCGAGAAAGAGGCTGAGGAGGGGAGCAGCCCCAGGACGCCGTTGATCGTGATCACGGGAGTCGGCCTCGTCGCCGCCGTGACCGTTGTGATCGTGCTCGCGATCGCGTTCACCGTCTATTTCGTCTACGGCGGGAAGTAGCTCGAGGCTAGGCTGATCGCGTGGAGCCGCTCGCGCCTTTCAGCCCTGAAACGCGCGCCTGGTTCGAACGAACCTTCTCCGAGCCGACGCCCGCGCAGGCGCTCGGCTGGCCGGCGATTGCGACCGGCAAGCACACGCTGATCCAGGCGCCGACGGGCTCCGGAAAGACGCTCGCGGCCTTCCTCTACGGAATCGACAAGCTGACTCCGGAGCCCGGCCAGGGGCTGCGGCTGCTCTACGTCTCACCGCTGAAGGCGCTCAACTACGACATCGAACGCAACCTGCGCGGCCCGCTCGCGGGGCTGCGTTCCGAGTTGACCGTCGCCGTGCGCACCGGCGACACGCCGCAGAAGGAGCGCCAGCGGATGCTGCGTCATCCGCCCGACATCCTGATCACGACGCCCGAGTCGCTCTTCCTGATGCTCACCTCGCAGGCGCGGGAGATCCTTCGCGGCGTCGAGACGCTGATCCTGGACGAGGTGCACGCCGTTGCAGGCACGAAGCGCGGGGCTCATCTCGCTTTGTCGGTCGAACGCCTGCAACGGCTGGTGGCCGACCCTGTCCAACGGATCGGGTTGTCGGCGACCCAGCGTCCGCTGGAGGAGATCGGCCGCTTCGTCTCGGGCGGCTCCGAGATCCAGCTCGTCGACGCCGGGCGCGCCAAGGAGCTCGACCTCGAGATCGTCGTGCCGCTGGATGACATGACCGTTCCGGAGGAAGGCTCCTACAACTCGGTCTGGCCCTCGATCTACCCCGAGATCCTGAAGCTGGTCTCCGAGCACCGTTCGACGATCGTCTTCGTCAACAACCGCCGCCTCGCGGAGCGGCTCGCGCTCCGCTTGAACGAGCTCGCGAACGAGGGTTTGGACGAGCCAGGCGAGATTGCGCGCGCTCATCACGGGTCGGTCGCGCGCGAGCAGCGGCTCGAGGTCGAAGAGCTGTTGAAGAAGGGCGAGATCCCCTGCCTGGTCGCCACCTCCTCGCTCGAGCTGGGTATCGACATGGGCGCCGTCGACCTCGTGATTCAGGTCGAGAGCCCGAAGTCGGTCGCGCGCGGCCTGCAGCGGATCGGCCGCGCGGGCCACGAGCTCGGTGCCGTCTCGAAGGGCCGTATTTTCCCCAAGTTCCGAGCCGACCTGCTCGAGGCGGCGGTGGTCGCCAAACAGATGCGCGAGGGCGCGATCGAGGAGACCGTGATCCCGCGCAATCCGCTCGACGTGCTCGCGCAGCAGATCGTCGCTATCTGCGCAGACGAGGAGATCGAAGTCGGCGAGCTTCATCAGCTTGTCCGCCGGGCCTATCCCTTCGCCGAGCTCTCGCGTGTCCAGCTCGAGAATGTGCTCGACATGCTTGCGGGGCGTTACCCCTCGGATGAGTTCGCAGAGCTTCGACCGCGGATCGTCTGGGACCGCACGGGTGGCGTCGTCCGCGGACGCCAGGGCGCACGACGGCTCGCAGTCACCAATGCGGGCACGATTCCCGACCGCGGTCTCTTCGGCGTCCACCTGGTGGACGGCGGCGGCCGGGTCGGAGAGCTCGACGAGGAGATGGTCTACGAGGCGCGGGCCGGTCAGACGTTTCTGCTCGGCGCCTCGAGCTGGCGAATCGAGGAGATCACGCGCGACCGGGTGCTCGTCTCGCCGGCTCCCGG
>Ga0307290_10000434_pt1 | contig 14601 bp, 12 predicted proteins | sample ER_DNA_144_FD_194472 | JGI IMG/M metagenome (GOLD analysis project Ga0307290, IMG submission 194472) | Bulk soil microbial communities from the East River watershed near Crested Butte, Colorado, United States - ER_DNA_144 | ecosystem: Environmental > Terrestrial > Soil > Floodplain | place... | reverse complement strand
GGCGGCACCTTTGAGGCGCTCGGTGTCTCGATCGGCTTTACGCGGACGGCAGTCGTCCTCGCGGTCACGTACGTCGCCAGCCCCTTCTACCTCCGCCAGGCGATCGCCTCATTCGAGGCACTCGACCATGCCCTCCTCGACGCCTCGCGCACGCTCGGGGCGGGACCTGCTCGCACCTTCTTTCGCATCGCTCTTCCTCTCGCGGGTAAGGGGCTCGCGGCCGGCGCCGCCCTCTCCTTCGCTCGCGGCATCGGCGAGTTTGGCGCGACGATCATGTTCGCCGGCAGCCTGCAAGGCGTGACGCAGACGCTCTCGCTCGCGATCTACGCCCAGTTCGATCTCAACTTCGACGTCGCGCTCGCACTCGGCGCCCTGCTCGTGCTCGTCAGCGCCGCCATCCTTCTCATGGTCAAGCTCCTCCCCGCGTGGACACGCTCAAGCTCGACTTCTCTCTTCCCCTTCGCTCGTTTCGGCTCGAGCTAGCGCTCGCTGTCGGACGCGAGACCTTCGCGCTCGTCGGCCCCTCCGGCGCCGGCAAGACGAGCGTCCTGCGAGCGGTCGCTGGACTCCTCCGACCCGAGCGCGGGAGGATCGCACTCGACGGGCGCGTGCTCTTCGACGCCGCGGCGAAGATCGATCGCCCGCCCGAAGAGCGACGCGTCGGCTTCGTCTTCCAAGAGTACGCCCTCTTTCCGCACATGACCGTCGAGCAGAACGTCGTATATGCAGGCCGCACACGCAGCGCCGAGGTGCTTGAACGGTTCCGGATCGCCCACCTGGCGAAAGCGCGACCGGACGAGCTCTCGGGCGGCGAACGGCAGCGCGTCGGACTGGCGCGCGCCCTCGCTCGCGAGCCCGACGTCCTCCTTCTTGACGAGCCTCTGTCGGCGCTCGACATGCACACGCGAGCGGGCGTCCGAGCCGAACTCAAAGACCTTCTCGACCAGCTCGATCTCCCCGTCCTCCTCGTTACGCACGACTTCCAGGACGCGGCAGTCCTCGCCAGCCGCGGCGCCGTCCTCGTTGACGGCCGGCTCCGGCAGATCGGGACACCAGCAGAGCTGATCGCCGCTCCCTCGGACGCGTTCGTTGCCAGCTTCATGGGTGCCAATCTCCTGTCCGGCAGCGCACGCCTTGGCCTCGGCGGGCTCACAGAGGTGACCCTGGACGACGGAAGCGTCCTCTACTCCGTCGACGCGGCCGAAGGCCTCGTGGACATCGCTGTCTACCCTTGGGAAGTCTCCATCGCCCGGGAGCCAACCCGAGACTCGGCTCTCAACCACGTTCGGGGACCCATCACCTCCCTCGTCCACATCGAGAACCGCGCCCGAGTCCAGGTCGGCGCACTCGTCGGCGAGGTGACGACGGCGTCCGTTGAGCGGCTCAACCTCAAGGAGGGAGAGTTCGTCGTGGCGTCGTTCAAGGCGGCCGCGACGCGGCTCGTTGCGCGGAGCTCCGATACTCGCGGCTGAGCGGAGCCTGGCGGTTACGAACGCGTATCGGCCTCGCCCAGCGACGAGGGCTCGAGCAGATAGCCGATGCTCTTGGCCGCTGGGCGCGGGTAGGAGCGGAGGTGGGTTTGATGGTCGCCGCGTCCACTCTCGGCTCGTGAGTCAGAATGCGTCTCGGATGAATGTCGACGTGAAGGGGACGCGACTGTGGTTCGACGTCGACGGCTACGCGTTTGTGCCCCACGGTCTTGAAATGCGTGAGCGGCCCACCGTCGTGCTCCTTCACGGCGGACCGGGGGGTTTCGACCATTCCTACTTCAAGCCGGATTTCGCGCGGCTCTCCACCGACGCGCAGGTCGTCTATCTCGACCTGCCCGGCCATGGTCGCTCCGAGTGGGGCGATCCGGCGCGCTGGAGCTTTGAGCTTTGTGCGGACAGCGTCCGTGACTTCTGCGACACCCTTGGCATCGCGAGGCCGGTCGTGTACGGACACTCCCTCGGCGGCTTCGTCGCCATGCTCTACGCGGCGCGCCATCCTGGCCACGCCGGGGCGCTGGTGCTTCAGTCCACATTCGCCCGGTTTGACCTCGGCCGGATCGTCGAGGAGTTCCGCCGAGTCGGGGGCGACGAGGTCGCTGCGATCGTCGAGCGCGCCTACGGCGGCGACAGTCGATCTGTGACCGACGAGGAGTGGGCACCCTGCTGGAGATTGGTCGGATCCTGGGTGCCGGGTGAACAGGAGCAGGCCCGCACCGTCACCAACGAGGAGTTGAATGCGCCCGGCCTCGCGCTGATGCGCGGATTCGATGTCCTCGACCAGCTGACCCAAATTGACTGCCCGACGCTCGTGTGCGTCGGCGAGCTCGACCCCATCACCCCGGTCGCAGCCGCCCGCGAGATCGCCGCTGCGCTACGCAGCGGGGTTGGACGCCTCGAGGTGGTCGAGGGAGCGGGCCACTTCACCTGGAAAGATGCGCCGGATCGCTACTGGCCGATCCTTACCGAGTTCCTGACGACCGCGACGGAGACGAAGCCAACGGGCGGCAATCGAAATTCTCACGCGGGTCCGCGGACACGTCGGGCCAAGCTCGGCTCTCAGTCGCGACCGGCGAGTAGCCCGAGCTCGTGGGATGAAACAATGACGGCGGTGAACGCCGGGAGCCCAACGATGATCGGCGAGTCGCTGTGGCCGCGGCTCGCGGGGCTACCGCTCGTCATCGAGGCGTGCGAGTACGAACGCCTGCACGCCGTCCTCGCCTACGAGTTCGAGCGCATCACGACGCACGTGCGCCTCGTCGGCGCCGGCGCCGACGGGCTGGGCGAGGACGTCTCGGTGTTCCGCGAGGACGGCACCGCGCTGCACGAGACCCGGCCCTCGCTGCCGCTCGAGGGCGAGTGGACGCTGGCCGGCTTCTGCGACCATGTCGCCACGCTCGACCTGTGGCCGGAGCCGCCGGAGTGGGACGTGGCGCTGCGCTTGCGCAACTGGGCCTTCGAGTCGGCGGCGCTCGACCTCGCGCTGCGCCAGGCCGGCCGCTCGCTGCACGACGTGCTCGGGCTGGAGCCGCAGCCGGTGCGCTTCGTCAACTCGCTCGGCCTCGGCAAGGAGCCGTCGATCGAGCCGGTGCGCCGGCGGCTCGCCCGTTCCCCCGGTGTGCGCTTCAAGCTCGACTCGGAGGCAACCTGGGCGCCGGAGCTCGTCGACGAGGTCGCTGCGACCGGCGCGGTCGACACGATCGACTTCAAGGGCCAGTACGGCTTCGAGGTCGAGGATCCGGCGGCGCTGAATGCGCTGTACGACCACGTGATCGCCGCGTTCCCGGACGCCTACTTGGAGGACCCGCACGACCTGCCCGAGATCGCGGAGCGGCTCGGCGATCATCTCGGACGCGTGTCATACGACTCGCCGATCCGCAGCGCCGAGGACATCGGCGCGACGCCGCTGGCGTCGCGCGTCGTGAATGTCAAGCCGTCGCGGATTGGCAGCCTGCGCGCGCTCTTCGACGTCTACGCGCGCTGCGCGCGGGAGCGGCGGCCGATGTACGGCGGTGGCATGGGCGAGCTGGGCGTGGGCCGCGGGCAGATCGAGCTGCTCGCCGCGCTGTTCCACGCCGACGCGCCCAACGACGTGGCGCCGAGCGCCTACAACGAGGACGACCCCCCGGGCGGCCTGCCGGCCAGCCCGCTGGCGCCGCGCCCCGAGGCCACCGGCTTCCGCTGGGCGGCATAAACACGCGCCGGGCAAGCAGATCCTCGGCGTTCTCGCGTGTGAGGAAGCCGTTGAGGTCGCTCAGCGCGCTCGCCGCTGCGACGAATAGCAGAAGCACGCCGATTGTGGTGAGCGCACCCCCGCGTACCTTGCGAAGGGGTTCCGCTTCGTGGGCTTCATAGCTGGGGACGAAGCCGTGGGCTTGGACATTCGGCGGCGACGCGCAATCCTGAGGGGGTGCGCGACCTTCCGACCGGCACGGTGACCTTCCTGTTCACCGATATCGAGGGCTCAACGCGGCTCCTCCACGAGCTCGGGGACCGCTATCCGGACGCCCTTGCCGAGCACCGGCGCCTGCTCCGGCAGGCGTTTTGCCGGCACGGCGGGACGGAGGTGGACACGCAGGGCGACGCGTTCTTCGTCGCCTTCGCCGACGCGCGCGCCGGCGTGGCGGCGGCGGCCGAGGCGCAGGCGGCACTCGCCGACGGTCCGATCCGCGTGCGCATGGGTCTGCACACCGGCGAGCCGATCGTCTGGGCCGAGGGCTACGCCGGACTCGACGTCCACCGGGGGGCACGGATCTGCGCCTCCGCCCACGGCGGCCAGGTCGTGCTCTCGGAGCGGACGCGCGCGGATCTCGGCGACATCGGAGTCAACGACCTCGGCGCTCACCGGCTCAAGGACCTGTCGGAGCCGCAGCAGCTCTACCAGCTCGGAGACGGGGAGTTCCCGCCCCTCAAGACGCTGCACGCGACAAACCTCCCGACGCAGGCGACGGCGCTCGTCGGCCGCGAGCGCGAGCTCGACGAGGTCGGAACGCTGCTCCGCGAGCACCGACTCGTGACCCTGACGGGCCCGGGGGGCTCGGGGAAGACGCGGCTCGCGCTCCAGCTCGCCGCCGACGCGCTCGAGGACTATCCGCACGGCGTGGTCTGGGTGCCGCTCCAGGCGCTCCGTGACCCGGCCCTCGTCGTGCCGACGATCGAGCAGACGGTCGGATCCAAGAACGGCCTCGCCGACCACCTCGGCGACAAGCGCATGCTCCTCCTGCTCGACAATCTCGAGCAGGTGATCGGGGCTGCGCCGGCGTTGGCGGAGCTTCTGTCGCAGACGCAGAACGCCAAGCTCCTCGTTACGAGCCGCGAGCCGCTGCGCGTCGGCGGCGAGCACCGCTACGGGGTCGAGCCGCTTCCGGAGCCCGATGCCGTGGCGCTATTTTTGGAGCGCGCCAGGGCCGTCCATCCGGGGTTCGAGCCGAGCGGCGCGGTCGACGAGATCTGCCGCCGCCTCGACGGCCTCCCGCTCGCCGTCGAGCTCGCCGCGGCTCGTACGAACGTCCTGACGCCGCATCAGATCCTCGACCGGCTCGAGCGGCGGCTCGACCTGCTCACAAGCGGAGCGCGCGATGCGCCGACGAGGCAGAAGACGCTTCGGGCCACGATCGAGTGGAGCCACGACCTCCTCGGCGACGAGGAACGGCTCCTCTTCGCTCAGCTTGCGGTGTTTTCGGGGAGCTTCTCCCTTGAATCTGCCGAAGCGGTATGCGGCGCGGAGGTGAACGCCCTCGGGTCCCTGGTCGAGAAGAGCCTCGTCCGCCGTATCGACGAACGCTTCGCGATGCTCGAGACGATCGCCGAGTACGGAGCCGAACGATTCGCGGCCTCAGGCTCGTTGGAACACCTCCGCCGCCGTCACGCCGAGCACTACCTCGGCCTGGTCGAACGCGACGATCCGCGCACGCTCGCCGCGGATAGCGCGGCGTGGATCGCCTCGGAATACGACAATCTCCGCGCCGCTCTCGGATGGGCGACGGCATCGGAGTCTGCTCTCGCTACGCGACTGGGTGCGGCACTGTGGGCCTTCTGGTGGGAGCGCGGGATGCTCGTCGAGGGCCGCCATTGGCTGGATTCGGCGCTTCGATACGCTTCCGCGGAGGCCTCGCCAGCTCGCGCGAGCGCGCTTGCCGGCGCGTCGTGGCTCGCCGTGCTCATGGGCGAGTACGAGCGTTCAGACCAGCTCGCTCGTGCGGCGATCGAGGTGGCCGATGCGCTTGGCGACTGGTCGCTCGTGGTGTTTGCACTGGACGTACGCGGAGATGCCGCGATGCTTGAAGGGCGCAGCGATGACGCGCGCCGCCTTTTTGAGCGAGCCGCCGAGCTCGCTCGCGCACGCGGTGACCGGCTCGGGCTCGCGATGGCGGTTGGCGACCTGGGTAATCTCGCCGCCTGTTCAGGCAGCTGGAACGACGCGATCCCTCTCTACGAAGAAAGCCTAGTCCTACGGGGCGATGCGTGGCCGTACAGGGCGATCCCGCTTCTGAACCTCGCGCTCGCCGAACTCCAGAGTGGACGCGACCCCGCGAGCGTCGCAGCGCGCTACGCGGACGTTTTTCGGCTGGCATGGGAACGAAGTGACGCCTTCAACGCGGCCGCTGCCATCCACGGGCTCGGTCTGACCGTCGCGCGCGCGAGTGCCCCGGAAGCTGCGACACGCGTGCTGGGTGCTGCCGCGGCACAGCAGGAGGCTCTCGCTTACGCGCTCGAGGCGCCGGAGAGCGACGTCCACGGCGACACGATCGCGGACCTGCGGTCGCAGCTTGGTGACGAACTCTTCAGCGCTGCCTGGGGCGAAGGGCATGCGTTAACGCCCGAGCAGGCGGTTTCGCTCGCACTCCAGTCCATACACTGATCGCGATGGCGTGTCGGGTGCGTTAACACAGGACAGGAAGGCCTCCGGCGGCCAACTCCATAACGTCGGAGACGACATAGAGGGCGGAGAAGGCGATCGCGCACAGTGCGACGAGGACCCGACAATCGCTGTTCCCCATCCCCTGTTCGGCACGCCGGAAGGGGTCATCGAAGTACACGTTCAGCCCGGTCCTTGATCCCGCGAAGCATCTTCTGGCTCATCACAAAGCTGATCGCCTCCGTGGGCTCGACGATGAGCGCGGCCCACCATCGCTTGTACTCGTATCGCTCACGCACGAGCAGCCGCGTCGTTTCGTCTGACTCAGCTTGGAGCACAAAGGCCCAGGTCGAGTCGTACGGAGCCGCGATGTTCTCCATTGGAAAGCCGCCACGGAGGACGAGCGATCGTCCAGGCTCCAAGAAGGCCACGTCGTAACCGAACTCGGGACCGAGCAGGACCTCGTCGCCGACCTCGATTTCCTGCAACTCGGGCACGATCCGATCTGCGCTGTGAATGTCGGCGCCGATCAGGTTCTCGAGGAAGTCGTAGCTGTAGAACCCGCCACGCCCCTGCCCCAGTTGGGCGATCCACGGCCACACCTGATCGGCTGAGGCGCGGATGGTGATCGCGCGGGTTGCGGTGACGTCGGCGTTCGCGACCAGGTCATCGCCGGGGAGGGGCCCGTCGACCTCTTGGTCGGTTGCGCCCCACCTGAGAAGGCGAGGCCTCGCAAGATAGATGTAGGCGGCCGCGGCACTTCCAATCGCGGTTGCGCGTATGGCGTATCGAGGTCTCATCGGGGCCGTCCCTTCAACCGTCGCAGTTGGTTTCGAGGACACGGTCTCACGCCGCCGGCCCTTTGGCATCGGGGGGTAGTCGATGACGCCAATCACGAGCGGCCCGAAGACCGACACGACGGCGAGGCAAAGACGGCCTGTTCGGCTTCATCGTCGCCACATCTCGCCCGTGCCAAACTCGTCGCGCCCCCAGACAGGAGTCGGCACAGACGGCACAAGGTCGAGAAGTCGATGCGCTTGAAGTAGATCGTCGCTCAGTCGCTGCGGGCTTTCGACCGCCTCAGCGACGTCTGGGATGACGCCGTTCCGCCAGCGGCGGACCTCGTAGCGAAATCCGAAAGCGGCCAGCCCAGCGCGCTCCGACCGCGCCTTCTGCGACGACGCCGCGCTCCGCGCCGTTGGAATCACGAACCGGCGCCTGCTCGATCACGAATCGTCCCTCCGGTACATGCACCACGAGCCCCGGAGTGATACAGGTCGGAAGTCGGGCGTCGCCGCAGTCGTGCCGCTACCGCTTCGCAGACGCGCCCGTTGAGCCGCACGGAATGACCACCGGCACCTAGGGGCAACCAGTAGAGGTCAATACCGGCTTGAACATCAGGCTGGGCTCTGGACACCGTATGTGTCGCGGGAGAGCCGCTCGGCGCGCTCCTTGATTCCGCGCAGCATCCGCCGCTCCATGATGAGCGAGCCGGGTTCCATCGGCAGCATGCCGAGGCGTGCAGCGAGCGTCGGCAGGCGGAAGCGGTTGCGGCTGATCAGGCGGGTGGTGCCGCCGCTCTCAGCGAGCACGAACGTCCAGACCCAGTTGCCGTCCTCGGAGCGCCACGCCAGCACGCGCTCGGGCGCAACCCGCTCGATCCGCATCCGGTTCGGGCCGAGCGCGATCGTGTCTCCGACCTGGGGGTGCTGGAACTCCGGCAGGAGGCGGTCGACGCTGTGCATGTCGAGCCCGACCAGGTTCTCGATCCAGTCGTAGGTGTAGGCGCCACCGCGCGGGGACGGGCCCATCTGCGCGACCCAGGGCCAAACCGCGGCGACTGGAGCATTGATCGTGATTGCGCGCGTCGACACTCCGTCCGCTTCCTCCAGCAGATCATCGCCCGGTAAACGAGATCGGGCTTCCTCCGAGGTAGCGCCCCAGGTGAGGATCGGCCGGCGTATGAGCGGGTAGAGGGCGGCCAGCGCGGCGAGAAACACGGCCGACGTTCGACCTCGACTCCGGTGCGTCGTCAGCGGCATCTGCGTGGAGAGCCTAGTGGCTTGCTAGTCGATCGCCCCAGCTAGACGGTTTCGACAACCAGCACCACTAACCGTGAAGCGGTCGGTAGATGTACCCGTTGGTACTCAGACGCAGCCGCTCAGCGTTGTCAGGGCAGACAAATCCCTGCAAATCTGCCTAAGCCGACGCGCGGATTCGAACCGCGGACCCCTTCATTACGAGTGAAGTGCTCTACCAGCTGAGCTACGTCGGCGGGGAGGCCAGTATAGCCAGCGGCTTTTTCGACTCCCGCGGCTTTTCGTCCACGCGTAGGGGCCGCTTCTACAGCCCTTAGACAAGCTCCTTGCAGTCGTCGATCGGGATGTCGACGCTCCTCGCATCCTCGAGATCGACGCTGCACATGTCCTTCAAGACCGCGTAGCCGGTGACGAGCCCGGAGCCCAGGGGAGTCTCGACGCGCCGCCCCACCCTGGGCGCGCGGTCCCGGAAGCTGCGGTAGACCGGATGCTCGAACGCGAGACAGCAGCGGAGGCGGCCACAGAGTCCGGTGATCCGCCCGGAGCTCATGGGCATCTCCTGGTCCTTGGCCATCCGGAGCGTGATCGGCTGCTCGTGCGAGTGGAAGCGCTGGCAGCAGTGCTGCGTCCCGCAGAGGCCGTGGTCTCCGCAGACGCGTGCAGCCTCGCGCGGACCGACTGACCGGAGCTCGATTCGCTTATGCAGACGGTCACGGAGGGCCGCCTGAAGCGAGCGGACTTCGGCCCGCGCTTCGGACTCGTAGGCGAAGACGAGCCGGGAGCCGTCAAAGACCATCTCGGCCGAGATCGGCTTCACGTCGACCTGCTCGCGCCGCAGGAGCTCGCGGAAGACGAGCATGGCCTTCTTGGCCTCGATCTGGTTTGTCCGGACGGTCTCCCGGTCCTGATCCGTCGCCCGGCGGACAACGCGCTTGAGGGGGTTCGATGGAGCCTGTTCGAGTGGATGGTTCGGCTTTACGACGCGCCCGTACTCCTGGCCCCTCGACGTCTGGCAGATGACCTTCTCGTTCCAGGCAAGCTCGAGCCCGGCCGGGTCGAACGAATACACCCTGCCCCCTGGCGAGAAGACGACTCCCACCGCCTCGCCGGTGGCCTTCTCCGCGCGAGCCACTACCCCACCGTTCCGAAGGCGCCGGTCATGTCTCGCCGCAGCTTGACGAAGAGGGCCTCGAGCGCAAGCCCCGCCTGAACGTTGTACTCGCCGAAGGACCGGCGGGTCTCGTGCACAGTTCCGGCTGCCTGCTCGGCAGGGCTGGACCGCCCGGGCTCCCCTTCCCGGGAGAGTTCTTCGAGCCGGTCGCAGTTGAGGACCGCCGGTTCGGCGCCGGCCGCGACCACCACGAGGTCGCGGTACCAGCTCGCAAGCACGTCCAGGGCGTCCGCGATCTCCTCGCGCTCCGCCCCGCGCTCCGCCCGCTTGAGCCGCTGCTCGAGCTCGCGCTCAGTCTCGGCGCCGGTCGCAGCCTCCTCCGCCGCCTTCCGCACCTCCGTTCCCCGCGCATGAGCGAGGTCGGTGACTTTCTTGGCGGCCCGAACCGCGTCGAACCCGGGCTCGAGATAAACGGCGCGGGCCAGCTCGATCACCGCCGCGCGCCGGGCGCGTGGCTTTTCGGCGAGCAAGCGCTCGGCCCGGTCGAGCCGCCCGGCTGCGACGCGCGCTGCCAGCTCCAGCTCACCCCCCTCGAGCCCCCGGGCGGCGAGGTGCGCCTTGATCGCGCGCTGCGAGAGCCGTCGGAAGCTCACCGGCTGGCACCGCGAGCGGAGCGTCTCGGGCAGCGGGCCGAGCTCGTCGGCGACGAGGACGATGACGGCGTAGCCAGGCGGCTCCTCGAGGTCCTTCAGGAGCGCATCGGCGGCGTCCTCGTTCATCGTGTGCGCACCGAAGACGAGGTAGACGCGCCGGTCGGCCTCAAACGGACGCATGTGCAAGTCACGGCGCATCTCGCGGACGGGATCGATCCGAATCTGGTCGCCGAGCGGCTCGAGGACGTAGAGGTCTGGGTGCGCCCGCCGGACGACCCGATCGGAGTCGCCGATCAAGGCGCCCGCAAAGAGAAGGGCCGCGCGGCGCTTCCCCGATCCGGGGGGCCCGTGGAACAGGTAGGCGTGAGCAGGCCCTTCGACGAGGGCCGCTCGCAGGAGGCGCTTCGCGTCCTCCTGTTCAGGCAAGGTCTCGAAGCTGTCCACGTACCTCCCTCGAGATGTCGCTCGCAGGCATGGTCGCATCGATGGTGACCACGCGCTTCGCGAAGATCGCCGCCAGCTCGCGGTAGCCCTGATCGACGATGGCTGCGAACTCGTCGCCCTCTCGCTCGATCCGGTCCGGCTCAGCGTCCTTTCGCCCGGTCGTGTCTTCGGGTGAGATCGCGAGGAAGAAGGTTCGGTCGGGGAGAAGGCCCGAGGTGGCGAGCAGGTTCAGCTCGAGCACGCGCTCGACACCAAGGCCACGAGCGATCCCCTGGTAGGCGAGGGACGAATCGATATAGCGATCGCAGATCACGTCGGCGCCGCGGGCGAGCGCCGGCCGGATCACCTCGTCCACGAGCTGGGCGCGGGCCGCGGCGAAGAGCGCTGCCTCCGTCCAGGGCGCGATCTCGCCGCCTTCGAGCAGGAGCTCTCGGATCCGCTCGCCGGCGGGCGTCCCGCCCGGCTCCCGGGTGGCCACGACGTTGCGGCCTTCCCCCCGGAGCGAGTCGGCGAGCAATGCGACCTGGGTCGTCTTGCCCGATCCGTCGACGCCTTCGAAGCTGATGAACATTGAGCCGCCCTAGGATACGAGGACGTGCGGGCGATTGTCACAGGCGGCGCGGGCTTCATCGGGTCGCACCTCGTCGACGCGCTCGCGGCGCGTGGCGACGACGTGGTCGTGGTCGACAGCCTCGCCACCGGCAAGCGGGAGCGGCTGAACAGGAAGGCCCGACTGGTCGTCGGGGACATCCGTGACGGGAGCGTGCTCGACGAGACGTTTCGGGAAGCGAAGCCTGACGTCTGTTTCCATCTCGCGGCGCAGGCCGACGTACGCCGGTCGGTCGAGGAGCCCGTCTTCGACGGCGACGTCAACGTCCTCGGCACGGTTGGGGTGCTCGAGGCAGCGCGTGCTCACGACACTCAGCTGGTCTTCTCCTCGACCGGCGGTGCGATTTACGGCGAATGCGAGCGCCCGGCGGCCGAGGACTCGGCACTGCAGCCGATCTCTCCCTATGGGACCTCCAAGCTCGCGGCCGAGGAATACCTCCGCACCTACAACCGCTTGTACGGGACACAGCATGTGGCCCTTCGGTACGCGAACGTCTACGGGCCGAGGCAAGACCCGCACGGCGAGGCGGGCGTTGTCGCGATCTTCTTCGGGCGCATCGCCTCGGGCGGCCAGCCGCGCATCTTCGGGGACGGGAGCCAGACGCGCGACTACGTCTACGTGGGCGACGTCGTCGAGGCCACCCTCCGAGCCACGGAGCAGGCCGGCGGTGTCTTCAACGTCGGGACCGGACGCGAGACCTCGGTCGTGGAGCTCTATGACGTGTGCCGCCGGGTGAGTGGGGCCGAGCTCGAGCCCGAGTTTGCGGAGGCGCGCCTCGGGGAGCTCGCCCGGAGCGTGCTCGACCCAGCGCGCGCCGGGAGCGACCTCGGCTTCCGCGCGACGGTCTCGCTGGAGGACGGGCTGGCGCGCACCTGGGATTCGATTCAGCGAGAAGGAGAGGAACGAGCGGGCGCGAAATAGCCGCCCCGTGGAACATCCAGCCTCCCTCTCTGCTCCCAGCACCTGGCGCACCGCTGCCATGCTCGCAGCAGGCGTTGCGGCACTCGAGCTCGTCGTCATCGTGGTCGTCGTCCTGGCCGCCTTCGCAAAGCCGTTCTCGAACGACTCCGACATCGTCGCAGCAGTAACCCCGGGCAAGAAGGTCGCAAAGATCGAGGCATCGACGCCGGCCGCCGATCAGGTCAAGAAGCAGAAGTCTGCCCCGGCGCCGGCCGCCAAGCTGGCACGCAACGAGACCTCGATCATCGTGCTGAACGGGAACGGCATCCCGGGCGCCGCAGACGAGGCCGCCGGTGTCGTGCAGAGCCTCCACTATCTGATCGCCGGCACTGCGAACGCGCCTCGCACCGACTTTGCTCGCTCTCTTGTGATGTATCGCCCGGGATACAAGGGGGAGGCGGTGCGCCTCGCCAAGGACGTACGGGTGAGGCGCGTCGTCCCACTCGACGGCATGCGCGCGGCGGAGCTCCAGGGCGCGCACATCGCGCTCATCCTCGGCCGCCAGTAGCTCCGGGGCTACGCTAGAAGCGTGGCTGCAGCCCCCCTCCTGGTCCGTGCCGCCCGGCGGGAGCCCGTCGAGCGGACGCCAGTCTGGTTCATGCGCCAGGCCGGTCGCTCGCTTCCGGAATACCGCGAGATTCGCCGGCGCCACAACCTCTTCGAGGTCTGCCGGAGGCCCGAGCTCTGCGCGGAGGTGACCCTCCAGCCGGTCCGCGCGCACGGTGTCGATGCGGCTGTGATGTTCGCCGACATCATGCTGCCGGTGATCGGCATGGGTATCGACGTCGAGCTGGTGGAGAGCGTCGGGCCGGTGATCGCAGAGCCGATCGAGTCCCTGGCCGACGTGAGGCGACTGGTGGTGCCCGACCCCGAGGAGGCGGTGCCGTTCATCTTGGAGGCGGTGCGCATCGTTCGCGCCGAGCTGGAACCCGAGCGAGCCCTGATCGGGTTCTGCGGCGGCCCGTTCACCGTGGCCGGCTATCTGATCGAGGGAAAGCCGACCCGCGACTTCCTGAAGACCAAGCAGTGCATGTACGGAGCGCCAGAGGTGTGGCACGGGCTCATGGAGAAGCTCACGGACACGTCCATCGCCTACCTGGCTGGCAAAGTCAGGGCCGGCGCAGACGTGATCCAGCTCTTCGACTCCTGGGTGGGCCACCTCTCCGTTGACGACTATCGGGAGTTCGTGGCGCCGTACTCGGCTCGCATCTTGGAGACGCTCGATGTCCCGACCATCCACTTCGGCACCGGCACGACGCACCTGCTCAAGGACATGGCGGAGGCGGGTGGGGACGTGATCGGGATCGACTGGCGCATTCCGATCGACCGGGCCTGGGATCTCGCCGGGCACGATCGTGCCGTCCAGGGGAACCTCGATCCCACGCTCCTGCTCGGGGACTGGGAGCGGGTCGAACGCGGAGCGCACGCCGTCCTCGATGCGGTGGACGGGCGCCCGGGGCACATCTTCAACCTGGGCCACGGCGTGCTGCCGGCGACCGATCCCGCCGATCTGGGCCGCATCGTCGAGCTTGTGCACGAGCGAACGCGGACCGAGGTTGCCGCGTGAAAGCGCCAGAGCGCTTGGTGGTTGACGCGCGCCTAGAGCGGGTCCCGACCCGCCCCCCTGCTCGCGCTGGAGCGTACCGCCGAGAAGCTCACGTGTGGCGCACGGAATGCGCTCGGTGCGTGACTGGACTGTGACGAGGGACACGGCAGTCGTGCTGATGGCCTACGGAAGCCCTTCGCGGCTCGCGGACGTCCCTGCCTACTTCGAGGACATTCGCGGTGGGCGGCCAGTCCGCCAGGAGGCGGTCGACCAGCTTGTCGCCCGCTACCGCCGCCTGGGTATCTCCCCCCTGAACGAGATCACCGAGGCGCAACGCGCGGGGCTCGAGCAGGAGCTCGGGGTTCCTGTCTTCGTCGGGATGAAGCACTGGCAGCCGCGGATTGCAGACGCCGTTGACGAGGCCCTCGCACGTGGAGCGACAAAGGTCGTTGGACTGGTGCTCGCGCCCCACTACTCGGGGATCTCGATCGGTGGCTACAGAGATCGGCTCGAGGCGGCTCTCGACGGCCGCGCGGAGCTCCACATGATCGAGAGCTGGCACGACCACCCGCCCTACCTGGACACCCTGGCCGAGAGGGTGCGCGGGACAGACGCGCACGTCGTCTTCACAGCGCACAGCCTGCCGGCGCGAATCCTCGAGAACGGCGACCCCTATCGCGACCAGCTCCTCGAGACGTCACGACTCGTCGCGGAGCGCGCGGGAGTCGACAGCTGGTCCTTCGCGTTCCAGAGCAAGAGTGCGACCGGTGAGCCCTGGCTGGGGCCGGACATCCTGGACGAGCTGCAGACCCTCCACGACCGCGGAGTCGACAAGGTCCTGGTGGCCCCGGTCGGATTCGTCTCCGACCATCTCGAGATCCTCTGGGACATCA
>Ga0307290_10000433_pt1 | contig 14604 bp, 11 predicted proteins | sample ER_DNA_144_FD_194472 | JGI IMG/M metagenome (GOLD analysis project Ga0307290, IMG submission 194472) | Bulk soil microbial communities from the East River watershed near Crested Butte, Colorado, United States - ER_DNA_144 | ecosystem: Environmental > Terrestrial > Soil > Floodplain | place... | reverse complement strand
ACGAGAAGCCCAGGTTCCTGAGCCACGTAGGTGCCGAGAACTGAACGTTGCGCTCGGGCGCCATTGAAATCCACCTCCGAATCGAGCGGTCCTAGGACGTCGGCGATCTTGGGAGGCTGAGCGCACGGTGGCATCACCCCGCTGGGATGAAAGTCCGGGCGGGCGTGATTTCGCGGCGCTACGGGTGGCTGGTCTCTGACCGGCGAGGCGCGCGACGCGAGCGGCGCATTACCGGCCCGGAGCGGCCCGATTTCATACCAGCGGGATGACGTGGCCGGGCGCCCGCCTGCTTAGGCTCGCCGCGATTCAGGTCCACTCGTCCTCGCGGCGTGCAGAGCCTGATCACTTTCTGTTCGCGCTGTCGCCACCCACTGGGAGGGACTATGACCGTTTCCGCTGAGACGCTTCGCTCCATCTCGACCCCTGAACAGGTCGAGACTCGTCTGGGCACGTTGGAGTTCGACGATGGGGCACCGTCAGAGGAGACGGCTGCGCTGCTGTACGACAACCTCGACTTCATGCACGGCGTCGAGGCGTTCATCAACAGCTTCCCGGGCGCGTCGTTGGCGGCAATGCGCCGAGGATTCCTGGGCATCGGCGTCGAGGACAACGACGTACTCGCGTTCCCCGAGTTGATGGATTCGCAGTCGCTGTTCCTGACAGCGAACTGCGACACGCTGTACTTCATCTCGTTCTTGGACTTGACGAACGGCCCGATGGTCGTCGAACTGCCCGCGTTGGGTCCGCCGACGGGAATCCTGGGTGGGGTCGACGACATGTGGTTCAACTGGGTGACCGACATGGGGCTCCCTGGGCCGGACCGAGGTACGGGCGGGCGTTACCTGATCGTCGGGCCGGGTTATGACGGTCCGCTCCCGGACGCCGGGTACTTCGTGTCGCATTGCCGTACGACGCGGGCGTGGTGGTTCGCTCGAGCGTTCAAGGTTGACAACGACCCCGCACCGGCGGCCGAAGTCGTCCGCAACGGATTGAAGATCTATCCGTATCAGCCGGGCACGGTGGGGTCGCCGGTCGCGACGTTCCTCTCCGGCGCTGGCGCGTTCGCACCCGAGACCGAGCCCGCGCCGACGCGCTTCGTCGACGCGGTGCACAAGTCGTTCAACACGGTCCCGCCGGTCGATGACTCGTACTGGGATCTGATCAACGAAGTTGTACAGACTGAACCGGTGGAGGCAGGGAACCCCGAGATCCTCGGCCTGCTCGCCTCGGTCGGGATCGTCAAGGGGCAACCGTTCGCGCCCGACGCGCGGATGCGCAAGATCCTCAGCGACGCGGTCAAGGTGGGCAACGCGACCGCCCGCACGCTGGCGTTCGACCCGCGCGAACAGGAAGGCTGGGCGTCCTATCCGGACTCGGCGTGGTTCACCATGATGTGGGAGGGCTATGAGTTCCTCACCCCACCACCGCTGATCACCCCGAACGGGGTCGAGCAGTCGCCGAGCAACGGTGCCCGCAAGCACAACGCCCGCATCGCGTTCTTCTACGCGTACACCGGCGTCACCCCGGCGATGTGCATGCGACTCACCGGGATCGGCTCGCAATACATCTTCGCCACACGCGACGCTCGTGGCGACTACCTCGACGGCGCGCGCTCCTACCGGATCACATTGCCGCCCGACATCCCCGAGAGTCGGTTCTGGTCGGTGATGGCCTACGACCGTCAGACGCGCTCCATGCTCCAAACCGACCAAGCGATGCCGGACCTCGGGAGTCAGTCGGGCACGGTCGAGACCAACCCCGACGGCTCGACCGACATCTTCTTCGGTCCCACCGCGCCCGAGGGCAAAGAATCGAACTGGCTGCAAACCGTTCCCGACAAGGGCTGGTTCCCGATCCTCCGCCTCTACAACCCCCTCCAGCCCTTCTTCGACAAGACCTGGCGCCCGAGCGAAATCGAGCCCCTGGCCTAGAACGCCAAGCCGGCGAGCGAAAGAGAAGTGAGCCATGTTGATCGCGCTGCTCGCCGTGCTCGGCGTCGATCTCATCGTCCTGGTCGCGCTTGCCGCGTTCGTGTTCGCGCGCAAGCGATGGGTCAAGCGCCAACCCGGCGCGTTTCGCGGCGCCATCCGGGTCGCCAGCGGAGAGATCGACGGCCTTCGCCCGAAGTGGGGCCGTGGCTACGGGCACTGGGTCCGCGACGTCCTCGTCTGGACGAAGGGCCCGTTCCTCTTCCGCAACGAAGTTGTTGGCACCGACGACCTGCAGGAGCACCGCCCAGCCCTTCCCGGCGAGGTCAAGCGGCTCGGCGACGATCCCGCCGTGATCCGCGTCGCGGCGGCCAGCGCAGCCATCGAGCTTGCCGCCCACGGCCACGATGCTGAGCTGCTCGCCGGCCCCTACCGCGAGTTCCTCGGCACAACCGGCAGTGCCACGCCCGCGTGCACCGGCCCTAGCTGCGAGCGGACATGACCTCGGCGATTTCGCCACCAGAGGAGGCATTTCTCGTGCCCAACCCGAACGAGCAGCTCTCGCGCGCAGTTGTGGCGAGTCAGCATCGCCAGCGGACCTTCTACCGAGTGAATTTCCAGGCGTCGAGCGAGGGGATCTAGATGGCTGCCTCCTTTGGCTGGGGAACCCTGGCCGCTTCGTCGCTGGTGATCGGCGCCATCATCGCGCTGCGCTTCAAGATCGGATTGCGCGCGATCGGGCTGATCATGGGCTTCGGCGCAGGCGTACTGATCAGCGCGCTCGCCTTTGACCTCGTTGAGGAAGGGGCCGACAAGGCATCCGGTAGCGGATGGGCGGTCGCGGGCCTCTTCGCCGGCTGTTTCGTCTTCTTCGGCGGCGACCGCCTGATCGACAACCTCGGGGGGAGCCAACGCAAGGACGCCACCGGCGACCAGTCGGGTGGCTCGCCACTTGCGATCGTGCTCGGAACCGTGCTCGACGGGATCCCGGAATCGATGGTGATCGGCCTGACGATCTACGAAGGCGGAGCGGTCGGCGCTGCCTACCTTGCTGCAGTCTTCATCTCCAACCTGCCCGAGGCGATCTCCTCGACGTCCGGCTTGGTCACCGCCGGCTGGAAGCACTCACGAATCATGTGGATGTGGATCGCGATCGCGCTGATCTCGGGACTCGCTTCGCTCGCCGGCTACGGCCTGTTCCAAGACGCCTCGCCGAACACCATCGCCTTCGTTCTCACCTTCGCGGCCGGAGCGATCCTCACCATGCTCGCCGAAACGATGATGCCCGAGGCCTTCGAGCACGGAGGCAAATTCGTCGGGGTCGTGACGACGCTCGGGTTCGCGGTCGCCTTCGCCATCCACACGCTCGATTGACTGTGGGCGCGCCGCACTCCCAAGACCCGCCAGCTGACGCCCAGTTTCGTCCCAGCTGGGTGATGCCGCCCGAGGGGGGCAGACGCTCGCTGGCGCAGGCCGCACGCTCAAAAGCAGGAACCTCGATGCGTCGATGCCGTCGATCGGCAACGTCGGCTTGGGGCTGGCAATGAAACGCGACGCCTGCGCGATCCGCGTCAAGCCCCGATCCCGCGATTCGGCGCAGCTCGCAAAGCAGCTTGATCAGCACGCGGACAGACACCCACCGACCACGCCTCCTCGGCACCGCGACGTGGCCCACCGCGATGGTCCGCCGCGCCGCGGCGTCGATTCGGCAGCACCGACCACGCTGCCCGTATCAGCGGAAACAGCAGCGCGTTGGTGCGCCCAGTGGCCCGAAAGCAAAAGCAGCACGGCGGCTACGAGGCGAAGCGGCGGCGCACTACCGGTGAGAGCGGCTCAATTTCATGCCAGCGGTATGACGAGGAGCGGCGCGCACTCACTTAGCCTCGCCTGCGATGCCGTCCAGCTGATCAACGGGAGGGGAAATGGCCAAACGCAAGGCTTCGTGCAATTGCGGACAGCTCAGGGCCACGTACGAAGGACCCGACCCAGAGCGCATATCCCTGTGCCAGTGCTATGAGTGCCAGAGGCGGACGGGCAGCGCGTTCAGCTGGCAAGCGCGACTTCCGATCGAGCACGTGACGATCGAAGGCCAATCGTCGACGTGCACGTTTCCCAGGGAGGAGCCGGTCACGTATCGCTCCTGCGACAGCGGTGGGGCCACGTTTCACTTCTGCCCGAAGTGCGGTTCGACCGTCTACTGGGACATCGCGGCTGCACCGGGGTTGCTCGGAGTCGCAATCGGCACCTTCGCCGACCCGACGTTTCCACCGCCGATGATTTCCGGCTTCGCGGCGGAAGGGGCTGCCTGGGCGATGAACGTCTCGGACCTTCCGATGCCGGGGGGACGGTACGACTACGACGGAACCTCACACGGCGGGCCACGAGCGTGACCACGCCGGCCATCACGTCCAGCGGCGGGCTCACCCGTTCAGCATCTCCGGCTGGTTTCTAACACGTCACGGGGTTCACGGCACGCTGCAGCTCTACCGCAGGCCGGCCCGCAGGCGCTCCACCGTATGGCGCGTCCCGCCGTGATCCGACGCCTCCGACCGGTTGGACGGGCGCGCGCTTCGCGAGGTGTGGCGCTCGCATCCTGGTCGGGCCCGGATCTTGAGGCGCCTGTCAATGGCGATCACTACCGAGGGGACGGCGACGACAATGGCGACGAGGACCAAGACGACCGAAAACGGTGGCGGCGGGCCGAAGCGGGGCGCAGCGGCGTCGCAGCTGTCGGTAGCCGAGCGCATCGCGCGTGGCAAGGCCGCGCGAAAGGAGATGCCGCGGGCTGCTCACGCGGCGTTCGAGTCGCGGTCGGCTCGGGCCGATCCGGTCGAGTTGCTCGAGCGCCAGGCGAAGACGCGGGTCGCGGAGCTGGTACCGATTCGCTACGGGCGGATGCTGGTCTCGCCGTTCACGTTTTATCGCGGAGCCGCGATGATCATGGCCCACGACCTCGAGCCAACGCCGCGGTCGGGGCTGACGGTGCAGTGTTGCGGCGATGCGCACCTGTCGAATTTTGGTGCCTTCGCCTCGCCGGAGCGACGGTTGGTCTTCGACCTCAACGACTTTGACGAGACGCTGCCGGGTCCGTGGGAGTGGGACGTCAAGCGGCTGGCCGCGAGCATGTTGATCGCGGCGCGCGACAACGGCTTTCGGGCCAAGGCACAGGAGCGGATCGTGCTTGACACGGTCGGCGCGTATCGCACGGCGATGGCGAGCTTCGCCGGGATGGCGAACCTCGACGTGTGGTACGCCCATCTCGACCTCGAGGCCGCGCTGAAGGAGTACGGCTCGCAATTCACGTCGAAGGTGGTCAAGGGAACGAAGAAGACGCTCGCGAAGGCCCGTACGAAGGACAGCATGGCGGCGTTCTCGAAGCTCACCCACGTCGTCGACGGGCAGGCACGGATCATCGACCAGCCGCCGCTGATCTTGCCGATCGAGCAACTCGCACCGGGCGAGGACCGCCACGAGCTCTTCGAGCGTTTGCACGATCTCCTGCGCGGCTACCACGAGACGCTCGAGTTCGGCCGGCGCGTGCTGCTGGAGCAGTTCGAGCTGACGGACTTCGCCGGCAAGGTGGTCGGGGTCGGCAGCGTCGGCACACGCGCATGGATCGCGCTGTTGCTCGGCCGCGACGGCCAGGACCCGCTGTTCCTGCAGATCAAGCAGGCCGAGGCCTCGGTGCTCGAGGAGTCCCTCGACCCCAGCGACTTCTCAAACCACGGCGAGCGAGTCGTCGTCGGACAGCGGCTGATGCAGGCCACCAGCGACATCTTCCTCGGCTGGCTGCGCGTCGACGCCGCGCGCGACGGCCAGACTGCCGACTACTACGTCCGCCAGCTGAAGGACTGGAAGGCCTCCGCAGAGATCGAGCAGATGAACCCCGAGGCCATGGCTAGGTACGGCACGCTGTGCGGCTGGACTCTGGCCCGCGCACACGCCCGCAGCGGCGACCGGATCGCGATCGCCGCCTACCTCGGCAACGGCGACACTTTCGACCGTGCGCTCGTCGCGTTCTCCAACGCCTACGCCGACCAGAACGACCGCGACTATCAGGCACTGAAGACCGCCGTCGACGCCGGCACGATCGATGCCCAAACAGGCCTCTGACGTCACCCTACCGACGACGACGGCCCCAACACCGGCTGGCGAGGAGTCGACTGTGCCCTGCCAAATACGCAGCAGCCTGCTGCCAAGGCTTGGGCAGTTCGACCATTGCTCATATCGGAGGACCGGCGCGTTCCCGAACGCCCTCCCAGCGGATCTTCATACCAGCGGGATGATGCCGTGGGGTGGGGTCCTCAATACGTTCGGTCACAGAACCTAACCCCGGAGGGGACCGCAATGCCAGCCACTGCTGCGACCAAGACGCCTGTACCCGCTGCGATCACGACGCCGTCGAGCGTGCCGGCAGGGATCGGGACCCTGGAGTTCACCGACGGCTACCCGACGCGTGAGACCGCGGAGAAGCTGCGTGACCATCTGGACTACCTGCACGGCGTCGAGACGTTCATGAACACCATCCACGGGGTGTCCGTGTTCGCCATCCGGAAGGGGTTCCAGGACGCCGGCATCGCGGAGGGCGACGTGTTGATCTGCTCCGAGCTGATGGACTCCCGGTCGCTGTTCCTGACCCCGAACGCCGACACCGTCTACTTCTGGTCCTTTCACGACCTGTCCCAGGGACCACTGGTGTTCGAAACACCGTCCGACACTCTGGGCCTCTTCAACGACATATGGTTCCGCTGGATCAGCGACTTCGGCCTGCCCGGTGCGGACCGCGGCCAGGGCGGCACCTACCTGGTGGTCGGCCCCGAGTACGACGGCCCGCTGCCCGAAGGTGGCTACTACGTGCGGCACTCGCGCACCAACCACGTGACCTTGATCGGCCGTGCGTTCATCAACGAGAACCCGGGCATGGACCCCGCCCCGACTGCCGCCCGCATCAAGGAGCAGCTGAAGATCTACCCCTTCGCCGCCGGCGGCGTGGGCAGCAGCGTCGGCGCCTACCTGACCGGGAAGGGCCCACTCGGCCAGCCGGCCACCCCCGCGTCGCCCCGGTTCGTGGAGGGGACCGGTCTGGCGATGAACACCGTCCCGCCCAACGACTTCGGCCACTACGAGATGCTCGACGCCTTGGTGCAGCTGGAGCCGGCCGAGGCGCTGGATACCGAGCTGGCCGGTCAGTTCGCCGCCATCGGGATCGTCAAGGACGAGAAGTTCGCGCCCGACGGCCGGCTGCGCAAGATCCTCGACGACGCGGTAGCCGTCGGCAACGCCGCGTCCCGGATGCACGGGATGGGTGCGTCCCCGACCGAGGGCTTCCGCTACTACGACGATGAGAGCGCGTGGTGGAACATGCTGTTCGTCGGTGGGTTCGAGTTCACCAACCCGCCGCCCGAGATCACTCCGGAAGGCGTCAAGCCCTACCCGAACCAGGGCGCCCGCCGGCTGCACTCACGCACCTCGATGTTCTACACCGCCACCGCCATCACCCCCGCCATGTGCATGCGGCTGGCCGGCGTCGGGTCGCAGTACCTCGTCGCCAACGTCGACGCCGACGGCGAACCCTTCGACGGCGCCAAGACCTACCGGGTGAGGCTGCCCAAGGACATCCCGGCCGCGCGGTTCTGGTCGCTCAATCTCTACGACAACCAGACCCGCTCGCTGCTGCAGACCGAGCAGCTCTATCCCCGGGCCGGCAGCCAGGAGTACCCCTCACCCGCCGCGGAGGCCGAAGCCGACGGCTCCACCGTCGTCTACTGCTCGCCCACCCAGCCCGACGGCGTCGCCTCCGGCAACTGGATCCAGACCGACCCCGAGAGAGGCTGGTTCGTCATTCTGCGCTGCTACAGCCCGCTGCAGCCCTTCTTCGACAAGACCTGGAGGGCCGGCGAGTTCGAGCTGGTGAGCTAAACCGCCGGGAATCACGTCTGCTTAAGGTGCGGTAGGCCGGGGATCGCCGCTCGCGACGAGTGGCCTGGGCGCGGCAACATCCGGGGTGTGCAGGGCATCCTGTGATGCCGAGACCCGGACTCCGACCGGTCCCCGGTCGTGGGCATGGATGCCGTCACCGCGAGCTGACGGCGAGACCCGGACGCCCATGTTCAGCGCCCACCTCTGACGTCGCATCATCCACGCCGGTGAACTCGCAGCGCGTTACGCCCTTGCCGGCACGAGCTAAGCGCCACTGCTTGCGAATGCCGCGCGCCTGCTCCGACAGAAGCCGACGTGAACTCCTCAGCGGTCGTGCCGCTCGAGAGCTGCGTCGACTACCGCCAAGCTAGATCGCCGCACAGCCGTCGTGACGGCAAGACCACAGCATGCGAGATCAGCAGCCGCACCAAAAGCGCCCCACACATTTGCACCAACGGATGCTTTCACGGTACTTTGTAGCCGTATGAGGCCGTTGAGATTCCCCGTTGATTTGTCTCCTGCCTTTCTGGGCGGCGCAGCCTAGGACGGCCGCGGCGGTGTTGTCGATCGGCAAGTTGACGGTCGAGCAGTCGCGTTACTACGAGCGCCAGGTCGCGCAGGGTCGCGATGACTACTACTCCGGCCGGGGCGAGTCGCCGGGCCGCTGGACCGGCAGCGGGGCCGAGACGTTGGAGCTTGGCGGTCGCGTCGACGACGACGGCTTCATGGCGCTGATGGACGGTCGTGACCCGGGGACCGGTGAGCGCCTCAAGCGCGTCGGTGGCCGTTCGAAGGTGGCGGCGTTTGACCTGACGTTCTCGGCGCCGAAGTCCGTGAGCGTGCTGTTCGCGATCGGCGAGCCGGGGCTGGCTGGTGCGTTGGTCGCGGCGCACGAGTCAGCGGTCGACGCGGCGCTTGAGTACCTGGAGCGCGAGGCGTGCCGGGTGCGCCGCGGCCGCGGCGGTGTCCAGCGTGAGGTGGGGGACGGATTCGTGGCGGCTGCCTACCGCCACCGGATGAGTCGCGCCGAGGACCCACAGCTACATACCCACGTGGTGGCGGCGAACATGGCCCGCGGCGGCGACGGCCGCTGGACCGCGCTTGATGCCACCCCGATCTACCAGCACGCCAAGGCAGCCGGCTACCTCTACCAGGCGCACCTGCGGGCCGCCGTCCATGAACGGCTGCCGTGGGTGCACTGGGGTCCGGTGCGCAACGGGATGGCCGAGATCGAGCAGCTCGCCCCGGCGGTGTTGCGGGAGTTCTCCACGCGCCGTCGTCAGATCGAGGAGCGCGAGCGCGAGCTCGTGGCAGCGGGCGTCGCGGTCGGCGACGGCGGGCGCGAGGCGATCGCCCATGCCACGCGCGCTCGCAAGCGCTACGGCGTCGACACGGCACCATGGCGTGACGTCGTGCGCGCCCGGGCGGCCGAGCACGGCCTCGGCGCTCCTGAGCTCGCCGCCCTCGTGCTCGGACCGGCGCGGGCACCCGAGACCCCGGACGCGGGGTTGGTGAGCGGCGAGCTGGCCGGCGCGGCCGGGCTGACGGAGAAGCAGAACACGTTCGCCAAGCGCGAGGCGGTGATGGCGTGGGCGGCGGCGCACGGGCAGGGCGCGCCGGCCGACGCAGTCGAGCGCGCCGCCGCGGAGTTCCTCACGCGCGCTGATGTGCACCGCGCCCCGGACGCCACCGAGCGAAGGTTCACAACGAACGATCTGCTCGCCCACGAGCAGGCGATCGTGCACGGGGCGCAGGCACGCCGCGACGAAGGCACCGGCACGCTGGATCGCGCGCTGGTCGACGCGGTGCTCGCGGCTGCGCCGTTCGCGCCGACGGCTGAGCAGGCGGCAGTGATCCGCGGGCTCACCTCGTCCGGGCACGGCGTCGAGACGGTCGAGGCGCTGGCGGGGACGGGCAAGACCTTCACCGCCGGCCTGCTCGCCCAGGCCTACACGGCCGGCGGTTTGCGTGTGCTGGGGACCGCGCCGACCGCCCGCGCAGTGCGCGAGCTCACCGAGCAGGCCGGCATTGGCCAGGCGTGGACGCTCACGCGCCTGGCGCTCGACCTCGACGCCGACGACCACGGCTTCGGGTCGGGTCGGGCGGTGTTGATCGTCGATGAGGCGGGGATGGCGAGCACCCGCGAGACCGCGCGCGTCCTACGCCACGCCCGCGTCGCAGGTGTGAAGGTCATCGCGATCGGTGACTCCGGTCAGCTCTCAAGCGTCCAGGCCGGCGGCTGGCTGGGCTCACTCACCGAGCGCCTGGGCTCGCACGAGCTGCGCGAGGTGATGCGCCAGCGCGACCCCCGCGAACGCCAGCTGCTCTCGCACGTCCATCGCGGCGATCCCAGTGACTACATCACCGAGAAGGCCGCCCGCGGGCAGCTGCACATCTGCGGCGGCGATGCGCAGCACGCAATCGCTGGCGAATGCGCCGCGGTCGCGGCGTGGCGCGAACGGCAGGCCGGATGCCCGTGGGGGCAGGCCGTCCTGATGGTGCGTGACAACCAGCGCCGTGAGCGCCTCAACGCGCTCATCCGCGCCGAGCTCAAGCGCGACGGCCGCCTCGGCGAGAGCATCCACATCGGAGGCCACGAGTTCGCCGTGGGGGATCGCGTCGTCGCGCGTCGCAACGATCGCGAGCGCGCGGTCGATAACGGGATGCGCGGCACGGTGATCGCGGTCGACCCGACCGAGAAGGACTTGCTCGTGCGCACCGACGCCGGGGCCCACCGCCGCCTCGATGCTCCATACGTGGCCGAGCATCTGCAGCACGCGTACGTGCTGACCGCGCACACCATGCAGGGCGCCACGGTGGAGTGGGCGGGCGTCGTCGGTCGCCCGGAGGACTTCACGCGCAACTGGTCCTACACAGCGCTCTCGCGCGCGCGAGCGCCAACCGAGCTGTTCCTCGTCGACACGCAGACCGAACGGGACATCGACCGCGCTGAGATCGCCCCCGGCCAGGCCCGCGGTCTGCGCGACGCGCGAACGCTCATCGACCGCCTCAAGACCGCCATGCGTTGCCGCGACGACGAGGACCTCGCCCTGGACCGCCTCAGCACCGAGCGCCGACGCGGGCCCGCCCGCCCCGAGCCCACCGACGCCAGTGGCGCCGTGGCCCGCCCGTCTGTCGGTGAGCTGCAGGCCGAGCTCGCGCAGCTTCGCGAGCACATCGGCTTCTACCCCGAGCACCTCGTCGACCAGCTGCACGCCGCGCGCAGCGCTCGGGCCGAGGCGCAGCGCGTCGCTGATCAAGCGCGCGCACGCATCACCGAGCTGGAGCAACCCACGCGCGGTGTGCTGCGCCGGCGCGCCGCGGACTCCCCCGAACGCGCGTTTGAGCGCCAACGCCTCAAGCTCGCCGAGGAGGAAATCGCGGTGGCCGCCGGGCGTGAGCGCAACCTCGCGGACAGTGTTCCGGACCACACGGCATGGGACGCCGAACGAGGCGTGTTCCGCGAGCGCGCCGCGGAGCTCGAGGCGCAGTTGTCAAGCCGCCGCCGGGAGCACCTGCGTGTCGCGCTCGAGCGACCAGCTCCGTACCTCACCGAAGCGCTGGGCGCTCTCCCCGACCAGCCACGCGCTCGCCGCACCTGGCAGCAAGCCGCCACGCGCATCGAGGCCTACCGCTTCGACCACGCCATCACGGACGCCCGCGACGCCCTGGGCCCGCCCCCGGCCGACACTCGTCAGCGCACGCATTGGCAACACGCGCGCCACGACCTGCTCCGCGCCCAGCGTGACCTCGGTCGGCGCATCGACCGCGGACCCTCGCACGAGCTCTGATAGCGACGCGGACGTGATCTGCCGTCGCGATTCACGCCGAGGTACCACGCCCAGCCTGCGGCATGGCTCCCCGTTACTTGCCCTCATCTAGTGCGTCGGCCAACTGCGAGGCGGCATCGGCGACTGCGTTGTAGCCGTCCACGACGTCGGACAGGCTGTCGCCCGCGCCGGCCTCGTTGAGCCGCTCCACCGCCGCGCCAAAGCGCGTCCAGAGTTCATGGGGGCCGCGACGCCCGGTCCCCGTGCGCAGCTCGTAGGGCGGACGCGCCCCGCTCGGAGTCCGCGATGGGCCGCCACGCCAGGGCCGGCCTCGAGCGCAAGCGCGTGAGCGTCGCGCATCGCCGCCGCTGCCACCGACAGCTCGTGCAGTCGATCGCGGAACCCTGGATCGGGGGGCGCCTGCTCATGCGCGCGCATCGCGCCCGCCCACGACGCCTGCGCCTCCTGCACCGAAGCCCACGCCCCGCGCTTGGGACCCTCGGCCTGGGCTCCGGCTTGCTCTCTTGGCACCTCGCTCACGCAGCCGTCCTATCGCACCCGACCACCGGGGCGCGACGCGCGTCGCCCATCAATGCGCTCCTTGCGATGAAACCACCAGGTCGCCAACACCCACAGACGGGCACACACGGATGGCTGGTTGTAGCGTCCCGGTTCGGGACAAGGGGATCACGATGACGCCGAATGCCGACGATCCGGAGTACCTGAAGGTCGAAGAGGTCGCCGCGCGTCTGAAGCTCAAGGAGAAGACGATCCGCGACTGGATCCTGCGCGGCGAACTGCCCGCCTACAAGTTGGGCAAGGAATGGCGCATCCGCCGCGACGACTTCGATCAGGCGATGCAGGCACGCCGCACCACCGCAGAGCCCGCGCAGACCGGCGGTCTCTGGGATCCGGGCGATCCCGAGTAACCCCGTTCGGGCTGGTTTGTCGCTAGCGATCGTTTGCAACCTCTGAGATCCGTATATATCCTTCAATACCCGTCCAGGGGTATTCGATGATGCGTAACTCCTCATCCGTCAGAACGATCTCTCGACCGCAGTTCGCGTGGCCACGCCGCCCGTGATGACGCTCGAGAACCAGCACATCGAGGGCCTGGCCCGTCGCGTCGGAGAACCCCTCGAGTCGATAGCACGCAAGCTCCTCACCGCACTGGACCTTGCTCGTCGCGGCGGGCGAGATGCCCCTTCGAGAGGCGGAGCGCGCGGAGCGATGGACGCCCGAGAGCAAGCTCGAACGAACCGATCAGGCCCGCCACCCTCGCATCTGGCGCCGATCACCGTACTCATAGGGCGCACCACCCGTCCGCTCATCCGCGAGCCGGCGGCGCGCGTCCTTGGTCTTCCCCTTGGTCTTCATCCGCGCACACTGGCGCGGTGGGCAAGCCGCGGACGCCTGCTCACCATAGATCTCGCCGGCACGGTGCGGACTCCCGTCGCAAAGATGCCGCGTGTGCAGCCGCTCGCGGGGCCTCGGAGGACCGCGTGAGCGATGCGCGCAAGGTCGTCCCGCTCCGGCCCACCACGAGTCGACCGCAGTCACCGCCGGAGGTGTCGACGGTGAGTGAAGTCGTACGCCTGCCCGTTCGGCCGTTTCCGGGACGACTCCTCACGAAGCGACAGCTGGCAGCGGAGCTCGGACGTTCGACCCGCTGGATCGAGCTTCGCATGCGAGAGGGTATGCCGGTCGCTCCCCGCGCCGGGCCACGCGAGCATGCGCGCTTCGATCTGACGGCAGTTCGCGCATGGCTTGACAGCCGGAGCGTTACGCCCAGGCTTCCCCTTGAACAGCGCGTCGAACGACTCGAGCGCGAGGTGAGTACGCTCGTCGCGGAACTGAAACGGGGAGCGGGCTGATGTCGATCCGCAAGCGCGGGAACAAGTTCACCGTCAAGGTCTACGACCCGAAGACGCCGGGCAACCAGCGGTGGATCGGAACGTTCGCGACGGAGGAGGAGGCGCGCGACGCCGAGCGCGCGGCGACCGCAGGGATCACTCCGGCGGCCCGGGCGCGCACAGTCGGCGAATGGTCGAGCGTGTGGCTGCGCGACTACGCGCGCTCCGCGCCGGCGACACGTCGCACGTACGCCTACGCCGCGAAGCAGATCGTGGCAGACATCGGTGACCTCGTGCTGGCCCGAATCGACCGTCCAACAGCCCGCCGCCTCGCGCGTCAGTGGCCGACCAACACCGCTCGCGTCGCTCGCACGATGTTCGGCGACGCTGCCAGGGACGGCCTGATCGCATCCAACCCGTTTACCCAGCTGCGGCTCGAGACGCCGAGGGGGCGCAAGGATCTCGACGCGCTCACCGAGCCCGAGATCCGTGACCTGGCCGAGGCTGCCGTCGCGGCGCTCGGCGAATACGGGACCGAGTTCCGCGCGCTGATCATGTTCCTGGGCTACGTCGGCTGCCGCCCCGGCGAGGCGTGCTGCATACGCCGAGCAGATGTCGACGTCGAGCGCGCCGAGTGCACGATTCGCTTCACGGTCGACGGCGAGGGCGGCGAGAAGCCGCCGAAGAATGGGAAGCCGCGCGTCGTGACGCTTCCGCCGCCAGCGCTCGCGGTTCTCGGTGATGTGCCACCCCGGCTTGATAGTCCGTATCTGTTCCACTCGGCCCGAGGTCGACGGCTCTCCAAGGGTTCGCTGTCCTACGCGTTCCGAGTCGTCCGGCAGCGTTGGGGCAAGCGCGACAAGCTCGAGCTCTACGAGCTGCGCCACGCGTGTGCGACGCTGCTGATGGAGCGTGGACTGCCGCCGCATGTGGTCGCCAACCAGCTCGGGCATACGGACGGCGGCGCCCTGGTTCAGCGGCTGTACGGGCACCCGTCGGAGCGCGGGATGCGCGACCAGGTGCGCCTCGCTTTCGGCGGATGGGGTGCAGATGGGGAGCAGCGGCGCGACGAAGCGCGTGGAAATGGCGGGGTTTCGCGCCCTCTATAACCCGCCGTCTCCACTTTTGGCTCTA
>Ga0307290_10000432_pt1 | contig 14638 bp, 15 predicted proteins | sample ER_DNA_144_FD_194472 | JGI IMG/M metagenome (GOLD analysis project Ga0307290, IMG submission 194472) | Bulk soil microbial communities from the East River watershed near Crested Butte, Colorado, United States - ER_DNA_144 | ecosystem: Environmental > Terrestrial > Soil > Floodplain | place... | reverse complement strand
CGCTGGCCTATCTGCTCGCCGACAAGAAGCATCCGTCCGAGCTCGTGGAGCAGTTCCTGCGCGATTGAGCACTGCCGTGGACGTCGACGCGATCGAGTTCAGGCACGTCATGGGGCATTTCCCCACCGGCGTGAGCGTGATCACGACGGTGCACGACGGCGTCCAGCACGGGATGACGGCCAATTCGGTCACCTCGGTCTCGCTGGAGCCCGTGATGCTGCTCGTCTGTCTCATGCGCGAGGCGCGAACAGCGCTCGCGATCCAGAACGCGGGCCACTTCGCCGTCAACATCCTGGGCGAGCACCAGGAGGAGATATCCCGCCGTTTCGCGAGGGCCGGCCAGGACCACTTCGAAGGTCTGGATGTGAAGGAGGGCCCGAACGGGATTCCCATGCTGCCCGGGTGCCTTGCTTACGTGACCTGCCGGGTACACGAGGTCGTCCCGGCCGGAGACCACGACATCGTGCTCGGAAGCGTTGAGCACTGCGAGGCGGACGTGAACGGCGGCAACCCCCTCGTGTTCTTCCAGGGCGGCTATAGAACACTGCCGGGCATGGGAAGGTTGGGCTGATGAGCCATCTCGGTGGGATCCATCACGTCGGCCTCCGCGTTACCGACCTGGATGAGGCGACTGCGCGCTGGTCGCGGCAGTTCGGCTTCACGGTTCGTGAGCGCCACGCGGACCGGGTGTACCTACGTTGCGCCTTCGAGGACTACTCGCTGGAGCTCGTCCAGGCCGACGCGCCGGGATTCGACCACGCGGGCTGGGAGCTCCGGCCCGGCGTCAAGCTGGAGGACGTCGGGCTCGACGGCCTGGAGCTGGAGCGCCCGAGCGGCCGCTCCAGCTCGCTCTATCTCAAGGACCCGGACGGGCATGGCGTCGAGATCGTCGAGTGGACACCCCGCGAGAGCGAGTTCCCCGATCTCGCCCGCCTCTCGTCCGAACTGCCCGGCTATCGCCCGCGGAAGCTCGGGCACGTCAACGTGGTCAGCGAGGACGTGCACAGACTCTCGTCTTTCTATATGGATGCGCTGGACTTCCGCGTCACCGACCGGCTCGGGGATGAGGGCATATGGCTCCACCTGAACGCCGACCACCACGTCCACGCAATGCTCCAAAGGGAAACGGCCCATTTCCACCACTTTGCACTCGAGTTGGTCGATTTCGGCGAGATGCGGGTGGCACTCGATCACCTGGCCCAGCACGGCCGCTGGGTGATCTGGGGCCCTGGCCGCCACGGCGTCGCTGCGAGCCTCTTCGCCTACATCCGGATCCCCGAGGAGGAGCTGATCGTCGAGCTGTACGCGGACATGGAGCAACTTCGCCCCGATCACACCCCACGCGACTGGGAGGACACCCCCCACTCGTCGAATGTCTGGGGCACGCTCCCGCCGAGGACGTACTTCCGCTTTGACGCGGAGGCGATCGAGATTGAGCGGGGCCAGCTCCAGGCACTCGGGCAGGCGCTCGACTGACGGCACGGGCGCTGGCCGCGCTCCTGGTCGCCTCGGCGACGCTTGCCGTCCCGGCAGCCGCCACCCCAACCTGGCCCGAGCGCGTCGCAGATGCCGTCGAATTCGCCCAAGGCCGAGCGGGCTCCGTCTCATTTGCACTCACGGACGAATCTGGTCGGGTCCGCGGCTACCGGGCACGGCGCGCGGTGCCGTCTGCGAGCGTCCTCAAGGCGATGCTTCTGGTCGCCTATCTGAACCGGGCCTCCGTTCGCAACCGTGAGCTTCGGGACGCGGACCGGGCGCTCCTCGGGCCGATGATCCGCCGCTCCGACAACGACACCGCGAACCGCGTGCTTGGTCTCGTCGGAGCCTCGGGCGTTTACCGAGTGGCGAGCCGCGCCCGGATGGAGCGCTTCGTTCTTCGCCTACCGATCTGGGGCCACTCCGAGATCACCGCACGTGACCAGGCTCGGTTCTTCCGCCGCATCGACGCCTACGTCCCCGAGCGGCACCGCGGCTACGCACGCTTCCTACTTGCGCACGTGATCGCCTCCCAACGCTGGGGGATACCGCCGGTCGTGCCGGACGGCTACCGGATTTTCTTCAAGGGCGGGTGGGGCTCCGGAACGGGGCGGGTGACGCACCAGGTCGCCCTGCTCGAGAAGGGCGAGACGCGGATCTCGCTCGCGATCCTGACGGAGTTCAACCCGAGCCATCGCTACGGCACCGCCACGATCAGAGGAGTCGCGGCGCGCCTGCTCCGCGGCGTCAACTAGCGGAAGAGCCGGGCACGCGCGGATCGGCGGTGTCTGGCGCGGCGGCGCCGCACGGACTCGTTCCTGGCTAGCCGGAGACGCAGGCGTTTCGCAGCATGCCGATGCCCTCGATCTCGGTCTCGACCACGTTGCCGGGCGAGAGGTAGCGCGGTGGCTCGCGGCTATCTCCGACACCCGATGGCGTGCCCGTATAGATCAGATCCCCCGGCTCGAGAGTGCACCACGAGGAGATAAACGCAATCAGTTCCGGCACCGGGAAGATGAGATCGCTCGTCCGACCGTTCTGGACCTCCTCGCCGTCGACCGAGCAGCGCACCGCGACGTCATCGCGGTCGGGCAGCTCGTCGGGCGTAACGAGCACCGGGCCCGTCGGGGCGTAGCTGTCGCGGGACTTCGCCATCGTGAACTGCCGCACCGACCGAAACTGCTCAGCGCGGTCAGAGATGTCCTGCCCGCACATGACCCCCGCGACGTGGGACCATGCCTCCCCCGCCGGGATGTCCTTGCCGCGCTTGCTAATCGCGAGCACGAGTTCGGCCTCCCAGTCGACCTTGTCGCGGGCAGCCGGGATCACGATGTTTCCGTGGGGGCCGTTGAGGGCGCTGGACAGCTTGGCGAAGAGGACCGGTGCATCGGGAATCGGGAGACCTGATTCCTCTGCGTGTGAGCGGTAGTTCAACGCGGCGGCGAGGATCTTCGAGGGCCGCGGTAGCGGTGGGCCGAGCTGCGTAGAATCGAGCTGGGGCGCGTCGCTCGGCACGTCGAGGCCCACGAGCTCTTCGAGTCGCCCGACGAGTGTCATCGGATCCGATGGGAGGTCACCGCCGGTCGCGTGCTCGACGTCGACCACGCGTCCGTCGACGACCACGGCAGCTCTCCCGTTCAGGTTGGCGAGACGCACGGGCGCCAACCCTAACCGCAGCCGTGGGGCTGCGGCGGGTTTGCAGTACGTGGGACGGCGTTGCACTATACGAACCGCCTCTGAGGTGAAATGATCGCCGCATCGTCGATCCGGGCGTGAGGCGCCCGGGAGGAGGAGGGCTTCATGGCAACTCGCGCAGAGGTGGGAGAAGTCGGTCTCGAGCGGCGAGCCGTCGGGCTTCCGACCGCGGTCGGCACAACCTTTGGACTGATCGTCGCGTCGACCGTGCTCGCGTCCGTGACCGCGGGTTTCTTCGCGAGCTACGTCTTCCTTGCAGCACTCGCCGTGGGCCTGCTGGCCATGTATCTCCAGAGCATGAGCTTCGCCGAGCTCGCCACCATGATCCCGAAGGCGGGATCGATGAACGAGTACGTGCGGGCCGGCCTGGGGCCCTTCTTCGCCACGCTGACGGTGCTCGTCGGGTACATCGCGGTCCAGCTCTTTCCGACCACTGCCGAGGCCTACACGCCCTCGGCGATCGTCAAGGGCTTTCTCTGGACCGGCGGGCCCAGCACCACGTTCTGGGTCATCGTCTTCGTCGTCTTGGTCGCGCTTCTGAATGTCGCCGGGATCCGCCCGTACGGCGCGGTCGAGGTGGCCCTGACGGTGTTCATCATCCTGTCCCTCCTCGTCTTCGGGTTCATCGGCCTCGCGGGCCTCGGATCGTCCGACCCGATTGGCAGCGCTTTCCCGCATGTCCCCTTCACCTGGAGTCTCTTCTCGACGCTCCTCGGGATCGCGATGTTCACCTTCGTCGGCATGGAATACACCTGTCCGCTCGCGGAGGAGATCGAGAACCCCGCGCGCAACATTCCGCTCGGGATTTTCCTCGGGCTCACGCTCGTGACAGTTCCGATCGTGATCTGGGGGCTCGGAGCGACACGCTACGTGCCTTCGGATCAGCTGAGCGCGTTCAGCCCGGTCGCCCACATGGAGGCCGCGATCGCGATCCTGGGCGACACCGGCAAGTGGTGGATGGCGATCATCTCGCTGGCCGCGACGCTCTCGACGCTGAACGCACTTCTCGCGGGTATCCCGCGGATCCTTTACGGCATGTCACTCACGCGGCAGCTGCCGCGAGCCTTCGGATACCTGCTCCCCTCCACGAGGGCTCCGGTCGTCGGGATCGCCGCCGTCGCGCTCATGCCGATTCTCATGAACGTCTTCATCGATCTCGGGAAGAGCACGAACTTCATTGAGCTCATCCTGGCGGGCGTCCTCGGGTGGGCTACGGCCTACGTGATCATCCACCTGACTGTGATCATCCTCAGGCGGCGGGAGCCGCAGGCGCGGCGTCCGTTCCGCTCCGCTGCCGTGCCCGTTCCACAGCTGATCGGTATGGGCCTGCTCGCGCTGGCGGCATTCAAGATCTTCCCCGTCCCCGAGGTGAGAGATCACATCTATAGGGACTACGGGATCTTTTTGGGCGCGGCGATCGTCGTCTCGCTCCTCCTCAACCTCGCCTTCGGAACGAGCCTCAGGGAGCAGTTCCGTCCTGTGCCGCTCGCCGAGGTGTACCGCGAGACCAAGCTGATCGAGGAGGAGCTGCCGCCACCCGTAGAGCCGGGCGGCCCGCACATCAGGCACGATTAGGCGGTGGCAGTCACCGAGCAGCAAACCGCGGAGGCTCGCCTGGACGAGGCGAGACGGGCGGGCGTCAAGCGTGTCAGGGTCCACTTCACGGACCTGACCGGGATCTCCCGGAACAAGGTCGTGCCGCTGACCATGCTCGAGGAACTGGTCGAGGAAGGCGTTAACTTCTGCATCGGGGCCTACGCCGTCTCGCACGCGGGCGAGGTGATCGAAGAGACGGGGCTCGGCTCGGAGGCGGAGTTTCGAGACATAAAGGTCTACCCGGACCTCTCTACGCTCAAAGTACTCCCCTGGGAAGGAGAGACCGGGATCTGCATGGCCGACGTCCACTTCGACGGCGAGCTCTTGCCGTGCGATCCACGCGGGATCCTGAAGCGCGCGATCGCGGAGCTCGACAAGCGGGGCTACAGAGCGGCGTGCGGTCACGAGCTCGAGTTCTTCCTGCTCCGCGCCGGCCCGAACGGGTACGAGCAGTACGCCGCCCAGCCCGGCATGGTCTACACCCAGACGCCGTCGGTTGACACGGAAGGCGTGATCCGCGAGATGGAGGACGCGGTCTGCGCCCTCGGGCTGCCGTACGTCTGCTCGAACCAGGAGTACTTCGGGTCGCAGTGGGAGATCAACCTGCGGTATGCCGACGCGCTCGAGGCAGCCGACGACTCGCATCTCCTGAAGCTCGCGATCAAGGAGATCGCTTCCAAACACGGTCTCATGGCTACCTTCATGGGGAAGCCGCTCGAGGGTGAGGGCACATCCGGCTACCACCTTCACCTCTCGCTCTGGGAAAACGGCGACAACGCCTTCGAAGACCCACAAGGTCAGGACGGTCTCTCCGATCTCTGTCGGCACTTCATCGCCGGCCAGCTCGAGCACGGGCGGGCGATGACCGCCGTGCTGGCACCGACCATCAATGCCTACAAGCGTTTCGTCACGTTCGCGATGGCGCCTTACACGGTCACCTGGGGCCCGGACAACCGCACCGTCTTCATCCGGATCCCCGTTGAGCGCGGCAATGCGACCCGGGTCGAGAACCGAGTCGGCGACGGGACCGCGAACGCGTACCTGGCTGCGGCCGTGGCCCTCTTTGCCGGGATCGACGGCATCGATCGCCAACTCGACCCCGGCCCGGGCGTCAGAGGCGACGCATACGCGGCCGAGGGGTTTCCGCTCGTCCCGCTATCGCTGGCCGAGGCGATCGAGGCGCTCGAGCAGGACACCTACCTCACGGAGAATCTGGGCCCGCAGTTCGTCCGCGCTTTCGCCGCGCTCAAGCGCGACGAGCACAAGCGCTTCTCGAGCTCGGTGACCGACTGGGAGATCCGCGAGTACCTAAACACGTTGTAATGGCGGTCAAGGAGTTCGATCCGGCCACGATCGATCTGTCGAGCCCGGACACCTTCGCGGAGCGGATCCCCTTTGAGTACTTCGACTACCTGCGCCGGCACGAGCCCGTCTACTGGCATCCCGAGGAGCCTCCGAACCATGGCTTCTGGGTCATCACGAAGCACGCGGACCTCGTGCAGGTCCACCGCGACTTCCGCACCTTCTCGTCGGAGCTCGGCCACGTTGCGATCGAGGAGCTCCAGCCGGACGAGCTCGCCGCCCGGCAGTCGATGCTCGAGACGGACCCGCCCAAGCACACGCGTCTGCGGCGGATCGTGAGCCAGTTCTTCACACCACGGGCGGTTGCCGAGTACGAGGGTTTCGCCAGACAGCTCGCGCGTGAGCTTCTCGAGAAGGCGGTCCCGAAGCGCGAGTTCGATTTCGTGGAGGAGATAGCGGCTCCATTCCCGATCAACGTCCTCGTCCGCATCGTGGGCGCGCCGCCCGCCGACGCTCCGCGCCTGGTCGCGCTCGGCGACCGGATGATCGCGAACACGGACCCCGACTACGCCGACGTCGTCGTCGGCCGCGAAGACACGAGCGAGTACCGCCTGCTGACGTTCCGAAGCCCGGCGGCGGTTGAGCTCGCCGAGTACGGCGCAGACCTCGCTGCGAAGCGGCGCGCGGAGCCGCAGGACGACCTCGTCTCGAAGCTCGTGCACGCGGAGGTCGACGGCGAGCGGTTGACAGAGCGCGAGTTCGCCAATTTCTTCGCGCTTCTTGTAATTGCCGGCAACGAGACCACGCGTCAGGGGCTTTCGCGTGGGTTGCTCGCGCTCGCCGGCGAGCCCGAGGCGATGGCGGAGCTGGCCGCCGAACCTTCGCTGATTCCCGTCGCCCTCGAGGAGATCCTCCGCTTCGCTTCGCCTGTTCTCTACTTCCGCCGCACGGCCACGGTCGACACCGAGCTGCGGGGCGTGAAAATCCGCGCCGGGGACAAGGTGACCTTCTGGTATGTGTCGGCCAACTTCGACGAGGACGTCTTCGCGGATCCGTACACGTTCGACATTCGACGACAGCCCAACGAGCACGTCACGTTCGGGAAGGCGGGACCGCACCACTGTCTGGGGGCGTATCTCGCGCGGCTCGAGATGCGAGTGCTGCTGGAAGAACTTCTCCCACGCGTTCGCACCATCGAGGTGACCGGCCCGGCGCCCCGGGTCCGCTCGAACTTCATCAACGGCATCAAGAAGATGCCGGTTCGCATGGAGTCCGCCGGATAGGTGTCCGAGCCTCCGCCGAGCTTCGAGCGCGACATCGGGCCGCTCTTCCGGGCGGAAGATGTCGAGTCAATGCTCTTCGCCTTTGACCTGCGCTCCTACGACGACGTTCGCGAGAACGCCGACGAGATCCTGGAGCGGCTGGAGGAGGGGTCGATGCCGTGCGACGAGCTCTGGCCGCAGACGCAGATCGAGAGGTTCCGGGCCTGGATCGCCGGCGGCATGCAGCCATAGGGGCGCTCGCCGCAGCCGTGGCGCTGGGCTGCCTCGGCTGCTCGGCCGGCGGCGGTTCGGACGGCGACCGGCCACCGCAAGCGACCGCGGCGTCTACACCAACTCCCTCCGCGCCCGTTGCGGTCTCACGGCTTCCAGGGGCTCCGCGAATCGAGGTGCGTGACGGCTTTCGCGCGGAGGTCTATGCGCGTGGCGTCCAAACTCCCACGGCGATGGCTTTCGGCCCAGATGGGCGCCTTTATGTGACGCAGGAGGACGGCAAGATCGTGTCGGTGGGACGTGGCGCTCGGCGCGCCCGGCTCCTGGCAAGCGGCTTTCCGACACCGCTCGGTCTCGCCTGGCGCAACCGCACGTTGTACGTCTCGGCGCAGGGCCGCGTCGAGCAGCTGCGAATCGCCGGCGGGAGGGTGACAGCCAGGCGGACGATCCTGGCGAACCTCCCCTTCGGACGGCATCAACAGGACACGATCGTCTTCGGGCCGGACGGTCGGCTCTATCTCGGGAGCGGATCGACCTGCGACGCGTGTGTCGAGCAGGACGCACGGAGCGCCGCCGTGCTCTCGTTCCGGCCCGACGGCTCCGATCTCCGCATCGTCTCGACCGGCCTCCGAAATCCCTTCGGACTCGCGTTCCAGCAGGGGACCGGCCGTCTCTACGTCTCGGTGAACAACCGCGACGATCTCCCGAACCCGAGCGCGCCCGAGCCTGCCGAGACGGTCGTCGTGGCCGCTCAAGGGCGAGATTTCGGGTGGCCTGATTGCTGGCCGAGCTTCCGGCGCAAGCGGCTCGTCGGTCCGTGCACCGGGGTCACGCGACCGGTCGCATACCTGGAGCCTCACTCGTCCGCGGACGGGCTGGCCTTCTATCAGAAGCAGAGCTTTCCAGCCCGTTTCCGGGGGAGTCTGTTCGTCGCCCTCTGGGGGCAGTACGCAGCCGCGGACCACGGACGGCGAGTCGTGCGCCTCGTTCTTGCGAAGGATGGGAAGGTGAGGAGCGCGACCACCTTCGCGAGCGGCTTCGACCATCCGCTTGCACTTGCCGTCGACAGGTTGGGCGGCCTGCTCGTTGGGGACTGGGGCCGCGGAGTTATCTACCGGATCCAAGCGAAGGGAAAGCCTTGATCGGCAGGGCCCGAGGGCGAGCGCAGAGAACCCTCGTCGAGACCCTCGAGGTCTTTGGCCGGCTCGGTTGCACCATCGAGGAACGGCAGGGGCTCGTGGCTACGTTCGTGGCGCGAGACGATCGCCGGATCCGGGCGCGCATGGCCGGGCAGGGGCGGATCTTCGGGGGGACATACGCCCTCGAGCTCACGACCGCCGAGCCGGTGCTCCCTGCGACCGAAGGTCTTCGCGGACGTGCGCGCGGCGCCATCCGCCACGGCGGCGTCGGCTTCCGAGCTCGCTCACGGGACGAGCCGGGAAAGCACCTCGCGGCCACCCTGGACGGCGACGAGCGTCTCCAGACCGCCCTGGCTCGGGTGCACTTCGACCGGGTGCGCGTCGAGCCGGATGGATCTCCGGTGATCCGCCACATGGGAGGCTCCGTCGTCTGGATGCTCTTCCCCCCGCTCGTGCGACCGATTCCGTTCGTCGAGGAGCAGGCGAGGGAGACGCTCGGGGCTCTCGAGGCTTTTGCGGCGGTCGCGGGCTAGCCGGCGACGAGCGGCCTGGCCAAGCCCGGCTGCTCGACGCTCGGCTGCCACGGAGGCAACGCTATCGAGACGGTCGTCGGGCCGCCCGGCTCGCTTCGGATGTCGAAGCGGCCGCCGAGGAGGCGGGCCCGTTCGCTCATGCCGACCAAGCCGAAACGGCCGGCTCTCGCCGCGCGTAGGAGTGTTGGCTCGACCAAGAAGCCATCGCCGTTATCCGTCACGGCGGCGCTCACGAGGCCGCGTCGCACGCCGAGCGTGATCTGCACCTGGGTTGCGCCGCTGTGCTCCCGGACGTTGTTGAGGGCTTCCTGGACGAAGCGGACGAGCGCGATGCGCTGCGAGGCCGAAAGGCCCTCCATCCGTCCGTTGATCGTGACGTCGGTCCGGATGCCGGTTTGGTTGGTGAAGGCCGTTGCTTCGGTCTCGAGAGTGAACTTCAGGGATCGCCCGGCGATCGCAGGCGCGTCGAGCGATTCGCAGAGCTCACGGAGGTCGGAGTCCAAGCCGTGGAGACGCTCCTCGAAGGTGTCGATGCTGTCGAGAAGTCGTGGGACGTCGCCGGCACCGGCAGAAGCAGCGAGGTCGGAGCGAAACGCGCGCAGGTCACCGGCGAGGGCGATGACGTGCTGGATCGGCCCGTCATGGAGGTCAAAGCCGAGCCGGGCGAGGCGCCGCTCGGTGGCCGCGACGAGCGCCTGCTCTTTCTCCGCATTGCGCTCGAGCAGCGCGTGGCGTTCGAGCAGCGGGCTGAGAGCGTCGGCCGCCGATGTGAGAATGGTCGCCGCCACCGGTCGCGACGCGGGCCCCAGTCGTACGAACAGCGCCCCAACTGTCTGCTGCCAGCAGACGACCGGGCAGACCATTGCTCCCCGAGCGCCCATAGCGGGACCGCGCGCGTGCGTGACCGCTCGGCGAACGAGCGCCGGCGGGCGCTTCGGCGGCGGCGTGTCTCCGGCGTGAGCGACGCAGGTGATGCCCCCCAGGGAGTCTCGAGTCCAGAGGGAGACCTGCTCGACCCGGCCCAGAGCCCCTGCGAGCCGCAGCTGAACGGCGAGGGCGGTTGCCGGCGCGAGAGCGACGAGATTCGAGTTGCGGCAGGCGCGATCGTGGAGCTCGACAGCGACTACGTCAGCATCGCGTCCCAGAGCAGCCGCGAGATCCTCGATCAGGCCGTCCACGCCGGGTTCCCAGGGAAAGTCGAGGGCGAGTTCGGCGAGGGCGTCAGCGGCGAAGGGAAGCAGAAGTTCCATACCGTCTGTCTCAGCGTCCACGCCCGCGTGCGGCGTCGCCAGAGCGCGGGCCGCTGCGACGTCGAGAATTCCGAGCACCGCCGACGAGGGGCGACCGCGATCCGGGAGCTCGCTCATCAGCGCGTGCGTGAGCTCAGCCGCAAGCGTGGGCTGGCCGATTGGCGAGGTGTCAGTCATCCGCAGTGATTTTCCGACCGTGATCTCATCTTGTCCCGTCGCCGGGAGATGCCGTGGGTTTCGGATTCGAAGTGTGCGCCGCCCGGGCTGATGGCTCAATGGGCCGGACGGGCCGACGGCCGTTGAGGTTTCTCAACGCTTACGTGTAAGGAGAAGGCGCAACTTTCCACAGAGGAGTCGCCGAAGGTATGGCAAGCGTTGAGAAATCTCAACGCACTGCCGTGTGCCAGGCCTATTGAGCAAACGACCGCGCACAAACAGAATCCTCACGAGGAGACGCTTCGACGAGGGAGAGGGGCGGACGACCGTCGCGCGGAACCACCTAGCCGAACGTGTGGCCAGGCCCCACCGTTCGGGCGTGCCCCAGCTAGACGGCACTGTTGAAAACTTTGGGGAGATTTCATCAACCTGTGGAGAAAGAGGGGGACTGCGGACCATGAAAGTTCTTATTGCGGACGACCATCGCCTCATCGTCGAGGGCATCCGGAGAGCGCTTGAAGGAATCGAGGACATCGAGGTCGTTGGAGAGGCGAACAAGGGGAGCCAGGTGCTCCCGCTCGTTCGTCGCCTCAAGCCCGACGTGGTTTTGCTGGACATGCGGATGCCGGACGTCGACGGGCTCCAGTGCCTCGATCAGATTCGGAAGAGCTGCCCCGATGTCAAGGCGATCATGCTCTCGGTCTTCTGCGACGCGGAGCGGATCCAGGCGGCCTTCCGCCACGGTGCCGTGGGCTACATCGTCAAGAGCGTGAACCCGGTCGACCTTCCGTCCGCGATCCGGCAGGCTGTCGAAGGAACCGTCTTCCACGCCTTCGGCTCGCCCGAGCCTGACACTGCGAACGGGATCGCAGGCGACCTCACCGAACGTGAGCTCGTCATTCTGAAGGCGGTGGCCCGAGGCCTTTCGAACTCGCAGATCGGCAAGGAGCTTTGGGTGACCGAGCAGACGGTCAAGTTCCACCTGACCAACATCTACCGGAAACTCAGCCTGGCCAACCGGACCGAGGCCGCCCGCTATGCGTTCCAGCACGGCCTTGCCGAAAGCCCGCTCTTTGAGTACGCCTAGCCTCGGCGGGCCCGTCGGCCAACTCGCCGAAGGACCTGCTCCTGCCCAACACTGGGCCAGTGCGCTGCAGTGTCTGAACAGTCAGATTCGGAGTCAATGCCGCACGCCGACCTTCCACTGGACAACGTACGTCCCTTGCACCGCGTACGCGTGCTCGTTGCCTCTGGCGATCAACGCTTCGTTCGCATTGCGGGTTTCCTCCTCGAGCGCAGCGGTTTTCTCGTCACCGCGCTACATAACGTCGACCACATGCTCGGGGCCGTCGACCGGCACGCTCCTCACGTCGTCGTCCTCGACGGGAGCGATTCCCTGGGAGCATCGTCGCGGAGCGCAGCGGCGATCGAGGCGCTCCACCCGGGCGTCCGGGTGATCGTCGTGGCCGAGAACCGGAACGGTTTCCAGCCGGGGGCCGGCTCGCCCTACCAGTTCCCGAAGTGGAGCTCGATGACCGATTTGGTCGCCGAGGTGGGGCGGTCCTACCTGAGCCTCGAGAGCCGATGACCGGAGCGTCCATGGACGCCACGGGCCAGACGGCCCGCTTCCCAGGAGTGCGCATACCCGCGGCATTCGCGGGGGCCGTCTTCGTCCTAGGCTGCTTCGTGCGCTTTGGGTTCTCGGGCAGGGCTGTAGTCGGAGCCTTCTTCTGCGCCGTGCTTCTCGTGCTCTCGGTCATCGACCTCGAGCAGCGTCTCATCCCCAACCGCATCGTCCTGCCGGCGACGGTGGTCGTCCTCGCTGCACAGGCTGCGTTGTACCGAGGCGAGGCCGTTGAGTTCCTTGCCGCGGCCGGGGCCGCGGCGCTCTTCCTTCTGCTGCCGATCCTCGTCTATCCCGCTGGAATGGGGATGGGGGACGTGAAGCTGGCCGCTTTTCTCGGTGCTGCGCTCGGCCGCGACGTGATCGACGCCTTTGTCGTCGCATTCTTCGCCGTCGCCGCTGCCGCCGTCATCATCCTGGTTCGCGAGGGCTCGACGGCTCGGAAGCGAGCGATCGCCTTCGGCCCATACCTTGCGGCCGGGGGAATCACCGCCCTCTTCTTCGGCGAGTCGATCGTCCAGGGCGTCTTCGGCTAGTAGGAGGGCTTGGCGAAACGTAAGCGCGGTGCGGTGGGGCCGCACTGCTCGCCCCAGGCGACGTCCCCAGTCGCTGCGAACACTCCGGGGCAACAACACCTTGATCCTCCAGCGACGGCGGCGCCTTCTCGGACGCGCTCGCCGCATACAGCGGCATCATTCGAGGATCGTTGTTGTCGCTTTCCTTGTCGGCGGCCTCATCGTCGGGCTGATTGTCGGCCGGTGGGGGGCGTTGGTCGCAGCCCTGCCCATTGGCGTTTGGCTCGCTCTGGTCAGCGAAGTCGAAGTCCCCGGGTGGGTCCTCGGACTCGGCTACGGCGCGTTCGCGGCAATAGGGATCGCCGCTGGAGTCTTGCTTCGGCGTTCCGTTAAACCCTCCGAGGAACGACCATCGCCCCCCGACGACGAGCAGCGTTCTACCAATCCCTCCTAAGAGCCGGCCGGCGCGCTGGCCTCGCCTAGCGCAAGCTGCTCGCCGACCTGCACGCCGCGCTGTGCGGCTTGGCCGGCGGCCATCTCGACGACCACGCGGGCCCCGCGTTGCCCGGCTACCCGCCACGGCTTCAGATCGCTCGAGACGGCGAGGACCCGGAGCTCCCGGTCGAGAAACAGGGCGTCGATCGGGAAGCGCATGAAGAACGTGTGAATCGACCCGGCCGGCCGGATCAGAAGGCACTCGTCATCGGGCAGCCGGCGCTTGCCGAGCAGACCCCGCATCCGGCTGAAGAAGTTGTCGGCGACTCCGCAGCGCTCGCACACGACGCTGCCGTCCGCGTGTCTCAAATCTCTCAATAGCCGATGTGGATGTGATCGAAGTGGTCGGCGAGCGCGAAGGATGGTCCGCCGAATCCTAGAAGAGAGATGACCTGCCGCGGCTGGAGCTCCGCGGGCAGACGGAGGATGCGCTCGACGGCCGCTTCGGTAACGGAGCCGGGGCCTTGATTGCCGCCGATGGGCAGCCCGCCCAGCGCGGAGACGTCGACTGCGTGGCCGTAGATGTGAGCGGAGACGACCCCCGGTCGCGCGAAGAGGCGGTGCCCGCTCAGCAGGCTCGAGACCGTGACCTGGTGGAACGAGACAGCCAGGTACCTGATGAGGACCGTCACCCTGACGTCGATTCGGCCGGAGGCGAGGTCGGCGCGGCCGGAGGTGTAGATCTGGACCCGGCGATCGCGAAGGAGTCGGCGCTCCAGCGAGGGCTTCGCGCGCTCGAGCCCGGTGACGAGTGCCTTCAGGCCGACAGCGCGGTTGTAGTTGCGCAGCGCGAGCACGCGCTGGCCGAACTCGGCGCCTCCGAGACGCACGACAGCGCGTTTGGCATCCGCCCTCGCCCCGAGACGGCGCAGCTCTCGGGCGAGCCGATGCAACGCCGCAGGGCTCGAGGGCATCCGCCCGTCGTGCCCGCGCGCGCGAACGACGGCGTGGAGGAGCGCCCAGTCGACCTTGGCCCTCCGCGCCGTCTGCTGCAGCAGACGAGCGTAGGCCGGAGCGAGGCGCCGCGCAGGTGGAGTCGGGTCAGGGAGCACCCCGTGCAGCCAGGACGTGGCGTAGCCCTCGGCTACGTTGGATGCGGGCGCAAGCACGGAAGGGACCGAGGCCGAGGCGCCGTTTCCGCCCGCAGAGCTGGGGCCGGCCGCGCTTCCCGACGTCGGGGGCGCTACCGAGCTTCCAGAGGGTGAGCCGGGCGGATCAGGCGTAGGTGGTTCTGGGTCCGGAGACGGGCCCTGCCCGCTGCCGCCGCCTGGTTCGTAAGCCGGGGCGGTCTCCAGGGTCGGCGAGGCAGTGACCGTCGGCGTGTCGACCGTGGGTGACTCCGTGACCGTCGGCGTGTCGACCGT
>Ga0307290_10000420_pt1 | contig 14933 bp, 13 predicted proteins | sample ER_DNA_144_FD_194472 | JGI IMG/M metagenome (GOLD analysis project Ga0307290, IMG submission 194472) | Bulk soil microbial communities from the East River watershed near Crested Butte, Colorado, United States - ER_DNA_144 | ecosystem: Environmental > Terrestrial > Soil > Floodplain | place... | reverse complement strand
CACGGCAGAGGGAAAGAGCAAGCCCCAGCCGTGGCTGGCCCGCAGTTTTGCGTGGACCAACGGCAACAAGACGTTGCGGCTGAATCTCGCCCGCGGCGTCAAGTGGTCGGACGGCAAGGCGCTCACGTCCGCCGACGTCGTCTACAGCCTCACCGCCGGCCGGCAGGACAAGATCATGGACCGCGTCGGTCTGACCGGTGCCGCCAACGAGATCGTCTCGGTGAAGGCGCGCGGTGCGTACACGGTGCTGATCACGCTCAAGACGCCGGATTCGCAGTTCATCTCGTCGATCCTCAACCGGCAGTTCGTCGTCCCGCAGCACATCTGGTCGAAAGTCGCGGACGCGTCGAACTACACGAACTCGAGCCCGGTCGGCTCAGGTCCCTTCAGCAGGATCGGTCGCTTCACGACCCAGGACTACGTCCTGAACAAGAACCCGCGCTACTGGCGAAAGGGGCAACCCAAGATCGCGTGCCTCGAGTACGTGCAGGCCGCGTCAAACGACGCAGCGCTGGCGCTGATCCAGAGCGGCCAGGTCGACTGGACGCACAACTTCGTCCCGAACGTCGAGAAGGCGTACGTGGCGAAGGACAAGAAGCACTTCCACGCGTTCTACGCGAAGACGGCGTATCCGATCTCTCTGATCCTCGATACGACTGACTACCCGTACAGTCTCGCGGCGTTCCGCAAGGCACTCAGCCTCGCGATCGACCGCAAGACCGTGTCGAAGCTCGGCGAGTACGGCTATGCACCTCCGACCGACGCGATCGGTCTGAACGGGCTCTTCCCGTCGTGGGTGACCGACCCCGCGGTGAAGAAGCTCGCCAAGCAGATGGCGGCGTATAACCCGAACGGAGCAAAGAAACTGCTCACCGACGCCGGCTTCACGTACAAGAGCGGCAAGCTCATCGACCCGCACGGCGACGCCGTCAAGCTGGACATCCACGTCATCTCGGGCTGGTCGGACTGGGTCGCGTCCAACCAGATCATCACGCGCAACCTGCGTGACATCGGCATCAACTCGAACGTCGCGCTGGAGCCCGACTGGGGCGCCTGGTGGCCGAACGCCAGCGCCGGCAAGTTCCCGACGCTGCTCTGGCAGGGCGGCTCGCAGGGATCGCCGTACGGCTACTTCTACGCGAACCTGTCGCGTAACGCGTTCATTCCCAAGGGGCAGGATGCGTCGCCGACCGGAAACTGGGAGCACTTCAGCGACGCGACCGCGACGTCGCTGCTCGGCCAGTGGAAGCTGACACTGAACGTCTCGAAGCAAAAGCGGATCGCGACGCAGCTGCAGAAGGTCTTCCTCCAGCATCTGCCGATCGTGCCGCTGTTTATCGGGCCGCGGTGGTCGACGTACAGCACGAAGTACTTCCACTGCTTCGCAAACGCGAAGAACTTCTACGGCGACCCGATCTTCACGACCTTCCCCGACAACATCCTCTCGTTCACCCGGATCTGTCCGGGCGCGAAGAGCGGGGGCTAAACCCCGTTAGCCCTTGACCGGCGGGCAGCCCCTCCTCGCTGCCCGCCGGTCTACGCTCCAGGAGGTTGTATGCGCTGGTTCGCCCGTAGGCTCGCCTTCTACGTCTTCGCGATCTGGGTCGCGCTGACGATCAACTTCCTGCTGCCGCGGCTCATGCCCGGCGACCCGGTGGCAGGCCTGTTGCAGCACCTGAGCTCGTCGCAGCTCTCGGCTAATCCCGGGATCGTGCAGGAGTACCAGACGCTGCTCGGCGGGGGCAACCATTCCATCTGGCAGGACTACGTCACCTACCTGCACCGCATCGCGCACTTCGACTTCGGCATCTCGACGTCGAACTACCCGACGCAGGTGTCGGAGGTCGTGGGGAGGACGCTGCCGTACTCGCTGTTCCTCGTCGGTGTGGCGTTCCTGATCTCGTTCGTCCTCGGGACGGCGATCGGGATGGTCGCCGCGTGGAGGCGGGGCCGCACGGTCGACAACGTCGTCCTGCCGGCGTTCCTTGCGCTCAGCGCGTTTCCGGCGTTCTTCACTGCGCTGCTCGGCCTCTACGTCTTCGGCTTGAAGCTGCACTGGTTTCCGATCCAGCACGCGTACGACAGCGGGATCGTCCCGGGCTTCAACTGGACGTTCCTCTCGAGCGCGTTCCGTCACGCGCAGCTGCCGATCCTCGTCATCGTCGGCGCCTACGCCGGCGGCTGGATGCTGAACATGCGCACGGTCATGGTCAACACGATCGGCGAGGACTACGTGCTGATGGCGCAGGCGAAAGGCCTGCGCGACCGCCGGGTCATGACTCGGTACGCGGCGCGGAACGCAATCCTGCCGCCGCTGAACGGGTTCGCGCCGCTGTTCGCGAGCGCGATCGGTGGCCTCGTCTTCATCGAATTCATCTTCAGCTACCCCGGCGCCGGCTACACGCTCCAGCAGGCGGTGCTCGGAAACGACTACCCGCTCGCGCAGGCGATCCTCGTCGTGCTCTCGGTCTGCGTGATCGCGGCGAACCTGATCATGGACGTGCTCAACCTCATCCTCGACCCACGGTTGCGGAGCACCTGATGTCGCAGCTCGATCCAACCTTCGACCTTCCGCTCGCTGCGCCGCCGACTCGCGTGCGCGGCCGCGTGCGCGTGCCCGGCTGGGTGGTGCTGCTGCTGCAGAACCGCAAGTCGCGCACCGGGCTGGTGATGGTCGGGTTCATGGTGCTGATCGCGCTGATCGCGCCGCTCATCTCGGTCGCGCATCCGAACGACTTCAACCTGCTCGCCGCACGCCAGGCCCCCTCCTGGCAGCACCTGTTCGGCACGACCGACCAGGGCAGCGACATCTTCTCGCAGGTGGTGCTCGGCGCCAGGCGCTCGCTGCTGCTCGGGGCGGCCGTCGCCGTCCTCGCGACCGGCCTCGCCGCGACTCTCGGAGTGACCGCCGCGTACTCGGGCGGCGTGGTCGACGACGTCGTGAACTTCGTGATCAACGTCTTCCTGACCATTCCGGCGATCCCGCTGCTCGTCGTCGCGTCCTCGTACCTCAAGAACCGGAGCATGTGGACGATGGCCGTCGTGCTTGCGCTGGTGTTGTGGGCGTTCGAGGCGCGGATCCTGCGCGGACAGGCCCTGCAGCTGAAGAGCCGCGACTTCATCCTGGCGGCCAAGGCGACCGGTGAGTCGACGCGGCGCGTCGTCTTCGCGGAGCTGATGCCGAACATGATCAGCCGGATCGCCGCCGGCTTCGTGCTCGTCTTCTACATCGCGCTGCTCACCGACGCCGGCCTCGAGTTCCTCGGGCTCGGCGACATGACGAAGACGAGCTGGGGCGTGACCCTTTACTGGGCGCAGGTCAACTCGACCGTCCTGCAGGGCGAGTGGTGGCCGTTCTTCTTCCCGGGAGCCGCGCTGGCGTTCACCGTGCTCGGCCTCGTGCTTCTTCTGGCCGGCATCGACGAGGTCAGCAATCCACGCCTACGCAACGAGCGGATGCCGCGCCGGGGGCTGTTCCGGCAGCTGTTCGGTGGGCGGCTCGCCACGCGCGCGGAGACGTCAGCATGACGAGCCTGGTGGAGGTGCCCGTCGTCACGCGCACGAGCCCGCCGGCGTTGCTCGAGCTCCGTGGCCTCGCCGTCGACTACGGCTTCGGCGAGAACCGCGCACGTGCCGTCGACGGCGTCGACCTGACGATTCACGAGGGAGAGATCCTCGGGCTCGCCGGCGAGTCCGGCTGCGGGAAGACGACGATCGCGAACGCCGTCATGCAGATCCTTCGTCCGCCGGGTCACATCGCGGCCGGAACCATGTCCTTCCGCGGCGAGAACCTGATCGGCAAGAGCGAGGAAGAGCTGCGGCGGTTCCGGTGGCGGAACGTCTCGATGGTCTTCCAGAGCGCGATGAACGCGCTCAATCCCGTCATGCGCGTCGGCGACCAGTTCGTCGACGCAATGCAGGCACACGAGCGCATCGATCGCCGCCGTGCGCTGGCGCGGGCTGCGGAGCTGCTGGACCTGGTGGGGATCGACCGCGCGCGTGTGCGCGCGTACCCGCATGAGCTCTCGGGCGGGATGCGACAGCGGGTCATCATCGCGATCGCGCTCTCGCTGAACCCGGAGCTGATCGTGCTCGACGAGCCGACGACGGCGCTCGACGTCGTCGTGCAGCGCGAGATCATGCAGCAGGTCGAGGCCCTGAAGCACGACTTCGGCTTCGCCGTCCTCTTCATCACGCACGACGTGTCGCTGTTGCTCGAGTTCGCGGATCGGATCGCGATCATGTACGCAGGCGAGGTGGTCGAGACAGCGCCTGCCGGCGTGCTCGCGACCAACGCGCAGCACCCCTACACACAGGGGCTGCTCGAGTCGTTCCCGCCACTCACAGGGCCGCGCCAGCGCCTGACCGGCATTCCCGGATCCCCGCCGGACCTCCGCAACCCGCCGACTGGGTGCCGCTTCCACCCGCGGTGTCCGCACTGCACGCGCGACCGTCCCGAGCTCTACCGGCTCCAGACGATCGAACGCCCCGTGCTGCGCGAGGTCGAGCCAGGGCATTCCGTGGCGTGCCACCTCGTCGCCGGAGCCGAGGAATGACAGCCGCCGCTCAGCTCGAGGTCCAGGGCCTCACGAAGCACTTCGCCGTCGGCACCACGTTCGCGCGTTCGCGTGTGCACGCCGTCGACGACGTCTCGTTCGAGCTCCGTCCGGGCACGATCACGGCGCTAGTCGGCGAGAGCGGAAGTGGGAAGAGCACTGTCGCGCGGCTGCTTGCGCGCCTGCACGACCCGACCGGCGGCGCGGTCCTCTTCGAGGGCAGCGACGTCGCACGCGTCCGGCGCCGGCGCGACGTTCTGCGTTATCGCTCGCAGGTCCAGCTGATCTTCCAGGACCCCTTCGACTCGCTCAACCCGGTGAAGACCGTCCGGCATCACATCGAGCGGCCGCTGCGGATTCACGGCATCGTGCCGCGCCACGAGGTGGACGAGCGGGTCCAGGAGCTCCTCCGCGCCGTCGGGCTCGTGCCGCCGCAGGAGATCGCGGCGAAGTACCCGCACGAGCTCTCGGGCGGGCAGCGGCAACGCGTCGCACTCGCCCGTGTGCTCGCGGTCGAGCCGAAGGTCGTGCTCGCGGACGAGCCGACGAGCATGCTCGACGTCTCGATCCGGATCGGGATCCTCAATCTGATGATGCGGCTGAAGGAGGAGCGGGGGATCGCGTTCCTCTTTGTCACACACGACCTGGCGAGCGCGCGTTACGTCGCAGACGACCTGCTCGTCATGTACGCCGGCCAGATCGTCGAGCGCGGTCCGGTCGAGGAGGTCCTGGAGTCTCCGCTGCATCCGTACACGCGACTCCTGCTGGCCGCCGTTCCGGATCCGGCGAAGCGTCTGCACGCCGACCGGATCCAGGAGCGCAAGGGCGTCGCGGCAGCCGCCGTCGATCCACCCGAGGGCTGTCGCTTCGTCAGCCGCTGCCCGCTGGCGATCGACGTCTGCTCACGAGTGACGCCGCCGCTCGTCGAGGCTCGTCCGCACCAAGCCGCACGCTGTCACGTCACCGCCCCTTCGAACCTGATCGAAAGGACAACATGACCATCGACACGAGCTCCTTCCCCTCCGACTTCATCTGGGGCGCGGCGACCGCGTCGTACCAGATCGAAGGCGCCGCTCACGAAGACGGGCGCGGGGAGAGCGTCTGGGACCGCTTCTGCGCAACCCCGGGGAAGGTGCGCGCCGGCGACACCGGCGAGGTCGCGTGCGACTTCTACCACCGGTACCGCGACGACGTTCGGCTCATGCGCGAGCTCGGCATCGACGCCTTTCGCTTCTCGATTGCCTGGCCGCGCGTGGTGCCGGACGGACTTGGCGCGGTGAACGAGGCGGGGCTCGACTTCTACGACCGGCTCGTCGACGAGCTGCTGGCGAACGAGATCGAGCCGTTCGCGACCCTCTTCCACTGGGACACGCCGCAGGCGCTCGAGGACGTCGGCGGCTGGACCGAGCGTGCGACCGCCGAGGCCTTCGCCGAGTACGCGGAGGCGGTTGCGAACCGGCTGGGCGACCGCGTCCGCCATTGGATCACGCACAACGAGCCGTGGGTGCATGCGTGGATCGGTTACGCGTACGGCGAGCATGCGCCCGGTCGCACGAGCGAGACGGATGCGGTTGCGGCAGCGCACCACCTCTTGCTCTCGCACGGCTGGGCCGTCGAGGCGATCCGCCGCGCTGCTCCGGAAGCGCGTGTCGGGATCACGCTCAACCTCGCACATGCCTACCCGGCGTCGGACACACCCGAGGACGAGGCGGCCGCGTGGCAGGTCGACGGCGAGGGGAACCGCTGGTTCCTCGACCCGATCTACCGCGGCGCGTATCCCGCGGACCTGCTCGAGCGCAACGAGATTGCGGCGCCGTTCGTGCAGGACGGGGACTTCGATGCGATCTCGGCGCCGATCGACTTCCTCGGCGTCAACAACTACTTCCGTTTCGTCGTCAGTGCGGGCGCCGAGGGCCCGCGCATCGAGGGCAATCCCGAGGCGCAGCACACGGACATGGGGTGGGAGGTGTACCCGGACGGGTTGCACCGGTTGCTCGTGCGGGTGGCGAACGACTATGCGCCGGCGGCGATCTACGTCACGGAGAACGGCGCCGCGTTCGGCGACGTCCGCGTGCATGACGGCCGCGTGCACGACCCCGAGCGAACGTCATACCTCGAGTCGTACATCGGAGCGGTCTCGCGTGCGGTCGCAGACGGCGCGCCCGTAAAGGGGTACTTCGTCTGGAGTTTCCTCGACAACTTCGAGTGGGCGCACGGCTACTCGAAGCGGTTCGGGATCGTGTACATCGACTACCCGACGCTCGAGCGCGTGCCCAAGGACAGCTTCTACTGGTATCGCGATCTGATCTCGAGCCGGCGCGGTGCGCCGCGGCCGTCGCCGATCGCCGCAGCTTGAACGTCAAGGCGGGCGCCCTGGCCGTCACGATCGCGGCGCTCGCCGCGGCCGGCTCCGCCAGCAGCGCCCGCTTCGACCGGTTCGTCGTAGAGCCGCTCGTGTCCGATCGTGCAGACCCGCAACTCGTGAACGCCTGGGGTCTCGCGGCCAGCGCGACCGGCCCGTGGTGGGTCGCCAACGAGGCGCGGGGCTCGAGCACGCTGTACGACGGCCGCGGGAAGAAGCAGGCGCTGACGGTGAGGGTCCCAGGCGGTCCGACCGGCGTCGTCTTCTACGGCGGCCGCGGCTTTCTCGTGCGCGACGGCGGGGTCGCGGCGCCGGCGCGGTTCCTGTACGCCTGCGAGGACGGGATGATCCGCGGCTGGAGCCCAGTCGTGCCGGGCAGCTGGTCGACGGAAGCGGTCGTTGCCGTCGACGCCGGGGGCACGGCTGCGGTGTTCCGCGGCCTCGCTCTCGCCGGCGACAGGTTGTACGCGACCGACTTCCACAATGCGCGCGTCGCCGTGTTCGACTCGCGCTGGCGGCGCGTCGTCAGGCCGGGCGCGTTCGTCGATCGTGCGATTCCGAGCTGGTACGCGCCCTTCGGGATCCAGGCGATCGGGCGCCGGATCTTCGTCACGTACGCATGGCGGGCACCTGTGAACGGCAACGACGCGCCGACCGGTGGCTACGTCGACGAGTTCGACCTCGACGGACGTCTCGTTGCGCGAGTGGGGCACAGTAAACAGCTGGACGAGCCGTGGGGTGTCGCGCTCGCGCCGCGCGGGTTCGGGCGTTTCAGCAGTGATCTCCTCGTTGCCAACTTCGGGACGGGGAGGATCACCGCGTTCGCGCGCGACGGTCGCGGCTGGAGGCTGCGTGGACACCTTCCGGTCAGGGCGCCGGGTGTCTGGGGCATTGCGTTCGGCAACGGTGCGGGCAGCGGCCCGCGCACGACGCTCTTCTACGCGGCCGGCCCGCATCGCTGGCACGGCGCGTCGGAAGTCGATGTGCACGGCGTGCTGGGAGCGATTACTCCGGACTAGGCGCAGACGAAGCGCGGACGACGAGCTCGACGGGGAGGACGGTCGCCGGCGGACTCGCCTCCGGATCCTCGATCAGCTCGATCGCTCGTTCCGCGGCGACCGTCCCGAGCTCCTGCCGGTCCTGGCGGATGGTCGTGAGCGGCGGATGGGCCAGCGCGGCCGCTTCGAGATCGTCGAAGCCGACAATCGCGACATCCGTGGCAGGCTCGAGCCCGACGTCACGAATGGCCTGAAGTGCCGCGAGTGCCATCAGGTCCGACGCGGCGACAATTGCCGTCGGACGTTCGGGGAGCGCGAGGACCGAGCATGTCTCGCGGTAGCCCGACGCAGACGAGAAGTCGCCCTCCCGGACGTACTCGTCGGACAGCGCGAGGCCGAGGCGATCGGTCTCGCGCCGAAAGGCGGCGATTCGGTCCGCGCCCGCAAGCGTGTTCGCTGCACCGGCCAAGTGGGCGATACGGCGGTGGCCCAGGGCGTAGAGATGCGCGAGTGCGAGCCGCACGCCGTCTGCGTGGTCCGAGCCGACGAAGGCGCTGCGCCCGCCGCTGATCCTCACGTCGACACCGACCAGCGGGATGTCACGGTCCGACAGTTCGGCGACCAATGGGTCGTCGCCGTCGAGGCCGATCAGGATCGCGGCGTCGAACCGGTGCTGAACACCGCCGTCGATCGCCTGCAGCAGCGCCTCGTACTCTGCGTGTGCCAGCCGCCGCGAGATCGCGGCCAGCACCTTCCCGAAGAACACGAGCGACAGGTCGCGGTGGCCGGCGTTGTCGCCGACCACGACCCCGACGAGCCGCGTGCGCTGGGTTGCGAGCGCGCGGGCCGCCGGATCCGCGCTGTAGCCCACCGAACGTGCCACCTCGCGCACCCGCTCCCGCGTCTCGACGCTCACGTCGGCCCGGTCGTTGAGGACGCGGGAGACGGTCGCGATCGAGACGCCTGCGCGCTCGGCGACGTCGCGGATCGTCGGGCGCTGGCTCACCGGAGGAACGATACGCGGGGCCGGTCAACTAACAAATATCGGCTCTGGAAGTCACAAACTTGGCGGCTGAGGCTGCGCGACCCCCCTACAATCGAGGAGGCCAATGGAACCCACCGAGGTGGCTCGTTTAGAGGGGTCCGATCGCTTTCACAGCGCCGCGGCGCTCGGGGACCGGTTTCTCGAGAACATCGAGACGGTTGTCCACGGCAAGCGCGAGGAGATCAAGCTCGTACTCGCCTCCTTGCTCTGCGGCGGCCACGTCCTCTTCGAGGACGTCCCCGGTACGGCGAAGACGGTGCTCGCCCGCGCCTTCGCGCAGTCGATCGAGGGCGCGACGCCGTCCCGCATCCAGTGCACGCCCGACCTGCAGCCCACGGACGTCACCGGCCTGTCGATCTACAACCAGCGCGAGCGGGACTTCGAGTTCCGTCCAGGCCCGATCTTCGCGAACGTCGTGCTCGTGGACGAGGTCAACCGCGCGATGCCGAAGACGCAGTCGGCGCTGCTCGAGGCGATGGCTGAGAATCAGGTCACCGTCGACGGGCAGACCCGCATGCTGCCCGACCCGTTCCTTTTGATCGCGACGGAGAACCCGATCGAGTACGAGGGCACCTTCCCGTTGCCCGAGGCGCAGCTCGACCGTTTCTTCCTCAAGACGGCGCTCGGCTATCCGTCGACGGACGAAGAGCTGCAGATCGTCGACGAGCAGCGGCACGGCCATCCGCTCCGGTGGCTGCAGCCGGTGATCGGCGTCGAAGACGTGCAATCGATGCGCGAGGCCGTGACCGCGGTCTACGTCGACCCGATCCTGCAGCGCTGGATCGTCGAGCTCGTGCGCGCAACGCGCTCGCTGGACGAGGTCGCCGTGGGAGCGTCCGTTCGCGGCAGCCTTGCGCTGGAGCGCGCGGCCCGCGCGTGGGCGCTGCTCGACCACCGGCCCTACGTCGTGCCCGAGGACATCGAGCGCTTGTTCGGCGCCGTGCTGTTGCACCGGATCGTCTTCCGGCCGACGTTCCTCGCCGAGGCACGCCGCATCGGCTGGGTCGAGGCGGTGGCGTCGGTCGCGGAGAAGTGCTTCGCGGCGGCGCCGCGTCCTGCAGCCGAGTCGCCGGAGGAGCAGCGGCCTCCCGAGCGGCTGCCGGTGACAACCCAGACCGACTAGCTCTTGTCGTCGACCGAGGTCACCTTTCCACTGGCGCCTCGGCGCCGGTTCGCAGGCCTTCCTTTCGGCGGTATGACGAGCGTTCGCCGTGGCAGCGGCTCGGACGTTGCCGGCTCGCGGCCGTACCGGCCGGGTGACGACGCGCATTCGATCGACTGGGCGGCGTCGGCACGCCTCTCGTCTGCACACGGTGCCGACGAGTTCATCGTGCGGGAGTACCTGGCCGAGGAGGCGCCGCGCGTGGTCGTGCTCAGCGACCGGCGGCCGGCGATGTCGCTCTTCCCGCGGCCGCTGCCCTGGCTCGACAAGCCGGAGGCGATGCGGCAGGCGGCCGAGCTCGTCGCGGAGGCGACGCTCGCCGCGCGAGGCTTCTTCGGGTACCTCGATCTCGGCGGCAACGATGCCGAGTGGGTGACGCCGGCCACCCATCACGACCTACCTGATGCCGCGCTCGGCGGTTCCTTCAACGCGACCGAGGACAACGTCGAGCGCGCGTTCGAGTTCCTCGCGCAGCTGCAGCCGCCGCTCCCCGGCGGGACGTTCGTGTTCGTGCTGTCGGATTTCCTGATGCCGTTCTCCGAAGAGAAGTGGATCTCGGCCTTGGAGCGGCGCTGGGACATCGTTCCCGTCGTCATCCAGGATCCGGTCTGGGAGCGGAGCTTCCCGGAGGTCGGCGGCGTCGTGCTCCCCTTCCACGACCACACGTCGGGCCGGTTCGTCACGGTTCGGTTGACCGACCGCGAGGCTGCGTGGCGCCGCGAGGAGAACGAGGCGCGTGCCGCGGAGTTGCTCGCGCGGCTGCGCACGCTCGACCTCGGGCCCGTACTCGTGACCACGTCGGACCGCCGCGACATCTTCCAGGCCTTCCTCGAATGGGCCGATGAGCGCATCGTCTCTCGGGGGCACTGGTGGTAACGAAGCAGCGTCTGCTGATCGCCGGCGGGATCGCCGCGGCCGCGCTCGCGGTCGGCCTCGTGCTCGGGCTCCGCGGCGGAGGAGGCGGCGTCGCCGTGCCGCGCGAGCCGGTCGAAGGGGGAACGCAGCTGTCGCGTTCCGGAGTGCTGTTCGCGGATCCGATGCGGGCTTCGGTGCAGGTCATCGTCGATCGCACGCGTGTCGATCCCGACTTGGTGGGCTTCACTGCGCACTTCGAGCCGTTCGTGCGCGTCGCGACCCCGCAGGTCACGCGACACGACACCTCCCGGCTGACCCGGCTCGTCTACTCGGTCGACCTGATCTGCCTGACGAACATCTGTCTCTCGAAGGACAAGCCGGAGCCCGTGCGCGTGCAGTTCCCGCCGGTCGAGGTCTTCTATACGCCGAAGAGCGGCGGCCGGAAGACGCTGCGCCTGTCGTGGACTGCGACGACGATCGGGCCGCGGACGACCGAGGCCGACCTCAACGGGTCCGATCCGATCCTGCAGCCCAGCTGGCGCGCGTCCACCGATCCCTTCGCAGTCTCGTACGGGACGTCGCCGCACACCTTGCGCACGATCCTGTTCGTGGCGAGTGGCCTGCTGCTCGCGTTCGCGTTGTTCGCGCTCGCTCGGTTCGTCATCACCGGCAAGCTGCGCCTCCGCATCCTCAGTCCGCTCGAACGCGCTGTCGTGCTGGTTGAGCGCGCGCCCGCGGGCGCCCCGGAGAAGCGCAAGGCGCTAGAGCTGCTCTCGCATGAGCTGACGCGCAGCGGCGAGCCCGAGCTCGCGCTCGCGGCCAAGCAGCTCGCGTGGGCGGAGCCGACGCCGCTGCCGACGCTCACGCAGCCGCTCACACTCGACGTCCGCCGCGTCATCGAACAGAGGTCCAATGGCCACGCCGCTGCTTAAGAGAATTCGCGGCGCGACGATCCCCATCGCCACGACGGCGGAACTGGCGCCTGCCGTTCGGCGGACGCTGTTCCTGCGCGTCGTGCTGGCGGCGATCCTGATCGGGCTCGTCGTCGCGGCGACGGAGACGGGCCGCAGCCGTGCGGCTGCCGGGCGCGGGCTCGTCCCCGGCGGTGTCGGCGGGATCCTCGTGCTCGACGTCTCGCGCAGCATCAAGCCGGATGCGAACCGGACGATCACGAACGTGCTGCAGCAACTGATCGACTCGCACACTCGCATCGGTCTCGTCGCGTTTTCGGACATCGCGTACGAACTGCTCCCACCCGGATCGCCGTCCGCCGAGCTGCGCCCGCTGCTGCGCTACTTCGCCGCGGTGCGACCGAAGCCGGGGCCGGATCCCTACCCGCCGAACCCGTGGACGAACAGCTTCTCGGGCGGAACCCAGATCTCGTCGGGCCTGGCCGTCGCGCACGGGACGCTCACACGCGCCGGACAACCGAAGGGGCCGATCCTGCTCGTCAGCGACCTCGACACAGCACCGGACGACGTGCCCCGCGTCGCGCTCACCTTCAACCAGTTCAAGGCGCAGGGCGTGCCGTTCCGCATCGTGGCCGTGTCGCCGCGCCAGGACAACCTGGCGCTGTTCCAGAATCTCGCGGGCAAGAACGCGTTCACCGCACCGGTGGAGCGGACGAGCGGCGGAACCGGGGACACGGAAGGCTCGGGCCGCGGCCACATCCCGTGGAGCCTGGTCGCGATCGCCTTGCTCGTGCTCGGTGCACTCGCGGCGAACGAGCTCTGGTGCGGGCGGCTCCCCGTTCCGAGGACGCAGTCGTGAGCTGGCGCTGGCTGACGGCGGCGATCGCCGCGCTGACGGCGGGCGTGCTCCTGCTGCTGCTCGCCGTCGACGTTGGACGGTGGAACACCGCCTTCGCTCGCGGGGACGTGCGCTTCAAGTTCGCGCCCACGCGCCTGGATCTCTGGCATCCCGACGAGGTCCTACCCCTCCACCCGGCGAGGCGGCTGCTCGGCGTCGACGACGACCTGAAGTACCGGGACACGCTGCGGCGCTTCTACCTCGCGCGACCGCATGCGAACAAGTGGACACAGACGAACATCGACGCGCTGCGCAGCGAGGCGACGGTATCGCTCGCCGAGTACATCCGCGAGGGAAAGGATCCGCGCCGCCGCTCACAGGCGGCGAACCTGCTCGGGGTCATGGGCCTCGGCCTCGCCGCGACCGATGATCCTGGTCAGCGCCTGCGCTTCCTGCTCTTCGCGTCGCGCTCCTTCCGCGGCGCGCTCACGATGGACCAGACGAACGAGGACGCGAAATTCAACCTCGAGCTGACGCTCCGCCTCCTGCGCCAGTCGCCGACGAACACCGGCGGCGGTGCTGCCCGCGGGCCGGGCCGCGGCGGTGGCGCCGCGCTGTCGAAACCCGGTAGCGGCTACTAGTGGCCCTACCAGCAATACGGCATCACTGGCAGGGCCACTGATGTCGTTCCTGTCCCCGCTGGCCGCGCTCGTCGCGGTAGCCGTCGTTCTGCCGCTTGCTGCGCATGCGCTCCTGGAGCTCCGCGCGCGGCGCGTGTCCCGTCGGCTCGGCCTCGAGCCGCCGGCGCTGCGGTCACGACTCGGGATTCCAGGTGCGATCGCGGTCGTCGCAGGCATGCTCGGCATCGCGGCGGCCCAGCCCGTCATCTCCGGCACGCGCACGCACACCGGCCGCGCCGACGCGCAGGTGTACGTGCTCTTCGACGCGTCCCGCTCGATGCTCGCGCGAGCCAGCGCAGACGCGCCGACCCGGTTCGAACGTGAGAAGACGCTGGCGTTGAGGCTGCGGCACGCCGTGCCGGACGTGCCGGTCGGGATCGCGTCACTGACCGACCGCGTGCTGCCGCATCTCTTCCCGACCCTGGAGTCGGACGTGTTCGAGTCGACTCTGGGCGACTCGCTCGGGATCGAACGGCCCCCGCCGGCGGGGACCGGCGATCTGGCGACGGACTTCAACTCGATCGGCACGATCGGAACGAATAACTACTACGGCCCGAACGTTCATAAGCGGTTGCTCGTCGTCTTCAGCGACGGTGAGAGCCGGTTCTTCGACGACGCGCAGATCCAGAAGGATCTGGAGAAGGGCAACGTGCACGTGCTGTTCGTCCATCTCTGGGATGCAAACGAGAAGATCTACCAGCCGGGCGGCAGGGTCGATCCCGGCTACCGGCCCGATTCGCAGGCTCCCTCGGAGGCGCGCCGTCTGGCAGAGGCCGGCGGCGGTGAAGTGCTGGGAGAGGATCCCGGCGTCCTGATCAGCCGCACCAAGGCGTTTCTCGGCAGCGGCGCGCAGACGAAGGTGCGCGAGCAGCGCACGCGCGTTTCACTCGGCCCATATGTTGCGCTGGCGGCGCTGCTGCCGCTCGGGTTCGTGTTGCTGCGCCGAAATCTATAGCCGAGCGAAAGCTTCGCTTTCGCTCGGGTCTGGGTACGGCGCTTACGCGCGAAACGCGCGCGGGCGAAGCCCGCGCGCTCCAGGAGTTGCTAGTTCGCGATCGTCGTCAACCGTGCGACGCGAAGCCTCGCCGCGCCGCACGGTTGACGACATCCGCGAACCACGAACCTTTTGGAGCGCGCGGGCTGTGCCCGCGCGCGTTCAGCGCGAAGCGCCGTACCCGAACCCGAGCGAAAGCGAAGCTTTCGCTCGGCTACAAGGAGAAGGTCATGCTGCCGGTCGCCGCGGCCTGCGGGTCGATCACGACGGTGTAGGAGCCCTCCGCCGGGAGGTTCGCGGTGATCGTTCGACCGGGAGTGCCGACGAGCGTGTTCGACACGAGCGTCGTTCCGTCTGGCTTGAGGATCGAGACGAACGAGGTCGAGACGGTCACGCCGGTGATCTTGAGGCTCACCGACTGGCCGGCATGCCCGGCGAAGGTCACGCGCCCGTTCTGGCCGGGGGTCGCGAGCGAGATCGACTGCGCGGGGCCGCCGACGGTCAGGGTTGCAGCCGCGTCTGCAGGCACGTC
>Ga0307290_10000414_pt1:5000-15009 | contig 15009 bp, 8 predicted proteins | sample ER_DNA_144_FD_194472 | JGI IMG/M metagenome (GOLD analysis project Ga0307290, IMG submission 194472) | Bulk soil microbial communities from the East River watershed near Crested Butte, Colorado, United States - ER_DNA_144 | ecosystem: Environmental > Terrestrial > Soil > Floodplain... | reverse complement strand
CGTCGTGCCGGTCTTCCCGGCGACGGTGCGGTCCGGCAGGGCAGCCCGCTTGCCGGTCCCCGAACGGATGACGCCTTCGAGGATGCTCGTGAGTAGCGCATCCTGGTCGCGGCCGAGGATGACTCGGTTCACCGGCCGGTTGTCTTCGATGAGCCTTCCCTCCGCGTTGCCGACGCGCGCGATTGCACGAGGACGGTTCCCGAACGCAGCTCCGTCAACCCGGCGGCCGTCGTTCGCGAAGGTTGAGAAGGCGCGCGCCATCTCGAGTGGGCTGACCGCGTCTGCCCCGAGCCCGATTGCGAAGTAGGGATTCAGGTGCCGTGTGATACCGAGCTCGTGTGCGGTGCGGGCGACATTGGCCGGTCCGACCAGACGAGTGAGCTGGGCGAAGATGCTGTTGTCCGACACGACCGTCGCGGTTGTGAGATCGGCCGAGCCGATGTAGTCGTTCTCGTAGTTGTGCACGGGCCAGTACTTGTCGCCTATGAAGATCGAAACCGGCTTCGACGGGAAGGTCGTCACAGGAGCGATGCCTTGCTTGAGCGCGGTGGCGAGGACGAACGGCTTGAAAGACGAGCCCGGCTGCCTCTCGCCTTGCACGGCGAGGTTGAACTGGCTCTGCCGGAAGTTGTCGCCGCCGTACATCGCAACCACCTCGCCTGTGCTCGGACGGATGGAGACCAGCGCAGCAGACGGTCCGTTCGGCTCCTTGAGGACGGTCCCGATCGCCCGTCTCGCGAGTTTCTGTAGCCGCAGGTCGATCGTCGACTGAACATTGAGCCCGCCTCCGAAGACGCGGCGCGTTCCGTACTTCTCGATCAACTGCTGCTTCACGTAGTTGACGAAGTAAGGCGCGGGTCCCTGGATCCCCGGCAGGTGGACGTCGGCTGCTCTTGGCAGCGGCGAACGGTCGGCTCGTCTCAGATCGCGTGCGGAGATCTCGCCCTGCGCGAGCATTGCCTTCAGGACCTCCCGGCGCCGCGCTCGGGCAGTCCGGGGATTCGTCGCCGGATCGAAGCGGGAGGGATCCGCCGGGATTCCCGCCAGGAGCGCCGCCTGGGGGAGCGTCAATCTCGACGCGGACGTGTTGAAGTACGTCTGCGCGGCGCGCTGGATGCCGTAGGCGCCGTTTCCGAAGTAGATGGTGTTGAGGTAAGCCGTGAGGATGCGCAGCTTCTTCCAACGCTGCTCGAGCTGCCAGGCGAGTGCGGCCTCCTTCAGCTTGCGGCTGATCGTCCGCGCCGACGTGACACAGGAGTTCTTGACGAACTGCTGCGTGATCGTCGATCCGCCCTGCACGACCTTCTTGCTCGTGACATCCGCCCAGACCGCGCGTCCGATGCCGCGCAGATCGACGCCATGATGCTCGTAGAAGCGTTTGTCTTCGACCGCGACGATCGCCTGCTGCATGATCGGCGCGATGTCGGCGGTGCCGACGAGGATGCGACTCTCGGATCCCCGCAAGGTTGCGAGGATGGTGTGCCCGTCGTTCGCGTAGATGTGTCCGTCCACTTCGCGCGGCACGCGCGTTGGATCACAGGTGGGAATCTGGCTTGCGATCGCCGTGATGAGGCCGAAAGTGAAGGACGTCGCGCCGAGTACAACGAGGAGCAGGAGGAGGGCTGAGAGGCGGAGCTTGCGGATCTTCCGACGGCGTCCGTTGGAGTTGGGCGCGGGGGCGCTGCGTCTGCGGCGAAGCAAGCGCCCGATTCTAGCTCTGAGGCGCGTTCCTGACGATCAGGAACGGCGCCTGTGACGGAGCTTCCGTCCCTCCTGCCTTCTCTTCGGTGACCATCACGGTCGCCCCGTTCCGGACCGGCTGATCGAGCGGGACTGCGACCGTCGTTCCTCCGGCGAACAACCCCGCGGGCTGCGGAGCCCCACCATCGGCGACCCACGCTTCGTACGTGCGACCCGGCCCAGGCTCGGCAAGCTTGTTCAGCAGCAAGGCCCCGTTGCCGTCAAGTCCGACGACGAGCGTCCCGCGCGAGAACGAGATCTTGTGTGAGCCGGGCTGGGCGAGGATCTGCGCCACGCGCTGCTGACGTGCGAGGTCCGCTTCCCTGCGGTCGAGCTTGCCCGAGAGCGAAAGAGCCCAGAGACCGAGGGCGATCGCAGCACAGGCCGCCACCGCGGCGGCGGCGAGGACGGGTCGCGCCCAGCGCGGCCGCAGCGGCACGACGTTGGGGCGTTCGGCTCGCGCCCGGTCGAGGATGCGCGTGCGCAAGTCGGCGGAGGGCGTCGGTGCATCCGCGGCGTAGGCGAGCGCGCCCGCAGACTCGGACAACTCGGCGAGCTCACTCTGGCAGCGCTCGCAACGCGCCAGATGAGCCTCGTACCGTCGCGCGTCCTCTGCATCGAGGGCGTTCAGGGCGTAGGCAGCGGTCAGGTCGTGTAGGGCGTCGGCTTCCATGCCGCCTCTCCAGGTCTGGGGTCTGCCAGCAGCTCGCGCAACCGCGCAAGGCCGGTGAACATCCTGCTCTTGATCGTACCCACGGGCTCGCCGAGCCTTTCCGCCAACTCGGACTGCGTGAAGCCGCCGTAGTAGGCGAGCTCGAGCGCCTCACGCTGCTGATCGGGCAGCTGCTTCAGCGCGGACTGGACGCGTTCACGCTCGAACCGCAACCACGCGTCTTCTTCCGCCGAGCCGGAGGAAGGAGAGTCGACGCTGTCGCTCAGGGGCTCAGTGCGCCGACGATCCTCGCGACGCACGAGGTCGACCGCGCGCCGGTGCACGAGCGTCAACAGCCACGTGCTCGCTTTGCCGCGCTCCGGAATGAAACGGTCGGCGTTGCGCCATGCGGTGAGAAACCCTTCCTGGACCGCGTCCTCGGCCAGCCTCTCGTCTCGAAGGATGCGTAGCGCGAGCCCGTAGGCGACGCGCCCGAATCGGTCGTAGAGCTCGGCCAGCGCCGACTCGTCTGAGCGGGCCAGCATGGCGACGACCGCTTCGTCGGAGAGGTGGGCGAAGGAGCGCGGCATCAGCCGAGGAGTCTCGCTCATCCCCTCTCATTCGCGCCGTAAGGCGTCTTGGTTCGGATCGAACCGGTCTCACATGTGTGGCGAATCAGCGCCGACATGACGGCCACCGCAGACCCCGACCGGCCGTCTGAAAGGAGCATGGAGGACGATGCGAAAGCTGGCAGTCCTAGTCCTGGCGGCCGCAGCCCTGGGGGCACTGTTCGCAGCGCTCGCGTCGCGGGGCGGAAGCCCTGCGACGGCCCAGGCGTCGAGCCACCGGGAAGCACCGTTGATCTCGGAGGATCCCTCCGCGGACAACACGGACACCTATGCGTTCCGGAGCCCGGACCGGCCGGACACCGTGACGATCATCTCCAACTACATCCCCGGAGAGGACCCCGCGGCGGGCCCGAACTGGTACACGTTCTCGCCGTCGGCGCGCTACGTCGTCTATGCCGACAAGAACGGCGACGGCAAGCCCGACGTCACGTGGCGGTTCCGTTTCAAGAACCAGGCACCCGTTGCGTTCCTGCAGAACACGCAGCAGTCGTACACCGTGACCCGAGTCGAGGGAAAGTCCTCGCAGGTTGTCGGCAGTGGCCTGCTGACCCCGCCCGACAACATCGGACCAAGGTCGACGCCGGGATACCACGCGCTCGCAATGGCGGGCGTGCACGACCTGAGTGACGGCTCGAAGGTCTTCGCCGGTCAGCGCGACGACGGGTTCTTCGGCGACATCGGCGCGGCGTTCGATCTCGTCGCGATTCGCAAGGGCACGGGGGCGAGCGGCGGAGGGAAGGACTTCTTCGCGGGCTACGCGGTTCACACCGTCTCGCTGCAGGTCCCGCTGTCGCAGCTCGACAACGGGTCCAACCACATCGTCGGCGTGTGGTCGGCGACTGAACGTCCCGTCGTCAAGGTCAAGCTCGCGAAGCGGCGCGGCCGCAAGGTCCTGCAGCAGGCCACGGAGTGGCAGCAGGTCTCGCGGCTCGGCAATCCGTTGATCAACGAGTTGCTTATCCCAACGCAGCTCAAGGACAAGTGGAACGCGTCCGACCCGAACAAAGACAAGCAGTTCGAGCAGTACTACTCGAGCCCGATCCTGGCCAAGCTGCTCAACCAGCTGTACCCGCAGTTCGGCCCGTTCCAGGAGAACAATCGCACCGACCTCGTCTCGGTTCTGCTCACCGGCCTGAAGCAGCCCAATCTCAACTTCACCGGTGAGACACGTGCAGACGAGATCCGCCTGAACCTGGCGATCGCGCCGACGGCGCCCGTCGGGCAGGGCAACCGCCTCGGCGTACTCGGCGGCGACCTGGCCGGCTGGCCGAACGGCCGCCGGCTCGAGGACGACGTCATCGACATCGCAGAGCGCGCTGTCGGCGGAGCCCTGATCGGGCACAGCCTGCCGCTCGGCGACGGAGTGGACGCGAACGACGTCCCGTACATGACGACGTTCCCGTACCAGGCCGATCCGTTCAGCGGATTCGACAATACGAAAGGCCAGCAGAAGCCGTAATGACCGTGAAACGGCTCATCCTCGGAGGGCTGGCGGCGGCCTCGACCGTCGCCGCCCTCCTGCTGGGCGGCGTGCTGACCGACGGCTCGGCACAGGAGGCGGGAAGGGTCCCGGTCGCCTCCGGCATCGCCGCGACCGGGAGCGCTTTGATCCCGCAGTTGCAGCAACAGGTGCGCGCGAATCCGACCGATGTCGTCGGCCTGGGACTGCTCGGCCTCGCCTATCAGCAGCGCGCTCGAGAAACCGGCGACCCGAGCTACTACACGAAGTCCGATGGTGTGCTGCAGCGGGCCCTGCGCTACTCGCCTGACGACCTCGTCGCCACGAGTGGGTTGGGCGCGCTTGCCCTTTCGCGCCATCGTTTTCACGAAGCGCTCGTATTCGGCCGTCGCGCCGTCGCGCTTTCGCCGTCCACGGCACGTGGCTACGGCGTTGTGGGTGACGCTCAGGTCGAGCTCGGCCGCTACCGGGAAGCCTTTGCGGCTTTCGACCGGATGGCTTCCCTCAAGCCGAGCCTGTCTTCGTACGCGCGTGTCTCGTATGCGCGCGAGCTACTGGGCGACGTGCATGGCGCGGCAGACGCGATGCGTCTCGCGATCGACGCGGCGGCCGGTCAGCCCGAAGCGCTCGCATGGTCGCGCACTCAACTCGGAAAGCTCTTCTGGTCTCAGGGACGCGTACGAGCAGCCGAGCGTGAGTACCGCGCTGCGCTCGCGGTCCGCCCGGGCTATGTCTATGCGTTCGACGGGCTCGCGCAGGTGGAGGCCGCGCGCGGCCGGAATCGCAAGGCCATCACCTATGAGCAGCGGGCAGCAGAGGCGATCCCGCTGCCTCAGTTCGTCGCCGCGCTCGGCGATCTGCAACGGTTGGCCGGCAACGACAACCGCGCGCGGCGCCAGTACGCACTCATCGGCGCAATCCAGCGTTTGCTCCGCGCGAACGGCGTGAGGACAGATCTAGAGACAGCGTTGTTCGACGTCGATCATGCAGTTCGGCTACGGCGCGCTCTGTCGCTGGCAAGAGCCGCCCAGGCCGAACGGCCTTCGATCGACGGTGACGACGTGCTCGCGTGGGCGCTTGTGCGGAACGGTCGCTGCTCGGAGGCGCTGCACTATTCGAAGCGAGCGTTGCGACTCGGCACACGCGATGCCGTCAAGTTCTTCCATCGTGGCATGGTGGAGCGATGTCTCGGCGACAGTGCGGTTGCGAAGAGATGGTTCCGCCGAGCTCTCTCCGTGAACCCGCACTTCTCGCTGCTGTGGGCGCCGGCCGCGACGAGGTACGCGGCATGAAGCGGCTCGCGTTCCTGGCCGCCGCGCTCGCAGCGCTTGCGCTGCCCGTAGTCGCTTCGGCTCATCCGCTCGGCAACTTCACGGTCAACCGTTTCAGCCGGATCGAGATCGCCGGACCGCGGATCTACGTTCGCTACGTCCTCGACCTCGCCGAGATCCCGACTTTCCAGGCCGGCAAGATCGACGCGCATGCCTACGCGCGTCGCATCGCGCGCGGCGCTCACCTGACGGTGAACGGGCGCCGCGTGCGATTGATCCCGATCGAGACCGTGATCGCACATCCGGCGGGTGCGGGCGGCCTGCGGACCACGCGGCTGGAGACGATCCTCCGCGGGCCGAAGCTCGCCGGTGCCAGCGACGTCGACTATCGCGACACCAACTACGCGGATCGGATCGGGTGGAAGGAGATCGTCGTCGGGCTCGCGCCCAGCGCCAGTCACGAGCTGCGTGCCTATCCGCAGGACCTCCTGTCGAGCCCGCTCACCGTCACAAGTGTCCGAACCAGGCTGGTCCCAGGGACAGTCTCTGGAACGCGTCCGCATGTGACGAGCGGGGTCGGGCTGCAGGCACCCGACCGTGTGGCCGACTCCGGCTTCGCGGCGCTGGTCGGTCGAGATCAACTTGGCTTCTGGGTGATCGTTGCGTCCCTCGGCGCGGCTCTCTTCTGGGGCATGGCGCACGCGCTCTCGCCGGGACACGGCAAGACGATCGTCACCGCGTACCTCGTCGGACAGCGTGGAACGCCGCGCCATGCAGCTCTGCTCGGCCTGGTCGTCACCGCCACGCACACGGTCGGTGTGTTCGCGCTCGGTGCGGTCACGCTGGTTCTCTCCCGTTTCATCGTGCCGGAGGAGCTCTACCCCTGGCTCAACTTCGTGTCGGGCGTGCTCGTTGTCCTGATCGGCGCTTCCGTGCTGCGCTCCCGCTGGCGGCACCGCCCCGCGCACAGGCACGGACACGCTCACAAGCACCACGACCACGACCACGGACTGAGCCGGCGCTCACTCGTCGCCGTCGGCGTTTCGGGTGGGCTGCTGCCGTGTCCATCCGCGCTGGTCGTCCTGCTGGCGGCGATCACCCTCCACCGAGTCGCATTCGGGCTGCTGCTCGTAGTCGCCTTCAGCGCCGGGCTGGCGCTGACGATCACGGGCATCGGCCTAGCGGCGGTGCTCGCGCGCGGCGCCTTCCGCCGTGTGAGCTTCGACGGCCGCGTCATGTCCCTCTTGCCGACCGCGAGCGCGCTCGTGATCCTGGCGGCTGGCTTGCTCATGACCATCCACGCGCTGCCCAGGGTGGGGTAGCCATGTTCGGATTGGACGAGCGGATCGCCACGTTCTCGAACGGCACGACGCTGCTCATCGTCGTCGCGGTTTCGGTGCTGCTCGGTCTGCGCCATGCCGGCGACCCGGATCATCTCGCCGCGGTGACGACGATGATCGCCTCCGGAAGGGAGCGAGCCGCGCGTCGCGCTGCTCGGCTGGGCTTCACCTGGGGCCTCGGCCACGCGACCTCGCTGTTCGTGTTCGGACTACCCGTGATCCTCTACAGCGCCTATCTGCCGGCGGTGGTCCAGAGGGCGGCGGAGACGAGCGTCGGCTTCGTGATCGTGCTGCTGTCGCTTCTCCTACTGCTGCGGTGGCGACGCGGCGCGTACCACCATGCGGCTGTCCACACGCATGCGACGAGAACGGGCTTCCAGGCGTACGGGATCGGGCTCGTCCATGGGATGGGAGGGACCGCAGGCGTCGGCCTGCTCCTGCTCGCGACGATTCAGAGCCGCATGCTGGCGGTCGCGGCCCTCGCGGTCTTCGCTTTCTGTACGGCCCTGTCGATGGCGGCGCTGTCCACCGGCTTCGGCTTCGCCCTTGCGAGCGCTCCGGTTCGGCGGTCCTTCCACGTTCTGGCGCCGGCGCTCGGGTCGGGGAGCCTTGCTTTTGGCGTCTGGTACGCGCTCGGATCGCAAGGCCTCGTGCCTTACGTCTTCTAGTTCGATACGTTGCGGACGGTGGCAACGACTGCCCCTTACGGGTCCTGGGCCTCTCCGATCACGACCGATCTCGTCGCGAGTGAAGGCGGCGTCTCGTTCGCCTACCTCGACATCAGCGAAGAGGGCGTCTACTGGACGGAGAGCCGGCCGCAGGAAAGCGGAAGGAGCGCACTGGTCTTCCGCCCGCACGGCGGTGAGCCCACCGACGTCGTTCCCTCGGAGTTCAACGTCCGCACGCGTGTGCACGAGTACGGCGGGGGCGCCTGGTTTCGCCACGGCCGGGTGGCCTTCTGCTCGAGCTTCGACGACAGCCGCCTGTATCGGATCGAAGAGCCCGGCGCCGAGCCGCGGCCGATCACCCCAGAGCCCTCGGAGCCCCATGCACTGCGCTACGCCGACGGCCGGGTCTTCGCCGGCGGCCACCTGATCGTCTGCGTCCGCGAGCTCCACGGCGAGGGCGAACCGGTGAACGAACTCGTCGTCCTACCCGCAGACGGGTCCTCCGAGCCGAAAGTCATCGCGACCGGTCGGGATTTTTACGCCGCGCCGCGCCCGAGTCCCGACGGCTCGTCCCTGGCGTGGCTGGCATGGGACCATCCGCACATGCCGTTCGAAGGCACGGATCTCTGTGTCGCCGATCTTGCTTCCGACGGCTCTCTCTCGAATGGACGTCGTGTGGCCGGTTCCGAGCAGGAGTCGATCTTCCAGCCCGAGTGGAGCAGCGACGGGCTTCTGTATTTCGTGTCCGACCGCACCGGCTGGTCGAACCTGTACGTCGAGCGCGACGGGGAGGTGCACGCGTTGACCAGCGAGGAAGCCGAGCTCGGCTATCCGCAATGGGTCTTCGATCTCTCGCGTTACGCGTTCCTCGCTGACGGACGCATTGCCTGCATCTTCACCCGGGCCGCGATTGACAGCCTCGAGCTGTTCGATCCCGAGAGCGGGAACCTCGAGCTGCTCGACCTTCCTTACACGACCTACTCGTCGCCGTCGCTCCAGAGTCACGGCACGCGTCTCGTCTTCCCGGCCTCCACGCCGATCGATGCTGCCGCGGTGATCGAGCTCGACCTCGACTCGGGCGACAGGAAGATCTTGCGCCGGTCGACGGAGGTGAAGCTGGACGAGCGGTACATCTCCGTTGCGCAGCCTGTCGATTTCCCGGGCGCCGACGGACTCAACTCGCACGGCTTCTACTACGCGCCGGCGAATTCCGATTTCTCCGGCCCCGACGACGAGCTGCCGCCGCTTGTCGTGTTCGTCCACGGAGGCCCGACCGCGCACGTGTCGCCGTCACTCGACCTCCAGGTTCAGCTCTTCACGAGTCGCGGTATCGCGGTCGTCGATCTCAACTACGGGGGCAGCACGGGCTACGGGCGCGAGTATCAGGACCGCCTTCGAGGACGATGGGGTGAAATCGACGTCGAAGACAGCGCCGCCGCCGCGCGTTACCTCGGCGACCGTGGAGATATCGATCTCGCGCGCGTTCAGATCACCGGTGGCAGCGCGGGCGGCTACACGACGCTGATGGCACTCGCCGTGCGAGACGAGTTCGCGTCGGGGGTCTCGTACTACGGCGTGGCGGATCTCGTGACCTTCCACGAGGACACCCACAAGTTCGAGTCGCACTACGACGAGTATCTGGTCGGACCGTGGCCGGATGCAATCGACCTGTATCGCGACCGTTCCCCGGTCGTGCACGCCGACTCGATCTCCGATCCGCTTCTGCTGCTGCAGGGCCTGGACGACAAGGTCGTTCCGCCCTCCCAGGCCGAGGTGATCGTGGACGCACTGAAGCGCCGCGGCATTCCATACGCGTACATCGCCTTCGCAGGCGAGGGACACGGCTTCCGCAAGGCGGAGAACATCAAGCGCGCGAGCGAGGCGCACCTCTCGTTCCTGGCACAGGTTTCGGGCTTCGCGCCCGCCGACGAGATCGAGCCGATCGAGATCGAGAAACCCGACTCCGTCCGGCAATAGACTCGCTGCAATGAGTGTTGCCGACCTCACGCGCAACGCGGTCGACGTGCTCCCCAAGGGCGAGCTCGAACGGAAGCTGGAGCTCGGGCGTCCACTACGCGTCAAGCTGGGGATCGATCCGACCGCGTCGGACATCCATCTCGGCTTTGCCTACGTCCTCGACCGCTTGGCGGAGTTTCAGGCGGAGGGCCACACCATCGTGCTGATCGTCGGCGACTACACAGCGCGGATCGGCGATCCGTCCGGTCGGTCCGACGAACGGCCGGTTCTGCC
>Ga0307290_10000414_pt1:0-2500 | contig 15009 bp, 8 predicted proteins | sample ER_DNA_144_FD_194472 | JGI IMG/M metagenome (GOLD analysis project Ga0307290, IMG submission 194472) | Bulk soil microbial communities from the East River watershed near Crested Butte, Colorado, United States - ER_DNA_144 | ecosystem: Environmental > Terrestrial > Soil > Floodplain... | reverse complement strand
ACAAATCGGAGGAAGGTGGGGATGACGTCAAGTCATCATGCCCCTTATGTCTTGGGCTACAAACGTGCTACATTGGCCGGTACAAAGGGCTGCAAACCTGCGAGGGTGAGCGAATCCCAAAAAGCCGGTCCCGGTTCGGATTGGAGGCTGAAACTCGCCTCCATGAAGGCGGAGTTGCTAGTAATCGCGGATCAGCAACGCCGCGGTGAATATGTTCCCGGGCCTTGTACACACCGCCCGTCACACCACGAAAGTTGGCAATACCCGAAGCCGGTGGCCTAACCCGCAAGGGAGGGAGCCGTCGAAGGTAGGGTTGATGATTGGGGTGAAGTCGTAACAAGGTAGCCGTAGCGGAAGCTGCGGCTGGATCACCTCCTTTCTAGGGATTCCGGAGCAATTACTCCGGTGGCTCCTGGCTCGTTGATGAATCGGCTTATTGATTCGTCCGAACAACCAGGTCGCCTAGAATTACGTCGACCTCGAAGTAGACAATCGCTGCTGAGTTTTGAGAGACCGTCCTGTGGGGCGGTTTTCTCTTGGGCGCTCGTGCCCGCTCGCACCTTGAAAACTCCATAGCGACACACAACGTGTTCTTTTCGATCAAGAGAACAAGAGCACACGGTGGATGCCTTGGCGCCAAGAGCCGATGAAGGACGTGGGCGGCTGCGATAAGCGCGGGGGAGGTGCTGACCAACCTTTGATCCCGCGATCTCCGAATGGGAAAACCTACGCGTGGTAATGCGCGCGTACTCCTAGCTGAATACATAGGCTAGGAGAGGCAAGCCGGGGAACTGAAACATCTTAGTACCCGGAGGAAAGGAAAGAAACCTCGACTCCCTGAGTAGTGGCGAGCGAAAAGGGAATAGCCCAAACCTTTGTGATGTGACAGGCGGCAGCCGTTGTCACAGAGGTGTTGTAGGGCCTGATTTGATCCGCCTGCCGGCGGGTCAGGAAGTTACAAAGTTACGTGTTAGCCGAAGTGGATGGAAAGCCACACCACAGCAGGTAAGAGTCCTGTAGGCGAAAGCGCGTAGCCTTCCTTATCAGGTTCCTGAGTACGGCCGGGCACGGGAAACCCGGTCGGAACCCGCGGGGACCACCCCGCAAGGCTAAGTACTCCTTGGCGACCGATAGTGAACTAGTACCGTGAGGGAAAGGTGAAAAGTACCCCGGAAGGGGAGTGAAATAGCACCTGAAACCGTGTGCTTACAAGCGGTCGGAGCAGCTTCGTGCTGTGACGGCGTGCTTTTTGCATAACGAGCCAGCGAGTTACTCTTCAACGGCAAGGTTAAGGAAACGGAGCCGTAGCGAAAGCGAGTCTGAATAGGGCGACAAGTCGTTGGAGGTAGACCCGAAACTGAGTGATCTACCCATGGGCAGGTTGAAGCGGGGGTAAGACCCCGTGGAGGACCGAACCGACTTAGGTTGAAAACTGAGCGGATGACCTGTGGGTCGGAGTGAAAGGCTAATCAAACTCAGAGATATCTGGTTCTCCCCGAAATATATTTAGGTATAGCGTCATGCGTTCAATGACGGTTGTAGAGCACTGTTTGGGCTAGGGGGCTTACCCGCTTACCGAACTCAGGCAAACTCCGAATGCCGTCATTCCAGAGCATGGCAGTCAGAGTGCGGGGGATAAGCTTCGTGCTCAAAAGGGAAACAGCCCAGACCGTCGGCTAAGGTCCCTAATTCCATGCTAAGTGGGAAACGATGTCCGATTGCAAAGACAACCAGGATGTTGGCTTAGAAGCAGCCACCATTCAAAGAGTGCGTAACAGCTCACTGGTCAAGTGGTCGGGCGCGGACAATGTAACGGGGCTCAAGCATGGAACCGAAGCCACGGACTCCTTCGGGAGTGGTAGGGGAGCGTTCCCAGGCCTGCGAAGCGGCGGCGTAAGCCTGCCGTGGAGGGCTGGGAAGTGAGAATGCTGGCATGAGTAACGAAAGACGAGTGAGAAACTCGTCCGCCGAATGCCTAAGGGTTCCTGAGTAAAGCTAATCTGCTCAGGGTTAGTCGGGACCTAAGCCGAGGCCGAAAGGCGTAGGCGATGGACAACAGGTTGATATTCCTGTACCACGTAGCCACCGCTATCACCGATGGCGGGACGGGGTAGGCTAAGGAATCCCTGGCGATGGTCGTCCAGGGGTAACCGCGTAGGGTGGCCGGTAGGTAAATCCGCCGGCCGTTAAGCCTGAGACGGGATGCCGAGCTCCTTCATCGGAGCGAAGTTCTTGAAGCCATGCCTCCTAGAAAATCGTCTAGGGAGGTGGCGCGTGCCCGTACCAAAACCGACACAGGTAGGCAGGTAGAGAATACCAAGGCGATCGGAAGAACCCTCGTTAAGGAACTCGGCAAAATGGTCCCGTAACTTCGGGAGAAGGGACGCCCCGGTAGAGTGAAGCCCTTACGGGCTCAGCTCGAGGGGGCCGCAGTGAAACGGCCCAAGCGACTGTTTACCAAAAACACAGGTCTCTGCGAAGTCGAAAGACGACGTATAGG
>Ga0307290_10000408_pt1 | contig 15082 bp, 12 predicted proteins | sample ER_DNA_144_FD_194472 | JGI IMG/M metagenome (GOLD analysis project Ga0307290, IMG submission 194472) | Bulk soil microbial communities from the East River watershed near Crested Butte, Colorado, United States - ER_DNA_144 | ecosystem: Environmental > Terrestrial > Soil > Floodplain | place... | reverse complement strand
GAACGCTGCCTCGTCGCCGTGGCGCAGGATGAGGTCGAACCCGAGCACGTCGCGGTAGAAGCCGAGCGCCCGGTCGATGTCCGAGACCTTCAGATGGACATGCCCGATGTCGACGCGCGAATCGATCGTCGAGGCCATGCGCGCGAAGCCTAGAGCAGGGCGAGTGCGAAAGCTGTGTAGTCATTTGTTGTCAGACATCCACGCGCCCGGGTTTTGACGGCAGCCGCCTGAGGCACGAAGATAGGCCGCGGGCGATGGTGGGACCACCGACGACTGGACCAGAGTCAATCGGGCAGCGCTTGCGCCGATTACGCCTTGAACGCAACCTTTCGCAGCGCGAGCTCTCGTCCCCCGGCGTCTCCTATGCCTACATCTCGCGGATCGAGGCAGAGGCGCGGCGCCCGTCCGTCAAGGCCCTCAGACAGCTCGCTCCGAAGCTCGGCGTCTCGGTGGAATACCTCGAGACGGGGTCAGATCTCCGCGAGGTCGACGAGCGCGAGCTCCGGCTTGCCGATGCGGAGCTCAAGCTGCGCCTGGCCGACGATCCCGGGGACGCCCGCGACACCGTCCAGGGGATCCTCGATGACGCGATCGCCGCCGGCGATTCGGCCTCGGCACTCCGCGCCGGTGTCGCGCTTGGACTCGCCGAGGCGCGGGCCGGGAACAACACCGCCGCGGTCGAGCGCCTTGAGGCCGCAATCGGGTCCGAGTTCCTGAGCCCGTCGCAGCGTCCCGATGTCTACGCGACGCTCGGTCAGTGCCATGCCGTTCTCGGCCAACCGCAGCGCGCTGTCGACCTCTTCGAAGCCTGTCTCGTCCGTGTGGCAGAAGAACACCCCGAAGACACCACGAATCATGTTCGCTTTTCGACGTACCTGAGCTACGCGCTCAGCGACCTGGGCGACCTCAGTCGTGCAGAGGACGTGCTCGAGGACGCGCTCGCTCAAGCCAAGCAGGTGACCGACCCCTATACGCGAGTCCGGCTCTACTGGTCGCTGGCTCGCCTGAACGAGATTCGCGGCCACCCGGCGGCCGCGCTCGAGTACATCCGGCGCGCGATCGCGCTGCTCGAGGTGACGGAAGACACGCTCCATCTCGCCCGTGCACACCTGCTCTGCGGCACGATCATGATCTCTCAGGGAAAGGTGCAGGAGGCTGGGGCGCAGTTCGATGCGGCCGAGCGGATGTTCGGGCAGAAGCCCGATCCGCTCGATCTGGCAAATCTCCGCGCCGACCAGGCGAGGCGCGCCGGTCTACTCAACCGGCCGGAGGAGTCGGAGCGGCTTGCCCGCGATGCTCTCACAGCGCTAGGCGATGACCATCCGGCAGAGCACGGCGTCGTCTTGGCGATTCTGGCCGAGGCACTTGCGCAACAGGAAAAACCCGAAGCGAACGAGACCTTCGAACGCGCAGTCGAACTCATCGAGAAGCACGGGCGGCAGGTCGAGAAGGCGGACGCGTTCCGCGCTTGGGCTCGCTATCTGCGGAAGTCCGGGCGAGAGTCCGAGGCGCTCGACGTCCTCGACCGCGCAGCCCAGCTCAGCGCCTCGAAGCCCGTCCAGAGCCGCGGTTGATTGAGGCTTCGCTCCGGGCGCGCGGCCCCTACTCCCTGCGGCTCTCGACGCGGCACGGCAGCGACGCGACACGGGTCGCAGCCGGCGGAGTTCTCCGAGCGGTCTACGAGGTGGGCGGCCGGCTCGAGGTCGCCGAGGCACGACAGCTCGCTGACGGCGCCCTGGTCGTCCGCGCGCCGAGCGAGGAGGCGATCGAGCGAATGCAGTTCACGCTCGGGCTCGACGACGACCACTCGGAGTTCGTGCAGCGCTTCGCTCGCGACCCGTTCCTCGGAGCGACGGTTCGGCGGCTCAAGGGGCTGCGACCCCTGCGGTGCGCAACGGTAACCCAGGCCCTGCTCCGCGCACTCTGCGGCCAGCTGATCACGGCGCGTAGGGCGCGGGAGATCGAACGCCGGGTCGTGCGCGCGTCGACGGCTTCGCTGGACGGCCTGCACGCGGCCCCGACGCCCGCGGTGATGGGGCGGTTCTCGCCGGCCGAGCTCCGGGCGCTCGGCCTCGGCGGGCCGCGCGCGAGCGCGCTCGTCCGGCTGTGCCGCTCGCTCGACCTCGAGCGGCTGCGGGAGGTTTCGACCGACGCCGCCGCGGCGCGGCTCGTGCGCGAGTCGCGAATCGGCCCGTGGTCGGTCGGCGTCGTCTGCCTCGAGGGCCTCGGCCGCTACGAGCGGGGGCTCGTAGGCGACCTCGGGCTGATCAAGCTGCTCGCCGGAATGCGCGGGCGCCGCGTCGAAGGCTGGGAGACCGCGGAGCTACTCGAGCCATACGGTGACTGGGCCGGTCTGGCGAGCGTGTACATGCTCGCCGGTCTCGGCCAAGGGACGATCGACGTCCCCGCGCGTCTCGCTGCTTAGACTCACTCCATGGCGATCAACGAGAGGCGGGTTGCGGTGCTCGGCGCCGGCACTCTCGGCGAGGCGTTGATCGCCGGCCTGATCAGCGGTGGCTGGCGCCGGCCGGACGAGATCGTCGCGACTGGGCGACGAGAGGAGCGCCTGAACGAGCTTCGGGAAAAGCTCGGCGTGGAGGCGACGCTGTCGAATGCCGACGCGGTCACCGATGCGGCCCTGATCGTGATCGCAGTCAAGCCGCAGGACTTCGACGTCCTGCTGGAGGAGATCGCAACGGTCGTCAGCCCGGACCAGACCGTCCTGTCGGTCGCTGCTGCGATTCCGACCACAGCGATCGAGGAGCGTTTGCCGAAGGGCGTTCCCGTCGTGCGCGCGATGCCGAACGCGCCGGCGATCGTGCACGAGGGGATCGCAGGCATGTGTGCTGGCGCCAACGCGGACGAACCACACCTCGCCCTGGCCGAGGAAGCCCTCTTGCATCTCGGCGCCGTCGTCCGCGTGCCCGAGCCATACATGGACGCCGTCACGGCGGTCTCCGGCTCCGGCCCGGCGTACTTCGCGCTCCTGGCCGAAGCGATGATCGAGGCGGGCATCCTGCTCGGGCTCGGGCGCGATGTCTCGACACAGCTCGTCGTTCAGACAATGCTCGGAAGCGCGAAGCTGCTCCGCGACGAGCAGATGCATCCCGTCGAGCTCCGCGAACGGGTCACGTCACCCGGCGGCACCACGATCAGGGCGGTGCGCGAGCTGGAGCAAGCCGGGGTTCGCGCCGCCTTCCTAAACGCTATTCAGGCGGCGATGGACCGCTCGCGGGAGCTCGCCGCCGGCGCGCCGTGAGGGCGCGGGACGCCGAGCTGATCGTCACGGACGACGAGGAGTCTGCGGCGAAACGAGTCGCCGAGTTGCTCGCCGAGGCCGTGCGCGCCGGAAGCGAGATCGCACTCACCGGCGGCTCGACGCCGGGTCGCGCCTACGAGCTCGCCGTGGACCTCGAGCCGGACTGGAGCGGCGCCGGCGTCTGGTGGGGAGACGAACGTTGCGTGCCGCCCGAGGACGAGCGGTCGAACTTCGGCCTTGCGCGGAGGACGCTCCTCGACCGGCTCGAGGCTCAGCCGGGTCGAGTCCACCGGATCCGTGGCGAAGACGACCCTGCCGTGGCAGCCGCCTCGTACGACCGGGAGCTGAGAGGGACGACACTCGATCTGCTCCTGCTCGGACTTGGCCCCGACGGACACGTCGCGTCGCTCTTCCCGAATGCGCCCGGCCTGACGGAGACCGAGCGCCTCGCGATTCCCGCCTAAGCGAAGCTCGATCCCTTCGTCGAGCGCGTGACTTTGACGCCGCCCGCGCTGCGCAGCGCCCGCCGCATCGTCTTCCTGGTCACTGGGGAGCAAAAGGCGGAGGCCGTCGCAGGGGTTCTCGCCGGGCCGCCCGATCCCGCCGTGCCGGGCAGCCTGATTCGCGCGGAGAGCGGCGAGACGCTCGCGATTCTGGATCAGAAGGCCGCTTCGCGGTTGCGCGACTAGACAACGAGACGCGTTTCCGTATATATACGCAGACGTGTCGTCACCCGAGTCGCAGCCGCCCCTACTCGACGTCTTCACGATCGACCGTCCGGAGCAACTGAAGGCGCTCGGTCACCCCCTGCGGCTGCGTGTCCTCGAGATGCTGGGCCAGAGCGAGGAGGGCTCGCTGACGAACCGCGAGCTCGCCCAGCGGTTGGGCGTCGACCCGGGCCACCTGCACTTCCACGTCCGGATGCTGCTGCGGGCCGGGCTGATCGATCTCGCCGACGGCGGGAAGGGCCGTGAGAAGCCCTACCGCGCAGTCGCGCGGACGGTGCGCGTGGCGCCGGAGCTCGTTTCCTCGGGGCTCGGCACCGATGTGCGCGCGTCGATGCTCGACGATCTCCAACGAGCGTGGGATGCCTTCGGAGCCTCCGGAGACTTCCGGATCACCCAGACCACCGTACGAATTCCCGCCGAACGTGCGCTTCGCTTGATCGAGGAGATCGCAGAACGCGTGCGCGACGAGGAGACCGACGACGCCCAGCCGCTGGTGGTCACGGCGTTCATGCATCCGGTTCGCACCGGCAGTACGGATTAGGCGGGGAGCAGCGGCGAGGAGAGCTCGGCGGCGAACCCTCGTCGGGCGGCCAGGGCCTGCAGGACGAGCGCGGTGTCCGCAACGGGAATGTCTTCGAGGTACTTGTCCCGCTGCTCGAACGACTCGAGCACTGCCTCGACGGCCAGGGTGTAGCCGTCGACGTCGTGGGCTGCGAGGAACGCGAGCGCGTCGCCGACCTCGGCCGGGAAGTCGTCGCGGGTTCGGACCGCGTTGGCGTGGATACGCGCGTGCGCGTCGTCGCCGAGCACGAGCAAGCCGAGGGCGGCCGCGTAGCGTCCGATCGGAGAGTCGGCCTCGGCGGCACCGGCCTCGAGCGCCCAGCGCGCGTCGGCCGCGGCGCCGTCCCAGTCGCCCGCCAAGAGGCGTGCTTTGATCGCCCCGATCGGGCGGCCCCAGCTTCCAGGCGGCGCGCCGGCGAAGCTCTCCCGGTAGCGCTCCGCGGCGCGGGTGAGGCTGGCGGCAGCTTCGTCCCGCCGGCCGGCCATCAACAATGCGAGGCCCGCTCCCGCCGAGGCGTTGCCGAGCCGGGTCAGCTGGCGCTGGCGAGCGTCGGCGTCGGCGGCCTCGGGCAGGCGGCTCTCGCCGTCGCGGTAGCGCGCTTCCTCGCGGTCGACATGGGCCAGCCAGTCCTCGCCGGTGCTCGTTCCTTGATTAGGCAGAGCCAACCTCCTCCCCGGCTCGAGCGTATCGAGGTTAGGCGCGCGGGTGGGTGACGTGATTGCGCCGAAACCGTGACGATCGCTCGGGCTGCGAGGCGGTGGCCATCTACTAGCCTTGCCTCGATGCGCGAGCTCCGCGAGGTCTATTACGTCGACGGCGTCCGTAGCGCCTTCGGGCGCGCCGGGCCGAAAGGCGTCTTCTGGCGTACCCGCGCCGATGACATGGCCGTCAAGCTCGTCCGCGAGCTGCTGCGCCGCAACGAATCGCTGCCGCCGGAGCGGATCGACGACGTCGTCTTCGCAGCCACCGCGCAGGTCGGCGACCAGGGGTTGACACTCGGGCGCGACGTGGCGTTGCTGGCTGGACTGCCGCGGACGGTTCCCGGCTTCGCCGTCGACCGCATGTGCGCAGGCGCGCTGACGGCGATCACCACTGGCGCCGGCGAGATCGCGATGGGGGCGGCGGATATGATCCTCGCAGGCGGCGTCGAGCACATGGGTCGGCACCCGATGCTCGAGGACGTCGAGTACAACCCGCGCTTCGTCGCCGAGCGCCTGATCGACCCGTCGGCCGCGACCATGGGTCAGACGGCGGAGAACCTGCACGACAGGTTTCCGCAGCTGACGAAGGACGACGCCGACGTGTACGCCGTCCGCTCGCACCACCGGCTCGCCGAGGCGTGGCAAAACGGCGTCATGCGGGAGACGGTCGTGCCGATGAGCGTCTTCACCGAGGATGGTTGGCGCGAGGCCGACCGCGACGAGTTCCTGCGGCCCGAAACCTCCCTCGACGCGATCCGCGACCTGCCGACGCCCTTCCGCCCGGGCGGCCGCGTGACGGCCGGCAACTCGGCGGGGCTCACCGACGGCGCAACCGTTTCGCTGCTCGCCTCCGAGCGCGCGGCCGAGGAGCACGGCCTCGAGCCGAAGCTCCGGCTCGTCTCCTTCGCGTTCGCGGGCGTCGAGCCTGAGCTGATGGGCATAGGGCCGGTGCCGGCGACGGAGAAGGTACTCGAGCAGGCCGGGCTGAGCATCGACCAGGTCGATGCCTTCGAGCTGAACGAACCGTTCGCCGTCCAGGTGCTGACCTGGTGCGAGGGCATGGGAGTCTCGCCGGACGACGAGCGGCTGAATCCCTACGGAGGCGCGATCGCGTGCGGCCATCCGCTTGCGGCAACGGGCGTGCGGCTCGTAGCTCAACTCACGTATGCGATGCGCGAGCGCCCGAGCTCCCGCTACGGGCTGACCGCCCTCTGCGTCGGCATGGGGATGGGCGCAGCGCTCCTGTGGGAGCGTGTCTGAGCCGCTGACCCAGTTCAAGCTCGTACAGGTGAGAAGGCCGGAGCTCGAGCGGCCGCTCGCGCTCGTGACGATCGACAACGGCGCCGACCATACGAAGCCGACCGTGTTCGGACGGTCCGCGTTCGAGTCGCTCGACCGCGTTCTCGGTGAGCTCGAGAGCGGTGACTGGGCCGCGCTCGTGATTACCGGCAAGCCGTACTTCTTCTCGGCCGGAGCCGACCTCGACGAGTTCTCGCGCGCCTCACCGGAGCTCGCCCGCGAGGGCAGCCGGACCGGCCACGAGCTGTTCGGCCGCATCCAGGCGCTGCCGTATCCCACGGTCGCCGCGATCAACGGGGCCTGCCTCGGCGGCGGCGTCGAGCTCGCGCTGCATTGCGATGCGCGCACGGTCTCGACTGCGGTTCGCCATTTCGCCTGCCCCGAATGTCTGCTCGGGATCGTTCCCGGCTGGGGCGGAACCCAGCTCATCCCGCGGCTCGTCGCGGCCGAGACCGCAATCGAATTCGTCGTCGAGAGCCCGTTCCGCCAGAACCGGATGCTCGACGGCAGCCGGGCGCACGAGCTCGGCTTCGCCGACCGCCTGTTCGAGCCCGCCGAGTTCGTGGACGAGTCGATCGCCTATGCCGTGGAGCTCGTGACGCGTCCCCCCGAGCCACGTCTGGGGGTCAGACCCCCGGACACGCCGCTCGCGGAGGTGTTCCAGCGGGCCCGCGCTCGGTTGGACGACGCCGTCCACAGCGCCGCGCCGGCTCCCTACAGGGGGCTCGACCTGATCGAGGGCGCGCTCTCGGGTTGGAGCCTCCAGGAGGGCTACCAGGCCGAGGAGGACGCGATCGCCGAGCTCTTGCCGAGCCCGGAGGCTCAGGCGTCGCTCTATGCCTTCGACCTCGTCGAGCGGCGGGCGAAGAAGCGACCGAGTCTCGACGCCGAGCCGCGCACCGTCACCAAGGTTGGCGTCATCGGCGCCGGTCTGATGGCGACACAGCTCGCGGCGCTCTTTGTCCGCCGCCTCGAGCTGCCGCTCGTGATCGCGGACGTCGACGAGCAGGCTCTCGAGCGCGCCCGCGGGGCGATCGAGGCGGAGCTGGCCGGTCTGGTCGCCAAGGGACGCTATGAAGAGGGAAAGGCCCGTTTCCTCGCCTCGCTCGTGCACACGACGACGGGCCGGGCGGAGTTCACCGGCTGCGAGCTCGTGCTCGAGGCCGTCTTCGAGCAGCTGGAGCTGAAGCGCACCGTGTTCGCCGAGCTCGAAGCCGTGGTCGCGCCGAGCTGCGTCCTGGCGACGAACACCTCCGCGCTCTCCGTCTCCGCGATGGCCGCCGGGCTCGAGCATCCCGAGCGGCTGGTCGGTATGCACTTCTTCAACCCGGTCGGGCTGCTGCCGCTCGTCGAGATCGTCCGTGGCGAGCGGACCGACGACGCGACCGTCGCGACCGCGGTCGACCTCACCGCCAAGCTCCGCAAGCGTCCGCTGCTCGTCCAAGACGCGCCCGCCTTCGTCGTCAATCGCATCCTGACGCGGCTGCTCTCGGTCGTGCTCGCGGCGCTCGAGCGCGGTAATTCGATCGAAGAGACCGACGAGGCGATCCTCCGGCTCGGCCTGCCGATGGCGCCGTCCGTGCTGCTGCAGCTGGTCGGCCCGCGCGTCGCGCTCCACGTGCTCGAGACGCTGCACGATGCGTATCCCGACCGCTTCCCGTTGTCGCAAACCCTGGCGAACTACGCCGAGGGCCGCGAAGAGATCTCCGTCGTCGACCAGAGCCCGCTCTCGCCGGACGAGATCCTCGAGACAGCGCTGGCCGCGATCGCAGACGAGATCCGCCACCTGCTCGACGAGGGCGTCGTGCCCGCGGCAGCCGACGTCGACACCGCCCTGATCCTAGGCGCGGGCTTCCCATTCTGGCTCGGCGGGATCACCAAGCACATCGAACAAGTGGGCATCTCGGAGAGAATGCCGTCGTGAACGACGACTGGCGGATCAGGGTCGACCTCGAGGAAGGCCGTGCCGAGAGCACGCTCGAGCGGCTCGGTCTCGACCTCAGCTTCGAAGCCCGCCGGCTGGCCGAGGACCTCGAGGGCCACCGCCTAGTCGTGTCGCGCGACGACGAGACGCTCTTCGTCTACGCCGGGTCGCGGGCCGAAGCGGAGCGCGCCCGCGACATCATCGAAGCGGAGCTTCGCGAGATGGGCGCCGAGGGACGCGTCGGCTCGATCGAGCACTGGCTAGCGGAGGAAGACCGCTGGGACGACGAGCCACCGCAGGAATTCAAGGCTGAGCAGGAGGTGCTGAAGGAGGGGCTGTCGCCCTGGGAGGTGCGGCTCGAAGCAGACACCCCCGAGGCAGCGGAAACCCTCGCCGCCAAGCTCGCAGCGGACGGCTACAGCGTCGTTCGGCGCTACCGGTACGTCCTCGTCGGCGCCGATTCCGAAGAAGCCGCTCGCGAGCTCGCAAAACGGCTCCACGGCGAGGTCGAGGCAAGCGGGGAACTGGTGTACGAAACCCTTCCGCAGAACCCGTTCGTCATTTTCGGCGGCCTCGGCGGGTCCGGCACTCCTCTCTAAGCCGCTTCCGCAAAGAAGCCGCTTCCGCAAAGCCTCGGAAATTGGGTATGCTGCGGGTGCGAGGCTCGCCAAAGGGGTAAACGCGGGCTCGCTTCTCATTACGAGGATTGCAGCACTGGAAAGTGCTGCGTCGATGCAAGAGACGACCGAGCAGCCGACGCTAGCGCCGGAGGCGGCAAACGGTCTCACCGAGACCGCCGCCCGCGCGCAAGACTGGGCCGGAGAGCCATTTCTCCGGGCCGACGAAGACCCTGCCGTCGTACTGGCTCCCGGAACCGCCCGCAGGCTCGCTCTTGACGATGCGGTCGAGGAGATGGACGCGGGCCGCACCACGCCCTCCTACGAATGGAAGCGCCGCTACGCGCTGATGCTCGGGCTCGAGCGCGTGCTCACCAACCGTCCTCCGCGGCTCGCCTCCGGAACCGAGCTGCGGAAGCACCAGATCGACGCGCTCGCCGGCATGCTCACCGAATTGATCGCCGCCGCTCAGGCCGCGCCCGAGCTGGGGAATGGGAATGGCGCCTACGTCGAGCCTGAGGTCGACGAGGAGGAGGAAGACGAGCTCGAGCCGGCGGCGGCCGGCGGCGACGCGGACGAGCTGCCGCTGCCGCTCTCGCCCGAAGAAGACCCCGGCGCAGTCCGTCGCTTCCGCTTCCGGCATCCGACAGCGTCCGGCAAGACGATCGCCGCCGCCGGCTTCGTCGAGGCCGCGCGCACGCTGGGCGTGCTCATCCTCACCCACCGCCGACTGCTCGTTTCCCAGTTCAACCGAGACCTGACCGCTGAGGGCTATGGCGACCGAATCGTCGACGCCGTCGAGCGCGGCCAAGAGCCGCCCAAGGCGAACCCGCTCACGATCCAGACCTACGCGTGGTTCGCGCGCCACTGGGGCGACCTGAACCCCGAGGCGTACCACCTCGTGATCGCCGACGAGGCCCACACCGCCCTCGGCGAGAAGACGAGCGCGGCGATCCGCAGCTTCACGAACCCGATCTACATCGGCATGACCGCGACCGAGCAGCTGATCGCGAAGCAGGTCTCGGATGTCTTTCCCGCTTCCGTCGACGACCTGCCGCTGGGCGATGCGGCCCGGCGCGGGCTGATCGCGCCCCTGCGCTCCCTGCGCGTTCCACCGGCCGCGGCGATCCACACCGTGCCGATCGTCGGCGGCGACTTCGAAGAGCGAGCCCTGGCGCAGGCGCTCGACCACCAGGCCCTGAACCAGGCTGCCGCGAGCCTCTACCGGGACCGCTTCGACTCGACGCCTGGGATCGTCTACGCGGCCGGCGTCGAGCACGCCTACAACCTGGCGAAGGAGTTCCGAGCGGCTGGGCTGAAGGCCGAGGCTGTCAGCGGCCGGACGCCGCCGGTGAAGCTGGCCGAGATTCTCGCCGCCTACGAGCGCGGTGAGATCGACGTCCTGATCAACGCGATGCTGCTCGCGGAGGGCTGGAACTCGCCGCGCGCCACCGTCTGCATGCACCTGGCGCCGACCGCGAGCAAGCGCGTCTACCAGCAGCGAATCGGCCGGATCATGCGCATGCACCCACGCAAGGAAGCGGGTGTCGTGGTCGACTTCGTGCCCAAGGCGGCGACCCACAACGAGCGCGTCGTCTCGCTGCACAGCCTGCTCGACTCCGACTTCTACCGCGAAGGCGCGCGCGTCACGCCTGCGCCTCGGCGCCGCCAGCAGCGGCGCGCCCGACGGAAGCTCTCGCCGGCGCCCTGGCTCGTGCCGGTCACCGCCGACGTGAAGCGCCGGCTCGGTGTGATCACGCGCGAGTGGCAGCGGATCGACCCGCGCTTCCTCGACGAGGACGAGCAGCGCTACTGGGCGACGATTGCCGGTCGCAACGTCCGCTTCGACGAGCGTGTCGAGTTCGCGAAGAAGTTCACCGAGGGCGGCTCGTCCAGGGGTGCGCTCGAGACCTTCCTGGCCACCTGCGCCGCGGAGAACCCGAACCGCCGGCTGCGAATGACAGCTCTTGCCGATCGCGTCTCGATGGTGGTCGAGCGCGCTGATTTCGACGATCTCGTCACCCTGGTCACCCAGGCTCCGACCTGGGAGAAGGATCGCGTCCAGGGAGTCCGCATCCTCTTGCGCGCGATCGGCGAGGGTAAAGCCGATGCGCCCGAACAGATCCTCGCCCGCTGGATCTGGCGGCTCGCGCGCGCAACCCGCAAGGTGCAGGATCGCCGGGCGAGCGCCGAGTTCCCGGAGGCGAAACGCTTGCTTGGGGCGCTGGCCAACTCACGTGGACACCGGCACGAGGAAAACGCCGCCAAGCTCGTCAATGCCGCCCGCGAGCAACCCCTCGAAGTGGGGGCGGCGCTGCTCGCATCCGCCGAGGGCTACACACCGCGGGCGAACCAACTGATCGACGCCGCCCGCGAGCAGCTCGGCACGCTGCCGGAAGTCGCGCACGGGCTCGCCGAGAACCTGCCGGCGCCCAAGCAGCCGAGCGGAAGATCGCGCCGGCGGCGGAGACGGCGCAAGAAGAAGTCTCAGAACGCGCAGCAGGAGGCCCAGAACGTGCAGGAGGCCACGAAGCCGGCAGACGAGCCGGCAAAGACGGAGCCCGCGCCGGCGCAAGAACCGTAACGCCCGGCTTCAACGAAGGACCATAAGCCGTGGCTCTTCTGCTCGGGGTCGCCTTTCTCGTCGGTGTCATCACCGCGGTCTCACCCTGCGCGTTCCCGGTCTTGCCAATCGTCTTCGCAGGCGGCGCGAGCGGAGGGCACCGCCGCCCGCTCGCGATCATCGCCGGAGTCGTCGTCGGCTTCACCGGCTCGCTGCTCGCGGTGTCATGGCTGCTGCGACAGCTTCACCTCCCCCAGGATCTCCTACGCAACATCTCGATCGTGCTCCTCTTCGTCGTCGCGGCAACGCTGCTCGTTCCCCGCCTGGGCCAGGTACTCGAGCGCCCCCTTGCCCGCTTCAGCCGTAGGCCGAGCGGCGATCTGGGCGGCGGGTTCGTGCTCGGGCTGGCGCTCGGGCTCGTCTTCGTACCCTGCGGCGGCCTGATCCTCGCCTCGATCATCACCGGCTCTGCGAGCGCCGGCAGCGGGGAGCGCGAGGCGATGGCGGTCGCCTACGCGATCGGCATCGCGCTGCCGATGCTGGCGGTCGCCTACGGCGGCCGGCGCTTAGCCGGCGGGTTGCAGCTCTTCCGGGCGCACGCGGCCCAGTTTCGCGCCGGCCTCGGGGCCCTGATCGCCGTCACCGCTCTGCTGATCACGTTCAACGTCGACCGCTCACTCGCGAACATCGGCCCGTTGGGCCTCGCCGACCGGATCCAGAACAGCTGCGCGGTTCAGCAGCGGCTGACCGGACGCTGCCACCATGAGTCGAGCAAGCTTGCGAACTTCGGCCCTGCGCCTGCCTTCACCGGTATCAGCGACTGGTTCAACTCGAAACCGCTGACGCTCCAGCAGCTCCGCGGCAAGGTCGTCCTCGTCGATTTCTGGACGTACTCCTGCATCAACTGCCTGCGGACGCTGCCGCACCTGAAGTCCTGGTGGAAGGACTACCACCGGGCCGGACTGGAGATCGTCGGCGTTCACACGCCGGAGTTCGCGTTCGAGGCGGTGCCGCACAACGTCGGCGCGGCGACCAAGCAGCTCGGCGTCAGCTGGCCCGTCGCGCTCGATCCGAAGTACAAGACGTGGAACGCCTACCGGAACCAGTACTGGCCGGCCGAGTACCTGATCGACAAGCGCGGGGACATCCGCAGCGAGCACTTCGGTGAGGGCGAGTACGGCCGGACGGAGAACCTGATCCGGCAGCTGCTCGGCGCTCAAGGCCCCGCGGCGGAGCTCGCCGACATGACGCCGACCGAGCTAACGACACCTGAGACCTACCTCGGCTACGACCGCCAACTCACGGGCTATGTGGGCTCGAAGGCTTCGCCCAACGTCGCACACGACTACAAGGCCCCGGAGGACGTCAGCCAGAACAGCTGGGCGCTGTCAGGTCGTTGGCGGCTCGGTGGCGAGCATACGACCGCCGTGCGAGATGCGGAGCTGGCGCTCCACTTCCACGCGAAGGATGTCTACCTCGTCATGGGCGGCCACGGCAGCGTCGGGGTCTCGGTCGACGGCCACAAGCTGCGGACGATCTCCGTCAAGGGGATCGACCGCCTCTACACCGTCGTGACCCGGCCACAGCTGCTGGACGGGCAGCTTCGCCTCAGCTTCACGCCCGGGCTCTCCGTCTACTCGTTTACCTTCGGGTAGAGCTCTAGCTTGCGGGGCCACGCGGGCCCGACTCGCCGTTGCCAGCCTCGCGTTCACGCAGATAGCGCGTGAGCTCGGCGGCGAGCGCGTCGCCAGAAGGGAGCTCGAAGTCGTCTTCGACCGTGTCGGCTCGTTGCTCGAGCTCCTCGACGTACGCGGCCGTCTCCTCGTCGCTGGCGACCGCCTGGCTGACCTGCTCCTCATAGGTCTCGGCGGCCTGGTCCAGCTCGGCCGTGTCGATCTTGACCCCGAGCAGCCCGCCGAGACGTTCACACAGCGCTGACGCGGCCCGAGGGCTCGGAGTTAGCGAGACGTAGTGCGGAACCGCCGCCCAGAGGCTGGCGGACGGGATCCCAGCCTTGTTGCAGGCGTCGTGGATCACCCCGATGATCCCGGTCGGCCCCTCGTAGCGCGAGGTCGAGAGACCGAGCTCTTTGACGAGACCCTCGTCGGAGGCGCTGCCGGTCACCGGCGAAGGCCGCGTGTGCGGCACGTCGGCGAGCAACGCGCCGAGTGTGACGACGAGCTCGACGCCGAGCTCCTGAACATGGTCGACGACCAGGTCGGTGAACGTGCGCCAGCGGAGGTTCGGCTCGATGCCGAGCAGCAGCAAGACGTCGCGGTCGAGGCGGCGCGGCTTCGCGTGGTAGAAGGCCGTCTCCGGCCAGTCGATCTGGCGTGTGATGCCGTCGACGAGCGAGACGTGCGGACGGGTCGCCTGGAAGTCGAAGAAACCCTCCGGATCGACCTCCGCGATCTGGTCGGCGCCCCAGAGGCGCGCGAGGTACCCGGCAGCAAGCGAGGCCGCCTGCGCGCCATCGTTCCAGCCGCGAAACGCGGCGACGAGAACCGGCCGGGTGACCTCCGGCCGGGCGGAAACCCGAAGCTCCGATTCCATCCCGGAAGTTTACGCGCGTCCTACCGCTAGCCAGGCAGGCGGGCGCCAGAACGCTGTAATCAGTGCAACGATTCCTGCCCAGGCCGTCGCGGCAACGGCGACGTGCAGCAGCACGAGATACCAGGGCAGATGCAGCCGGTACTGCAGCTCGCCCAGGCCGACCTGCAGCAGCAGGACCGCGAGCACGGCGAGCGCGGCCACGAATAGGCGCGGCGCGCGCGATCGCCGCGCCGCCAGGTAGCCGAGCAGGAACAGGAACGAGCAGCCGAAGACCGCCACCACCCCCGCATGAGCGTAGAGAACCGGTTCTAGCCGGGCGAGCCTGTGGACCTCCGTCGTTCCGCCACCCGAGTGCGGGCCCGCCGCGGTGGCGAGCGCGCCGCTGACTAAGAGCGCCAGCCCCGCGACCGCGACGCCGGCGCCGTAGAGACGGAGCTCCCGCGGGACGAGCGGCTCGGCCCGCCCGCCGATGAGCTCGGAGGCGAAGAAGACCAGCACGACCGCACCCGCGAGCAACACCATCGACAGAAGCAGGTGGGCCGCGACGACTGGCCAGCGCAGGTCGGTCTTGACGGCGAGATAGCCGAGCGGCGCCTGCGCCAGAGTCCCGGCGAAAACCGCGACCGCGAGCTGCTTCGCCCGCCGTCCGAGCGGCGTCCAGAACGCCGCCACCGCAACGAACAGCGTGATCAGGATCGTCACGCCGCCGACGACCCTGTTTCCGAACTCGATGTAAGCGTGGTAGTCCTTCGCCGGCAGCGGATGGCCGGCTTCGCAGCCCGGCCAGTGGCGGCAGCCGAGACCGGAGCTGGTCAACCGGACGGCCGCGCCCGTCGCGACAATCACCCAGAGCGCAAAGAGCTCGAGGGCGGCTAA
>Ga0307290_10000404_pt1 | contig 15145 bp, 10 predicted proteins | sample ER_DNA_144_FD_194472 | JGI IMG/M metagenome (GOLD analysis project Ga0307290, IMG submission 194472) | Bulk soil microbial communities from the East River watershed near Crested Butte, Colorado, United States - ER_DNA_144 | ecosystem: Environmental > Terrestrial > Soil > Floodplain | place... | reverse complement strand
TCTCGATGTGGCGCACCGCGTTCGGCGGCTCGAACGACTTCGGGGTCGGCTCCGCGATCGCAGTCTTCATCTTCGTCCTGGTCGTCCCGATCCTGATGCTGAACATCCGTCGATTCCGAAGGGAGGACTGACGATGGCCACGGCCGAAGCAGTTCAGCCGCCCCGGGTCTCCGAGCAAGAGGGGACGGGAGCGCGAATCCTCCGCTTCCTCGCGAAAACCCCCGTCCACATCCTGCTCATCGCGGTCGGGCTCCTCTGGCTCGTGCCGACGTTCGGGCTCTTCATCACCTCGCTCCTGGCTCCCGAGGACTTCCAGAGTGAGGGCTGGTGGCAGATCTTCAGCACTCCCAGCAAGCTCACATTCGACAACTACCAGGCTGTATTCGACAACAGCGGCATCATGGACTCGCTCGTGACGACCGCGATCGTGGCCGTTGGAGGGACGGTCCTACCGATCATCGTCGGGGCGCTCGCGGGATATGCCTTCGCCTGGCTCGAGTTCCCGGGGCGCGACTGGCTCTTCGTGATCGTGATCGCGCTTCTGGTCGTGCCGCTCCAGATGGCGCTCATCCCGATGTTCCAGTTCTACAACAAGATCGGAATCTTCGACACGAAGCTCAGCCTCATTCTCTTCCACACCGCCTTCGGGCTCCCGTTCGCCATCTTCCTGCTCCGAAACTTCTTCATCGGGATCCCGAAGGATCTGATGGAGGCGGCTCGCATCGACGGCGCTTCCGAGATCAGGATCTTCGTGCGGTTGATCCTTCCGCTCGGCCTTCCCGCGATCGCCTCGCTCGCGATCTTCCAGTTCCTGTGGACGTGGAACGACCTCCTCGTTGCACTTACATTCGGCCGTAATACCCAGCCGATCACGGTCGCGATCTTCTCGCAGCTCCGCCAGTTCGGCGCGAACATCGAGCTGATCGCGCCGGCGACCTTCATCTCGCTCGTGATCCCGCTTGCGGTTTTCTTTGCGTTCCAGCGGTACTTCGTGCAGGGGCTGCTCGCCGGATCGGTGAAGTAGTCCCGGAGCGCGTGACGCCGGTCGACCGGGACCGCCTCGCTGCGCTCGCGGCCGGGAGCGTGGAGACGATCCTTGCGAACCAGGCCCCGTCCGGCGCCTATCTCGCTTGCCCGAGCTTCGAGCCGTACCGATTCTGCTGGCTTCGTGACGGCTCGTTTATCGCAGACGCCGTGAGCCGCGCGGGCGAGGTTGCGAGCGCCGAGGCGTTCTTCGACTGGTGCGCCCGCGTCCTGCGGGTTCGGCGCACCATGGTCGAGGAGCTGGTCGAGCGCCGTCGCGGCGGTGACTCGGTCCGCTCCTCCGAGCACCCACACAGCCGTTTCACCCTGGAAGGCAACGACTCGGCCGGCGAGTGGTCGAACCATCAGCTGGACGGCTACGGTTCCTGGATGTGGGCTCTTGGCGAGCACGCCGGCCGACACGGGCATGACGTGTCGCCGCTCGCCGACGCAGTCGAGCTCAGTGCCCGCTACGTCGTTGCCTTCGTGGACGATCCCTGCTTCGACTGGTGGGAGGAGCGCGCCGGGCGCCACACCGTGACGCTCGCCGCCGCCGCCGCAGGGCTGCGCGCCGCGGCTGGGATCGACGGCGTCGCTCCAGACGTACGGGAATCGTCCCTCGCCGGGGCGCAGTCGGCGATCGTTGCGATCCGCCGGGACGGCGCTCGCGGCGGGCGCTTGAACGCAGCTCTCGGCGACGACAGGCTCGACGCGAGCCTGGTTGCCTGCGCAGTACCGTTCGAGATCTTCGCGCCAGACGATCCTCTCGTTCTGGCCACCGTCGACGCCCTGGAGGGGGAGCTTGCGCACGGAGGCGTCCACCGCCATGCAGAGGACACCTACTACGGGGGTGGGGAGTGGCTTCTCCTGGCGGCGCTCCTCGGCTGGTACTACGCGGCTGCGGGCCGGAAGGAGGACGCGTGGGCACAGCTCACCTGGGTCGCAGACCGGGCGGAGCCGAGCGGCGACCTCCCGGAACAGACCGGCGAGCATCTTCTGGCCCCCGCGGTACGTGAGGAATGGGTGCACCGCTGGGGCCCGCCGGCGTCGCCACTCCTGTGGTCACACGCGTTCTACCTGGCTTTGGCGATCCGGCTCGGAGTGCAGATTCGCGAAGGGGCGGAGGTTTGACTGGACACTGCGCCATCGTCGGCGGGGGTCTTGCCGGTTTCACCGCGTACGCGACCCTCCGGCATGGCGGCCTCGTTCCGGATGAGATCGCCGTTTTCGGCACCGATCCCGATCCCGCGGCGACTTGGCGCCGGCGCGCCGAGTCGATCCGCCAGCAGCGCATGCGCTCGGAGAGCGAAGGGCACTGCTACCCCGCCTCCTTCCCGGGCCTCGCCGTCCGGGAGGCCTTCCGTCGGAAGCGTCTCGCCCCGCTCGCCCGCACGGTCTGCAACCGCTACAACCCGACCGTCGAGGAGTTCCTCGGGCACGTCGAGACGCTGAGGGGGCGCTGTAGCTGGGACCAGAGCTACAACGCCGGGCTCGTCGAGGAAGTGCGGCCCGTGTCCGGGGGCTTCGAGATCTCGGGGCACGGTGTCTTCCGCCACGTCCTGCTCGCTCTCGGCCACCCGGGCTTGCGCCTGCCGGCCGAGCTGGCAGGCGACCCGCGAGTCGTCCACGCCTATGAGCCACATGACTACGCGGACGAGGTGGCCGTTGTCGGGGCTGGCATGGCTGCGGCGACCGAATGGCTGAACGCGCTCGCGGCAGGCTCATCTGTCGTCTCCGTCCGCCGTCGCGAGCCCGTGCGCCGTCCTCTGAACGTGCCGCGCCCACTCCTCAGCCGTCGCGGCCTCGCCGCATTTCATGCAGCTCCTGCCGGTGAGCGGGTGGCCTGGCTCAAGCACTGGCTTGCTCCCTCGTATCCACCCGGGCGAGCCTGGGACGAGCCGCTCGAGCACGCGGAGCGGGAAGGCCGCTTCCGGGTCGCGACCAAGCTGAACGGCGCGGCGCAGATCGTCTGTGCGACGGGCTTTCGCCGTGGATTCGCCCACGATCCGCTCCTCGCACGGCTCGCCGAAGACCACGGCATCGAGACCGAAGAGGGGTGGATCGTCCTGGCGCCGGACTCGACGGTGCCCCGGTTGACCGACTCGACGCGGACGCTCGCCCTCGCCGGGGCACCAGCGCAGTGGGCTTTCCCGGCCGCCGACACCCTCATGGGCGCGAAGTACGCGGCGCGCAGGTTCCTCCGGGCGGTGAGGCGATGTCCTACACGCTGAGAGGTCGCCTCGAGTCGCGGCTCGCGGTGATACTCGTCCCGTTCGTCATTGCCGCCGCGCTCAGCGCACTCATGCGTGACTGGTGGCCGGTCGAGCTAGCGGCCCTCATGGTCGGGGTCGGCGTGGCGCTCGATGCCTTTCTCTACCACCGCCTACTCCCGTACCAGCCCGGTTGGGTTGCGGTTCCCGCGGGGCTGCTGGAGCTCGGGATCCTCATGGGACTGGTTCGGGTGCTCGGGATCGGCGCTCCGCTCGGCGGCGCGCTCGCGCTCTTCGTGGGCTCCTGGGCCCTCGCGCAGGTGCTCGGGCACGCCGCGTTCCCGCTCCTCTCCCTCTCCTACGGTGAGGACGGGGGCGAACTCGGGCGCTTCGGGGTCGTTGCGGCGCTCGCCCTCGTGACCCTCCTCGCCGGAGCGGGGGGCGTCGCCTGGGGAACCCGGCCGCCTACCATTCGTCTCGACGCGGGCGTGCACCAGGGGCCGCTCGTGCTCGACCACTCCCAGACCCTGGTCGGGGAGCCGGGCGCGATTGTCCGGGGCGGGATCGTGGTGACCGCGGACGACGTCACGGTGCGTGGGCTCACGATCGTGGGCGGCGAGATCGGGATCGAGGTAGACGGCGCCGAGGACGTCGTCATCGAGGACGTGGCGATCTCCGGATTCTCCCTCGACGGGATCCAGGTGCGGCGGGGCCAGGCGCGTATCAGCGACTGTTTGGTCGAGTCGCTCGACACCGAGTACGGGCAGGGCATCGACATCTCGTTCGGCTTCGACCTGGCTCCGAGCGTCGTCGAGGACTGCACGATCGTGGGTGGGCAGGAAGGCATTGTCACGCACTTCGCCCACTCACTCGTGCGGCGAAACCGCGTCGTCGAAACGACGATGCGCGGGATCACGATCACCGAGATGTCGATGGGCGACGTACGGGACAACCAGGTCGCCGACGGAGTGGGGGTCGGGATTTTCTGCGGCGATTACTCAGAGTGCATGATCTCGGGCAATGCAGTCTCCGGAACACGTCCTGATCACGACTCGGGCGACCTGGCGCGGATGGGAATCGGCATCGTCGCGCACTACGGAGCGAAGGCTCGGTTGAGTGAAAATGCCTTCGCTCAGAATACGGAGCGAACCGGTGCCTTCTCCGGTGCGACGATTCGGCACGAATAGCCGGATTTGACGCGCGAGAATCCATCCCTAGAATTGCTAGCGCTTTACTTCGGGAGTTCTGACTTTCTGGGAGGAATCGATGGCTCGAAAGACCGTTCTCGTATGTGACGATTGTGGTAAGGAAGTCGAAGAGGGAAAAGGCGCCACTCTTCGCGTGACCTTTTCCGACGCACGCCGTGGCGCGAAGGCCGCAGATCTCTGCGACAACTGCGCCGGCAAGATGCCCGGAACGCCGGCTGCGCGGCGCGGCCGGCGGCCGAAGTCAGTCGCGGCCTAAGCCCGATCCTGCCTAGGCCCGGGCCCACCGGCGATCAGCCGGTGGGCGGCCTAGAATGGTGGGGTGGCGTTGGCTCTGCTCGTCGGCCCGGCGAACGCCGGCAAGGTTGCGCGTCTCCTCGATCTGTACCTCGCCTCGCTCGACCGGGAGCCAGTTCTTATCGTTCCCACGCGCGGCGACGTGGAGCGCGTCGAGCGTGAACTGCTGACCCGGTCCCCGGGTCTCTTCGGAGGCTGGATCGGGACGTTCGACGACCTCTTCCGGCGCATTCTCGCAAGCGGCGTCGACGGTCGGAAGCCGCAGCTGACGTCCGTCCAGCGCTCGCTTCTCCTCTCCCGCGTGGTCGCCGGAGCGTCGCTGAACGGTCTCTCCGCATCCGCGCGGTTTCCGGGGTTTGCGGACGCGCTCGGGGACGCAATCGCCGATCTCGAATCGGGTCTGCTCGGTCCGAACGACGTCGACGGAGACCTCGCGCGGCTCTACGCCTCCTACCGGAGCGAACTCGACCGCCTCGGGCTCTCCGATGCCGACCTCGAGCGCGGACGAGCCGCGGACCTCATTGCAGGCGAGCTTTCGGCCTGGGGCGGGGAGCCGCTCTTCGCCTACGGCTTCGAGGACCTGACAGGCGCCCAGTGGAAGCTTCTCGAGGCGCTCGCGGGCCGGACGGAGGTGACCGTCTCGCTTCCCTACGCGGCGGGTCGGCCGGTCTTCGCGTCGCTTCAGCGGACGGCGACCGATCTGGCCGCTCTCTCGGGTGACCGGATCGAGGAGCTGGGACCGCAGGACTGGTACGACGCACCGGCACTCGCGCATCTCGCCAACACGCTCTTCGAGGAGACCAGCCCCGAGCCCCCGCCGCTCGACGGTGCCGTGCGCTTCCTCGAGGCGGCAGGCTCCCGCGGGGGGCTCGAGCTCGTGGGTGACGAGATCCTGGCGCTCCTGCGCTCCGGGCTTCCCGCCGAGGAGATCGCGGTCGTCTGTCCTAGCGTCGAGCGCTACCGGGCACCGCTCGAAACCGCCTTCGGGTCGCTCGGCGTCCCCTACGCGATCGAGAGTCGCGTGTCGCTTCCGAAGACAGCTTTCGGGCACGCCCTCATCGGACTTCTTCGCTTCGCGTGGCTCGCGGGCTCCCGGCGCGATCTCTTCTCCTTCCTCCGCTCGCCCTATTCAGGCCTGCCGCGGACACGGGCCGACTTCGTGGAGGGGCGGCTGCGCGGTCGCGCCGTCTCGGAGGCCACGCGGGTGGAGGAGGAGGCGCTGCGGGTGCTGGGTCATGCGATTCCGGCACTTGCCGACCTACGGGCTGCCGAGGACCCCGGCGCCGCGGTGCAGGCTCTCGCGCAGACGATGTTGCGCGCCGCGTACGGGCTCGAGTCTCCGCCCACCGCAACGGAAACCCACCTCGATCTCCGCGCCTACGAGTCTGTCGGTGACGTCACCTCCGGGCTCGAGGGGTGGGCGCGGCTCACGGAGCCAGTCTCCCGTGAAGCGGTCGTTTCGGCCCTCGAGCACGCGTCCGTCCGGCTTCCCGGTGCGCGCGATCCTGGTTACGTCGCCGTCCTCGACCTTCTTCGTGTTCGGACACGCCGATTCGCGGCCGTCTTCCTGCTCGGGCTCGAGGAAGGCACCTTCCCGCGACGGGCGACCGAGACCCCGTTTCTCTCGGACGACGCCCGGCGCGAGCTCGAGACCAAGGGGCGCGGCCGGCGCCTCGTCCGCCCAGATCAGCTCGCCCGCGACCGGTACCTGTTCTATACCGCCTGTACCCGACCCTGGAAGCGTCTCACGCTCGTTCGCGAGGCCGCCTCCGACGACGGCCGGCCTCGCGAGCCGAGCCCCTTCTACGAAGAGGTGCGGAGCCGCTTCGCGCCGGCCGAAGTCGATCGCTGGACGAGACGGCGGCTTCTGTCAGCACTCGCGTGGGACGTGGAGCGGGCGCCGACCGAGCGGGAGCGGCTCCGAGCGACCGCATCACTCGCCGCGGCGGACGACTCCGAGGCGCGTGCCCTCGCGGTTGCGAACGGCTGGGAGCGGCGGATCGAGCGGGCGCTGACTGCCTTCTCACGCGAGACGAGGCTAACCCACCCTGCCGTCCTGGCCGAGCTCCGAGAGCAGACCCGCTATCCGGTCACCGCGCTCGAGATGTTCGGAGACTGCTCGTCCATGTGGCTCTTCAATCGGGTCGTCGACCCGAGGACGATCGACGCCGAGCTGGACCCGCGCCTTCGCGGCCAGGTGGCCCACCAGGCGCTCTACAAGTTCTACAGCGGGCTCCCGAAGCGGATGGGAGTGGAACGGCTCGATCGCGAGCGCCTGGACGAGGGCATCAAATTTCTGCGGGAGTGCCTCGCCGAAGCTGTCGCGGGCCAGGTGCGCATGGACCTCTCGGATGTGGAACTGCTCGAGCTGGAGGGAACCCTCGCGCGCGATCTCGAGCTCTTCGTCCGGCAGGAGCTCGAGCTGGCGTTCCCACTCGTCCCGCGGCGCTTCGAGGTTGCCTTCGGCAGCGATCGCGCGCCCGTCGAGCTTCAACGGGGCCTCGACCTCGGCGACTTCACCCTGTCGGGCAAGATCGACCGGATCGATGTCGACCCGTTCAGCGCACGCGGGATCGTTCAGGACTACAAGTCCGGAAAGACGTCGCACTCCGCGGCCCAGATCGAGTCGGAGGGCAGGCTGCAGATCCCGCTCTACATCCTTGCCCTGCGCGACCTGGTCGGCATCGAGCCGATCGGAGGCCTCTACCGCGCCCTGGCCGGCTCTCGGGAGGCGCGCGGGCTCGTCCGCGAGGATGCGAAGGAGTCTGACGTTCCCGGCCTGAAGAAGGCTGACTACCTGGACGAAGAGGCCTTCTGGAGCCAGGTCGAGGCTGCGAAGGAGCTTGCGCGCGACGCCGTCGCGCGGATGCGTGCCGGCGACGTCCAGCATGACCCACGGGGCGGAACCTGCCCGACCTGGTGCGACCGCTGGTCGATGTGCCGGGTGAGGCGAGCGTGACGTACCCGCGGAAGATGCTGCGGATTTTCCGCGAGGGAGGGCTTTCGCACCGCTTCGTTCGCGCGTTTTTCGGTGATTCCGTATGACGGCCACGACCCCTAATGCCGAGCAGATCGCGGCCATTGAGGAGACAGGGGTTGTCTTCGTCTCAGCCGGGGCGGGCACCGGGAAGACCACCGTGCTCGTGGAGCGGTTCGTCAAGGCGGTCTGCGAGCGCGGGCTCTCGATCGACTCGGTCCTCGTGATCACGTACACCGAGCGGGCAGCGGGGGAGCTGCGAAGCAGGATCAGAGATCGCCTCGTCGAGCTGGAGCGCCACGATCTGGCGCGAGAAATCGACCGCGCGTGGATCTCGACCATCCACGGCTTCTGCTCCCGTCTCCTCCGAAACCATCCGTTCGAGGCCGGCCTCGACCCGCGCTTTCGCGTTCTCGATGCGAACCACGCAAGCGTCCTTCGCTCCGAGGCGTTCGAAGCGGCTCTCCTCGAGTTCTGCGGCAACCGGGACCCGGACCGGGTGAGGCTGCTCGCGACGTATGGGGCGGCCCGGCTCGCCCGGATGCTGATCGGGGTCTTCGAGCGGCTCCGCTCCGCGGGTAGGCCGCTCGAGCTCCGGGCTGGTGAAGGAGTGAAGCTGGCCGAGCGCCTCGCCGAGCTCCAGGACATCGCCACCCTGACACACTCTCTGACCGAGGACCACCCTGAGGGTCGCGTGCTCGTCGAGCGCACCGTGGAGCTTCTGTCCCCACCGCCGCCCGCGGAGCGGCTGCTCGATCTGTCGGAGCTGCGCGTGCACGGTGCCGGGGCCGAGCGGTTCGCCTCATACGGCGAGGCCCTCACGGCGGTCGAGAGCGCCGCGCTGGACGAGGTCGCGGCCCGCGACCGGGGCCTGCTCGAGGATCTCCTCGTCGGGTTCGACCGCGCCTATGCCGAGGCGAAGCTGCGCGAATCGGCCCTCGACTTTGAGGATCTCCAGCTCGTCGCCCGGGATCTCCTGCGCCGCCACGAGGCCGTGCGTGAGCAGACGAACTGGCGCTTCCGCTCGATCATGGTGGACGAGTTCCAGGACACGAACCGGCTCCAGTGCGAGCTCGTCGACCTACTCGGCGCCGACGAGCTCTTCTTCGTCGGGGATGAGTTCCAGTCGATCTATCGCTTCCGCCATGCGGATGTGGAGGTCTTCCGCGAGCGGCGGGCGGCAAGCGAGGGCGTCCTCGCGCTCACGCGCAACTACCGCTCGCGACCTGAGGTGTTGGGGGTCGTCAATCACCTCTTCGGCACCGAGTTCGGCACCAACTTCGAGCCGCTGGTCGCGGCCGGCCGGTTCCCGGAGCCGCTGTTCGGCCCCGGGGTCGAGCTTCTCGTCACCGACAAGTCGACCTACCGCGAGGGACACTCACACTGGCGTACCGCTGAGGCGCGTCACGTCGCCCGTCGCGTCCGGGAGCTGGTCGACGCGGGCGAGGCGACGCCGGGCGAGATCGTGCTTCTCTTCATGGCGGGGACAGACGCCGAGCGCTACGAGGAGGCACTCCGCGAGGAAGGGCTGCCGACCCATCGTGCGGCCGGACGCGGCTACTTCGGGCAGCAGCAGGTCGTCGATCTCGTCGCCTACTTGCGGCTCCTGCACAACCGTTATGACGACGAGGCGCTCGTGACCGTACTCGCGTCGCCCTTCGTCGGGGTTTCGAACGACGCGCTCGTACTGCTCCGCCGTTCCGCGGGCCGCCGCCCGCTCTTCACCGGCCTGGAGCGCGAGTTGCCGGCCGCGCTCGGCCAGAAGGACCGACGGCTCTTCGTCGCCTTCCGCCAGCGGTACGACCGCCTCGTCAAGGCCTCAGCGCGCCTCGGGCTCGAGCGCCTCTGCGAGGAGATCATCGTCGCCCACGATTACGACCTCGCCGTGCTCGCCCGGTGGGATGGCCGCCGCCGCTATGCGAACCTTCGGAAGCTCGCGCGGCTCGCGCGCTCCTACGAGGACCTGAGGGGGCCGGACATCGAGGGCTTCGTCCGCTTCCTCCGCGACCAGGAGGCGGCAGGTGCCAGGGAGGTCGAGGCCGTCGCCGAGGAGGAGGGCGCAGAAGCGGTGCGGCTCCTGACCGTTCACTCTGCCAAGGGGCTCGAGTTCAAGGTCGTTGTGCTCGCGGATGCAGGGCGAAACCCACCGTCCCCGTCTCCCGACGAGATTCTCTGCCTCCCCGACGGACGGTTCGGCTTCCGCTTCGTCGACCCGGCGACCGGCGAGCGGAGCGAGGCCTTCGACTACGACGAGGTGAAACAGGCCGAGTCGGCAGCGGAGCAGGCGGAAGGCCGCCGTCTCCTCTACGTAGCCATGACGCGTGCGATCGACCGCCTGATTGTTTCCGGCGCCGTCGATCCAACGAGCCGCCGTGATGACCGGGCACCCATCCGGTGGGTTCTCGACGGACTGGAGGCGGAGCTCCCCGAGGACGGACCGGTTGAGCTCGAGCGGGGGGAAGGCCGAGTGCTCGTCCGCGTCGATCGACGTGAGGACGAGGCGGCGCCAAGCTCGGACGCGATCGGAGAGGCGCAGCTGGAGCTCTTCGCGGCGGGCGGGGGCGGCTCCGTGCGCGTGGCCCCGACGCTTCCCGATCTCGTCCCTCCGCCCGCTCCGCCGGGTCATCGGATCAGGCGGCTCTCCTACAGCGCGCTCGCCCTCTTCGAGCGCTGCTCCTACCGCTTCTACGCGGAGCGAATCGTCGGGCTTTCCCCGAACGACGGCGACGGGGCTGTGCCGGGGGGAACAGGCGGTCTTGCAGCGACTGAGATCGGCGACGCTGTCCACGTCCTGCTCGAGGTCGAAGCGCCGGCCGCCGAGGTGCGCGAGCGGGTGCTCACACGCTACCCAGGCGCAACGGATGAAGACATCGAACGAGTCGAGCGCCTTGTTGCCGCATGGCACGACTCGCCTTTCGCTCGCCGCCTCGGCTCCCTAGAGGACGTGCTGCCCGAGCGTCCCTTTGCCTTCGAACACGATGGAGTGCTCTTGCACGGGCGTCTCGACCTCCTGCGCTTGCAGGAAGGCCGTGCCCTCGTCGTCGACTACAAGACGAATCGCCTCGAGGAGACGTCCCCCGCGGAGGCCGTCGAGTCCGACTACGTGCTGCAGCGGCTCGTCTACGCCCTCGCCGCCTTCCGCGCCGGAGCCGACGAAGTCGAGGTGGCCTACGTCTTCCTCGAACGTCCCGACGAGCCGGTTGTCTCGACCTTCGAGCGCTCGGAGATCTCCGGGCTCGAGGCTGAGCTCACTGCCGCCATCGACCGCATTCAGGAGGGGCAGTTCCGGCCGACGCCGGGCGAGTTCGTCTGTCCTGGCTGTCCGGCGCTCGACGTCATTTGCGCCGGGCCTCGGCTCCTCCACCCGGATTCACTAGCCGTGTAGATGGCCATGCGAAGTTACGTCGCTGAGGCGCGGCGACGCGTGGGCCCGAAGCGACTCCGGATCCGGCCGGTCATCGAGCGTCTGGCCAGCGAGCACCCTGACGCGACGATCGCCCTTCGGTTCCGAAACGATCTCGAGCTCCTCGTCTCGGTCATGCTCTCCGCCCAGACGACGGACGTGACCGTGAACCGTGTCACCGAGAGCCTCTTTCGCAAGTACCAAAGTCCCGAGGACTACCTCGCGGTCCCGCTCGAAGAGCTCGAGCGGGACCTGAGGCCGACAGGCACCTTCAGGCAGAAGGCCAGGAACCTGAGAGGCGCGATGGCGATGCTGCTCGAAGAGTTCGGCGGCGAGGTGCCGCTCCGGATCGAGGACCTCGTGCGACTGCCCGGAGTCGGGAGGAAGACGGCTAACGTCGTCGCCGCGGAGCGCGGGGCGACGCAGGGGATCGTTGTGGACACCCACGTACGCCGACTCTCGCAGCGGCTCGGGTTCACCCGGCAGGAGGATCCGGTCAAGATCGAGCGGGACCTGCGGCGTCTCGTTCCTCGCGAGGACTGGGCGCGATTCCCGCATCTCCTGATCTGGCACGGGCGCCGCGTTTGCCTCGCACGCCGCCCTCGTTGCGAACGGTGCGTCGTGAACGACCTCTGCCCCTCGAGCCGCGTTTAGATCGGACACGGTCCAGGCCCTCTTCCGGCTCGAGCCGCGCGCCACCCGTGTGGTGATCCGACCTAGTGTGAGCCGGAATGCGAACGGTCGATCTCGCCGTCTACCTCGACGTCCTTGCCGCCAAGCATGCGGGTCTCGGAGCGCAGCTCGAGCGGTCACGGGACCGCCTCCGCCAGGCGTCGATCGAGCGCGAAGCGCGTCGGGCGCTCGGCCCGGAGACGTCGGCCCAGCTCGAGCGTCTGGGCGTCTTCTCGGCCGCGGACGTACGCGGCCTTCGAACCGAGGTCACCGACCTGGCCGCGGCCCTCAGGTCGGTCGAGAAGCTCCAGGCCTGGGTCGACGCACAGCTCTTCGCCGCGCGTGAGGATGTGCACGCCAAACCCATCGCCTTGGGCCTGGTCGGCGGCGACGAGCCCGATCTGGCCGCGTAGAGGGGGTAGTGCAACATCGCCCGTCGTCCGTCCGAGCAGCGCGGGCCTAATGGGACAGCGCCTGCATTTTCACCAGGCCGCTGGCTGCGCCCGAGCGGCGCTCGGAAGACGTCTAGGCCGGAGTCAACGCGACGAGGAGTCCTCCGTCCTCGTCGTAGGCGGGGAAGAAGTCGACGCGAACGGGCTTCGTGACGCCCGACCGTGTCCTCAGAGACGCACGCTTGTCGAGCTGTCGCACACCCCACTCCACGGCCACGTGGGCGGGGTTTTGGTCGTCCCCGTTCATCCCGAAGACCTCCATGACGTCCTGGCCGAGCAGGTCCTGCTCTCGGAAGCCGGTCAGCTCGAAGACACCCTGGCCGGTCGCGATCACGCGGCAGTCCTTGTCGCAAACAACGAAGCCCGTGCCGGGAGCGGGATAGTAATCGTCGAGGAGCTCGAAGAGAAACCCGAATCCGCAGTGGGGGCACCCGACTGCGCGTGCGGTCAACCCCTCGCGTCGATCGTGGTCGACGGAGCGGCGGCGACAGTGGGGGCAGATGAAGTACGGCACCCGCGCGATGCTACCCAGAGGCCTCGGGCCCGGGCGACGACAGCCGGCCCGCATTGCCGGCTCACCGTGTCCCGTCCGGGGCACCCCAACCCACCACCCGCTTTCGAGCTTAACGAGGAAAAGCGCACCTGTGGGGTGCCGTTTGCGTCGAAAGTGTCCCTGGCTCGCGCCGGGGCCCGTGCTACCAGTTCGTAGGCGTTGCCAGGGCCTCGTCCTCGACGAGCGGCTCCTCGGAAGCACCTTCCTGGGCCGCAAGGAGACGCTCAGCATCGAGGGCCGCCTGACAGCCTGACCCGGCCGCGGTCACTGCTTGGCGGTAGACGTGATCCTGTACGTCGCCCGCCGCAAAAACGCCGGTGACACTGGTCTCAGTCGTTTTTCCCTTCGTCAGGATGTAGCCCGCGTCGTCCATCTCGATCTGGCCTTTGAAGAGCTTCGTCGAGGGATCGTGCCCGATTGCGACGAAGACCCCGTCTGCCGGGAGCTCGATCACTTCGTTCGTCTTCACGTTACGTACGACCACGCTCGTGACGCGGCCGGTCTCCGTGTCGCGAATCTCTTCGACCACCGAGTCGAGGACGAACTCAACCCTCTCGTTCGCACGCGCGCGGTCGACCATGATCGGTGAGGCGCGGAAGGCCTCGCGACGGTGCACGACCGTGACTTTGTCTGCGAACTTCGCCAGGAAGACAGCTTCCTCCATCGCCGAATCGCCGCCCCCGACGACCATCACGTTCTTCTCCTTGAAGAAGGCCGCGTCGCACACTGCGCAGTAGGAGACTCCAGCCCCCTGGAGCTTCCGCTCCGACTCGAGCCCGAGCTGGCGCGCAACAGCGCCGGTCGCGATGATCACCGTCTCGGCCCTGTACTCGTCCTCGCCGACCCACACACGGAACGGCCGCTCCGAGAAATCGACCTTCGTCACGTCGTCGGTGATGAACTCGGTGCCGAAGTGGCCGGCTTGCGTTCGGAAGTCCTGCATCATCGCCGGGCCGAGGACACCTTCCGGGTAGCCCGGATAGTTCTCGACGTCGCTCGTGATCATGAGTTGGCCGCCCCACGAGAAACTCTCGATCAGGAGCGGATTCAGGTTCGCCCGGGCGCTGTAGAGCGCAGCCGTATATCCGGCTGGGCCGCCGCCGATGATGATCACCTCTCGAACGCTCCTGTCGCTCACTCGTCCCTCTCTGTTTTGAAGACCCGCAGAGGCCTTTTCGCCCCTCATGACATTAAACGAGATAGCTCGGCTGAAGCTTCCCCTCTTACGGTAGTTTTCAACGCCCGCGGCAATCGTAGCGAGGGAGCCATGGCACGGACGATCTCCTGGGACGACCTCCGAGACCTCGCCGCGTTCGAGGCCGAGAAGGGGTGCGCGATCAGCGTCTATCTGAACCTCGATCCGAGTGTGGTTCCCACGCCCGCGGACGCGCACACCCGGCTGAACTCGCTCCTCGATGCGGGCTCCAAGTCGGACGGTGCACATCGCCGCGATCTGTCGCACGACCAGCGGCTGGCCCTCCAGGCTGATTTCGACCGGATCCGGACGTATGTCGTAGACGAGTTCGAGCGCGACGGCGCCCACGGACTCGCGGTCTTCGCTGACGGGCTTGACAACGTGTGGCGGCCCCTTCCCCTGACCGAGCCGGTCGTTGATGAGATCAAGGTCGACCGCCAGCTCTACCTGGCGCCCCTCGTGCCTCTCGTAGGGCGCGGAGAAGGGGCCATCGTGGTGGTGGTGAGCCGGGAGCAGGGCCACTTCTTCCGCCTCCGCGCCGGGAAGCTCGAGGAGGTCGACAACCTCTTCGAGGAGCAACTGCGCCGCCACGATCAGGGTGGTCTCTCGCAAGCCCGATTCCAGCGGCATGTGGACGTGCATGCGATGGAGCACCTTCGCACCGTCGCCGAGCGCCTGGACTCGCTCGTGCGTCGTCTGCACGGCCCTCGCGTCGTCGTTGTCGCCACGCACGAGATCTGGGCCGAGTTCGATGAGCTTCTCTCCCAGGATGCGCGGAACGCCCTCGTCGGGCACACGCACGCCGAGGCTCATGCCAGCCCGGTCGAACTCCTGGAGCTTGCGACACCCGTCCTGGAGCGCTGGCGAATCGACAAGGAGCGCGAGACCGTCGAGCGCTGGCGGGAGGAAGCCGGCCGGGGCGGACGTGCCTCTTCCGGGTGGGAGGAGACGCTCGAGGCTGCCTCCGACGGGAGGGTGGAGCTCCTCCTGGTTCAGGACGGGACGGACCGGCTCGCGTGGCGGTGCCCGGCCTGCGGTCGCCTGGCTGCGACGGGAGGGAAGTGCCCGCTCGACGGCACCTCGCTCGAGGACCGGGAGAACGGTCTCGATCTGCTCGTCCACCAGACGCTCGTGCACGGTGGAGCCGTCTGGGTCGTC
>Ga0307290_10000374_pt1 | contig 15882 bp, 17 predicted proteins | sample ER_DNA_144_FD_194472 | JGI IMG/M metagenome (GOLD analysis project Ga0307290, IMG submission 194472) | Bulk soil microbial communities from the East River watershed near Crested Butte, Colorado, United States - ER_DNA_144 | ecosystem: Environmental > Terrestrial > Soil > Floodplain | place... | reverse complement strand
AACCGCACCGAGGCAAGCCGCTGGGCCCAGCTGAACGGGCTGCTGCCGGCGCACCGGGAAGAGGACGTCGACGCCGAGATCGCGGTCGCGTAGGCCGCTCGAGCGCACACGAGAATCGTGCGCTCTTTGCGGTGATTAGCGACGGGTGTCGGTAGACGCTCGCGGGCGAGCTTCGTTAGGCTCGCCCGCGGTATCTGTGCCCGGGCAGGCAGGGCCGCCTGTCGGCCCGGGCACGTGCCTTTCTACGTCTGGGACGCCGGCACGAACACCTTGTCGAAGGTGCCCCGGAGCGAAACCGGACGGCCGTTGGCGGTGATCGAAAGGTTGCCGGCCGCACCCATCCGCGCCCACAGACGTGGCCCGCGGAAGTGCAGCTGTGTCCCCGGAAGCAGCACACTCGAGTAGAGCACCGCTCCCGAGCTGGAGCCGCGCCGTACCTCGAGCCAGGAGCCGTTTCGCTGGGCCTCGATGCGCACGTCGGCGAGCTTCGGCCGCGAGACAGGTGCCGCCCTCGCGACGCTCGCCCGGTGCGTGGCGGCGGGCACGGAGGCCGGAGGCGGCGTCGCGACGTGCTTCGCGCCCGGATGGGCAGCTCCCACGACGACGAAGGTCGCCGCGAGGATCACGCACACAAGGGCCGCCATGGCCAGGACACGCTTCACGGCCAGAAGCGAACGCGCCCAACGAGCCGTTGCCCGCCCGTTCTTCTCATCGGGCTCCGGCTCGGGCGCGGGCTGGGCGGCCGGCTCCTCGCTCACAACCATCCCCGGCGCGCCTCGGACGAAGCCCGTCTCGTACCAGATCACACCCTGGCTCTCGCGCTCCCAGCCTCCTGCGAGCAGACGCTCGACGAGCGCCTCGTAGCACGACCGCGCACCCTCGTGGTCGGGCGGGGGCGGCGCGGCGTGCCGCCAGGCAAAGGGCTTGGATTCGAACATCGTCCCGTCGGGCGTCGTCGCGTAGAAGGTCGAGCGGACGTATCCGCGCCAGCGGGTGATCTGGCACCGGTCCGGCTCGGGCGCCGCGGCGGGCACCGACCCGAAGGGCGCTCCGCAGACGCTGCAGAAGCGGGCATCCGGAGGGCTGGCCGCACCGCACGTCAAACACGCCGGGCTACCACGGTCGACAGCCTGCGTTGCCATTGAATCAGCGTAATCCGACTTCGGCGCAAGTCCGAGGCCCCGCAGGGAGAACTAGCCACCTGGCTAGCGGCCTTGCCGAGTCCCGGGATCGGCGGCCGGCATGCGCGAGGCTCGCGAGCGGTCCGGTCACGCTGATCGCCGGTCCAGACCTTTGGCCAGCCTAGGCGATGGCTTCGTCGGGCCCGTGCTCGTCCAGCAGCGCGCGACCGAGCTCGGTTTGCCAGTAGACGATGCTCCGGCGGTTCGCCTCGAGCAGGCCGTCCTGCTGCTCGCGCTCGTGCAGGCGCAGCGACTGCCGCTGGCGGACGAGCTCGTCGAGGATCTCGTGGATCCTGTGTGCCCGCGGTGAGACGAGGCGGGCGCTCACCGCGCTGACCGCCACAGAACGGCGAGAGCCGCAGCCGCGTAGGCCACGAGGGCCGCTACGCCGGCGATCGCGAGCGAGCGCTCTCGGCGGACTAGTGTCAACGAATGCACGTGAACCCTGGTCACCGGTCCTCCTCATGGACTCGGGCCGACTCTCGATCTAGTTTTCGCTCATTCGTGCGCCCCTTGCTACTGACCGTGCGAACGGTTCGAATGGGATCGCCGAACGCAGTGCTTTCGAGCGGTGTTCCGGCGCCTCGACCCTTCTAGACTCGGCCGAAGGTACCGCAGGGCCGCCTGGCGGTACCGGTTGCGGGCGCCCCGTGAGCAAGCGGGGCGCTCGTCGCATCGGGTTCAAGTGCAGGCCACGCGCAGCCGACGAACGTAGTCGGCGCGCCGCCTCGCACTTGCTCGCGAGGCGGCCTGCCTCTTCTTACTCTCCGTCGAACTCGCGAGTCGCGCAATCCGGGCAGTAGGGGACCCCCTGGGGAGACTCGTCGTCCGCAAGGTAGACCCGCCAGCGCTCCCGTGGCTCGAGCCACGGGCGGCGGCACTCCTGACAGGAAAGCGTCTTCTGGGCGAGGACGGTCGCGTTGTCGTCCATGGGGCATTTTTCGACACAACGCACCCTCGTTGCTCCTGGACGTTAGGACAGTCTTCGCGAGGCGCTGCGCCCGGCTGTTCAGCGCTAGAAAGGCGGCCCGCAGTCTCCTACGCTTGGCGGGTCTTGCGGCACCTGACGGTTCTTCTGGCGGTAGTCGCCGTAGCCCTGGTCGGCGCGGCCGGTGCCGACGCGGCAGAGGCAGCCCCCGGGCTCGGAGCGGTGACCGTCTCGCCGGTGGCCTAGCGTCTCGGTACCGGCCTCGTCGACGCTAACCCTCGGCGCCAAGCTCCAGAACGACGGCGCCTTCCAGGTCCAGGGAGCCCTCGGCCTCGCGGGCACGCATCCCGACTCCACCGGAGACTGGGTGATCGAGCCAGGCGGAGTGCTCACGCTGGGCCCGGGCGACCATCCGCTCGCTGCCGGCGCCGACATCTCGGGAGGCGGCACGCTCGTGATCGACAACGCGTCCGGAACGACCACGTTCCCCGCGGGAACCTCGGCCACGATGACGTCGCTCATCCACAAGAGCGGCACGCTGACCGGAGCGGGTGCCGTCACGGTGAAGAACCTGGACTGGCGAGGCGGAGCCCAGAGCGGAACCGGGACGACAACCGTGCTGTCTGGAGGAACCGTTGTGCTGAGCGGGACCAAGACGCTGTCGCGCCTCCTGAGGCTCGACCGGGCCCTCGACCTGACCGCGGTTCCGGGCTCGCTCTCGGTTGCAGCCGGCGGTGTGCTCGAAAGCTCGGGGCTGTTGGCCGTTCCGGACGGCGCGCGGCTCGTGCCGGCCGGCGGGCTGCTGCGCGTCCGTGCCGGCGGCACGCTCAAGAAGACCGGCGCCGGCTCGGTCACGCTCCCGCCGGTCGAGAACCTAGGGCTCATCACGGGGACCGGGACGATCGTCGCGGCAGTCGTCAACAAGGGCGTCGTCGCGCCGGGGAGTTCCCCGGCACGCTCTCGGTCCAGGGCACCTACACGCAGGGCGCGGGCGGTGCGCTGCGGATCGACCTTGTAGGCGTCGGTGCAGCCGAGCTCGACCGGCTGCTCGTGTCCGGGAACGCGGCGCTCGCGGGCACGCTGGCCATCCAGCGCTCGCCCAGCTTCATCCCGCCGGCCGCAGCGACCTTCACGTTCCTGCAGGCGCACACCGTCACCGGAATGTTCACCGCAACCTCGGGCGGCTCAGTGGCGGGCACGCACGCGCTCGTCCCGCGGTACGAGCTGTCGTCCGTCCGCCTGGTCTCGACCGGTGTCCCGCCGCCTCCGCCTCCGCCGCCCCCACCGCCGCCGCCGCCGGTCAAGTGCCTCGTGCCGAAGCTGCTCGGAAAGACGCTCGGCCGGGCCCGCCGGCTGCTCGCGGCAAGGCACTGCCGCCTCGGACGCGTCGGCCGCGCCTACTCGTCGAAGGTGAGGAAGGGGCGGATCGTCAAGCAGAGCCAGCGCGCCGGGGCCAGGCTCGCGCGCGGCGCCAAGGTGAACGTCACGCTCAGCCGCGGCCCGCGCCGCAAGTAGCTCGTGTCCGTCGATGCGTCAGAGTAGGATCGTTCTGAGGGGTCGTTCGACGGGAGGGAGTCAGGATGGACGTGATCGCAGGGATCGATGCGGCAAGGGAGCGCTGGAACGTGCTCGAGCATCCGTTCTACACGCGCTGGGAGAAGGGTGAGCTGACGCGCGAGGAGCTGGCCCGCTACGCCGGCGAGTACCGGCACGCGGTGGTGGCCCTGGCGCGCACGGCCCGCACGGCCCGGCTGCACGCCGACGAGGAGGCCCAGCACATCGCGCTCTGGGACGACTTCGCCTCCGCGCTCGGCACCGAGATGGCCGAGCCGCTGCCCGAGACGCGCTGCTGCGCGTCAGCCTGGGCCGGCGCGGACGACGAGCTCGGCGCCGCTGCGATCCTCTACGCGATCGAGGCAGGCCAGCCGGCGATCTCGCAGACGAAGCTGCGCGGCCTGCTCGAGCACTACGGCTTCTCGGACGAGTCGCCGGCGGTCGAGTACTTCGCCCTACACGGCGAGCGCGACCACGAGCACGCAGCCGAGGCGCGCGCGGCGATCGAGACCAGCGACGACCCGCGGCTCGTCGGCCTGGCCGAGGCCGCCCTGGCCGCCAACTGGGCGCTGCTGGACGGCGTTTCGCAGAACTAGCTTCTAGAGCCGTCCCGCTTCGATAATCCGCTCGAGGAACTGCTGCGTCCGCGGCTCCTTGGGCTGCGCGAAGATCTCGTGCGGCGGGCCCTGCTCGAGGATCCGCCCCTCCTCGAGGAAGCAGACCCGGTGCGCGATGTCCCGCGCGAAGCTCATCTCGTGCGTCGCGATCAGCATCGTCATCCCGCCCGCGGCCAGCTCGCGGATTACGCTCAGCACCTCGGCGACGAGCTCCGGGTCGAGCGCGCTCGTGACCTCGTCGAGCAGCATCAGCTCCGGCTGCATCGCCAGCGCGCGCACGATCGCGACGCGCTGCTGCTGCCCGCCGGAAAGCCGGTCCGGGTATTCGTCGCGGCGGTCCTCGAGTCCGAACCTTGCGAGCAGCTCGCGCCCCCGGGCCTCCGCTTCGGCCCGGCCGAGGCCGAGCACGTCGCGGGGGGCGAGCGTGACGTTGCGCAGCACGGTCATGTGCGGAAAGAGGTTGAACGCCTGGAAGACGATCCCGATCCGGCGGCGCACGGAGTTCGAGTCGACGTCGCGGCGCGTGATCTCCTCGCCGGCCAGGAAGATGCGGCCGGCGTCGAGCGGCTCGAGCAGGTTCACGCAGCGCAGCAGCGTCGACTTGCCGGAGCCCGAGGCGCCGATCAGGCAGACGACCTCGTGGTCCTCGAGCTCGAGGTCGATCCCGCGCAGCACCTCGTTCGGCCCGAACGACTTGTGCACGCCCTCGACCTTCAGCGCGCTCACGCGAAGCCTCCCGCGGCCTGGCGCCGTTTCCTGTCGCGCGCGATCAGCCAGTCGGTGAGGCGCGCAAGGGGGATCGTCAACGCCACGAACAGCGCGGCCGCAGCGAGGTAGGAGCCGTACGTGAAGGTCGCGTTGGTGTCGATCTGCGACTGGTTGAAGGCCTCGATCACGCCGAGCGTGCCGACGAGCGCGGTGTCCTTCTGCAGGCCGATGAAGTCGTTCAGGAGCGGCGGGATCACCCGGCGGATCGCCTGCGGCAGGATCACGCGCCTCAGCGCCTGGAAGCGCGAGAGCCCGAGCGAGCGCGCGGCCGCCTCCTGGCTCGGGTGCACCGACTCGATCCCGGCGCGGTAGACCTCGGCGACGTAGCCGCTGTAGACCAGCACGAGGCCGACTCCGGCCCAGAAGAGGCGGGAGCGTGGCACGCCCGTGAGCTGCAGGGCGGGCGCGCCGAAGCCGAGCAGCGCGATCACGAGGATGGTCGGAATTCCACGCGCGAGGTCGGAGTAGATGATCGCCAGCGCGCGCAGCGGGAAGAAGACGGGGCCCTGCAGGCTGCGCAGGACCGCGATCACGAGGGCCAGCACGAGGATGAACACCTCGCAGACGAGAAAGATCTTCACGTTCAGGACAAAGGCCCGCGCGATGTCGGGGAAGGAGCCGGAGATGTCGCCCCAGTCGAAGAACGTGCGCCGGACCTCCGGCCAGCCCGCCGACTGCGTCACCGCGACAACGATCGCCACCAAGAAGACGGCCGTGCTGATCAGCGCGATCGCAACGCCGCGCGCGCCCTCGCCCTCGAGGCGCAGGCCGCCGAGCAGCCGCGAGCGCCGCTCCGCTACTTCAGGGTCGGAGCGCCGGTCGCCTTCGCTAGCCACTGCTGCTGGAGCTGCTTCAGCGTCCCGTCGCTACGAAGCGTCGAGAGAGCCTTGTTCACGCACGTGACGAGCGAGTTGCCCTTCTGGAAGACCATCCCGAAGTGCTCGCCGCCGGGCTGGGTCGGGAACTGGCCGAGCACCTTCGAGTTGGGCACCTGGACGGCCGTGACGTAGAAGGCGGTCGGCAGGTCGACCACGAGCCCATCGATCTGCTTGTTCTTCAGAGCCTGGACCGCTCCCGCGTTCGACGGGAAGACCGAGGGCTGCTTCGACGGCTTGATCTCGTCCTTGATGAACTGGTAGCTCGTCGTGCCGAGCTGCGCGCCGAGCTCGTAGGGCTTCAGCGCCGAGACCGAGGTGGCGGAGGCAATCGGCGTGCCCTTGTTCACCACGACCGCCTGGTTGACGTCGTAGTAGGAGTCGCTGAAGTCGACCACCTTCGCGCGCGCGGGCGAGAACGAGATCTGGTTGATGTCGAAGTCGAAGTCCTTCGTGCCCGGTGCGAACGAGGTGTTGAAGGGCACGTGCTTCCACGTCACCTCGTCCTTCGAGAAGCCGAGCTGCTTCGCCACGGCGTAGGCGACCGCGCTCTCGTAGCCCTGGCCGCTGCGCGGGTCGCTCACCTGCCACGGCTTCTTGGCCGTGCCGCCGAACCAGGGTGGGAACGCCGGGTTGTCGGTGCCGATCGTGAGCGTCCCGGACGAGACGAGGTTCAGGTCGCCCTTGCTGCAGCTGGTCGTGGTGGTCGTGCCCCCGGTCGCGCCCGACTCCTTGGTCGAGCCGCAGCCGGCCGCGAGCACGGCGAGCAGGACGAGCGCCGCCGTGAGCAGTCCCCTGGTCGCCAAAGTCCCTTTCACCGCGGGGTTGAGGCTAACACGACCTTCACAAGTGACTTGCACAATTACGTCGGCATGAGGACGGGTCTATTCATCTGTGTCATCGCCGTGCTTGCCGTTACCGGGAGCGCGGGAGCGTCGCAGTCTTCCAGGACGAAGACCGTGCCCGGCGCGGTCGAGTCGCTGGCGATGGACGGGGCGCGCGTCGCGTTCGACGTCGAGGGCGACCTCCCGAAGGGCCGCTGCAATCGCGTCCGCGTCTGGAACGTGCTCAACGGCGCGATGGCGACCGCGAGCGGCAAGGGCACCTGCGCCGCCGACAACTCGAGCACCGGCGCGGGCGTCCGGCAGCTGGCGATCGCCGGAACGCGCCTCGCCTGGATCGTGAACGTCGGCGGCAACTCCGAGAGCGACGACTACCTCTACACCGCCTCGCTGCCGCGCCCGAAGGAGAAGTCGCTCGCGTTCGCACGACGCGTCGGCATCGTCGGAGGGGATCTCGCCGGCGACTGGATCGGCGGGCTCGCCGGCAACGGCCGCGTGCTCGCGGTCAACCAGTGGCGCACCGGCCCGAAGAACATCGTCACCGAGGGCCGCCTGCGCACGATCGGCACCGGCCTGCACACAATCGCCAACGGGACGGACACGATCGTGGCCCGCTCGACCGACGGAACGAAGATCGCGGTGCTGCGCCCTGACGGCTCGGTCGGCCTCTACTCGTCCTCGGGCTCGTTCCTGCGGCAGGTCACGCCGAGCTCCGCGAAGGAGGTCGCCCTCGGCGGCGGCTACCTCGTCGTCCTGACGAAGGGAGCTTCGGTCGAGATCTACGACGCGGGCACCGGAGTGAAGATCCGCTCGACGCGAGTCGCGCGCGGCGCGGGCTCGATCGACCTCGAGGGCAGCCTGCTGGCCTATCGCGCGTTCCGTGCGGTGCACGTGCTGCGCCTGAAGACGCTCCAGGATCTGATCGTGGCGAGGGCCGGCAAGTCGGTCACCGGCGTGCAGCTCGAGCCGCCCGGGCTCGCCTACGCCTGGACGACCGCCACCGGCGTCGGCAAGCTCGCCTTCGTGCCGAAGAGCCGGCTCCGCTAAGCGGCCACGCCCGTGAACTGCGGGATCACGTCGCTGCCGTAGGCGGCCAGCGTCTCGTCCGCCCGCTCGGTCATCAGGTAGATGTCGAACTGGTCGACGCCGATGCCTTCGAGCTCGCGCAGCTTCTCCGTGATCTGCTCGGTGTTGCCGAGCACGCAGAAGCGGTCGCAGATCTCGTCGGTGACGAACTCGCCGTGCGCCGCGCCGACGCGGCTGTGGTCCTTGTAGTCGTAGAACTTCCGCGCCTTGACGAAGTCGGTGAGCGCGCTCGGGATCTCGTCGGAGTCCTCGCCGTAGCGCTCGATCAGGTCCATGACGTGATTCGAGACCATCGCCGGGAACCACCGCACCTGATCGCGAGCCTCGGCGAGGTCGTCGGAGACGTGGCTCGGCGCGCAGACGATGCACTTGAGCGCGGCCGGGTCGCGGCCCGCCTTGTCGGCGGCCTGCCTGGCGGTGGCCATGATCCACTGGATGATCTGCGGGTCGGCGAGCTGGATGATCACGCCGTCCCCGACACGGCCGGCGACACCGAGCGCGCGCGGCCCGTAGCCGGCGACGTGCATCGGAATGTCCGGGAGCTCCTTGCGCACCCAGGCCAGCTCGAGCTCCTTCTCGTTCCATTCGACCTTCCGGCCGTTCATCAGGTCCTTGATCATCACGAGGCGGCGCTCGAACTCGTCGACCTTGACCGGCTTCAGGCCGACGACGCGGCGCGAGGAGTCGCCGCGGCCGATGCCCATCACGGCGCGGCCGCTGGAGACGTCGTGCAGCGTCGCGTACCAGCTGGCGGTGATCGTCGGGTCGCGGATCCCGGGGTTCGTGACGCAGTGGCCGAGCTTGATCTTCTCGGTCTGCACGGCTGCGATCGGGAGCAACGCGTAGCTCTCCTGCCAGAGGATGTGCGAGTCGTACGTCCAGCCGTGGTCGAAGCCGTTCCGCTCGCCGTGCTGGAAGACCTCGACGAGCCGTGTGTACGGCGGATCCGGCAGAGCGGTTACCCCGAAGCTCAGCATCTAGTGCTCCTTCCAGTAATGCAGTCGAGGTTCTGGGTCGCGAGCACCAAGCCAGAGGCCGCACTCGCTCGCGGCCAAGGCCGGCAGCCTTGGCAAGAGTGAGGGTGGGCTGTGGCGCCGCGTGATCGCGGGCCAGAGGCCGACAGGCATTGCTGGATGGAGCACTTGGCCTCCCCGGTCGGTGGCAGGGGAATGAGCATACCGCCCCGAAATCGGCCTGAGAATGGCACTCGTCTTCCTCGTGCTCGCCTTCGTGGCGGGCGGGGCGCTGCCCGTGCAGGCCGGGCTCAACGCGCGGCTGGCCACGTTCGTCGGCGGCCCGATCCGCGCCTCGATGATCTCGTTCGCGGTCGGGACGCTCGTGCTGTTCGCGCTCTCGCTGCTCGTGACGCGAGGCGTCGTCAACACCGAGCGCCTGGGCCAGGTTCCCTGGTGGGCGTGGCTCGGCGGAGCGGTCGGAGCCGGCTACGTCGCTTCGACGGTGGCTGCGGCGCCGCGGCTGGGAGCGCTGAACCTCTTCGCGGCGGTCATCTTCGGGCAGCTGGTCTGCTCGGTGCTGCTCGACCACTACGGGGTGCTCTACCGCGAGCACGGCCTCAGCGCAGGCCGCATCGCCGGCGTCGTGCTCCTCGGCACCGGCGTCGCCCTCGTGCGCTTCTTCTAAGACCCGGCAACGCGGGCGATCGCCTTCGCGGCAAGCAGGTCGAGTGCCTGGACCGAGAGCTCGAGATGCTCTTCCTTCGTGTCCTCGAGCTTCGTGTGCGAGAGGCCGCGCAGGCTCTGGACGAACAGCATCACCGTTGGCACCCCTGCGCGCGCGACCTCGGCCGCGTCGTGCAGCGGGCCGCTCGGCAGGCGGTGCGACTCGCCCGCGACCTCGCGGATCGACTCGTCGGCGAGCTCGACGAGGTCGTCGTCGAACAGGATCGGCTCGATGTTCCAGATCCGCTCCCACTCGACTTCGATGTCCTCCTCCTGGGCGAAACGGCGCGAAGCCGCCTCAGCGTTGCTGAGCATCTCCGCGAGCTGGTGAGCATCGAGGTGACGCTGGTCGAGGAGACACTCGGCCGTTTCGACCACCGAGGTCACGATCCCGGGCTTCGTCACGACCCCGCCCATCGTGCAGACCGCGCCGCCCCCTGTGCGCTTGGCGATCTCGCGGATCTCGAGCTCGAGCTTCGCCGCTCCGGCCAGCGCGTCGCGCCGCTTGTCCATCGGCGTCGAGCCGGCGTGAGCAGCCTGCCCGCGGAAGGTGACCTGGTGACGCTCGACGCCGAACGTGCCGAGCACGACCCCGAGCGCGAGATCCAGCGACTCCAGCACCGGCCCCTGCTCGATGTGGAGCTCGAGGTAGGCCGCCGCTCCCTCCAGCTGCCGCCGCGCCTCCAGCGCGCCGTCGAGCTCGACCCCGTGCCGGCTCACCGCATCCGGGAGCGCCACTCCGTCAGCGTCGCGCCGCAGCCGCAGCTCGTCCTGGTCGTCCATCGAGCCCGCCGCGGCCGAGGAGCCGAACAGCGAGCGCCCGAAGCGCGCGCCCTCCTCGTCGGCCCAGTTCACGAGCCGGACAGTGATCGCCGGCTCGCCTTCCTCGGCCAGCCTCCGCATCACTTCGACCCCTGCGACCACGTTGAGGGCCCCGTCGAGCCAGCCCCCGTTCGGGACCGAGTCGATGTGGCCGCCGATCAGCACCGCGCGCTTGCTTGCACCGCGAAGCGTCCACCACTGGTTGCCGGCCTCGTCGATCTCCTCCTCGACCGGCAGGCCCGCAAGCTTCTCGCGGAGCCAGCCGCGAGCCTGCTCCCAAGTGTCGGTCCAGGCGACCCGCTGCGCCCCGTTCTCGTCAGCCGTCAGCTCGCGCAGCTCCTTCAGCTCGGCGACCGTTCTCGCAGGATCCAGCGGCACGGTCCGACTCTAACCCCCTCGCGCCGAGTGTGGTAAGCATCGTCCGGATGGCCTCCATCGCCATCGAGCAACCGGGGCGGGCGAGGGTCGGCGAGGCGACGCATGCGGCGAAGCGCGCCGGTCTCGTCGTCGTCGGCGTGGCCGTCTTCTGGGGTCTGTGGGAGGCCTACCGCTGGATTGGCGAGACCCTCGGGATCACGTGGCCCTTCCGGGTGGACGCGACGAACATGCCGCACATCCACGACATGCTGGCGGCGTTCAACAAGCCGCTGCAGCCGGGCGGCCCGACGCTGCTCCATTACGAATGGCACTGGGCGCTCTTCACGGCCAAGGAGGCGCTGCTCGGCTTCGTCCTCGGCGCGCTGATCGGCTTCGGGCTCGCCGTGCTGCTGGCGCACTCGCGGATCCTGCGCCGCGGCCTGCTGCCCTACATCGTCATCTCGCAGACGGTGCCGATCCTGGCGGTGGCGCCGATGGTCGTCGTCGGCCTCGGCACGAAGGGCGTCACGCCCTGGATCTCGGTCGCGGTGATCGCGACCTTCCTGACCTTCTTCCCGGTTGCGATGAACACCCTGCGCGGCCTGCTCTCGCCCGACCCGCGCTCGCTCGAGCTGATGCGCTCCTACGCCGCCGACCGGCGCTCGGTGCTCTGGAAGCTGCGCGTGCCCGCGTCGCTGCCGTTCGTCTTCTCGGCCCTGAAGCTCTCGGCGACAGCCTGCGTGATCGGCGCGATCATCGGCGAGACGCCCGCCTCGATCCAGGACGGGCTCGGCGGCGCGATCGTCAACTTCAACCAGTACTACTCAACCGGCCCCGAGCGGCTCTGGGCGACCAACATCGTCTGCGCCGTGCTCGGGCTCGTCTTCTTCACGGCCATCGTCGTGGCCGAGCGGCTCGTCCTGCACCGCGCCCCGGAGCACGTGGCGTGAACGACCGGCCGGCCGTCGCGATCTCGGGACTCACGAAGCAGTTCAAGGCGGGCGTGACCGCGCTCAGCGGGATCGACCTCGAGGTGCAGCCGCGCGAGTTCATCTCGCTGATCGGCCCGTCCGGCTGCGGCAAGTCGACGCTACTGCGGATCATCGGCGACCTGATCGAGCCCTCCGCAGGGACGGTCGAGGTGAACGGCAAGCCGGCTCACCGCGCCCGGCTCGACCACGACTACGGGATCGTCTTCCAGGAGGCGGTGCTCTACGACTGGCGGACGGTCTCCAAGAACATCGCGCTCCCGCTCGAGCTCTTGCGCTGGAGCCGCGAAAAGCGCTCCGCGCGCGTGAAGGAGCTTCTCGACCTCGTCGAGCTCGAGGGCTTCGAGGACCACCACCCGTGGCAGCTCTCGGGCGGGATGCAGCAGCGCGTTGCGATCGCGCGCGCGCTCTCGTTCGACCCGGCGCTGCTGCTGATGGACGAGCCGTTCGGCGCCCTCGACGAGATGACCCGGGAGCGTCTGAACCTCGAGCTGCTGCGGATCTGGGACGCGAGCGGCTCGACGATCGTCTTCGTCACACACTCGATTCCGGAGGCCGTCTTCCTCTCGACCCGCGTCGTCGTGATGAGCGCGCGGCCCGGCCGCGTCGCCGGGCTCGTCGAGGTCGACCTGCCGCAGCCGCGAACGGCGCGCACACGCGAGGAGCCGCGCTTCTTCGAGCTCGTCACCGAGGTGCGAGAGAGGCTCGCCGCCGGCGGCGCCGAGCTGGAGGTGACGGCGTGAGTTGGGCCGTGGTGCAGCGGCGCGTGGTCGACTGGGCTCCGGCGGTGGCGGTGTTCGTGCTCGGCATCGCCGCGTGGCAGGGCCTCGTCGCCGCGTTCAACGTCCAGGAGTTCCTGCTGCCGAAGCCGACCGTGATCGCCCAGACCTTCTGGGACGAGCGAAGCTCGCTCTGGCACGCCGGGATCTACACCTTCAAGGAAGCGCTCGGCGGGTTCGCGCTCGGCTCCTCGCTCGGGATCGCGGTGGCGCTCGTCTTCGCCGCGTTCAGGCCGCTCGGCACCGCGTTCATCCCCTTCGCAGTCGCGGCGAGCGCGATCCCGATCATCGCCTTCGCCCCGATCTTCAACAACTGGTTCGGCCTCCTGAACCCGTTCTCGAAGATGGCGATCGCTGCCGTGCTCTGCTTCTTCCCGGTGCTGGTGAACACGCTGCGCGGGCTCACCTCGGTCGACCCGCGCGCGATCGAGCTGATGCGCTCCTACGCCGCGGGCCGCGTGTCGATCTTCCGGCGCGTGCGGATCCCCGCCTCGCTGCCGCACATGTTCGCGGGGCTGAAGATCGCCAGCGTGCTCTCGATGATCGGCGCGATCGTGGGCGAGTACTTCGGCGGGCCGATCACCGCGCTGGGTGTCCTGATTCTGAACGCCTCGGCCTACACCAACTTCCCGGTCGCTTGGGCCGGGATCGTGGTGGCCAGCGCGTTCGGGATCCTCTTCTACGGCGTGGTCGCACTCGCGGAGCGGCTGACCACCTCGTGGGACCCTTCGCGCCGGGACTTCCACACGGAGTGAACGCCGGTCAGAATGGCGGAAACCGGATCGAGGTCATACGAAAGGGGAACGAATGAGTCGCAGGTTCTTGCTCGCGGCACTGGTAGTGCTCGTGAGCGTGCTGGTCGCCGGTTGTGGCGGCGGCAGCAGCGAGTCGTCGGGAGAGACCGATAAGAGCAGTGGCGCGAAGCAGAAGGTGACCCTGCAGCTGAAGTGGGTCACGCAGGCGCAGTTCGCCGGCTACTACGCCGCGAAGGCCAAGGGCTATTACGACGAGGAGGGCCTGGACGTCAACATCAAGATCGGCGGCCCGAGCATCACGCCCGAGCAGGTCGTGCTCGGCAAGCAGGCGGAGTTCGGCATCGACTGGCTGCCAAGCCTGCTCGCGGCGCGCGACACCGGCCAGAACCTCGTCAACATCGCGCAGGTCTTCGGTAAGAGCGGCATGACCGAGCTGACCTGGAAGGACTCGAACATCACCTCGATCGGCCAGATGCGCGGCAAGAAGGTCGGCGTCTGGTGCTGCGGCAACGAGAACGAGCTGTACGCGGCTCTGAACAAGAACGGCATGGACCCGAAGAAGGACGTCACGATCGTCAACCAGCCGTTCAACATGGATCTGTTCCTCCAGCGGCAAGTCGACGCCGCGGCCGCGATGACCTACAACGAGCTCGCCCAGGTGCTGGAGACGAAGAACCCGAAGACCGGGAAGCTCTACCAGCCGAGCGAGCTCAACGTGATCAAGCTCCAGGACGCCGGTACCGGGATGCTCGAGGATGGTGTCTTCGTCCGCGGGGACTGGATCAAGGACAAGGACAACCAGGAGACGGCCAAGAAGTTCCTCGCGGCGAGCTTCAAGGGCTGGATCTACTGCCGCGACCACGTCACCGAGTGCACGCAGATCGTGCTCGACAACGGCCCGACGCTCGGCAAGGGCCACCAGACGTGGCAGATGAACGAGATCAACGCGCTGATCTGGCCGGCTCCCAACGGGATCGGCGTGATGGACAAGGCGGACTACGAGCAGACGGCGAAGATCGCCCAACAGTTCGGGGTGATCAAGAAGGCGCCGAGCGCCGACGCGTACCGCACCGACCTCGCGCAGGAGGCGGTCGACGAGGTCTCGGCCGAGGGCGAGAACGTCAACGCCAACGACTTCAAGAAGGTGAGCGTCAAGGTCACTCCCAAGGGAGCCTGACGCTTCAATCGGGGCCTCCTTTCGGGGAGGTCCCGATTCCTCTACGCTCGCAGCGAGCGCGAGACGAGGAGGGCCCGGATGTCAGTTCTGATCAAGGGCGGCCGGATCATCACCGCCGCCGACGACTACGTCGCCGACATCTACGTCGACGACGAGACCGTGTCGCTGATCGGCGAGTCGCTCGACATGAGCGCCGACAAGGTGATCGACGCGAGCGGCAAGTACGTGCTGCCGGGGCTCGTCGACCCGCACACCCATCTCGACATGCCCTTCGGCGGAACGGTCACGATCGACGACGTCGAGTCGGGCCAGACCGCTGCCGCCTTCGGCGGGACGACCTGCCACGTGGATTTCATCATCCAGCCTCACGGCTCGACCTTCGCCGACGCGATCGCCGACTGGCGGAGCAAGGCCAACGGCAAGCAGGTGATCGACATGGGCTACCACATGGCGGTCACCGACCTTGCGGAGGGCGGCTCGCTCGAGGAGCTGGCCTCGCTCCCCGACGAGGGGATCACCTCCTACAAGCTCTTCATGGCCTACAAGGGCGCGCTGATGGTCGACGACGAGACGCTCTTCCGGACGATGGAGGTCGCCGCCGAGACGGGCGCGCTCGTGATGGTGCACGCCGAGAACGGCGACGCGATCGACGTGCTCGTCAAGAAGGCGCTCGCAGAGGGCAAGACCGAGCCCAAGTACCACGCGCTCACGCGCCCGCCCGAGACCGAAGGCGAGGCGACGAACCGGGCGATCCAGCTCGCGCGCGTCGCCGGCGCGCCCCTCTACGTCGTCCACGTCTCGTGTGCGGAGTCGATCGAGCCGATCGAGCTGGCGCGCGAGAAAGGCTGGGACGTCTGGGGCGAGACCTGCACGCAGTACTTCTTCATCGACTACTCCTTCCTCGAGAAGCCGAACTTCGAGGGCGCGAAGTACGTCTACACGCCGCCGCCGCGGGCGAAGGAGAACCAGGAGCATCTCTGGAACGCCGTCCGCATGGACACGCTCTCGGCGATCTCGACCGACCACTGCGCCTTCCTCTGGGACGGGCAGAAGACGCTCGGCAAGGACGACTTCTCGAAGATCCCGAACGGCGGGCCGGGGCTGGAGAATCGTCTGCACATGATCCACGAGTTCGGCGTTCGCTCCGGGCGCATCTCGCTGAACCGCATGGTCGAGCTGCTGGCGACGAGCCCCGCGAAGCTCTTCGGCCTCTACCCCAAGAAGGGGACGATCGCCGTGGGCTCCGACGCCGACATCGTCGTCTTCGACCCCGAGCGCACCCTGACGATCAGCGCCGCAGGCCAGCACTCGAAGACCGACTACAACCTGTACGAGGGCACCGAGGTGACGGGCTCGCCCGAGGTCGTGCTGCTGCGCGGGAACGTGCTCGTCGAGGGCGACGAGCTGGTCGCGTCGCCGGGGATCGGCCGGTACGTCGCACGGGCACGCTTCGGCAAAGAGGTGCGAGCGGGT
>Ga0307290_10000366_pt1 | contig 16065 bp, 10 predicted proteins | sample ER_DNA_144_FD_194472 | JGI IMG/M metagenome (GOLD analysis project Ga0307290, IMG submission 194472) | Bulk soil microbial communities from the East River watershed near Crested Butte, Colorado, United States - ER_DNA_144 | ecosystem: Environmental > Terrestrial > Soil > Floodplain | place... | reverse complement strand
GTGGACAAGTCATCGGCCTACCGCCTGCAGGACGGAATTCCGCTGGTCGTCCCCGAGGTGAACGGCGATCGTGCCCTCGAGCACGACGGGATCGTCGCCAATCCGAACTGCTGCACGATCCCGCTCACGATGACGCTCAAGCCGCTGCTCGACGCCGCCGGCCTCGCGCGCGTGCGCGTGAGCACGTATCAGTCGGTGTCGGGTGCCGGAGCACGCCGCATGGAGGAGCTGCGCGCCACGCCGCCCGCCGAGGCAAACCTCGCGATGGACTGGGACTTCGACGGCGAGGAGTTCGACGAAGAGTCGAAGCTGCGCGCGGAGACGCGCAAGATCCTCGAGCTGCCCGAGCTTCCGATCAGTGCTACGTGCGTGCGTGTGCCCGTGCTTGTCAGCCATGCCGAAGCAGTCTGGGTCGAGACCGAAGAGCCGATATCGGCAGAAGAAGCCCGCCACCTCCTGGGTCACGCGCCGGGCATTCGGCTCCAGGACTTCCCGACCCCCCATGACGCCGCTGGAATCGACGACGTCCTGGTGGGTCGCATCCGGCGCGACCCGACCGTCGCGAACGGTCTGGTTTTCTTCGTCGTCGGCGACAACCTCCGCAAAGGCGCCGCGCTGAACGCGATCCAGATCGTGGAACGCCTGCTGCAAGCGGCGGGCGTGGGCGCCGCTAACGGACGGCTGTAGCCCGCCCGGGAGCGGCCGGTAGCAGCCCGTGCAGCTGCGCCCAGCGGCTGGCTTCCGTTCGGTTCGAAACGTCGAGCTTGCGATAGATGTTCGACAGGTGGAACTTCACGGTCTGCTCCGTGACCCACAGCATCTTGGCGAGCTGCGAGTTGGAGTGGCCCTCCGCGACGAGCTGGAGGATCTCGACCTCTCGCTTCGTCAACCCGGACAAGTCAACCGGCTCGGCTGGAGTCTCGCGCCGCGAGTCGCGCGCTCCTGCGTAGTGGATTGAGCTCTCGAACGCTTGCCGAATCGCCGAGGCAAGATCCTCGGGCTCCGCGGTCTTCACGCAGTACATCGTCGCCCCGGCGTTGAATGCCGCCTCGATCTGCGCCGGGTCGTTCTCGGTCGAAAGCACGAGTGCGTGAACGCCTGGATTGGCCGAGGTCACCTGCCGGAGCGACGCCAATCCATCCGGCGACCGGGCAATCAGCTCGTACTCGGCGATGAACAGCGAAGGCCGCTGCTGCTCGATCAGGTCCAGGGCGTCGCGAGGCGACGTCGTCGTCCCGATTACCTCCACTCCGACCGTCTCGAGCAGGCGCGCAAGCGCCTCAAGCCACAGCGGATGACGGTCCAGGAGGACCGCTGTCTTCTCCCCATCTCCCCTCACCGAAAGGGCCGCCTTTCGTGTTGATGCAACCCTAGTTCTAATGCACTGGTCCTTTTGTGTAAATAGGCCTTGGAATCTTCCTATACTTATGGCTAAAAACTACTCAAGCCTTCCCCAGCCTCCGCCGACGCCCGGACAGGAGTCTGGCCTTTAGGAAAGCGCGCGCGTGGCAGGCCGACGAGTCAATGCACCATGCACAAGACTCGCGGGCTCCGAGCCGTCGCCGCTTGTCTGTCGGCATGTTGGTGTCGGCGGGTGTCGAGGCGCTCGCACGTCGGCGTCGCCGATCAACTCACGACGGGTCTTCATCGAACTCGGCAATCGGCGCGTCCATCTTGTTTGCACGTCGAGCCCGACGGAGCGTGAGTCGCGGACAACGTGCGCTTAGCGAACCCCGAGATACATCAGCTCCGGTTGCGAAGGAACCATGATCCCGCGGTATAAGCGTCGTTGTCTAGACGCAAGGGGTAGGCATTCACCTCTTTCGGCTAGTGCCGGATACCCGTAAGGGGGCGCAGACTTCGAAGGAGAGTTATGGCTACTTTGGAGATCGGGCAAGGGGCTATCGAAACGCTCCAGCGAGTCCTTTCATCTCTGGTGTCGGAACGGCAGCGGCTCCGCGCTCAGGGCTCGCCTCGGGTCGAGCTCGAGGCGAATCGCCGCGCGATCGTGGCGATTCAGTGGCAGCTAGACCGTGCACTCGGGGAGCGGTACGGCGCGCCTCCGAAGACTCCGGCTGCCTTCTGATTCACACCTCATCCGGCGACTCCAGGGGTGCTCAGCTCGGAAACAACGCTGACGAGACCCACATCGGTGTGGCTCTGAACGCTGATCTTCGGAATCAGCGACCAGGCGATCAGCAGGCGAGGAGGTTGCCACACAAATGCATTCAGCTCCCTGCAGAGTGGACCGAAGTTCTTCGGTGAGGCGCGGGTCGAGTTGGGCGCAGCGGCGACGAGTGTTCGTCCCGACGGAAGCTGGATCTCGAGCCGCGGCTTGCACGACGGCCCAGTCTGGAGGAGCAAGCGTCCGTGCTCATTGTCGAGGACCCACGAGTGCAGTCCCTGTCGGCCGGTGGCGTGCTGATGGGCTTCACCGAAGTTCCAGCGCATCCAGCCGTGTCGTAGCCAGTAGTAGTACGCACCGGCTGAGGAGCGGGCGAGGTCGGGCTGCGGGTCGTTCGGCAGCTTCACAATTGCCGGCTTCCGATCTTGAAACCGGCGGCGGACGATGAACGAGGGTTGCGGTCCGATCGCGCCGCGGTCGAAGACGACGCCCTCGTCGGCCAAGGTCACTGCGTCGATCCGGTAGCAACCGGTTCGATCACAGCGGCGCATCTGTGCCGCAATCCAGACGCGGCCGGACGTCATGTGGCGGACGACTACTCGTTGAGTCGAGCCCGTCTGCTCGGCCCAGGCGACGCGGTTCCCCCGCGAGGCGATCGGAGCAGCAAGCGAGCGCGTGAGAACGATGCGGTGACGACCACCGTGTCGAATCGCGACAAGCTCCGGCCCTGACTTTCCCTGCTCCGCATAGACAACGTGGGTGGCAGTGGAGGCGAGGCCGAATTCAGGCAACGTTCTCGTGGCGAGTCGCTTCACCGGTCCGCCTCGTAGCTTGCGTTCGAAGACAGGCGACAACGGCTGCCCTCGCGATGCGGCGACTTCCCACGTGAGGTAGTGAGCATCCGTCGCGATCGACCCGACAAATGCCCCCTTGACGAGGAGCACCGATCTGGCCGTCAAGGGAGCCGAGCTTGCCGCGTTGCTGCCTGACGCCTCGCCAGCCGCCGACATCGTTGAACTCGACAGGGCGGCAGCGATCACAAGCCCGAGCGGAACACCAGACCGCCAGAGGCGAGCGAGTTGCCGTCGAATACGACACCCGCGGCTCAGGTCAGCCTCCAGGACCGTAAGCGTGAAGTTGCGGTCGGTTCGAACACACTTCACACATTACGTTCAGAAGTCGCTGCTACAAGTAGAGAGCGTGGCTCGCGACTCGGTCGTCGACGATTCCAAGGTTCATCCCGATCCGCATCCTCGCCGGAGGGTCGGTCGTGGCCGCGCGGCGTCGGACTTCGGCAAGGATCAGCGAGGGCTGCTGATTTCGGCAAGCGCGTTCGGGGCGTGCTTCATGGTCGCGACGTTACTCGGGGCCGGCTGGGTTGACGTAGCGCCTGCGCACCCTCTCTCCGCGGGTCCTTGCGGGACGGCGAGCAAGCCGCCGGCAAAGTACAAGCACGTCGTCTGGATCGTGATGGAGAACAAGTCCTACTCCGCGGTGATCGGTTCTACGACTGCGCCCTACATCAACAGACTCGCGAAGGCGTGTGGCGTGGCAACGAACTTCTATGCCGAGTCACACCCAAGCCTGCCGAACTACATCGCAATGACCTCCGGCAGCACACAGGGAATCACCGACGACATGGGACCGTCAGCGCATCCTCTGCGCGCGCCCAACATCTTCAGCCAACTGCAGGGCAACTGGCGGGCCCTTCAAGAGTCCATGCCTTCTCGTTGCGCTCGCAGGGACTCGGGGCTCTATGCCGTCCGGCACAACCCTGCCGTGTATTACACAAACATCAGCCGGCAATGCGCGAGCCGCGACATACCACTCACGTATCCGTTGAATCTCTCGGCGAGGTTCACCTTCGTGACGCCGAACCTCTGTAATGACATGCACTCCTGTCCAACCGGTCCAGATCTCACGACGCAGATCCGAACCGGTGACAACTGGCTCTCGCGCTTCTTGCCGAAGGTTTTGGCGAGCCGCCAGTACAAGTCCGGGTCCACCGCGGTGTTCTTGACGTGGGACGAGGACCACGGAGGTCACATTCCGACACTGGTCATCGCTCCCTCCACTTCGCCTGGCACTAAGTCGAACACCAAGTTCGACCATTACTCTCTATTGCGAACGACGGAACAGATACTTGGGATCAAGATGTATCTCGGCAGTGCGTCCTCCGCGCGCAGCATGCGGAGCGCTTTCCACTTTTAACGAGATCCATCCGCTTTGTGCGGATTCATCCGCTTTGTGCGGATTCTCATCGAACTTTCGAGATCGCGACGATTGAAGGCTGCGCAGGCTCGCGTAGCCTTTTCGCTGCAAATCAAAGGAAACGTCCGTTGTCCTCCACAATCTGCATACTGGCGGGGCCGAAATCTCAGCGTCGCCCAGCAATGAGATCGCACGGTCACTGTCACTCGATCAAGGGTTCGATCGTTGGATGGGGTTGCCGACAGTGACGGCATCGGTCCGGCAGGACGAGCGCGACTGATCGCAAACCGGCGAGCCGCCGCTCATGCCGGGGAGGGAGGAACCAGCCGCCATGTACAAGCGATTCGCTACGTACAAACGCTCAGTCTCGGGAGCTACGTTGTTGGCGCTTTTTGTCGCCGGATTGGTGACAGCGTCTCTCGTCACCAACGCATCCGCCGGCGCAACGCTCACCTTCGCGCCGGTGGCCGACTCCTGGGCGGATTCAGAGGATCCCGGGACGAGTAACGGCAGCGGCACGTACCTTCGGGTCGACGGATCGCCGCTCCGGCATGTGTACATGCGCTTCGACTTGTCGAATCTTCAGACGCCAGTGACCCATGCGACCCTGCGATTGTTCGCGACCGACGAGTCGACGCGCGGTTACCAGGCGTGGTCGACATCCGGCTCCTGGAGCGAATCGTCGCTGAACTGGACAAACGCACCGGCGAACGAGCAGCTCCTCGGGAACTCGGGGTCCTTCGAGGCGAATTCGTGGACCAGTGTCGATGTGAGCTCTTTGGTGCATGGACCAGGGATCTACAACATCGAGCTCACGACCATCAGCGAGAACAGCAAGCACTTCGGCAGCCGTGAAACGACGAATGCACCCCAGCTGGTCGTCGACGTGACGTCGCCAACGACCTCGTCGAGCGCGACCACCACGTCGTCGACGACGACAACGACGCGGTCGACGTCGACGACGACGACTGCGCCCTCGACAACGACCGCGCCCTCGACAACGACCGCGCCCTCGACAACGACCGCGCCCTCGACAACGACCGCGCCCTCGACAACGACCGCGCCCTCGACGACCACGAGCACGAACTCGTTGCCGACTCCGCCGGCGAGATCCGACCCTGTGCTGGTCGCTGCTGGGGACATCTGTAGCTCGCCAACCAACTGTGGGCCCACCGCGAGTCTGACCGACACGATCAACCCCGACGGGGTGCTGACACTCGGTGACAACGCCTACCAGGATGGTTCGCTAGCGCAGTACAACTCGTTCTACGCCCCGCAGTGGGGCCGACAGAACCTCCGCGTCTTCCCGGCACCGGGCAACCACGAGTACCAGACGTCTGGAGCGGCCGGATACTTCGCCTACTTCGGCGCTCGCGCGCCGGCTCAGTACTACAGCTACAACCTAGGCCCCTGGCATCTGATCTCTCTGAACAGCGAGATCAGCCATACAGCCACATCAGCGCAAACCGTCTGGTTGCACTCCGACCTGGCTGCGAATGCCGGGAAGTGCATCCTCGCCTACTGGCACAAGCCGAGGTTCTCGAGCGGCACGACGCACGGCAGCGACTCGTCCTTCACGCCGTTCTGGAACGAGCTCCTCGCCGCCCACGCTGCCCTGGTGCTGAACGGGCACGAGCACAACTACGAGCGGTTCGCTCCTCAAAACTCGAGCGGCATCGCGGACGCGAATGGCATTCGAGAATTCGTTGCGGGAACCGGCGGCGCGAGCCATTACCCCTTTGGAAATCCAGCCCCGAACAGCGAAATCCGCAATCCGAGCACCTTCGGCGTCTTGAAGCTGACGCTGCATTCGGGTTCCTACGACTGGCAGTTCGTTCCGGTGGCAGGCCAGACTTTCACTGACTCTGGCAGCGGCACATGTCCGACCACCGCGCCGCCTCCGGCGACGTCGTCCACGACCACGGTTGCGACGACGACCACCGTTCCGGCTACTACGACAGCGCCGACCACGACCACCGTTCCTACAACCACCACGGTTCCGACCACGACCACGGTTCCGACGACAACGACGGTGCCGACCACCACCGTCCCGTCGCCGCCGTCGTTGAGCTTCCCGATCCGAGCGGCATTCACCTACCCCTGGTTCCCCGAGGCGTGGAATCAGCAAGGGATGTTCCCGTTCACGCGTTACCACCCGTCCGCCGGTCTCTACGACTCCGGATCGCCGGTCACGATCAACAGCCAGATCCACGCGATGCAGTACGCGAAGATCCAGGCCGGGATCAGCTCGTGGTGGGGAATCGGCTCTCCCAGCGATCAGCGCATGGACGCGCTGCTCAGCGGCGCCACCGGTACCGGTTTCAAATGGACGGTCTACTACGAGAAGGAAGCCGGGGGTGATCCGTCTGTCGCGGAGCTCCAGAGCGACCTGACGTACCTCCGCGATCACTATGGAAACAACCCGTCCTACCTCCATGTCAACGGCAAGTTCGTCGTCTTCGTCTATGCAAGTGCGGCGGATGCCTGCGGCATGGCCGATAGGTGGAAGGCTGCGAACACAGTCGGCGCATATGTCGTGCTAAAGGTCTTCGCCGGCTACCGGGCCTGCGCAAGCCAACCTGACAGCTGGCACCAGTACGGCCCGGCAGTTGCCGCCGACTCCCAGGCGGGCTACTCGTACGCGATCAGTCCGGGGTTCTACAAGGCCAACGAGGCGACCCCCCGACTGGCACGTGATCTCACGCGCTGGAACCAGAACATTCGCGACATGGTTGCATCGCACGCCTCCTGGCAGCTGATCACCACCCTGAACGAGTGGGGCGAGGGAACCTCCGTCGAGAGTGCGACCGAATGGGCTTCGTCGTCCGGGTACGGCGCGTATCTCGATGCGCTGCACTCCGACGGCCAGGGCGTGATCCCGTCCGCGACCGGCGGCACGGACGCAACCGCACCCACCACGCCCAGCGGGGTCAGCCTGACGGGCGTGACGCAGACGATGGTCTCGTTCGCTTGGACGGCCCCGACAGACAACGTTGGCGTCACTTCTTACAATCTCTTCCTCGACGGAGTGGCAACGGGGTCGGCTACGACAACCAGCGTCACGCTCGGGGGTCTCACGTGTGGGACGAACCACACGTTCTCCCTGGCCGCGGTGGATGCCGCCGGCAACGTCTCGACAAGCTCGTCGTCGGTGTCATTCGCTACCTCGGCATGTTCGGGCACGCCGCCGCCGCCGCCTGCGGGTCCGTGTGGGACGCGGGCGACGCCGCCTGGGCGGTACGCGCATGTGATTTGGATCGTGATGGAGAACCATGCTTACAACCAGGTGATTGGTAGCTCGTCTGCGCCGTATGAGAATCAGCTCGCGGGTCAGTGCGGGTTGGCGACCAATTACAAGGGGGTGACGCATCCGTCTCTGCCGAATTACATTGCGATGACGTCGGGTGGTACGCAGGGCGTGACCGACGACAATCCGCCTTCGTCGCATCCGCTGTCTGCCGCGAGCATCTTCAGTCAGGTCAAGGCCGCTGGTCTGACGTGGCGGAGCTACCAGGAGGCGATGCCTTCTAACTGCTACCTGGGCTCGAGCGGGAGGTACGCGGTCAAGCACAATCCGGCCGCGTATTACGTGCCGATTCGGAGTGACTGTGGGGTCTGGGACGTCCCGATGGGCACGACTTCGGGTGGAGCGTTCCTGAACGACCTGTCGGCCAACACGCTGCCGGCGTTCTCGTTCGTGACACCGGACATGTGCAACGACACCCATGACTGCTCGGTCGGGACGGGCGACACGTGGTTGCAGAGTTGGATCCCGAAGATCACCTCGAGCCCGGCCTACCAGTCCGGGAACACGACGATTGTCCTCACCTGGGACGAGGACGACTTCACGACCGTGAATCAGGTCGCGACGATCGTGGTCAGCCCGACGACGACACCGGGCACCCGGTCGGGGTCGGCGTTCAACCACTATTCGCTCTTGAAGACAACCGAGCAGATGCTTGGCATCTCCACCTACCTCGGACACGCAGGCGACGCAGGCACAGCCAGCATGCGCTCTGCATTCAACTACTAGGAATGTGGTTCGGGAGGCCGGGCCCCGCCCGGCCTCCCACAGACCCGCTCCGTCCGACCGATCTGCCCTTACTTCGCAGGTATGCACATGGTGATCGGCTTGGTTACGAAGGTTGGCGTCGCGAATCGACATCCGGTCTACAATCCGCCGGCCGTTCAGACCTTGCCGCCTGATGCTGCTGTTTCGCGCACCGGTTTTCGCCGTGAAGTGGATGCTGGTTGTCTTGAGCGTCCTCGTGTGGATCGTCGTCGCGCCGATCAAGGAGATCTTCGGTGAGGTCGTGGCGCGGGTGCGTGGGGTTGGGGAGGGGTGAGGGGGGTTGTGGGCTCAACTTTGGTGGTTTGGGGGCCGATGGGTTGGGAGAGATGGTTGGTGAGCGCCGTATGGTTGCTGGTCTTTTCCGTTCTGGTGTGGTGTTTGCGCTTGTTTATCTGGCGGCGAGTTCGGCTCTTTTTGTGGGTTCGCGGTCGGGGTTTGTGGTTTTGCTGGTGTTGTCGCAGTTGGTCGCGGTTCGGATGTTCGTGGCTCGTGGGCGGGGTGTGGGCGCGGAGGTGTCGGGTGGGCGTGGCGCTGAGCGTGAGCGGCTGGGCGAGATCGTCGGGAGCGTGGTGGGCCGGGCGGGGGTTGGTGTGGCTGTGCCGGTCTGGGGCGGCTCGGCGGTGTCTGGGGGCCTGCTGACGATCGCCAGGGTCTCGCCGTTGCTGTCGTATGGGTTGGCCGACCGTGAGAGGCAGTGTGTTGTCGCTTTTTACGGGTCGGAGGCCGAGGCGTTGGCGGCGTGGCGGGCGGCTCCGGATCCGCGTCTGGAGTTGGTGAGCGTCGACTGGTTGAGCGGTTCGGTGTCGCGGCGGCTGCTTCACCGGTAGTGGCTCGATCGGCCCGGGGCTACCCGGCCCGGGGCTACCCATTTCTCCGGTAGTAACTCGTCTTTTCTGCGGCTACCCTGTTCTGTTATCGGCCGTCTCGGTCTTATTTTTCTGCTCGCGCTTGTTGTCGGGGTCGGTGGTGGTTCGGCGGTTCCGTCGGCGCCGGCACCGGCTGTGCAGCGGTTCGCGGCGATTGCCGATGCGAGCGTGTCGGCGGCGCGCGCGCAGCAGAACTTTGGTGCCGCGAAGGATCTGGTGGTCGGGCCGGGGGCGCGCTCGCGTGCGTTGCTTCGCTTCCGTCTGCATGGCGTTCGTCGTGGGTTCGTTTTGGGGGCCGACTTGCAGGTATTCGTACGTTCCGGGCGTGGTGCGACTCTGGCGGCCCGGGCTACGGGGAAGAGATGGACTGAAAGGGGTGTTGCCTATGCGAACGCCCCGCGCGCGCTCGGTCGCGCGGTTGACGGAGTTGTCGGTAGCGCCGGCGCCTGGACGACCGTCGATGTGACCAGGTTCGTCCAGGGCAGCGGGACGCTCAGTCTCTCCCTCTCCGCTTCCCGACCCGTGCGCCTGGTCAGTCGCGAAGGCGGTCACGCCCCCCGCATCGCCATCCGCACCGGCCCCACCCAGCCGCCGTTCCCTATCCGCGCCGCGTTCTACTACGACTGGTATCCGGAAGCATGGTCGCAGCAGGGGGTCAAGCCCTTCACGAAATACCACCCGTCGGCAGGAATGTACGACTCGAGCAGCACGGCGTCGATCAAGGCGCACATCGCAGCGATGCAGTACGGCAATATCGTCGCCGGAATCGTGTCCTGGTGGGGAGTCGGACATCCGACCGACCGACGGCTCGCGAAGATCTTGTCCGTGACGACCGCCGCGAGGAGCGCCTTTCGGTGGGCGATCTACTACGAGCCCGAAGGCCAGGGCAACCCGAGCGTCGACCAGATTCGCGCGGATCTCCAATACATCCGCTCTCACTACGCGTCCAGCCCGAGCATGTTGAAGATCTCGAAGCGGTTCGTCGTCTTTGCCTATGCGGATCCCAAGGACGGATGCGAGATGGCTGATCGTTGGAAGCAGGCCAACAAGGTCAATGCCTACATCTCGCTGAAGGCGTTTCCCGGCTATCGGAATTGCGCGAGTCAGCCCGACGCCTGGCATCAGTACTCACCCGCCCTCGAGGCCGCGCCGCTTGCCTCTTCCTATTCGATCAGCCCGGGGTTCTACCTCGCAACGACATCCGCACCGACTCTCGCCCGCGACCTCGAACGGTGGCGTCGAGACGTGCTCGCGATGACAGCCTCGAGCGCGCGCTTCCAGCTGATCACGACGTTCAACGAATGGGGGGAGGGCACGGCAGTCGAAAGCGCCTCCGAGTGGGCGTCGGCCTCGGGGTACGGCGCGTACCTCGACGCGCTCCACGACAACGGAGGAGCCGGGTCGAGCCCTCCGAGTGCCGGCGATACGATCCTGCTCGCCGCAGGCGACATCGCGGCGTGTGCCAGCAGTGGCGACGAGGCGACGGCGAAGTTGCTCGCGAACAATTCAGGAACGATCGCAGCGCTCGGCGACCTTGCGTATCCGTCAGGAACCACCGCGGACTTCGGCTGTTACGACGCCTCGTGGGGGAAGTACAAGAGCCGAACGAAGCCGGCCGTTGGAAACCACGAGTACCTGACGGCCCAGGCGGCACCGTACTTCGACTATTTCGGCGCGGCGGCCGGGCCTCGCGGGAAGGGGTATTACAGCTATAGCCTTGGGGCGTGGCACATCATCGTGATCAACAGCAACTGTTCAGCCGCGGGCGGCTGCAAGCTCGGCAGTCCCCAGGAGAAATGGCTTCGGGCCGATCTCAACGGAACAACCCACAAGTGCACCCTCGCCTACTGGCATCACCCGTTGTTCAGTTCAGGACAGCACGGCAATGACGTGGCGATGCGGCCGATCTGGGAGGATCTCTACCAGGCACACGCTGAGGTCGTTCTCGTCGGACACGACCACGACTACGAGCGCTTCGCGCCCCAGACTGCGTCTGGCACCACTGACCCGAACGGGATTCGGGAGTTCGTGGTCGGGACCGGCGGAAAGAACCACGACCGGTTCAAAACAGCAGTCCCGGCCCCGAACAGCGAGATCAGAAACGACGATACGTTCGGTCTGCTGAAGCTCACGCTTCGCCCAGATGGCTACAACTGGCTGTTCCTGCCCGAGGCGGGTAAGACGTTCACCGACGCGGGCTCAGGCGTCTGCCGCTAGCTCTCCCCGACCATCACGACCGTAAGCATCCTCGATCCTGACGACGTCGTCGAGGTGCGGGGTAGAGACCTCGAACAGGAGCGAGTCCTCGATCGCCTCGATGCGATGGATGACTCCCGGCGGAATATGGAACGACCGACCCGGGCTGATCGTCGCGGGACCGACTGCTTCTGCGGGATCTCCGATGTGAATCTGGACCAGGCCTGAATGAAGGTAGATCGTCTCGTCCTTCCGACGGTGGAACTGCAAGCTGAGTCGATGGCCGGCTTCGACGAACAGCATCTTGCCGCAGTAATCCGACGTGAGGGCCCAGACGATCTCGTAACCCCACGGCTTGTCAATCCGTCGCAATGCCTGTGCGTACTGATCGATGACGCCGACGGGCGCGTTGAACATGATGCTCATGCCGACAGTGCTCCTATCTCCGGGGCGACGATTGCATTCACGAGCCTGACCCCGGAAGCGACCACGGCGCGTGGGAGAACGGCGGCATTTGCAACTTGTGCACCCGCGGCAACGGACGCGCCACTGCCGACGTGCACGCATGGACCGACGCGAGCGTCGGCACCGATGAAGGCCCCGTGCTCGATGCGCACAGGGGCATGAAGCTGTGCGGTTGCCTGGACGTCTGCCTCGGGGTGGATCACTACTTCATCGCTCCGCGACAGCAGGTCGATGTGAGCCTGCAGGTAGCTCTCGCACGTTCCGACGTCGAGCCAGTAGCCGGGCAGATTGAGGGCGAAGAGGGACCCCTCCTCCGCGAGGTTGGGGAACACGTCACGCTCGATCGACAGCGCCTTGCCGGCCGGCATCAACTCCAGGACTTCTGGCTCGAGCACGTAGAGGCCCGCGTTGATCAAGTCCGTGTCGATCTCCTCGGGGCTCGGTTTCTCGAGGAAACCGCAGACCCGTCCGTCGCGATCGACGCGAACGAGGCCGTACCGGGTCGGATCCGAGACGCGGGTAAGCAGGATGGTCGCTTTTGCTCTTCGCTCCCGGTGAAAAGCGAGCAGCCGGCCGACGTCCGCTTCGCGCAGGGAATCGCCGTTTAGCGCGAGAAACGTCCCGTCCATGCCCTCAGCGGCGAAGCGGATCGCGCCGCCGGTGCCAAGCGGCTCAGGCTCGACGCAGTACTCGAGCGCCAGTCCGTCCGCGTCGGAGCCGAAATGGGCCTCGATCGCATCGGGGATGTAGCCGCACGCGAGCACTGCGCGGCCGACACCGGCAGCGCGTAGGTGATCGAACGTGTAGGAGAGAAGAGGCCGGCCGAGAAGCGGAAGCATCGGCTTCGGCGTCCGGTTCGTCAGAGGTCGAAGGCGTGTGCCGAAGCCTCCGACGAGGATGACGGCGGTGAGGCCGTCGTGGCCGCCATGGCCGTTACCCGAGCGTGACGATGAGCTTCGGTGCAACCGCCCCCTCCTTGGTGGAGTAGTAAGCACCGTCCGTCGAGGTCGAGGTTGCCTCGAAGCTGTAGGTCCCATCCCCTGTGATCTGCGACGTGACGTCGACGTCGTAGGTGACGCCGGCCGTCACCCTCCCTAGCGTCGTGATCGGCGTCGTGGACGCCACGGGAGCGTTGTTCCAGTTGACAAGGCTTTCGAGCCACGTGTTGTCCGTGACCGCGAAGAACGTCCCACCCACGCCCGAAGAGTTGACGCAGTTGAGTTGGAGCGTGGCGTGCACGATCGGCCGCGACCCGACGCCGGAGACCGTGAACTTCACCAGCAGGTGCCTCACGGGGCTGTTGTCCGCCGTCATCTGCGTCGAGCCTCCGTAGTTCGTAGTCGGCGTGTCCTGCTCGACGTAAGTGTCGTCCCCGGGAGTGAAGGTGAGGACGGATGCGGGTGGCGGCGTCGTCACCGTCACGGAATTCGATGGTGCGGAGGCGTTCCCCGCCCCGTCGAATGCCACGACGGTGTACGTGTAGGTCGTGTTAGGCGCAGTCGTCTGGTCGGTGTAGGTCGTCGATGGGCTCGACCCGATCTGAACGCCGTTGCGCAGGATGCCGTACGACGTGACGCCGACGTCGTCCGTGCTGCCTGTCCACGTGAGCGCGACCCGTCCCGGTGAGAGGCTCGCCAGGAGATTCGACGGGGCCGTTGGAGCATTCTGGTCCGGAGGTGTCGTCACCGCCGCGGAGCTCGACTGCGCGGAGACTTGGCCCACCGCATCATAGGCGGCAACCGTGTACGTGTACGCCCTGTTCGGCACGACGCTCCGGTCGCTGTAGCTGGTTGTCGAGGACGTGGCGATCTTGGCGCCGTCTCGGTAGACGTTGTAGCCGGCGACACCGGTATCGTCAGTGCTTGGGCTCCAGGTCAGGTTCACCTGGCCGGGAGACACGGCGGTCGCAGAGAGATTCTGTGGCTGCGAAGGCGGGGTCGTGTCGGGAACCGATCCGTGGCACGCTTGCGTGCCCGAGTCGGTAAACGTCTTCCCCGGTACCGGGGCGAACTGCCAGTCGTAGCTCGTCGGGTGGAGCGTCAGCTTGAGCACGCCGAACGTGTCGCTGTTCCTGATCTCGCTGTTGGGGAAAATAGTCGTGAACGACGTGTGATTTGCGCCGCCGGTGCCGACGATGAACTCGCGCATCCCCCGAGCGAGGTTGAGGTTCCCGTTCGGATCCTGCGGCGCGAACCGCTCGTACGTATGGTCGTGTGCGCTGATGACGAGATCGGCGTCGTGGTTGTACAGCGCGGTCCAGAACGACTTCGAATTGTTGTTTGCCCGGCCACCCGAGCTGTACAGAGGAATGTGCCAGTACGCGAGGGTGCAGTAGTTCGCATGAGTCGCCAGATCGTTCTCGAGCCATCGGCCCTGCGGACTCGTGGCGCTGCAGCCGCCGGCTTCGCCGCAGTTCGAGTTGAGGGCGATGAGGTGCCACGTCCCGACGTCGTAGCTGTAGTACCCCTGGCCTTGCGAGCCGGCGGCGGTCCCGAAGTAGCTGTAATAGCCGGCCCCACCCTGGTTCGCCGTGGTGCAGCCGGTCCCGCCGGACGTCAGGAATTCGTGGTTGCCGACAGAAGGATGAGTAATGCTCTTCAGGCGACCCCAGCTGGGGTCATAAGACTGTTGGTAAGCCTGCGCGCTGCCGCAGTAGTACTGATTGTCGCCGAGATTGAGGACAGCGACGGGTGCGATACCCAGCAGCAGATCCGATGTTGCCTTCTCCGCGCAGGAGCTCGACGATCCGTTGCCGCCGTTGAAGTTCGAGTTGTCCGGATCGCAAGCGATGTCGCCGGCGGTGGCGATGACGGGATCTCCAACCGCCTGGGCAGTCGTGCCCAGGTGCTCGGTGCCCGGCAAGAGGAGCAACCCAACGAACAGACCCGCGAGGACGAGTACTCGCGCCGCCGTCGCAACGCCGCGTCCTCGCCCAACTCTCCCCTGCGACGCCTTCACAGTCTCCTTCGCAATTCCCGCCGGTTGGGTCCAGCCCTCAATCCGCACCCAAGCCGACGCGCCCTAGTGGGGACCATCCTATCGCTCACCTGCCCTGAATACCAGGGCCCTGGGCTGCCGATCACGGCGTCACCGTCGCCAGGACGTTGTCGAAGCGCAAGTCGTAGGTACGACCGGTCACGCTGTTTCCGAGCTCGAGTTTGCCGATCGGGGTCGTGCCGAGGTTCTGCGTGCTCGTGACGATCTTCGTGCCGTCGTACCAGAGCTCGATCAGGCTGGAGGAGCCGGACACGCTGATGTGCGCGCGGATGTCATGCCACACACCGGTGTCGACGTTCAGCGTTGTGAAGTTCGCGCCGGTGACTTCGTTGCGGTAGTAGATTCGCCGCGGCGGCTCGTCCGCGTACACGGTGAGGAGTGGAGTATCGGACGCGGTCCGGAAGCGGAGCAGGTTGACCGTGCTCTTCTTGAGGGCCGCGATGTTGAACCGGGTCTCGAAGTACACGCTCGTACGCGTCGGCGAGAGTGTCTTGAGCGCGTAGGTGGCGGTACCTGTGCTCGATCCGCGTGCCGCCCAGAGGCCGGCAAAGGCGGTCCCTTGCTGAGCCTGGAGGCCGAACGACGTCGTCCAGAGCGAGAGGTTCCCGGTCTCGAACCCGTCGAAGAAGAGCGGCGTCGTCACCGATGCCGCGTTGCTGGCAGGCGAGACGTTGTTTGCTGCATCCACCGCCTTCACCGTGTACGAGTAGGTGGTTCCACCGAGAACCGTCGAGTCGCTGTAGGTCGTCACTGCCCCGACCGTTCCGATTGACAAGCCATCGCGGAAGATCTGATAGCTCGTGACGCCGACGTTGTCCGTCGCCGCGCTCCAGCTCAGGTTCACCTGCGAGGCGGTGGCTGAGGTTGCCGTCAGCCCGGTCGGTGGCGTCGGTGCGGCGTTGTCCAGCGTCTTCGCGGAGGCCTGGTTGCTGTCGCCGGAGACGTTGCCGACGGCATCCGTGGCTTGGACCGTGTACGTGTACTGCACCGTTCCAGCCAGGCCCGTGTCGTTGTAGGTCGTCGTGTTCCCTCCGACCGTGCCGACCTGCGAGCCGTCGCGGAAGATCCGGTAGCCGGACACCCCGACGTTGTCCGACGAGGCGCTCCACGAGAGGTCGATTTCAGTGCCGGAT
>Ga0307290_10000351_pt1 | contig 16600 bp, 16 predicted proteins | sample ER_DNA_144_FD_194472 | JGI IMG/M metagenome (GOLD analysis project Ga0307290, IMG submission 194472) | Bulk soil microbial communities from the East River watershed near Crested Butte, Colorado, United States - ER_DNA_144 | ecosystem: Environmental > Terrestrial > Soil > Floodplain | place... | reverse complement strand
GCAAGGTCTCGGGCGACTCGCCGGACTTACGGGAGATTTACGAAACCCGCACGAGCATTTACGAATCCCGCATGAGGGGGTTCCAATCGGCTGGTGTGATTCGTCTCGAATGGCTGATCTCGAAAAGGAGCCCCTCGTGTCGAAAGCACTCGTTCTCTTCGCGGTCGTCGCGGCGCTGGTCGCCGTCCCGGCCGCTCTCGCGGACACGTTCACTGGAACTCCCGGGAACGACGTCCTGACCGGAACCGATCACCGCGACTTCATCTTCGGCAAGGCCGGTGACGACACGCTCTCCGGGGCGGGCGGGAGCGATCTGCTCTTCGGCGGCCGCGGCCTCGACACGGTGTCCGGTGATGACGGTCGTGACTTCCTCTGGGGCGGTCGCGGTGCCGATTCGCTCGACGGCGGCGCCGGCCCTGACTGGGTCTATGCCGGGCGGGGAACGGACGTACTCGAAGGCGGCCTCGGCGACGACCATCTCTTCGCGGGCGCCGACGACGGCGATGTCGACACGGTCGACTGTGGCGCGGGCTTCGACGTCGCGCTTATCCGTACCGGCGACGTCGCGATCGACTGCGAGCGGGTCAGGACGATCTCGTCGCCACGCCCGCGGGGGAGCTTCATCCGCGGGGACGCGAACGACAACGTGCTCGTCGGCACCGAGAACCGTGACTTCATCTGGGGGAAGGCAGGGAACGACACGATCTCGGGTGGGGACGGCAGCGACTTCCTCTTCGGGGGCCTCGGGAACGACACGGTCTCTGGCGAGGGCTTGGGCGACTTCATGTGGGGCGGGCCCGGCGATGACGTCCTTGCAGGTGGCGAGGGGCGCGACTGGGTGTGGGGCGGCTGGGGCGCCGACACGATGAGCGGCGACGGCGGCAACGACCATCTCTTCGCGGCCGCGGACGACGCTGCCGTCGACACGCTCGACTGCGGCGAAGATGCGGATGACAGTGACGTAGCGGTCGTGCGGACGGGCGATACGACCCTCAACTGCGAAAGGGTTCGCGTCGTCGGCTAAAACGATCTCGGACGGGGGCTTGACGCGGCCGGGACTCGCCCGGCCGCGTCGCGTTCACGGGGCCGTTACTCATGCCGGAGCGGCGTCGACTGCGCGCCGTAGCGACTCGACGTAGGCTCGGAGAGCCTCGGGCCCACCCTCGCCTGCAACTTCCACCGCCTTGCTGCCGACCACGATCCCGTCGGCGAGGCCGGCTGCCCTGGCGGCTTGCTCCGGCGTGGCGATGCCAAAGCCGGCGAGGAGCGGGACGTCCGTGACCCGCCGGGCCCTTGTGACGAGGCCCGCCAGCTGATCCGAGAGCGCCTCTCGTGCCCCGGTGGTCCCGGTGAGCGAGACGAGGTAGAGCCATCCGTCGGTCCGTTCGCCCGCCAGCCGGATCCGGTCCGGCGAGGACGTCGGCGCGACCAGCTGGACGCGAGCGAGCTCGGGCTCCGCCTCCAGGGGCAAGTCGGCGACGATGAGGCTGGTCGCTCCGGCAGCCCGAGCGTCGGCCTGGAAGCGCTCGTAGCCGTAGGCCTCGAGGATCGAGGAGTACGTCATCGGGATGAGCGGTACGTCGGCGCCCACCAAGGCTCGAACCTCGCCGAGGCAGTCCAGGCAGGCTCGTGTCCGCATCCCCGCGGCGAGGGCCTTCTCTCCCGCGAGCCTGATCACCGGGCCGTCGGCGAGGGGGTCGGAGAAGGGAAAGCCGATCTCGAGGAGGTCGGCGCCGCCGTCGACGGCCGCGGCCGCGAGCGCCGGCGTGTCGGGCATCGCCATCAGGTAGATAGAGAGTTTCTTGCTCCGGCCCCTCAACGGGAAAGCACCGTGGCGAGATCCTTGTCGCCCCGCCCCGAGAGGCCGACCAGCACGACCTCGTCGTCCAGCTCGAGTGCGCGCGCGAGCGCATGGGCCGGCTCGAGTGCAGGGATGATGCCTTCGCGCTCGGACAGGAGGTGGAAGGCGGCAAGGGCCTCCTCGTCGGTGGCCGGCAGGTACTCCGCGCGCCCCGAGTCGCGCAGGAACGCATGCTCGGGCCCGACGCCCGGATAGTCGAGCCCTGCCGAGATCGAATGCGCGTCGGCGATCTGCCCGTCCTCGTCCGCGAGGAGCGAGGAGCGAGCGCCGTGGAGGACTCCGGCCCGGCCCGAGCCGAGGCTCGCGGCACCGGCGGCCTCGACACCGATCAGGCGGACCGACAGATCGTCCAGGAAGCCGGCGAAGAGGCCGATCGCGTTCGAGCCGCCGCCGACGCAGGCGACGACGGCGTCGGGCAGGCGACCCCCCTCCTCGAGGATCTGCGTGCGCGCCTCGCGTCCGATCACGGCCTGAAGCTCGCGCACGATCTCGGGATAGGGATGCGGCCCCACGCAGGAGCCGATCAGGTAGTGCGTCGTCTCGACGTTCGTGATCCAGTCGCGAATCGCCTCGCTCGTCGCCTCCTTCAGGGTCTTCGTCCCGAACTCGACCGGCCGGACCTCGGCACCCAGAAGGTCCATGCGCTCGACGTTCGGTCGCTGGCGGCGTATGTCCTCGGCGCCCATGTAGACGACGCACTCGAAGCCGAAGCGGGCGCAGACGGTTGCGGCCGCGACACCGTGCTGCCCGGCGCCGGTCTCCGCGACGATCCGCTTCTTGCCGAGGCGATCGGCGAGGAGCGCCTGCCCGACTGCGTTGTTGATCTTGTGGGCTCCCGTGTGGCAGAGATCCTCGCGCTTCAGGTACAGGCGGCGGTCCTCCCAGAGCCGCTTGGCGCGGTAGAGCGGCGTCGGGCGCCCGACGAACGTCCGTCCGAGCTCGCCGAGCTCGGCGCGAAACGCAGGATCCTGGCGCGCCGCGTCCCAGCCTGCGACCAGCTCGTCCAGCGCAGGGACGAGCGTCTCGGGAACGTAGCGACCGCCGTAGGGCCCGTAGAAGCCGAGCTCCTGGACGTTCACCGTGCCGCCTCCACGAAGGAGCGAACACGCTCGTGATCCTTGATTCCCGGGGCGGCCTCGAGACTTCGGCTTGCGTCCACGCACCAGGGGTCAACCGCCTGAATAGCGGCGCTCACGTTCTCGGGGCCAAGCCCGCCTGCGAGGAGCACGCGCCCCTCGACGCTTGCGGCCTTGTCCCAATGGCCGTCGTCCTCGTCCAGCCACGGGAGATCGAGCACCCGCGCGACGGTTTTCCCATGCCGGAGGAGCACTCCGTCGCGTGCCCGGTGGCCGTTCTCCGACTCGTAGAGCTGGACGAGATCGGTGGGGGTGGCTTCGACCTCGCCGACTAGGACGGCGACCGAGAGCATCGTCTCCGGGACGGGCAGAGGGGCCATGGCCCGGCGAGGGCTCTCGGCGAGGACGAAGCCAGCGAAGTCCGCTCCAGCTTCGGCCGCAACGGCAACGTCCTCCGAGCGCGTCAGTCCGCAGACCTTGACCAGCGGCCGGGACAGAAGCTCTGCGAGCTTGGCGCCCGGGTCGGTCGCCCGCATGAGCGTCGACCCGATCAGGACGGCATCCGCACCCGCCAGCTCCGCAGCGGCGCCCTGTGCGCGGGAGGAAATGCCGCTTTCGGCCACCACCACGCGGTCTCGCGGCGCGCCGGAGACCAGCTCGAGCTGACGTGCTCGGTCGATCTCGAACGTCGAGAGGTCGCGTGCGTTCACGCCGAGAATCGCGGCCCCGAGCGCGATCGCACGCTCCAGCTCCTCTGCGTCGTGCGTCTCGACCAGGACGTCGAGGCCCAGATCGTACGCCGCAGCGAGGAAGGAAGCTGACTCGCCGTCGTTCAGGTCGCGCAGGAGCAAGAGCGCCGCGTCGGCGCCCGCTTCCTTGGCCTGGACCAGCTCGTCACGGGTCCGGAAGAAGCCCTTGGCGAGAAGTGGGACGGCGCTCGCCGCGCGGGCCGCGCGCAAGTCGTCCCAGGTGCCGCCGAAGCGCTCGTCGACGAGGACCGAGACTGCTGCCGCCCCGGCTACCTGGTAGGCAGGGGCGAGAAGCCGGGGATCGGCGTCTGGGCGCAGGTCGCCGGCAGAGGGTGAGCGTCGCTTGATCTCGGCGATCGCCCCGAGACCGGGTGCCGCGAGTGCCTCCCGGAACCGTCCCATCAGGCGACCGCCTCTGCCCTGGAGAAGGCGACGAGCTCGTCGAGTCGGGCGGCCGCGGCGCCAGAGTCGAGTGCCGCCGAAGCGATTCCGTAGCCCTCCTCGAGATCCTCGGCGTGACCCCCGGCGGCGATCGCGCCTGCGGCGTTCAGGAGCACCGCCTCGCGCTTCGGTCCTCGCACGCCCTGGAAGATCTCGCGCAGTGTGGCTGCGTTCTCGGCCGGGGTGCCGCCGGTGAGGTCCTCGGGAAGGCAGCGCGGGACGCCGAAATCGGCCGGGTCGATCTGCCGCTCCACGACCTTGCCGCGCACGACCTCGCAGACGAGGTTCGGGCCGGCCGGCGAGAGTTCGTCGATGCCGCCGGCTCCGTGGACGACAAAGGCGCGGTGAGCCCCGAGCTGTGCGAGCACCTCCGCGATCGTCGGCACGAGCTCGGGCGCGTAGACCCCGACAACCTGTGCCCGCGCGCCGGCCGGGTTCGTGAGCGGTCCGAGGACATTGAAGACCGTGCGGGTTGCGAGCTCCTTCCGGACCGGTGCGGCGTGGCGCATGGCCGGATGGTGCGACGGCGCGAAGAGGAATCCGAACCCGAGCTCGTCGATGGAGCGGGCGATCCGCTCCGGTTCCAGCTCGAGCGAGAAGCCCAGCGCCTCGAGCACGTCCGCCGAGCCCGACGCGGACGACACAGCCCGGTTCCCATGCTTCGCGACGCCCGCTCCTGCCGCCGCAGCGACGAGAGCCGCCGCCGTCGAGATGTTGAAGGTTCGGGCCCCGTCGCCGCCGGTCCCCGCCGTATCGACGAGGTCCGTGCGGTTGGGAACGACCGCGAGAACGTGGGAGCGCATCGCCTCGGCGCACCCGGCGATCTCGTCCGCGGTCTCGCCCTTCAGGCGGAGGGCGACGAGGAAACCGCCGATCTGGGCGGGCGTCGCCTCGCCGCGCATGATGCCGTTCATGGCCTCCCGGGCCTCGTCGCGCGCCAGGTCGTGCCCTTCGAGAAGCCGTGCGAGCGCTGCCTGGATCATCGTCGTCCCTCCAGGAAATTCCGTGCGAGCTCCGGGCCGGTCGGGGTCAGGACCGACTCGGGGTGGAACTGGATCCCGTCGATCGGCAGCTCGCGGTGGCGAACCGCCATGACCTCGCCGTCGGCCGTCGTGGCGCAAACCTCGAGCACGTCGGGGATCCGCGTCGCCGCGAGAGAGTGGTAGCGCCCGCCCTCAAACGGATCCGGCAACCCGTCGAAGAGACCTCGTCCATCATGGCTGACTGCTGCTGCCTTTCCGTGGACAAGGTGCCTTGCCTGGCCCACCTCGCCACCGAAGGCCTCGACGATCGCCTGATGTCCGAGGCAGACGCCGAGCGTCGGCGTCCGCGGACCGAGTCGTCGCAGGATCTCGATGGTTGCACCCGCGTCCACCGGTCGGCCGGGGCCGGGGGAGACGACCAGGTGTGTGGGAGCGAGGCGCTCGGCCCCATCAGCGTCCAAGACGTCGTTTCGAAGCACCGTCACCTCTGCGCCGAGCTCCTGGAAGAGGTGTGCGAGGTTGTAGGTGAAGGAGTCGTAGTTGTCGATCAGGAGCATCATGGGGCGCGCTCCGCATCCTCGATGGCCACCTCGAGTGCCGCCAGCTTGTTCAGGCACTCCTGGTGCTCCGCGGCCGGGTCCGACTCGGCGACGATGCCCGCCCCGGCCTGCAGATGCGCGATGCCGCCGGAGAGGACGATCGTCCGGATCGCGATGCAGGTGTCGAGCGCCCCGCCCGGGAGCGCATAGCCGACCGCACCCGCGTAGGGGCCGCGACGGCGGCCCTCGAGCTCGAAGATGATCTGCATGGCGCGGACTTTCGGGGCGCCGGAGACCGTTCCGGCTGGGAAGCACGCCCGTAGCAGGTCGAGGCCCGACCGGCCGGGCGCTAGCTCGCCTGCAACCTCGGAAACGAGGTGGGTGACGTGCGAGTACCGCTCCGGCTCGAGGTAGCGACCCACCCGCACCGTGCCGGGGAGGCAGACGCGCGAGAGGTCGTTCCGGCCGAGGTCGACGAGCATCACGTGCTCGGCTCGATCCTTCTCCGAGGCGAGCAGGCGCTCTGCATCTCCTTCTCCGGCATCAGTCGTGCCGGCGATGGGGTTCAAGCTCGCGCGCGGCCCCTCGAGCTTGACGAGGGTCTCCGGCGAGGAGCCCACAAGTGCGAGATCGCCCAGCTCGAGCAGGAAGAGGTAGGGCGAGGGATTGATGCGCCGGAGCGAGCGGTAGAGCGCGAGCGCGGAAGCAGACGTCGGCCTCTCGGCGCGTTGCGAGAGGACGATCTGGAACGCGTCTCCGATCCGGATGTGCTCCTTGGCGGCGCGCACCCCGTCTTCGTAGGCCTCCCGGCTCGGAGAGCGCGTGGTCGCTGCCTCCCGAGCGACCTGGCCGGGAGCCTCGGACGCCGGCGAAGGCGACTCGAGGAGCGCGGCGATCTCGTTGCGATCGCCTGCCAGGACCTCGGCGATGCTCGTGACGTGGTCGAAGCGGACGAGGCGGTCGGCAACGACGAAGCGGCTCTCGGGGAGGTTCGGGCCGTCCTCGGGCAGTACGACTGTCGGCTCGAGCTTCGCGACGTGGTCATAACCCAGGTAGCCCACCACGGGCCGCCCTGCGTCGAGCTCGGCGCCTGCGCCCTCGAAGGAGACGAGGCGCGAGCCTGAGCCCACCAGGCTGTAACGGCCGAGCCGGCCCTTCTCCACCGACTCGAGCAGGAAGCTCCCCGCCCCGGCGGCGCGGAGGCGAAGATACGCCCCGAGCGGGGTGATCAGATCTGCATGGATGTCGGTCGCGATCGTCATGGCAACAAAAAGACCTTCCGAGGAAGGTCAGGGGAGCGAAACGGGATGTCAGGGCCTCTTGGTCAGCAGGCGACGCTTCCGCTCCGCTCGCGGCGCCAAGCCCACCAGATGCGGATGGAAGTCGTCACCGATCTCAGGGTAGGCCACCCGGCGGGCCCGGTCAACTTCGAGCCTGGGACAGCCGCCGTCCCCGGAACGGCCCATAATCCAGGCTGTGGAGCCCCACCCGATCCGTCTCGTCGTCACGGATGACCTCAGGCGCTCTCGCCTGACCGTCTTCTTCCGGCTCCTCCTGCTCATTCCGCACGCGATCTGGCTCCTGCTCTGGAGCATCGCGGCCTTCTTTGCCTCGGTCGCGAACTGGTTCGTGGTGCTCGTCACGGGAAAGCCCTCGCTCGACTTGCACGGATTCCTGTCGGCCTTCGTGCGGTATTCGACCCATTTCTATGCCTACGGGCTCCTCGCGGCGAACCCCTACCCTGGATTCACCGGCTCGCCCGGCTATCCAATCGACGTCCAGATCGATCCGCCGGCCAGTCAGGGTCGCCTCGGCGCGGCGTTCCGGCTCATCCTCGCGGTGCCGCCGCTCATCCTGACTGCGGTCCTCATCGGAACCGCAACCTGGAACGCGACCGGAGAGAGAGGCGGCTACGACGCTTCCTACTCGGCGGGCTCCACCGGCTCCTTCTCCGCGCTCGGGCTCGCGATCGTCGTCGCCTTTCTCGGCTGGTTCGCTTGCCTCGCCCAGGGGCGAATGCCACAGGGCTTCCGCGACCTCGAGGCCTACTCGCTGCGCTACGCCGCCCAGACCTACGGCTACCTCTTCCTGCTGACCGACCGTTACCCGAACTCGGACCCGTCGTGGCCCGAGCCCGCGCCGGCTCCCGCGCCTCCCGCGATCACGCTCCATCCGGACGGAGACGACCTCCGTCGCTCGCGCGTGAGTGTCTTCTTCCGTCTCCTGCTCACGTTCCCGCACTTCGTGTGGCTCCTCCTCTGGTCGGTCGCCGCGTTCTTCGCGGCCGTGCTCAACTGGTTCGCCGTTGTCTTCACCGGCCGCTCACCCGACGCGCTGCACCGCTTCCTGGCGGCGTACGTGCGTTACGACATCCATGTGTTTGCGTACCTGTTCCTCGTCGCAAATCCGTTTCCGGGCTTCACCGGAGCAGCCGGAAGCTATCCGGTCGAGGTGGCAATCGCGCCGCCTGAGCGCCAGAGCCGTTGGACGGCTGCGTTTCGCCTTTTGCTCGCGTTTCCGGCGCTCCTCGTCACGAGCTCGTTCAACTCGGCCCTCGTCCTCGTCGGCATCGGCGGCTGGTTCGCGTCCCTCGCCACCGGCAGGATGCCCGCGGGCCTCCGGAACCTCGGTGCCTATGCGCTTCGCTACGCGGCTCAGACCGACGGGTACCTGTTTCTTCTGACGGGTCGCTACCCCTACAGCGGCCCAGCGCAGCTGCCCGCACCGCCAGAGGACGAGCCCAAGGAGCCTCTCGCTCCACTGGCGGCGTGACGACCGCGCAGCGCCGCGCGGTCGGGGCACTCGCTCTCGCCTTCCTGGTTGCGATCTACGGGGTGGCCGTCGTGCTGCTCTGGCAATCGAGCGTCCCCGCAGACCTGCGCCTACCCAACCTCGACGTTCGAGAGTACTTCGGCGCCGTCGAGCTCGAGGAAGCGCGCGACTACCAGCGGTTCGTCCGGGTCAACTTCATCCTCACGCAGGTGGCCCTGCTCGTCGTGCTGGGGCTCTACGCCGTTTTCGGGCCACGGTTCGCGCGGGAGTCGGCGGCGGGTCGGATCGGCACCGGGATGCTCCTCGGCATGATCGGACTCGCGTTCCTCTGGCTCGCCCAGCTCCCGTTCGGTCTCGCGCAGCTCTGGTGGGAGCGCCGGCACGGCATCTCGCACATGGGGTATGGCCGGTGGGTGCTCGAGAACTGGCTCGGCCTCGGTGGCGCCTTTCTCTTCATCTGCCTCGCCATCCTGATCGTCATGGCGCTCGCCGCTCCCCTGCGCGAGTGGTGGTGGCTCGCGGGGGCGCCGGCCTTCGTCGGCCTCGCGCTCCTCTTCGCGTTCCTCTTCCCATACCTGATTCCGGGCGTCCACCCGTTGCGAAACCGGGCCCTGGTGGCAGAGGCCCACGAGCTCGCCACCCGGGAAGGCGTGGAGGATCTCCGGGTCGAGGTGCAGAAGGTGCGGGAGTCGACAAGCGCGCCGAATGCGGAGGCCGTCGGTCTCGGCCCGAGCCGCCGCGTGATCCTCTGGGACACCCTGCTCGACGGCCGGTTCGAGAAGGACGAGGTGAGGATCGTGCTGGCGCACGAGATCGGGCACCTCTCCAGGAACCACATCTGGAAGAGCGTCGCCTGGTACGCGCTCTTCGCGCTGCCCGGGGCGTACCTGATCGCCCGCGCGACTCGCCGTCGTGGTGGCGTCTACACGCCCACGGCGATTCCTCTCGCTCTCTTCGTGCTGGTCGCACTCCAGCTCCTCGCGCTGCCCCTCCAGAACGTCATCACCCGCCATCTCGAGGCTGAGGCGGACTGGGTGGCGCTCGAGACCGCTCGAGAGCCGGAGGCAGCGGAGCGTCTCTTCGTGCGACTTGGAACCACAAGCCTCTCCGACCCGAGCCCGCCGACCTGGTCGTATCTGCTCACGCAGACGCACCCGACGCTCATGCAGCGGATCGCGATGGCGGAGGCATGGATGACTCGGTCCGGCCATGCCTTCCTCTAGGAAGCCCGCGCGCGCCGAGGTCGTGGGAAGCCTCCTCCGGCCTGCCGCGCTCCGGGAGGCGATCGCGGATGTCTACGCTCCCGGGCACCGCGCGATCCTTCCCGAGGAACGGGCCAGGGACCTGAGCTCCTTGAAGGCCATCGAGGACGAGGCGATCCGGGAAGCGGTCGCTCGTCAGGAGGAGATCGGGCTCGACGTCGTCACCGACGGCGAGTTTCGCCGCTACATGTTCCTGAACTCGTTCTGGGACGCGGTCGAGGGGTTCTCGACCGACCGGAACCCTGTCGAGTTCAGGAACGAGCGTGGCGAGACCGTCGTCTGGCATGTGCAGAAGGTGGAAGAGCGTCTCCGGCTCGTGGACAGCCCCGCGGCCCGGGAGGCGGAGTTCCTGGCCGCGACCGCGACCCGCCCGTTCAAGGTGACGTTTCCGGCCGCGTCGCTCTTCCGCCACCCGTTCACCTTCACGCCCGAGCACGCCTACAACGATCTCGAGGAACTGGTCGCCCACGCGATCGAAATCGAGCGGGGCCTGATCGCAGACGCAATCGAAGCGGGTGCTCGCTACATCCAGCTCGACTTTCCGCTCTATCCATATCTCGTCGACCCGCAGTGGCGCGAGCGCTTCAAGGCCGCCGGGCTCGATGTGGACGAGGTCCTCGACCGGGCACTCGCCGCCGACAACGCCGTCGTCAAAGGCATTCCCGCAGACGTCACCGTCGGCCTCCACATCTGCCGTGGCAACTACCGGTCCCGCTGGCTCTGTGAGGGATCGCTCGAGCCCGTGGCGGAGCGTCTATTCGGGGAGTTGGAGCGGTACGACACGTTCCTGGTCGAGTGGGACGACGTGGGGCGCGACGGCGGCTACGAGCCGATCCGCCACGTGCCGTCGGGGAAGACCATGGTGATGGGCCTCGTCAGCTCGAAGACACCGGCCCTCGAGTCCTCAGACGACCTGCTCCGGCGACTCGAGCACGCGGCAGCGTTCCTCCCCCTCGATCAGCTCGCGCTGTCACCCCAGTGCGGCTTCGCGAGCGTCCTCGATGGAAACGAGCTCGACCAGGAGACGCAGTGGCAAAAGCTCGAGCTTGTGGCCCGGGTCGCCGAGCGAGCGTGGGGGGCGGGGTAGAACGGCGTTGCTAGGCTGGCCGCATGGCTCGCTCGGTCATTGTCTCCGCGGTTCGCACGCCGTTTGGGAAGCTCGGCGGCGCCCTCAAGAACTACCAAGCGCCGGAGCTCGGCGCCGTCGCGATCCGGGGAGCGCTCGACCGTGCCGGCATCGAGAACGAGGACGTCGAGTACGTGATCATGGGCCAGGTGCTGCAGGCGGGCACCGGCCAGGCGCCGGCGAGGCAGGCCAGCGTCGCTGCTGGGCTGCCGAAGGAGATCGGCTCCGACGTCATCAACAAGGTCTGTGCCTCGAGCGTGCGGGCGGTCGAGATGGCAGACCAGATGATCAGGGCTGGAGACCATTCGGTCATCGTCGCCGGCGGCATGGAATCCATGTCGAACGCCCCGTACCTCCTGAAGAAGGCCCGGTTCGGCTATCGGCTCGGCGACGGCGTCCTGATCGACTCGATGACCTCGGACGGCCTCACATCGACGTTCGACGACCTGCACATGGTCGCGCAGGCTTCTCTCGTGTCCCGGGAGCTCGGGATCTCGCGGGAGGATCAGGATCGCTGGGCGCTCCGCTCTCACCAGCGGGCTGTCGACGCCATCGATAGCGGCCGCTTCGACGAGGAGATCGTGCCCGTGGGCGAGGTGACCACCGACGAGGGTCCGCGGCGTGACACCTCCTACGAGCGGCTCTCGCAGCTGGAGCCGGTGTTCGACCCGGAAGGGACGACAACCGCTGGGAACGCTCCTGGCGTCAACGACGGCGCCGGCGCCCTGGTCGTCACGAGTGAAGAATTCGCCCGGGAACGGGGCCTCGAGATCCTGGCCTCCATCGTCTCCCAGGCTTACGTCGCGGACGACTTCGCCTACCTCGCGAGGACCCCCGCCCTCGCCGGTCTGAGAGCACTCGAGAAGGCGGGGAAGTCGATCGACGACGTGAAGCGCGTGGAGCTGAACGAGGCCTTCTCGTCGGTCGTCCTGAACTCCACGGCGATGCTCGGCACGGATCCGGAGCACGTCAACGTGAACGGCGGCGCCGTCGCACTCGGCCACCCGATCGGCGCCTCGGGGGCGCGCATCCTCGCGACGATGATCCACGAGCTCAGGCGAAACGGCGGCGGCTTCGGCCTGGCGGCGATTTGCTCCGGCGGCGGCCAGGGCGACGCACTTCTGCTCGAGGTTTAGCTTCAGAGAACTTTTCCGGCTTCAGGGAACTTTTCCGGCTGCCGATCCGTCCTAGTGACGATGCGACGCTTCCGACTCCTCCTCGCCCTCCCGCTCGTACTCGTCGCCACGGCCTGCGGCGGTGCGTCGCCTACCGCCTCGGACTCGGGTGCGGGCTCGGAAGCGGCGACCACGCAGAAGCAAAAGAACCTCACAGACTCTTCTCCTCGCGCGCCGAAGCTCGTCCTCGAAAGCAGCGCGGGCTCACAGGAAGCAGTGCCTGGGAGCAACTGCATTACCGGTGAGGGAGTTGGCGTCTGCTCCGACACCGGCTACCCCCGGCCGAAGCAGCTCAGCATCGTTCGTCCGGGCGAGGTGATCACGGTCTCGCTCGAGCAGTCGCAGGTCGCCCGTGCCGAGGAGTGCAACGGCGGCCGCGAACGGGACTGCATCGGTGTGATCAAAGTGCATCCCCTCGGCTGCGAGAAGTTGGTCGCCTACACGATCGCGCTCGAGCCCGGAAAGACGACGCGCTGGAAAGTGGCGGTCCCGCCAGGCGCCTACGAGCTCGAGACCTTCGCGTACTTCGAGTCGGACGACGGTCGGACGAGCGGCGACGTGAGCGGCGGCTTCGGTCTCTACGTCGATTCGAGCCGGAGCCTAGGCGTCGTGCCCGCTCCCGTCTTGGATCGAACCGCCTGCTAACTCAAAGCAAACGCTAGATTCCGCTCATGATCGTGCTCCCGGGTGAGCGCATCGTGCTGCGGGCGCTCCGGCTCGATGAGCTCGACATCGTCAGCGATGCCTACCTGACGGCGGACTACCCGCTTGGCGGCGCGAAACCCCCCACTCGCGCCCAGCTCCGCCGGCGGATCGAGCGCTCCGGAACGCTCTGGAACGGCAAGCTCGATCTGGGCATCGAGGCCGAGGGCCGCCTCGTCGGGGACGCGGGTGCCCGCGCGCCGCGCGGAGCCTTTCCTCCGGACGTTTTCGAGATCGGCGTGACGCTCTACGACGCCGCGGATCGTGGGCGTGGCTACGGGCTGGAGACAACGAAGCTCGTCACCGATCATCTCTTCGCCACAGAGGGAGCGGAACGGGTTCAGGCGACGACGGCCGACTGGAACACACCCATGCGCCGGGTCCTCGAGAAGCTTGGATTCGCCAACGAGGGGATTCTGAGAGCATTCTTCCCGGCCGAGAACGGAAGGGACGATTACGTCATGTACGCGCTGACGCGGTCGGACTGGGAGGGGCAATGAAGTTCGAGCGCGTCCTCGTCGTCGGTGCGGGTCAGATGGGTGGCGGGATCGCGCAGGTGGTGGCGGCCTCGGGCCGACAGGTGCTCCTGCACGACGCTGCGCCCGGCGCGGCGGAACGCGGGCTCGCAGCGATGCGCAAGAGCCTGGATCGGCTGGCGGCGAAGGACGGCGAGCTCGACCCGGACGAGATTCTGGCCAGAGTCGAGCCGGTGGAGGACCTGGTGGAGGCCGAGCTCATGATCGAGGCGGTCGTCGAGGAGCTCGCGGTCAAAGAGGACATCTTCCGGCGTGCAGACGACGTGCTGCCTGCAGCAGCCGTCCTCGCCTCGAACACCTCCTCGATCCCGATCGGGTCGCTCGCCGCGGTCACGAGTCGTCCCGACCGGGTGATCGGCATGCACTTCTTCAACCCGGTCCCGGTCATGGCACTCGTCGAGGTGGTGCGCGCGCGAGACACTTCCGACGAGACCACCGAGGCGATCCTGGCCCTCGCCCGCGAGCTCGGCAAGACGCCGGCCGAGGTGCGCGACTTTCCAGGCTTTGTGTCGAACCGGATCCTGATGCCGCTCGTAAACGAGGCCGCGTACGCCCTCCACGACGGCGTCGCCGAGGCCGAGGCGATCGACAGGATCGCGAAGCTCGGCTTCAACCATCCGATGGGGCCTCTGGCTCTGGCCGACCTGATCGGTCTCGACACATGCGTGGCGATCATGGAGGTCCTCGAGGAGGGGCTCGGGGATCCGAAGTACGCTCCGTGCCCGCTCCTCACGCAGTACGTCCGGGAAGGCCGACTGGGCCGAAAGACCGGTCGCGGCTTCTACGACTACACGTGACCCAAGACCGTTTTCGCTCTTAAGCGAAAGATTCAAAGGGTTTTCGGGATCTATTCAATATGAACACACACGAAATGCGTCCCGAATAGGGATTCCGCCCATAGGGAGGGGTGAAGCCGCTGCGCCTCTTGCTCGTCGATGATGACCCGGGACTCCGGGCGCTCCTGAGGGCAACCTTCGAGGTTGTCGACATGGACGTTGCCGAAGCGGAGAGCGCGGAGGAGGCCGCAGCGCACGTGGCGCGCGAGCGTCCGGACGTGGTCGTGCTCGACGTCAAGATGCCCGGGCAAGGTGGTCTCGCCTACTGTCGCAAGCTGAAGGACGACCCGGCCACCTCCGGTATCCAAGTCGTTCTCCTCACCGGATCGGAGGGCTCCGGCGACATCGACTGGAGGGCCTGTGGTGCTGATGCCTTCCTCCTGAAGCCGTTCAGCCCGCTGGAGCTGCTCGCGATCGTCGAGCGCCTGGCCGGTGGCCTGTACGGCGTGCCGTTCAGGGCCACGAAGAATCGAGCACCGGAGGAGCAGCTGCTCCTCTACGCACGAGACCTTCGTCATCTGCTCGAGATCGAGCGGGGCCAGCGGCTCCTCCTTCAGAACGCCTACCAGGAGACGGTCGCGGCGCTCGCGAGCGCGCTCGAGACGAAGGACACCGGCACGCGGGCGCATTCCCAGCGAGTCCAGCGCTACGCCATCTCGCTTGCGTCGCGGATCGACGGCTCGCTGGCCTCCGACCAGACCGCTTCGTACGGATTTCTCCTGCACGACGTCGGAAAGATCGGGATCCCGGATGAGATTCTCCGAAAGCCCGGGCCGCTAACGGAGGAGGAGCGCCGCCTGATGCAAACGCACGCGGCGCTCGGAGAGCAGATGCTCGGCGGCGTTGCCTTCCTCAAGGGCACAGGGCTCCGGGTCGTTCGCCACCACCACGAGCGCTGGGACGGCAGCGGCTACCCGGACCAGCTGGCAGGCGAGCAGATCCCTCTCGGCGCACGCGTTTTCGCGGTCGCCGATGCGCTCGACGCGATGACTAGCGACCGGCCCTATCGGCCGGCCCTGCGCTGGTCGGCCGCACGCGAGGAGATCGTCTCGCAGGCGGAACTCCAGTTCGACCCGGATGTCGTGGACGCCTTCCGCACCGGGGAGAGCGAGCTCCGCGAGATTCAGCGCGAGTTCGCGCCGCTCGCCGCCGCCTAGACAGTCTCGGACTCGACGAGCGCCTCGAGCCGTGCCAGGTCCGCACGGAGCTTCCTCTGCGTCTCACGGGTGACGATGCCGCCAAAGAGTCGTGTGACCAGTAGCGAGAACTCGCTCTCCACGGCCGCCGTCAGCCGGGTTCCGCTCTCCACCGGCTCCAGGACATAGGACGTCCTAATCGTGAAGCCCTTCCCCGCCATCTGCGCCTCGACGAGGCGGTCCGGCTCGAGCGCGGTGAGCTCGCCGTCAAGCTTCCATTCCCGACCGCGGATGGCCATGACCTGGTGGGACTCGGCGCCGACATGCGCGATCTCTCCGTCCACCGCCTCGAAGGTGGTCAGCCCGCCGACCCACCGCTTCAGCCGCTCCGGCTCGGTCAGGTAGGGGAACACGGTCGCGGGCGGGCGCGCGATCTCGATCGTGTGCTCGTTCCTGTGCACAGGGCCGCGACTCTATCCTCCTCGGGATGGACTTTGAGCTCTCAGCCGAGCAGCGTGAGATCCAGGCTCTCGCCCGGGAGTTTGCGGAGGCCGAGATCGTTCCGAACGCGGCGGAGTGGGACCGCGAGCACCGCTTCCCGCGCGAGCTCTTCGGGAAGCTTGCCCTCCTCGGGCTGATGGGCGTCTGCGTTCCCGAGGAGCTCGGCGGAGCGGGCGCCGACTTTCTCGCCTACGTCCTCGTGCTCGAAGAGCTGTCGCGCGCCGACGCAGGTGTGGGGGTGACTGTGGCGGTCCATACGAGCGCTGCGACGCTCCCGATCGTCAAGTTCGGGACGAAGGGGCAGAGAGAGCGACTCGTACCACCGCTCGCGAGCGGCGAGACGCTAGGCGCGTTCGCGCTGACCGAGTCGGAAGCGGGCTCGGACGCGGGAGCGCTTCGCACTCGTGCGGAGCCCGACGGGGACGGATGGCGCCTCACCGGCCGGAAGCAGTGGACGACGAATGGTGGCCACGCTGACACGATCCTGGCTTTCGCGCGCACAGAGGCCGGAGTCTCATGTTTCCTCGTCGACGGCGGGGCGGAAGGACTCGAGGTGAGCGGCGAGGCCGAGAAGCTCGGGCTGCATTCGAGCTCGACGGTGGATCTGGTTCTCGAAAGAGTCAGGGTCGAGCGCGAGGGCCTCCTCGGCGAAGAGGGGCGTGGCATGCCGATCGCCCTCGCCACGCTCGACGGCGGCCGGATCGGAATCGCGGCGCAGGCGGTCGGGATCGCCCAGGCAGCGTTTGACGTGGCGAAGGCGTATGCGCTCGAGCGGCAGCAGTTCGGAAAGCGGATCGCAGACTTCCAAGCGATCCAGTGGAAGCTCGCGGACATGTCCACGGAGATCGATGCCGCCCGACTCCTCACATGGCGTGCCGCTTCGCTGCGAGACCGCGGACTGCCGC
>Ga0307290_10000344_pt1 | contig 16742 bp, 12 predicted proteins | sample ER_DNA_144_FD_194472 | JGI IMG/M metagenome (GOLD analysis project Ga0307290, IMG submission 194472) | Bulk soil microbial communities from the East River watershed near Crested Butte, Colorado, United States - ER_DNA_144 | ecosystem: Environmental > Terrestrial > Soil > Floodplain | place... | reverse complement strand
AAATGATCGCCCCGGCGTGTCCCATCCGACGTCCAGGGGGCGCAGTCTGGCCGGCAATGAATCCGACGACCGGCTTCTTGACCTTCTCCTTCACGAATGCAGCGGCCTGTTGCTCATCGGTACCGCCGATCTCACCGATCATCACGATGGCGGCGGTTTCGGCGTCGGCGGCGAAGGCCGCAAGACAGTGGATGAAGTTCGTGCCGATCAGGGGATCACCGCCGATGCCGACGCACGTCGACTGTCCCATCCCGTGTGTCGAGAGTTGGTGGATGATTTCGTAGGTGAGCGTGCCGCTGCGCGACACGACGCCGATCTTTCCGGGCTTGCAGATGTTGCCGGGGATGATTCCCACCTTGCTCTTGCCGGGCGAGATCAGGCCGGGACAATTCGGCCCGATCAGGCGCGCACCCCGCTCATGGACGAACGGCAGCACGCGCGTCATGTCCAGCACGGGAATCCCTTCGGTGATGCAGATGATCAGCTCGATGCCGGAATCGGCGGCTTCGAAGATGGCAGAGGCGGCGACCGCGGCGGGAACGTAGATGACCGACGTATTCGCCTGCGTTTCGTGGACGGCTTCGGCGACCGTATTGAATACGGGGACGGCGTTTTCGAACCGCTGGCCGCCTTTTCCCGGCGTCACACCGGCCACGACCTTGGTGCCGTACTCGATCATCTGCTTGGCATGGAACGATCCGTCGCGGCCCGTGATGCCCTGCACGACGAGGCGGGTGGATTGATCGATGAAGATGCTCATGCCACCGCCTGCTTCACTGCTTCGTCCATGTCGGCAAGCGCCTTGAATCCCGCGCGCTCGAGAATCGCGATCCCTTCCTTCTCGTTCGTGCCGGTCAGCCGGATCACGATCGGCACCTTGAGCGGAAACTCCTTCGTGGCCTGCACGATGCCGTTGGCGACGTCATCGCCGCGGGTGATGCCACCAAAGATGTTGAAGAGGATGACCTTCACGCGCGGATCGGACGTCATGATCCGCAGCGCCGCGACGACTTTCTGGGGATTCGAGCTGCCGCCGATGTCGAGAAAATTCGCCGGCTGGCCCCCGTAATACTTCACGAGATCCATCGTCGCCATCGCGAGGCCGGCGCCGTTGACGCAGCATCCGACGTCGCCATCGAGCTTGATGAACGTGAGACCGGCCTCCCGCGCCGCCACCTCTTCCGGCGCTTCCGACGACTCGTCCCGCAGGGCCGCGATTTCCGGCCGGCGCTCGAGCTCGTTGTCGTCGATGGCGATCTTGGCGTCGAGCGCCTGGACGGTTCCATCGGGAGTCGTCACGAGGGGATTGATCTCCGCGAGGGACGCACCCACCGCGTAGACCACGCCGTACAGCTTCTGCATGATGTCCGCCGCGGCGCGCGCCTGCTGCACGTCGTTGTACAGCGCAAAGCCGAGCGCGAGCGCTTGATGCGGGAGCAGGCCGTAGCGTGGGTCCACGGCCAGGCGATGAATTTTCTCGGGCGTCTTGGCCGCGACTTCTTCGATATCGATGCCGCCGGCTGGACTCACCATCAGGACCGGCCGCTGCGAAGCGCGATCCACGATGATGCCGACGTAGCTCTCGGTGGCGATTTCGGCCGCCGGCGCGACGAGCAACTTGTGGACGGTGAGACCCTTGATCGCCATGCCGAGAATGGCTTTGGCGTGCGCCTCGGCTTCGGCAGCCGATTTCGCGAGCTTCACACCGCCCGCCTTGCCGCGGCCACCCGCGTGGACCTGTGCCTTGACCACGACCTTGCCGCCGAACCGTTCTGCGATCGTGCGTGCCTCCGCCGGCGTCGTGGCGACTTCGCCCGGAGGTACAGGGATGCCGTGCTTTCGCAAAATGTCCCGCGCCTGATACTCGTGCAGATTCACGCGTGCTCCTTCGCGATCGTCGTTCCGGCTTCGCCGCGCAGCGCGGCGAGTCCATGGGCCAGCTCGGCGATGATGGCGCGCTCGCCCCCGGCACGCACGAAGTCGGCCGCCGCCTCGACCTTGGGGCGCATGCTACCGGTGCCGAGCTCCTTCCCAGCCAGCAGGTGGTCCGCCTGCGCCAGCGTCAGCTTGCGGATCGCTTGCTGCTGCGGCGTTCCGTACGCGCGGTACACCGCGTTCACGTTCGTAAGGATCAATAGAACATCCGCCTGGATTTCCCGCCCGAGGATGGCGGCGACGCGGTCCTTATCGGCCACGGCGTCGATCCCCTCGAGACCGAGCTTGGGATCGCGATACACCGGCGGTCCCCCGCCCCCGCCCGCGATGACGATGTATCCGGCCACCGAGAGATCGTGCACCATCTGGCTTTCGACGATCCCCACGGGCCGCGGGCTGGGCGCGAGCCGCCGGCCATCGCGAACCGGAATCCCGCGGGCCGCGAGCCGCGCTGCTCGAGTCGGATCAAGTGTGTGGCCCACCGGCTTCGAGGGCGTGCGCAGATCGGGATCATCCGCCCGGCACAGCGTCTGGGTGATCAGGGTGACGACCGACCGCTGCACACCCGCCCGCTCCAACGCGTTCTGAAGCGACTGTTGAATCATGTAGCCCATCCAGCCCGCGGTCCCGGCCACCAGCACGCCGAGCGGCAGCGGCTCGACTTGCTCGCCGGCGATCTCGTTGCGCGCGAGCTCGTCGCCGACCTGCGGACCATTTCCATGGACGAGCACGATATTCCAACCCGCCGCGGCGAGATCGACGATCGGCGCGAGGCTCGCGCGCGTATGCCGGAACTGATTGCTGATCGTGGGGCGCTCGTTGGGCGGCGCCACGGCGTTCCCTCCGAGGGCGATGACGATCGTTCCTGGCGCTTGCGGGGCTGGGGGAGCTGGGGGAGCTGGGGGGGCTGGGGGGGCTGGGGGGGCTGGGGGGGCTGACACGGCGGCGCAACCTAGTGGGGGCGCTGGACCGGAGCAAGCTCACCGATCAGCGCCCGCCACAAGCGCCCGAACAGCTCCAGGTCTCCGGCGGCGAGCGCCGAGTCCGCCTGCATCGCGAACCGGCGCGCGCGCTCCCAGCGTGACGCGAGCGTGGTATCGGTGATGATCTGTTCGCCGCCCCGCAGCGCGGCCCGGGCGGTCAAGCCGTGTCCGCTGCGCCCATCCGACGTGACGTAGACCTCCGTGACGCGAGGAGCCGGTGGCACGCGGGCGCCGACCGGATCGAGGATCTGCGCCTGCACGGTGATGATGGTATTGCCCACCGGCCACACCCGGAGCGGCCCGGGCCGCAGCAAGGATGACCCGACCAGCACGCCCGGCAGGCGCTCGAGCGGAGGATCACCTGCCGAGGGCCTCCAGAGATGAAGCTCCGCACCACGCGGCGTGATGGCGGCCGCCCCCAGCGCGACAAATCGCTTCGGCGTGAGCAGCCCAGTCTCGAAGCCAACGGCGGTCCAGATAGTCCGGTCCGGCGCGCCCAGCTGATACGGCTCCAGCGGCCGCGTGAACCATCCCGCGTCAACAGAGGAATCGCCGCTCGCGCGCACCAATTCGGCAACCGCGATCTTGAACGTCTCAACGGGATAGGCGAGCTGGGCTCGGAGGTCCGCGGGCAGCCGGCCGGCGGGCTCGATCAGCGGCTCGAACCGCCGGGCCCAGGCGGCAGTCAGCGAGTCGTACGCAGGCGCCAGCCACAGATGGGTCTCGCCTGTGGCAACCCGCACGGCGCCGACGATGCCGGCGCGCAGAAAGCGCGGCTGCTCGTCGCGCCAGGGGAGCGGCCGAACCAGCGGAAACGCGTCGTGCGACACATAGCCCCAGCTCACCCACCACAACGCGCCGTTGCGCAGGACAGGCGTCGCGGCGCCGAAACGGGCGAAGGGCGCGAGCCGCTGCAAGCGCTCGGTGACGTCACGCCGCCACAGCAGCACTTTGCCGTTCGATTCGGCGCGCAGCAAACCCCACGACTGAATCGTCCACGCAATCGCGAAGCGGCGCCACGCGCCCGTAAGGCGAACGGCGCCGGACCGAGTGGGAGTGTCGGCTGGTGCGCTGTCCGCCGTCACCAGAGGTCCCGGTATTCCGGGACCGAACAGCAGCGGCGTGCTCTCCGATGGCAGGGCGGTCACCGCAAGGCCGCTGTCGGTCTCCGTCGCGAGGCGCACCGGCCCAGGGGCGTTCGTGGGAGCGACCAGCCAGACCGCCCCGCGATCCTCCGGGCGCGGCGGGCGTAGGGCCACGGCGTTCGCCGGCGCGTCGAGCGCCGCGCCGACATGAGGAGGATCCAGGAGCGGGATCGTCCGGACGGCCGCCTCCCCCGACGGGAATGGCGGCGGCGAGCTCGGATCCGTGTCGACAAGTCCGAACGCGATCCGCTCGAGCGCCACGCGCTGGCGTATCAGCTCGGCGTTCTCGGGTCCGCTGGTGGAAGCGCGGACGACGCCCGGAATCACGAAATAGCCGGCGGTGAGGGTGACGAACAGCGCCGCCCAGCCGGCGAGAATCAGCGTGGGCCGGTCTCGCCAGGCCCAGACGAGCGAGATGACTGCGGTCACGATCGCGACGGCCGCCACGACCGCCGCCCCCGGTATGCGCACGGTGAGCGCTGCCTGATCGACGATCCCGTGCCGGCCGCCCACGATTTCGGCCGGATCGAGCACGGCGCCCCACGCGATGACGAGCGCGAGACACGCGAGCAACGCTCCGAGGTGGACGCGCGCATAGTCGCTGGCGCGAAGCAGGCCGCGGCGAATCCGCAGCGAGCCGATGACGCCGTAGAGCAGCGCCACAATGCCGAGGGCAGACACGACCAGAATCAGCGTGCGGTTCTGCAGCGCCGCGAGCCACGGAAGCACGCTGACGTAGTAGCCGGCGTCGTAACCGAGTTTCGTGGCATCGGTGACGCCGAAGTGCGGTGGGGATGCCGCCATGACGACGTGACGCCACCAGTCGCCCGTCCCCAGGGACAGCAACGTGCCGAGCAGGATGCCGAGCAGGACGGTGGCGGTAAGGAGCGTGCGGCGCGGGACGGCTTCGACGATCTCCAGGTCGCCGAACCGGCGCGGCATCTGCACGGAGCCGATGGCCCGATAGACCATCAGCAGATTGCCGGTCAGCCACGCCGTCGCCACGACTGAGACGAAGGCCTGCAGCAGCCGGGCGAGATCGCGGACGGCAATCAATGCCTCGCCCCCCGCAAAGGTGCGGTCCCACGCCCGTTCCGCCGTCTCCACCGCCAGCCAGCGGCCGCCGACCAACGCAGTCACCAGCAGACCGGCGCCGATCAGGTACAGCGTGCGCCGGTTCGAACGTGTCACGCCGTCACGCCACGCGCCGCCAGCCAGCCCTCGACCTCGCCGCGATACGCGTCGAGCGCCTTCGGGCTTGTCGCCTCGAACCGCATGACCAGCACGGGCTGGGTATTCGAGGCGCGCAGCAGTCCCCACCCTTCCGAGAAGGTGATGCGCACGCCGTCGAGCGTCGACACGGGGTACTTGGCGGCGAACTCCTGCGCCGCGTGCTGGACGACGTCGAACTTCTGCTCGTCCGGGCAATCGACACGCATTTCGGGTGTGGCATAGGTCTTGGGCAGATCGGCGAGCAGACGCGAGAGTGGCCCGCCTTCGCGCGCTTGATACGCCAGCAGCCGGGCCGCGGCGAACAGCGCATCATCGAATCCGTACCAGTCGCCGCCGAAGAACATGTGGCCGCTCATCTCGCCGGCGAGGGGCGCGCCGATCTCTTTCATCTTCTGCTTGATGAACGAATGCCCCGTCTTCCACATGACCGGCTGGAGACCGGCCTTCTTCAACATCTGCGGCAACACCTCCGAGCACTTCACGTCGAAGATCACCGGATGGTTCTTGCCCATGCGGTGCACCAGATCGCGGCCGAACAACACGAGCAGCTGGTCCCCCAGCACGGGCTCGCCGCGTTCATCGACCGCGCCGATGCGGTCGCCGTCGCCGTCGAAGGCGATCCCCAGCTCGGCTTTCTCCTTTTTGACGGCTGCCTGGAGGTCGTGAAGGTTTTCGAGCACCGTGGGATCGGGATGGTGATGCGGGAACGTCCCGTCGGACTCGGCGAACAGCGCAACGACGTCGGCGCCCAGCTGCTGCAGCGTCTCGACGGCCACGAGACTCGTGACGCCGTTGCCGCAATCCACCACCACCTTGAGCCGCCGCGCGAGTGGCGCGTTCCGCTTGACGATCGCATCGCGGTATGCGGTGAGCAGCGCGCGGTGCACGGTTTGTGTGCCGCCGGCCTTCGTGACGAGCTTGTCGTCATTGATCAGCCGGTACAGCACCTGGATGTCGTCGCCGAAGACGGCGTCGTGCGCGAGCACCATCTTGAAGCCGTTGAACTCCGGCGGGTTGTGCGACCCGGTGACCTGGATGCCGCCATCGACCGGCAGCGTTTTGGTCGCGAAGTAGAGCGCGGGCGTCGGCAGCTCGCCGACGTCGATCGCCACTCCTCCGGCGGCGGCGACACCTTCGCGCACACCCTGCGCGAGCGCGGCGCCCGACGGCCGGTTGTCACGTCCTACGGCGACGCGTGGCGGCTTGCCGTTACGCAGCCGCTCCCAGGCGAATGTGGCGTATGCGTGTCCGACGGCACGGGCGGCCGCGGGCGTGAGCTGCTCATCCACGAGGCCGCGAATGTCGTACTGGCGAAAGATTGTGGCGGGAAGCTTCACGGAGACACCCTGCGTTGCGCGTTAGGGTGGAGTTGCGGTTGTTGTGGCTGAGGGATACACGCTGCTCGCGGCGGATTTCGCGAGATCGAACAGCCGGTTGGGCCAGACACCGAAGAGCAGCAGGCCGACGACGACCACCGCGACGGCGGTCCGTCCCCAGCGGTCGAGCGAGACGTCGACATGTGCGTGTTCGACCGACGTCGGCTTCATGTACATCGCCATGATGACGGGAAGATAGTACCCCGCCGACACGACGCTGGTCAGCACGAGAATCGCGGCCAGGGTGTTTTTCCCGGCGCTGGTGGCAGCGATGAGGATGTACCACTTGCCGATGAACCCGGCCGTGCCGGGAAAGCCGAGCAACGAGAGCATGCACACCGCGAGTGCAAACGCGAGCCAGGGACGCTCGCTCGCGAGTCCCGCGAGGTCGTCGATCAAGACGTCGCTCTCGCCCGCCCTGCCCTTGGCTGTCAGCACGGCGAACGCACCGAGCGACATCAACGTATAGGCGGTGACGTAGACGAGAAACGCACTCGTACCGGCCGCGCCGCCCGCAGTCACGGCGACGAGGAGGTATCCGGCATGCGCAACCGACGAGTACGCCAGCATCCGCTTGAGCGACCGTTGACCGAGCGCAAAGAGGTTGCCGCCGATCATTGTGACGACCGCGAGCCACCACAGGATGTCGTGCCACGCGGCGACCGGGCCGAACGCCTGATTGAGGACTCGGAAGAGCGCGGCAAACGCTGCCGCCTTCACGCCGGTGGCCATGAACGCCGTCACCGGCGTCGGCGCGCCGTCATAGACGTCGGGTGCCCACATGTGAAACGGCACGGCCGCGATCTTGAATGCGAACCCCACGATCAACAGCGCCAGACCTGCGAGCAACATGACGCTCGGCCTGCCCATGGTGCTCACTTGCCCGCCAATCAGGCCGAGATTCGTGGTACCGGTCGCGCCATACACGAGGGCGATGCCGTACAGGAGAAATCCCGACGCGAAAGCGCCGAGCAGAAAATACTTGAGGGCCGCCTCCGCCGACCGCGCGCGGCGGCGGTCGAGACCCGCGAGGACGTAGACCGCGACCGACATCAGCTCCAGTCCCAGGAAGATCACCATCAAATCGGCGCCCGCGGCCATGACCATCATGCCGAGCGTGCCGAAGATGAGCAGCACGTAGTACTCGGGTACCAGCAGCTGCTCCCGCTCCAGATAGGCGAACGAGATGAGCACCGTCAGCGCGGCGGCGCCGAGGAATACCCAGTCCGCGACCCAGCGGAAGTCGTCCGCGGCGATCATCGTCACGACTTCCTGCATGCCCGCCCGATTCCACCAGAGCCACCACGTGGCGATCGCGGTGGACAGGAGCGCCAGCAGCGTCAGCCAGCCTGCAATCCGCGCGTCGCGCGCGGTGCGATGGCGCCACGCGACGAACAAGAGCAGCACGAGCGCCCACCCGGTCAGCACCAGCTCGGGCAAGAGCGACAGCAGCAGGTCGCGATAGATGGCGGGATCCAGTCTCATGGCTGACCAGCCGTCGGCGCGGCACTGGGCTTCATTTGCTCGATCAGCGCGCGCGCTGCCGGCTCCATGCGCTGCAGGAACGGCTTGGGATAGATCCCTACCCACAGAATGCAGACGACCAGTGGGACCAGCACGGCGATTTCGCGCGGCGACAGGTCGGGCAGCTTCTCGTTCTCAGGATTCGTCAGCGGGTTGTAAATCACACGTTGCAGCGCCGTGAGCAGATAGGCTGCCGCGACGATCACGCCGGTCGTCGCGAGCGCCGTCGCGATCGGATAGGTGCGGAAGGATCCCAGCAACACCAGGAATTCCCCGACGAAGCCGTTGGTGCCCGGCAGCGCGATCGACGACAGCGATACGATGGTGAGGATCGCGGCGAACAGCGGCACCACACGCGCGATGCCGCCGTACGCCTCGATCAGCCGGCTGTGGCGCCGCTCGTAGATCATGCCGGCCAGGAAGAACAGCGCGCCCGTCGAAACCCCGTGATTGATCATGATCAGCAGCGCGCCCTGCACGCTCTGCAGCGTCAGGGCCCAGATGCCGAGCATCACGAACCCGAGGTGGGCGACGGACGAATACGCGATGAGCTTCTTGAAATCTGGCTGCACCATCGCCACCAGGCCGCCGTAGATGATCCCGATGAGCGACAGGATCACGATCACCAGCTGTACGTTCTGATTGAGCGCGACGGCCGGGAAGAACGGCAGCGCGAATCGCAGGAACCCGTACGTGCCCATTTTGAGGAGGACACCAGCCAGGATCACCGACCCCGCTGTGGGAGCCTCCACGTGCGCGTCGGGCAGCCAGGTGTGCAGCGGGAACATCGGTACCTTGATCGCGAACGCCAGGAAAAACGCGCCGAAGAGCCACCAGGCTGTCGGCCCCAGATCCTTCGCGTTGCTCAAGAGGTGCGCGTAGCTGAACGAGTAGACGCCCGTCGCCTGCCCGGCGTGCAGGTACAACATCAGGATCGCGACCAGCATGAGCAGCGATCCGAGGAACGTGTAGATGAAGAACTTGATCGCCGCGTATAGCCGATTGTCGCCGCCCCACACACCGATGATGAAGTACATCGGGATCAGCATCACTTCCCACATCACATAGAAAAGGAAGAGATCGAGGGCCACGAAGACGCCGATCATGCCGGTCGTCAGGACGAGCAGCAGGGTGTAAAAGCCGGTCTCACGCTTGGTGATGTAGCTCCAGCTCCCGAGAATCGAGAGCGGCATCAGGAATGTCGTGAGCAGCACCAGGAACAGCGAAATGCCGTCCAGGCCCACCGTGAAGTGGATGCCCCAAGTCGCGATCCAGGCGTGATCGGCGACGAACTGCATCCCGCCCGCCGGCGCGAACGTCCACCACAACGGTACCGAGATCGCGAACTCGACCAGGCTCGCGACCAGGGCGACGTATTTCGCGAGCCGTGCGGGCAACAGCAGGACGACGAGGCCGGCGAGCAGCGGCCACGTGAGGAGCGCAGTGAGTACCCAGCGCGCGTACATCAGCTCATCGCTCGCCACAGGATCAGCAGCACCCCCACCACGAACGCGGCGACGTACACCCCGACCTGACCCGTCTGCAGCCAGCGATTCGCCCAGCCGAGTGCTTTGGCGCCTCTCGCGGCGCCGTTGACCGCCGCGCCGTCGATCGCTCGGCTGTCGACCTGCTTCCAGAGCACTTCCCGCGACAGCCACACAAGCGGCCGGACGATCAGCGCGTCATAGATCTCGTCCACGTACCACTTGTTCCGGAGCAGGCGGGCAAATCCCCGCTCCTCGGGAGCGCTGCGCGCCGGAACGAGCGCCTGCGGTTTGAGCAGCTGCCAGGCGCCCACAATCCCGGCGATCGCCACCGCCACCGCGATGCCGACCAGCAGCCACTCAGTCGAGGTCGACAGCGGCACCGCGGGAAGTAGGGGGGTGCTCGCCTGCGTGATCGGCTCGAGCCAGTGATGGAGCCACGCGTTGCCATGATAGAGCTCGGGGATGTTGATGACGCCGCCCGCGGCCGACAGCACGCCCAGCAGGAGCAGAGGGCCGGTCATGATCCACGGAGCCTCGTGCAGATGCTGCTGCTCCTGCTCACCGGTGCGGTTCGGGCCATGGAAGGTGTAGAGCATGAGCCGCGTCATGTAGAACGCGGTGAGCAGCGCGGCGGCGAGTGCCAGGCCCCAGAAAACGAGCCAGACGGGGTCCACTTGGCCGCGTGCGTGCGTTGCCGTGAGGATCTCGTCCTTCGAGAAAAAGCCTGAGAGCGGCGGCACCCCGCCGATCGCCAGCGTCGCAATCCACATCACGGCCGTGGTCCACGGCATGTAGCGCGCGAGCCCGCCCATGTTGCGCATGTCCTGCGCGTCTTCGTGGGAATGCGTGTGATGGTACGCGCGATGGAGCACGAAGATCACACTGCCCGACCCGAGGAACAGCAGCGCTTTGAAGAACGCGTGTGTGACGAGGTGGAAGATCCCGGCGCTGATTGCGCCCGTCCCCACTCCGAGGAACATGTAGCCGAGCTGGGAAATCGTGGAGTACGCCAGCACCTTCTTGATGTCCCACTGCTTCAGCGCGATCGTCGCCGCGAACAATGCCGTCAGCGCGCCGACGCCCGCGACCACCGCGCTCGAGACGGGCGCCATGGCGAACAGCAGATTGCAGCGTGCCACGAGGTACACGCCCGCGGTCACCATCGTGGCGGCGTGAATCAGGGCGGAGACCGGTGTGGGACCCGCCATCGCGTCGGGCAACCAGGTGTACAGAGGGATCTGCGCCGATTTCCCGGCGCAGCCCAGGAACAGGAAGAGCGTGATCACCGTGACGGTGCGGCCGCCCGCCGCCAGCGCGTTCGGCGCGTGCGTGAACACCGTACCGAAATCGAGCGAGCCCGTGGACCAGAAGATCATGAACATCGCGACCATGAACCCGAAGTCGCCGATCCGGTTCATGATGAATGCTTTGCGGCCGGCGTTGGCGTTCGCCGCTTCGGTGAACCAGAAGCCGATCAACAGGTAGCTGCAGAGGCCGACGCCCTCCCACCCCACGAACATCACGGGGAAGCTCGCCCCCAGCACCAGCACGAGCATGAAAAAGACGAACAGGTTGAGATACGCGAAATAGCGCGCGTACCCCGGATCCTCTCTCATGTATCCGATGCTGAAGAGGTGGATCAGCGAGCCGACGCCGGTGACGACGAGCAGCATCACCAGCGAGAGCTGATCGACCTGGAACGCGAAGTCGACCTGGAGCGTGCCGACCGGTATCCACGACCAATAGCGCAGCACCACCGGCTCTTCGGCATGGACTCCCGCGAAGGCGCTGCAGACGACGACGGACACGGCGAACGCGGCGAGCAACACACCGGCGCCGATGACCGATACGAGCGTCTTGGAAGTGGGGCGCGCCAGCGCCAGCGTTCCGTTCAGCACGAAGCCGAGCAGCGCGAGGGCGGGCGCGAGCCAGATCAGGTCGACGGCGGTACCGGTCATCCGTCCTTGAGGAGATTCATGTTCTGCAGGCTCACCGACTGCTTGTGGCGATAGACGGCGAGAATGATCGCAAGCCCGACGGCCGCCTCGGCCGCGGCCACGGCCATGACGAAGAACACGAACACCTGCCCGCCCATTCCGAGATTCTGCGCCAGCGCGACGAACGTGAGATTCACCGCGTTGAGCATGAGCTCGACGCACATGAAGATCACGATCACGTTGCGCCGCATGAGCACGCCGAGCACGCCGAGCGTGAAGAGGACCGCGGAAATGGCAAGGGCGGGGCCGAGCAGCACTAGAGTTTCCGTTTCGCGAGCACCACCGCGCCGACGATGGCGGCAAGCAGCAGCACGCTCGCGATCTCGAAGGGAATCAGGTACGCGCCAAAAAGTGGATTGGCGACGGAGCCGACGATGCCCTGCTGCTGTTGGAGCGCCTGGACGCTACCCGGGGGCAGTGTGATCGCCGACGGCAGCGTGGTCTGCGTCAGGGGTTGCAACAGAAACAGCAGCGCGGCGCCGAGCACTACCGCGACGCCGAGCCCGAGCGGTCCTTTGATATCGCTGGGACCGGGTCGTCCCAGGTTGAGCAGCATGATGACGAACAGGAACAGGACCATGATGGCGCCGGCGTAGACCAGCACCTGGAGCACCGCGATGAACTGCGCGTCGAGCAGCACGAAGAGCGCGGCGAGCGCGAACAGCGTCACGACGAGCCACAGGGCGCTCGCGATGGGGTTCTTCCGCGTGATGCACAGCAGGGCACTGCCCATGGCGATCACGCCGAAGATCCAAAAGACCGTATACGTCACGTGCTAGGGACTCGGGGCTCGGGACTCGGGAATGGGGCTATTCACCTTTGGGGTCGGACGGATCCCACAGCGTGGACACGGGGTGCGTCTGTGCCGTCAGCCGCTCGAGATCGTAGACGAAGCGGTCGCGGGTGTACTCGGAGTTCTCGTAATGCACGCCCACATGGATCGCTTCCTCGGGGCACACTTCCTGGCAGTAGCCGCAGAAGATGCAGCGGAACTCGTCGATCTCGTAGATCAACGGATAGCGGTGGCCCTCTTCATCCTCGCCCGGAACGAGCTTGATGCAGTTGGCGGGGCAGATCTGGGGGCACAGACCGCATGCCACGCACTTGGCCCTGCCCTGCTCGTCGGTGAGCATGCGGTGCGTGCCGCGCCAGCGCGACGAGAGCGTCCAGTCCTTGGACGACTTCTCCTCGGGATACTGCATCGTGACCTTGGGTCGCAGCAGATGGCTGAAGGTCAGCGCCATCCCTTTCAGCGTGGCCCGCAGGTAGGACGTTTGCTGCGTCGGCCGCTTCATCACCTTCACGCCGATCGCCATCAGGCTGCCTCCTCCTGGACCGAGCCGGACACGATGCGGCCGCGGTCGAGCCAATAGACCAGCACGATCAACAGCACGAAATTCAGTCCTCCCAGGACCCAGGCCATGCCGGCGCCGTACTCCCAGCCGAGCCGGATCCGGACGAACCAGATCGCCACGGCCACCAGCGTGACGTAGACCAGCGAGAGCGGCAGCAGCACTTTCCAGCCGAGCGCCATGAGTTGGTCGTAGCGGAAGCGCGGCAGCGTCCACCGCACCCAGATATAGGTAAAGAGGAAGGCGAACGTCTTCGCGCCGAAGGCGGCGAGCGTGAGCAGCGTCTTGAGAACGCTCGGGTCCCCGGTCGAATCCCATGTCGTGAAGGGAATGTCCCACCCTCCGAAGAACAGCGTCGCCATCAGCGCGGACGCCGTCACCATGTTCGAATACTCGGCGATGTAGAACATCGAGAACTTCATCGCGCTGTACTCGGTGTGATAGCCGGCGATCAGCTCGCCCTCGGCCTCGGGCAGATCGAACGGTAGCCGGTTCGTTTCGGCGAGGGCGCTGATGAAGAAAATCACGAACGCGACCGTCAGCGGGATGATGAACCAGGCATGCGCCAGCTGCTGCTGCGCGATCACCTGCGACAGCGTGACGTTGCCCGCGAGCAGAATGACGGCGACCGTGCTCATCCCCAGCGCGATTTCGTATGAGATCATCTGCGCCGACGCGCGCAGCCCGCCCAGCAGCGCGTACTTGTTGTTGGAAGCCCAGCCGGCCAGCACGATGCCGTACACGCCCAGCGAGCTGATCGCGAGGATATAGAGGAAGCCCACGGGCAGGTCGGCGACGACCATCGGGACGACGCCCCACTTGGTCGGAAGCGGCGACGCGAACGGGATCACCCCAAACGTCAGCATGGCGGGGACGAACGACACCATGGGCGCAAGCGTGAAGAGCGCCTTGTCCGCCATGGCGGGTGACGTCTCTTCCTTGAGGATGTTCTTCAGCCCATCGGCCGCCGGCTGAAAGAGTCCCTGCGGACCCACGCGGTTTGGGCCGAGGCGATCCTGCATCCAGGCGCACACGCGCCGCTCGAGCAACGTGAGCAGCGCCACCCCAACCAGGATCAGGTTGAGGACTACGAACACTTTGATCGCCGATGTGATCAGGAAGAAGCTCATGCCACTTCCGCCAGACCCATCGCCCGGGCCAACTCTTCCAGAACCCAGGCGGCCGGCTGCGCCATCCCCGGCGCGGGCTTGGCCTGGAAGTAGCGCTGCTCGCGTCCGTCGCGGTTCGTGAACGTCCCTTCTTCCTCGGCGACGTTTGCAATCGGCAGAATCACGTCGGCACGCCGGCACGCGGCATTCTCACCCAGTACCGTGCCGAGGTAAATCAGCGCGCCGTCCGTCTGCACGGCGCAATCGGGATCGTCGAGCACCAGCACCACGGCCGCGGGCTTCGCCGCGGCGAGTGCCGGAGCGTAGTCGCGCGTGTACCCGAGCTGTTCGGCACCCTTCGCGTTGGGCGCGCGCTCGGCGCGGAGGGCGAGATTCGGCACGCCGTCGAGCGTTGCCTCTTCGCCCATGACCACCTGGAAGGCGCCCGTCCAGTTGAAGCCGGACAGGAGCCGCTTGGCCGCGGCGAGTGCTTCGCTCGACGCTCCGGCCGACACCAGCGCCACGGCCTTGCCCGACGCGCCGCGCAGAATCGACAACACACGCGCGAAGGCCTCGTCCCAATCGGTGGCGTGCAGCCCTCCGTCCTTGCGGACCAGCGGGGCTTCGATGCGGTCGCCGCGGTTCATCCAGCGATAGTGCATGCGGCCGTGATCGCAAATGAAGTAGCGGTTGACGTCGAGGTTCGGCCGGGGGCGCACGCGCACGACGACTTCGTCCCGCGTATCGAGCGTGATGTTGCACCCCTGGGAGCAGCCGGTGCAGATCGACGCCGTCTTGTCGAGCTCCCAGGCGCGAGCCTTGTGGAGGAAATCCTTGGAGAGCAGCGAGCCCACGGGACAGAGGTCGACGACGTTGCCGGCCCAGGGATGGTCGAGCCGGGCGTCGGGATGAATGCCGATGAAGGCGCGGTCGCCGCGCTCGGACACGTTGAGCACCGGCTCCTTCGCTACATCTTCCATGAAGCGGACGCAGCGCGTGCACAAAATGCAGCGGTTCGGCACGTACAGGACGTCGGGGCCGAAGTCTTCGACGGGATTGAACCGTTTGGCGAACTCGCCGAAGCGCGTGCCGGGCTGGCCCTCCTGGAAGACGAAGTCCTGGAGCTCGCATTCGCCCGCTTGATCGCAAATCGGGCAATCGAGCGGATGATTGATCAGCAGGAATTCGAGCACACTTTGGCGCGCGTCCTTCGCCGCCGGGGCCTGCGTGTTCACGACCATCCCCTCGGTGACGGTCGTCGCGCAGGCGATCTGGAGCTTGGGTGCCTTCTCGATCTCGACGAGGCACATCCGGCACACCCCGGCGACGGGCAGTCCGGGGTGATAGCAGTAGTGCGGGACGAGTACGCCTGCCTGCTTCGCTGCCTCGATGACCAGCGTGCCGGGCGGCACGGAAACCGGTGCACCGTCGATTATCAAGTTGATCATGCCGTCAGCCATCAGCCGTCTGCCCTCACCCGACCATTACTGGTTGGCGCTTGCCTGCGAGATAGGCCTCAAACTCCCCACGGAATTTCTTGATGCCGCTGACGATCGGTGCTGCACAGGAATCCGAGAGCACGCAGATCGTTTTTCCCGTCATGTTCTCCGAGAGGTCGAGCAGCAGATCGAGATCTTTCGGCTTCCCCTGCCCCGCGAGGATCCGCTCCATGATCTTGGTCGTCCAGGCGGTGCCTTCGCGGCACTGCGTGCATTGCGCGCACGACTCGTGCGCGTAGAAGCGTGCCAGGCGCATGATCTGGTAGACCATATCTGCCGAGTCGTCGAACACGATCACGCCGCCCGACCCGAGCATCGATCCCGCGGCGACGCAGCCCTCGTAATCGAGCAGCGTCTGCTCGGTCTCCTCGCGGGTGAGAATGGGCACCGACGAGCCGCCGGGGATGCACGCCTTGAGGGTACGCCCCGCGGGGGGCCCGCCGCACATGTCGTACAGCAGGTCTTTGAGCGGAAAGCCCATCGTCACTTCGTAGTTGCCCGGGCGCTGCACGTGGCCGCAGACGGAGAACAGCTTGGTGCCCGTGCTCTTGGGGTTCGACAGGCACAGGCCTTTGTACCAGGCTGCGCCGCGCTTGATGATGTGCGGCACGGCGGCGAGCGTCTCGACGTTGTTGATCGTCGTCGGCAGGCCGAACAGCCCGGCCGCCGCGGGAAACGGCGGCTTGATGCGCGGGTTCCCGCGCTTGCCCTCGATCGAATTCATCAGCGCGGTCTCTTCGCCGCAGATGTAGGCGCCGGCGCCGCGATGCAGATGGATCTTGATCGTGCCGAACACGCCCGCGGCGTTCGCCTCCGCGAGCGCCCGCTCCATGATCGTCCAGGGCTCGGTGAACTCGCCGCGGATGTAGATGTACGCCACCTCGGCGCGGATCGCGTGTGCCGCGATCGCGGTGCCTTCGAGCAAGGCGTGCGGCGTCCACCGCATGATCTCGCGGTCCTTGAACGTCCCCGGTTCTGATTCATCGGCATTTACACACAGGTAGTGGGGACGCTTTTTCTCCTTCGGCATGAACGACCACTTCAATCCCGTGGGGAACCCCGCCCCGCCCCGCCCCCGCAGTCCCGACTCCTTGACGACGTC
>Ga0307290_10000331_pt1 | contig 17000 bp, 12 predicted proteins | sample ER_DNA_144_FD_194472 | JGI IMG/M metagenome (GOLD analysis project Ga0307290, IMG submission 194472) | Bulk soil microbial communities from the East River watershed near Crested Butte, Colorado, United States - ER_DNA_144 | ecosystem: Environmental > Terrestrial > Soil > Floodplain | place... | reverse complement strand
CGGCTCTGGTACGCCGGCGAGCTCGAACATGACACGCCCGGGCTTGATCACAGCGACCCAGTGTTCCGGCGCGCCCTTCCCCGAGCCCATCCGGGTCTCGGCCGGCTTCTGTGTCACCGGCTTGTCCGGGAAGACGTTGATCCAGACCTTGCCGCCACGGCGGATCTTGCGCGTCATCGCGATTCGGGCCGCCTCGATCTGGCGATTCGTCACCCAGCCGTTCTCGAGCGCTTTCAGGCCGTAGTCGCCGGCCTGCACAGCCGTCTGGCCCTTCGAGAAGCCGCGGCGACGGCCTCGCTGGTACTTGCGGAACTTCGTTTTCTTCGGCAGCAGCATTTAGCTCTCGTCGCCCTTCTCGTCGCCCTTCTCGTCATCCTTCTTGGTCGTGCGCCTGGCGGCGGGCTTTGCCTTGGCCGCGGGAGCCTTCTTCGCTGCCGGCTTTCGTGCGGTCTTCGGCTTCTCGGCGCTCTCGTCGGGCTGCGTCGTCGTGTCTGGCGCATCGGCAGCCGCCGCCGGGGTCTCCTCGACCTGCGGCTCGGTCACGGGCTGCTCGCGTCCTTCGGCGGAGACGCCCTGCTCGTCAGTGCGAGGCTGCTCGACAGTCTCCGCCGGCGCGTCCTCGCGTGGACGGCGCGGCCCACGGCCCTGGCCGGTACCGCGACGCGGGCGGCGCTGGCGCACAGGCCCGAGCCCTTCGCGGTCGGCGCCGCGTCCCCGGCCTCCCTGGCGGCTCTCGCCGAGTCCCTCGGTGCGGCCGCCGCGACGCCGTGCCTGGTCCTGCTCGCCGAGCCGGGTGTCGCCCTGCTGGGCCGAGCTCTCGTAACCCGACGGCATGATCTCGCCCTTGTTGATCCAGACTTTGACGCCGATCCTGCCGGTCGTCGTCTTCGCCTCGGCAAAGCCGTAGTCGATGTCGGCGCGGATCGTATGGAGCGGCACGCGGCCCTCCGAGTAGCTCTCCGAGCGGCTCATCTCGCCGCCGCCGAGCCGGCCGCCGCACTGAACCTTGACGCCCTGCGCGCCCGACCGGATCGCTGAGGCGAGCGACCGCTTCATCGCGCGCCGGAAGCTGACCCGGTTCTCGAGCTGCTCCGCGATCGACTGCGCGACGAGCTTCGCGTCGAGCTCGGGCCGCTTGATCTCGTTGATGTTGATGTGGACGGCCTTGCTGGTCATCCCGTGGATGTCCTTGCGCAGCGCGTCGACCTCGACGCCCGACTTGCCGATCACGATCCCCGGCCGAGCCGTGTAGATGTCGATCGTGATCCGCTGCGCGTCCTTGCGGATCAGGATGTCCGACAGGCCGGCGTGCGCCAGCTTGTTGTAGATGTGCTGGCGGATGCGGACGTCCTCCTGCAGGAAGTCCGCGAAATCCTTGTTGCCTGTGTACCAGTTCGACTTCCAGTCGTGGATGACGCCGACGCGCATCCCGCCGGGATGGACTTTCTGACCCATTAGGTCTCCTCGCTCTTCTTGCGCGGGGTGCGCTTTGGCTTCGGCTTCGGCTCTGCCGGCGTTTCGGCTTGGGCCTCAGGCTCCGTCTCTTGCTTGGGCTCCTCTTCGGTCTCAACGTGCGCGTCAGCCTCCGGCTCCTGCTTCGGCTCCTCAACGGTCTGTGCCTCGGCTTCGGGCTGTGCCTCGGCTTCGGGCTGTGTCTCGGCCGCGGGCGCTGTCTCGGGCTCAGGGGCCGGAGTAGGCGGCACGGCCGGCGCAGTCGGCGCAGGCGTCGGCGCGATCGCGCCGTCCGCCGCGGGCACGAGCTTGACCGTGATGTGGCAGGTCGGCTTCTTGATCCGGGCAACGCGGCCGCGCGCTCGCGCGCGCCAGCGCTTCATAACCGGGCCTTCGTCGACGTAGGCGGCCGAGACGACGAGGCTGTCGCCGTTTAGGCCGTGGTTCGCCTCGGCGTTCGCAACAGCGGAGCGCAGCACCTTCTCGATCTCGCGGGCGGCCGCACGCTGCGTGAACGCCAGCACGGTCCGCGCCTCGGGCACGCTGCGCCCGCGGATGTGCTCCGCGACGAGCCGCGCCTTGCGGGGCGACATGCGCACCCACTTGGCCACCGCACGAACCTCTTGTGTCTCGAGAGTGCTCATTGGGCAACCTCGTGAGCGGTTCGTTGGACCGCGAGATGCATTCCGACCGGAGTTCTCCAGCCAAACTGGACGCGTAGCGTGCTCACTAGGTCCTCTTGACCTCCGTCTTGCGGTCGCCGGAGTGGCCGCGGAACATCCGCGTCGGCGCGAACTCGCCGAGCTTGTGGCCGACCATCTGCTCGCTGATGAAGACGGGCACGTGCTTGCGGCCGTCGTGGACCGCGATCGTGTGCCCGACCATCTCCGGGAAGATCGTCGACGTCCGCGACCAGGTGCGGATCATCTGTTTGCTGCCGGACTCGTTCATCCGAGTGATCCGGCCCATCAGCCGCTCCTCGACGAAGGGCCCCTTCTTACTTGACCTAGACACCTAGCGCTTGTCCTTTCCGCGCCTACGGGCGCGCACGATCAACTTGTCGGATTCCTTGTGCTTGCGGCGCGTGCGCTTGCCCAGCGTCGGTACGCCCCAGGGGGTGACCGGGTGACGGCCGCCCTTCGACTTGCCCTCGCCGCCGCCGTGCGGGTGGTCGACGGGGTTCATCGCCGAGCCGCGCACGGTCGGGCGCTTGCCGCGCCAGCGACTGCGGCCGGCCTTGCCGCCGGTGATGTTCTCGTGGTCGACATTGCCGACCTGGCCGACGGTCGCGCGGCAAGTCAGCGGCACGCGACGCATCTCGCCAGACGGGAGGCGCAGGACGCCGTAGCCCTCGTCCTTGGCGACGAGCTGGACGCCCGAGCCCGCAGAGCGCGCCATCTTGCCGCCCTGGCCAGGCTTCAGCTCGACGTTGTGGACGAGCGTGCCGGTCGGGATGTTCGCCAGCGGCAGGGCGTTGCCGGGCTTGATGTCCGCGTTCGGGCCGGACTCGACGGCAGCGCCCACCTGCAGGCGGGCCGGGGCGAGGATGTAGGCCTTCGCACCGTCGGCGTAGTGGAGCAGCGCGATCCGGGCCGAGCGGTTCGGGTCGTACTCGATCGCGGCCACCTTGGCGGGAACGCCGTCCTTGACGCGCTTGAAGTCGATCTGGCGATAGAGGCGCTTGTGCCCACCGCCCTGGTGGCGCCGGGTGATGCGGCCGTTCGCGTTGCGTCCGCCCGACTTCTTCAGCGGCTCCGTCAGGCTCTTCTCCGGCTCCGTCTTCGTGATCTCGTCGAAGGACGAGACCGACATGAAGCGGCGACCGGGGCTCGTCGGCTTGTACCTGCGAATCGCCACTACGCCTGAGCCCCCTCGAAGATCTCGATCGACTCGCCGGCTTTGATCTGCACGATCGCCTTCTTCCACCCGGGCTTGCGCCCGCTGACGGTGCCGCGGCGCTTCGGCTTGGACTGCACCTTGATCACGTTCACGCGCTCGACGTGGACGTTGAAAAGCTCCTCGACGGCCTGGCGGATCTGCGTCTTGTGCGCGTCGGGGTGCACGCGAAACGAGTAGCGGTGGTTTTCCTCGATCTGCTCGTAGCTCTTTTCCGAGACCACCGGCGCGAGCAGGACCTCGTTGGGATGCAGGCTCACGAGCTAGCCCTCCCCTGCACGAGCTCGAGCGCACCCTCGCTGACCAGCAGCGAGCGCGCCCAGACGATGGCGGAGATCTCGACCTCGGAGGGAGTCACGACCCGAACGCCGTCGAGGTTGCGGAACGACTTGACGATCGCCTCCTGCTCCTCCTGCGCGACCACGATCAGCGGCCGCTGTTTGCCCCAGGCCTCGACCAGCGTCGCCGCATCCTTGGTCGAGGGGGCAGCGAAGGAGTCGTCGGCGAGCACGCCGAAGGTGCCCTCGTCGGCATGGGCTGAGAGCGCAGCGCGAAACGCTGCCTTGCGCTCCTTGCGGTTGACCTTGCCGCCGAAGCTGCTGCGGACTGCGAAGGCCACGCCACCCCCCGTCCAGTGCGGCGCGCGCGTCGTTCCGGCGCGGGCGCGGCCGGTGCCTTTCTGGCGCCACGGCTTCGAGCGGCCGCCGGCGATGAGCCCGCGGCTCTTGACGTGGTGGCTACCGGCGCGCGCGGCATTTGCCTCTGCGCGCACCGCCTCGTAGACGAGGTGGGGCTTCACCTCGGCGCCGAAGACGCTCTCGTCGAGCGTCAGGTCCTTCGACTTCTTGCCGCTGCCGTCGAGGACTGGAGCCTTAGGCGCTGCCACGACGAACCTCCTCCCGCACTTCGACGACTAGGCATCCGCTTGCGGATGCCGCTTGGAGGTCGTGCGGGCTTTGCCCGTGCGACCGTCTAAACCCGATCACAAGGTCAGCCACGCTTCACCTCTTCGCGAACCTCGACAATGCCGTTCTTGGGCCCGGGGACGGCGCCCTTGACGAGGAGCAGGTTCTGTTCGGGGTCAATCGAGTGCACGGTCAGCCCGACCTGCGTGACCCGCTTGCCGCCGAGGCGACCAGCCATCTTCATCCCCTTGAACACGCGTGACGGTGTCGCAGAGGCTCCGATCGAGCCTGGCTTGCGGACGTTGTGCGAGCCGTGCGAGACCGGGCCACGGCTGAAGTTGTGCCGCTTGATCGTGCCGGCGAAGCCCTTGCCGATCGAGATGCCGGAAACCTTGATCTTGTCGCCGGGCTCGAAGCTCTCGACCGTCACCGCTTCGCCTTCGGTCGCGCCGGTGAGGCCGCGAAGCTCCAGCAGGTGCCGGTGCGGAGCGACCCTGTTCTTCTTCAGGTGGCCGAGCTTGGGCTTCGACACACGCTCCTCGGCGACCTCGCCGTAGGCGACCTGGACGGCGTCGTAGCCGTCGACGTCGGCCTGCTTGACCGAGACGACCGGACAGGGCCCGGCCTCGATCACCGTTACAGGCGTGACTCGGCCCGTCTCCTCGTCGAAGACTTGCGTCATCCCGAGCTTCTTGCCGACGATGCCTTTCATCCGAGGCCACCTCCGGCGCAGCTCGTGCTCGCCAGCCGCGAAAAGCCGCTCTGGCAAGGACGCAGGGAGTGTTCGTAGCCGGAGGCTACGGACGCGACTGCGTAACCAGGGCGGACGCCAGTGAGCTTTGCAGCGCCCTGGCGAGTGGGAGATGTGACGGAGGGGGCTGGCATCAAAGCTTGATCTCGATGTCGACGCCGGCCGGGAGGTCGAGCCGCATCAGCGAGTCGACCGTCTTGGGGGTCGGCGAGTGGATGTCGATCAGCCGCTTGTGCGTCCGGATCTCGAAGGCCTCACGAGAGTCCTTGTCCTTGAACGGGCTGCGGATGACCGTGTAGACGTTCTTCTCGGTCGGCAGGGGCACCGGACCGGTGATGGTGGCGCCGGTTCGCTGAGCCGTCTCGACGATCGACTGAGCCGAGCGGTCGAGCTGCGTGTGGTCGTAGCCCTTGAGACGGATGCGGATCTTTTGTGCCATCAGCGAACCGGCGCGCCCACTACTTCTGGATGTCGGTGACGACGCCCGCACCCACGGTGCGGCCGCCCTCGCGGATTGCGAACCGGAGACCCTGGTCCATCGCGATCGGCTGGCCGAGCTCGATCTCCATGTTCGTGTTGTCGCCCGGCATGACCATCTCCTGGCCCTCCGGCAGCTTGATCGAGCCGGTCACGTCCGTCGTACGAAAGTAGAACTGCGGCCGGTAGCCGTTGAAGAACGGCGTGTGGCGGCCGCCCTCTTCCTTGGAGAGCACGTAGACCTCGGCGTTGAAGTGCGTGTGGGGCGTGATCGAGCCCGGCTTCGAAAGCACCTGGCCACGCTCGACCTCCTCGCGCTTGGTTCCGCGCAGGAGCACGCCGGCGTTGTCGCCGGCCTGGGCGAAGTCCAGCGTCTTGTTGAACATCTCGAGCCCGGTGACGACCGTGCTGGCCGTCTCGGGATGGATACCGACGATCTCGACCGTGTCGCCGGAGTTGATCTGGCCCTGCTCGATCCGGCCGGTGACGACTGTGCCGCGGCCCGTGATCGTGAAGACGTCCTCGATCGGCATCAGGAACGGCTTGTCGGTGTCGCGCGTCGGCTCCGGAATGTAGGAGTCGACGTGCTGCATCAGCTCGAGGATCTTCGGCGTCCACTCGGGGTCGCCCTCGAGCGCCTTCAGCGCGGAGACCTGGACGACCGGAATCTCGTCGCCCGGGAACTCGTAGTTGGTCAGCAGCTCGCGAACCTCCATCTCGACGAGCTCGAGCAGCTCGGGGTCGTCGACCATGTCGGCCTTGTTCAGGGCGACGACGATCGACGGCACCTCGACCTGGCGGGCGAGCAGGATGTGCTCGCGCGTCTGCGGCATCGGGCCGTCGGCCGCGGAGACCACGAGGATCGCGCCGTCCATCTGGGCGGCGCCCGTGATCATGTTCTTGATGTAGTCGGCATGGCCTGGGCAGTCGACGTGCGCGTAGTGCCGGTTCTCCGTCTCGTACTCGACGTGCGAGGTGTTGATCGTGATCCCGCGCTGGCGCTCCTCGGGAGCGTTGTCGATCGAGCTGAAGTCACGGACCTCGGTGCTCGAGACGCCCTGGTCGGCCAGGACCTTTGAGATCGCGGCCGTAAGGGTCGTCTTGCCGTGGTCGATGTGACCGATCGTGCCGACGTTGAGATGTGGCTTGTTCCGTTCGAACTTCTGCTTACTCACCTGCTACCTCCGAAAAATCGGTTGTGGATACTGAGCCGCTAGGCAGTCGACGAGTCGACGAGCTCGCCAGCGATCGACTGAGGAACTTCCTCGTAGCGATCGAACTGCATCGTGAACGTGGCTCGCCCCTGCGTCGTCGAGCGCAGGTCGGTGGCGTAGCCGAACATGGTCGCGAGCGGCACGCGCGCGCGAATCGCCTGAGCGTTCCCGCGCGGCTCCAGGCCTTCGACGCGCCCGCGGCGCGAATTGAGGTCGCCCATCACGTCGCCGAGGTACTCCTCGGGCGTCACGACCTCGACGGCCATAACGGGTTCGAGAAGCTTCGGCTTGGCGCGCTGCTCTGCGTTCTTGAACGCCATCGAGCCGGCGATCTTGAACGCCATCTCGCTCGAATCGACTTCGTGGAACGAGCCGTCGACCAGCTCGACCCGAATGTCGACGACGGGGTAGCCCGACAGGACGCCGGACTCCATCGCCTCCTGGATGCCGAGATCGACCGAGGAGATGTACTCCTTGGGAATCTTGCCGCCGACGATTTTGTCGACGAACTCGTAGCCATCGCCCGGATCCGTCGGCTCCATGTTGATCACCGCATGACCGAACTGGCCGCGGCCGCCCGTCTGGCGGACGAACTTGCCCTCGATCTTCTCGACCGGCTTGCTGATCGTCTCGCGGTAGGCCACCTGGGGACGGCCGACATTGGCGTCGACGTTGAACTCGCGCGTGAGGCGGTCGACGATGATCTCGAGATGCAGCTCGCCCATGCCTGAGATCAGGGTCTGACCCGTCTCCTCGTCGGTGCGGACGCGGAAGGTCGGATCCTCTTCGGCGAGGCGCTGGAGACCGGCGCCGAGCTTGTCCTGGTCGCCCTTCGTCTTCGGCTCGATCGCGACCGCGATTACGGGCTCGGGGAAGTCCATCGACTCGAGCCTGATCGGTGCGGTGTCGGCCGAGAGCGTGTCGCCCGTGGTCGTGTTCTTGAAGCCGACGATCGCGGCGATCTCTCCCGCCATGATCAGCTCGCGCTCCTCGCGATGGTTCGCGTGCATCTGGAGGATGCGGCCGATGCGCTCGGTCTTGCCCGTGGTCGTGTTGAGGACGCGGTCGCCGGCGTTGACCTGGCCCGAGTAGACGCGGATGTACGTCAGCTTCCCGACGTACGGGTCCGACATGACCTTGAAGCCGAGCGCCGAGAACGGCTCGTCAACCGCCGGGCGGCGCGAGAGCTCGTGCTCGGTCCGCGGGTCGATCCCGTGGACAGGCGGCAGGTCGAGCGGGCTGGGCAGGTAGTCGATGACGGCGTCGAGCAGCGGCTGGACGCCCTTGTTCTTGAAAGCAGAGCCCAGCAGGATCGGCGTCACGGTGATGTCGAGCGTCGCGGCACGGAGCGCGCGCTTCAGCATCTCGGAGGTGACCTTCTCCTCGTCGAGCAGGTAGGTCTCCAGCAGTTCCTCGTCGTGGTCCGCGACCGAGTCGATCAACTGGTGGTGGTACTCGTTGGCCTGCTCGACCAGCTCAGCCGGAATCTCCTCGACCTCGTAGTTCGTCCCGAGCTCGTCCTGCCAGACGAGCGCGCGCATCTCGACGAGGTCAACGACGCCGCGGAAATGCTCCTCCTGGCCGATCGGCAGCTGCACCGGTACCGGGCGCGCGCCGAGACGGTCGACCATAGACTGCACGGAGGCGAAGAAGTCCGCGCCGGTGCGGTCCATCTTGTTGATGAACGCGATCCGCGGGACGCGGTAGTGGTCGGCCTGGCGCCAGACCGTCTCGGACTGTGGCTCGACACCGGCGACGGCGTCGAAGACGGCGATCGCGCCGTCGAGCACGCGCAGGCTCCGCTCCACCTCGACCGTAAAGTCCACGTGCCCGGGCGTATCGATAATGTTGACGCGAAAGTCCCGCCAGAACGCGGTCGTTGCAGCAGAGGTGATCGTGATGCCGCGCTCCTGCTCCTGCGCCATCCAGTCCATCACCGCAGCGCCTTCGTGGACCTCGCCCATCTTGTGGGTGCGGCCCGTGTAGTAGAGGATCCGCTCGGTCGTCGTCGTCTTGCCCGCGTCGATGTGGGCCATGATTCCGATGTTGCGGACGCGGTCGAGCGCGACGCTGTCCTTGGTCTTGTCGACAGTAGCCATGGCGGTTACCAGCGGTAGTGGGCGAAGGCCTTGTTGGCCTGCGCCATGCGGTAGAGGTCGTCCTTGCGCTTGAACGCGTTGCCCTGCTGGTTGAGGGCGTCGAGGATCTCGCCCGCGAGCTTCGCGGACATCTCCTTCTCGCGCCGGTCGCGCGAGTAGGTGACTAGCCAGCGCACGGCCAGCGTGCGCGCACGCCGCTGCGGCACCTCCACAGGCACCTGGTAGTTGGCGCCGCCGACGCGGCGCGACCGAACCTCGAGCACTGGAGTGATCGTCTTGATTGCCTGCTCCAGCACTTCGACGGCCGGCTTGCCGGTCTGCTCGGCTACGCGATCGAGCGCGCCGTAGACGATCATCTCGGCGGTGCTCTTCTTCCCGCGCGTCATCACGCGGTTGATCACCTGGCTGACCAGACGCGAATTGTGGACGGGGTCCGGCGAGATCTCGCGGACCGGGATCGCTGCGCGGCGGGGCACTATGAACCTCGCTTCGCGCCGTACTTGGAGCGGCCCTTGCGGCGATCGCCGACGCCGGCGGCGTCGAGCCCGCCACGAACGACCTTGTACCGGAAGCCCGGCAGGTCGCGGACACGGCCGCCGCGGATCAGGACCACGGAGTGCTCCTGGAGGTTGTGGCCCTCGCCCGGGATGTAGGCGCCGACCTCCATCCCGTTCGTCAGCCGGACGCGCGCAACCTTGCGCAGCGCCGAGTTCGGCTTCTTCGGCGTGGTCGTGTAGACGCGTGTACACACACCGCGCTTCTGCGGGGCGCCGCGCAGGGCAGGGGTCTTCACCCTCGCCTTCGGCGCGGTGCGGCCCTTGCGCACGAGTTGATTGACAGTCGGCATTGCGGTTACACGTCTCCAGGGAAAGGTCTTACGACACAACAAAGGCTGGCAAGGGGCACGCCCCTGCCAACCGGCCAGGCATGGTAGCGAATCGCTCTCGCGCCCGTCAAACGCGCCAAAGCCGCATCGCTGCAAGGATTCGGCAGCGCCCAGGCCGTGTCCGCGGGCTGTTTTTTACCGTTTAAAAACTATAGTCAACCATTGTCAGGGGAATTACAGTGAGTACGGGCCCGCCTAGCTACTGCGGCTTCGGCGGGGGACCGGGAAGATGGGTGGAGGAATGATGTTGGAGATCGTCGCGGTGACGACGACGGTGGTGGTAGCCATCGCTGTGGGTGCGGCTGTGATCGCGCTCCTCCTCGTCGCGCTCATTGTCTGGCTCTCCCGGGGCGGCGCCAGCGCGGCGAACGGAGACGAGCGGCTGGCCGAGCTGGTCGCTGACATGAACCAGCGCATGGAGTCCATGGTCGGCGAGCTGTCTGAGGCGCTCGAGCGCGCGCAGGAAGAGGGCCGCCGCAACCGCATGCTCGGCGAGCTCGCCGGGACGATCGATCTCGACGAGGTGCTGACCAGAACGCTCGACGCGGCGGGGGCAATGCCGGGCGTCGACGCCGCGCTGGCGCGGATCGACAACAGCGACGAGACGCCGATCATCGCCACGCTCGGGCTCTCGACCGAGGAGGCGCAGCGCCAGGCGATCGCCGGGCCGCCCGGTGGGCCGGAGGCCCGCTCGATCTCGCTCGTCTACCAGTACCCGTCGGAGATGGTCGCCGACGACTCCCCGGCGAGCTTGATCCACTCAGGGCTCGCGGTGCCGATCGCGTCGGACAGCACCCCGATCGGGTTCATCGCCGTCTTCTCGCGACTGCGGTCGCACAGCTGGAACGAGGACGAAGTGCGGGAGCTCGAGGAGCTCGCCCTCCGCGCCGGCCCGGCGATCGAGAACGCGAAGCGGTTCCGCGAGGCGCGGCAGCTCGCCGATCTCGATGCCCTGACGGGCTTGCACAACCGGCGCTACTTCCACGAGACGCTCGCCCGCGAGGTCGCCCGCGCGAACCGCTACGACCGCAAGCTCGGGCTGATCGTGCTCGACCTCGACGACTTCAAGGCGATCAACGACCGAATCGGCCACCTTGCCGGCGACGCGGTCATCGCCGAATCGGCCGAGCGCGTTCGCGACGTCGTCCGCTCGGCAGACATCGCGTGCCGCGTCGGCGGCGACGAGTTCGCCGTGATCCTCCCGGAGTCGACACTCGCCGACGCCGACCAGCTCTACCGCCGCCTGCAGGCCGCGCTCTCGGCCCGACCGATCGGCCAGGCCGGGCGTTTGTCGTTCTCGGCCGGCGTCGCCGAGCTGAAGCCGGAGGACGACCCGACCGCGTTCTTCGAGCGCGCTGACGAGGCGCTGTACGCAGCGAAGGAGCGCGGCAAGGCTCAAGTTGTGGCTTCGAACGCGGCCAGCTAGTAGCGACCGCCCGCCGGTCTAGCCCCGGCGCCCGCTGATCGCGCCCGTCGAGGCCGCGGCGCCCGAGTCGAGCGCGAGGTACGGCAGGTAGTCCGTCAGCGGCACGACCTCGACGGCCGGTAGCTGGTCGCGCCAGCAAAGCGCGGTCGCCTGCGCCGCCTTCTCCTTGGCGAGCAGCCAGTTCTGGTACGCGCTGTCACGCGCGAGCGAGACGAGCGCCGTCGAGATCGGCCTGCTCGCCTTCCTGAGTGGAAGCTCGGCGAGATCGACGGTCGGGCCGAGCGCCTTCACCTTGAAGACTCCAGTCATCGTCCGCAGCGTCGCCGTCCGCCCGTCCTTCAGCGTGAAGACTCTGGGCGGGGCGACAGCGCCGAGCGCGAAGCCCCGCGTGCTGTTCGCGAGCCACGGCGCTGCGGGCTTCACCTGCACGAGACGGACGGGGGCGGCCGCGTACGTGTCGTAGTACGACTGAATCTCGGCCAACGAGGGGTTGCCGACGCTCAGCCGGGACTGGATCACGGCCCGGCGGAGCTCGTCCGCGATCACGCCGCGGGCGATCCCGACGGTCGCGCGGTCGCGCTGGAGCGCGGCCACGTACGCAGCCCTGCTACCGCCGAAATGGAGACCGATCACCGCCTTTTCCGCATCGAGGATGGCCTTAGTCGAGATGTGGGCGAACGAGCTCGCGACCGCCCGCGAGTACGCGGCCGTGAAGGCCGGCTGCGCATCCTGGGTCACGCGCGAGATCGAGGCCGCGACGTCCCAGCGAACCGGCTGGCCGTAGACGGTGCAGCGTGACCCACGGGGAAAGATCAGCTGCCCCTCGGTCAGATCGGTGTTCAAGGCCGTGCCCGCCTTCCGCGGAGCGTTGCAGAGCGTCGGGTCGCGGGTCCAGAGGTAGACGCAGGCGTTCGTCGGCTTGTCCGGATCGGTCTCGCCGATCGTCCACGTCGCCCAGCCCCACGACCACACGGTCGCCAGTCCGAGCTCGCGCGAGACCGTTCGCGCGGCGAGCGCCTGCAGCTTCGTCAGCTCGAACCACTTGCTCGCCGGTTGCAGATGCTCGCGGCCGCCGGAGCCCGACGTCGTCTGGAAGCCGAGCATGATCCCGAGTTTCGACGGCGGGATGCCGATCGAGATGAAGTCCTGCGCGCCCGCGCGGAACATCTGCCTGATCGTCCGGCTCCCCTGGATCACGCCGAGCTTGTAGATCTTCGGCGCCGGGAAGTAGACCTCGCGCACGATCGACGCGACCTGCGCCACCTGGCGCCACCAGTCGGCTGCCTCGCCGCCGGTGTAGGGCTGACTCGAGACGAGCAGCACCGGCTTCGCGCCCCTCGCAGCGAGCGTCCGCAGGAAGAGGAGGACGTTGGCCCGGTACTGCGCGTTGCTGACGCTCCACGGCGTCAGCGTGCTCGCGCCCTGCAGCTCGTTCTCGGTCAGCACCGGCTTCGAGCAGCCCATCGCGTTCGAGGCGTAGACGTAGAGGCGGTTGGCCCGGTCGACGACGGTTGCGGGGTCTGCGGGCTCCGTCGGAGTACCCGTCCGGCGTGTGAAGTTGAGGTCGAAGTAGACGGTCTTGGCGCCCCGAGCGCGGATCTGCGGCGGGAAGATGAAGTTTGAAGCCGCAGCGACGTTGCCGGGCTTGGCGAACTGCTCCCAGTAGGGCACAGAGCCGTCGGCGAAGTCGATCCAGACGGGCCTCGTCTGGGGCAATGCGCAAGGGTCGCTGGTCGCAGCCCGAGGCGCCGCGGGACGTGCCGAGGCAGTCAGGCCGGCGACAGCCAGCAGGAGAAGTGCGAGTGCGACCCTCTTCACGCGCCCGACACTAACTACCAGGAAAGCCGGAGCGCGGCTCACGCCGCGCTCCGATCTTCACCTTTGCTTAGGACTCATCCAGAGGAGTGTCGACCTCGGGGACTTCCTCGGCTTCGATCTCCTCCTTCGGCGGATTCTCCTCGCCGAACTCCGGAGTGCCGCCGAAGTCGAGCCCCAGGCTGGCGAGGCTCGCGCCGTCGCCACCGTCGCCGCCGATCTCCTGGAGCGCGGCCAGCAGGGCCTCGCGCTCGTAGGTCTCGGCGGGCACCTTCTCGGACGGGGTGATGTCGATCTGCCGGTAGCGCTTCAGCCCGGTCGCGGCCGGGATCAGCTTGCCGATGATCACGTTCTCCTTCAGCCCGAGCAGGCGGTCGACCTTGCCCTCGATCGACGCGTCGGTCAGCACCTTGGTCGTCTCCTGGAACGAGGCGGCCGAGAGGAAGGACTCGGTGGCGAGCGAGGCCTTGGTGATCCCGAGGATCAGCGGCTCCCACGTCGCCTGCTCCTTCTTCTCCTTCTTCACGCGCACGTTCTCGCGGTCGAGCACGGTCTTGTCGACGAGCTGTCCGGGCAGCAGATCCGTGTCGCCGGCGCTCTCGACGCGCACCTTCTTCAGCATCTGGCGCACGATCAGCTCGATGTGCTTGTCGTGGATGTCGACGCCCTGCGACTTGTAGACCTTCTGCACCTCCTGGACGAGGTACAGCTCGGTCGCGGTGTCGCCCTTCAGGCGCAGCAGGTCGGCCGGGTTGAGCGAGCCCTCGTGGAGGGCGTCGCCCGGCTCGACGACCTGGCCGTCGGCCACGAGCACGCGGGTGCGCCGCGGCAGCTGGTAGCTGACGGGCTCCTCCTCGCCCTCGACGACGATCGAGAGCTTTGGTCCGCGGTCGGTGTCCTCGATCTTGACGGTGCCGGCGACCTCGGAGAGCTTTGCTGCACCCTTCGGGTTGCGGGCCTCGAAGATCTCGACGACGCGCGGCAGGCCGTGCGTGATGTCGGCACCGGCGACGCCGCCCGTGTGGAACGTCCGCATCGTCAGCTGCGTGCCGGGCTCACCGATCGACTGCGCGGCGATGATTCCGACCGCGTCGCCGATCTCGCTGATCCCGCCGGTGGCGAGGAACGTGCCGTAGCAGGCCTGGCAGACGCCGAACTCGCTCTTGCACTTGAGCACTGAGCGAACCGGCAGGGTCACGTTGTCGGCGTGCTCGGGATGCTCCTGGAAGCCCTCGAGCACCTCCCGCAGGAGCGGCATCGTCACCAGCGCGCCCTTGTCTGCGAGCAGGGTCTTGCCCGGCTTGCCGGAGGCGAGCGGCTTGTAGATGTCCTGGGCGACCGTCCGCCCGAGCAGGCTCTTGTTCAGCCCCTCGGGGACCTGGATCGGCAGCTCGACGAAGTCCTTCGTCTTGCAGTTGTCCTCGCGGATGATCACGTCCTGCGAGACGTCGACCAGACGCCGCGTCAGGTAACCCGAGTCGGCCGTGCGGAGCGCCGTGTCGGCGAGGCCCTTGCGGGCTCCGTGAGTGGAGATGAAGTACTCGAGCACCGACAGGCCCTCCATGAAGTTGGCCTTGATCGGGCGCTCGATGATCTCGCCCTTCGGATTCGCCATCAGGCCACGCATGCCGGCGAGCTGGCGGATCTGCTTGAAGGATCCGCGGGCGCCGGAGTTGGCCATCATGAAGATCGGGTTCAGCTCGTTGAGGTTCTTCTCCATCGCCTCGGCGACGTCTTCCGTCGCCTCGGTCCAGAGATTGACAATCGACTCGTGGCGCTCCTCCTCGGTGATCAGGCCGCGTTCGTAGAGAGCCTCGACCTCGCCGACGCGCTCCTCGTAGCCGGCCAGGATCTCGTCCTTCGACTCCGGGATGACGATGTCGTTCTTCGAGATCGTCACGCCGGCATCCGTCGCGTACTTGAACCCGAGCGCCTTGATCGTGTCGAGCACGGCGGCGATCACCTGCGCGCCATAGCGCTCCGACAGCTCGGAGATGAAGCCGTCCATCTCCTTCTTCGAGAGGGTCGTGTTCACGTACGGGAAGTCCTCGGGCGCCTCGTCGAGGCCCTGCGCCTCACGTAGCGCGCGCTCGACTTCGAGGTTGAAGATGACGCGGCCCGGAGTAGTGAGAAGAATCTCCTCCCCACGCCGGTACTCGATCGGCTGCTGGAGCCCGACCTGCTTCGAGTCGACCGCCCGCTCGACCTCCTCTTCGGAGGCGAACCGCTTCGGCCGCGGATTCATCTCCTCGGACTTGAGCTCGTTCAGGTTCTGCTCGTTGTAGGTGAGGTAGTACTCGCCCAGCACCATGTCCTGCGTCGGCGTCGTGAGAGGCCGCCCGTGCGCCGGCGAGAGGATGTTGTTCGAGGAGAGCATCAGGATCCGCGCCTCGGCCTGAGCCTCGGCCGAGAGCGGGAGGTGGACGGCCATCTGGTCGCCGTCGAAGTCCGCGTTGAAGGCGTGACACACGAGCGGGTGGACCTGGATCGCCTTGCCCTCGACGAGCACCGGCTCGAATGCCTGGATTCCGAGGCGGTGGAGCGTCGGCGCGCGGTTCAGCAGCACCGGATGCTCGGCGATGACCTCCTCGAGCACGTCCCAGACCTCCGGGACCATCGAGTCGACGTGCTTCTTGGCCGCCTTGATGTTCTGGACGGACTTCCGCTCGACGAGCCGGCTCATGATGAACGGCTTGAAGAGCTCGAGCGCCATCAGCTTCGGCAGGCCGCACTGGTGCAGCTTCAGGTTCGGCCCGGAGACGATCACCGAGCGGCCCGAGTAGTCGACGCGCTTGCCGAGCAGGTTCTGGCGGAACCGTCCCTGCTTGCCCTTGAGCATGTCTGACAGCGACTTCAGCGGCCGGTTGCCCGGGCCGGTGACGGCGCGGCCGCGGCGGCCGTTGTCGAACAGCGCGTCGACGGCCTCCTGCAGCATCCGCTTCTCGTTGTTGACGATGATCTCGGGCGCGCCGAGGTCGAGCAGCCGCTTGAGGCGGTTGTTCCTGTTGATCACCCGGCGGTAGAGGTCGTTGAGGTCGCTCGTTGCGAAGCGGCCGCCGTCGAGCTGGACCATCGGGCGGAGCTCCGGCGGGATCACCGGAACCGCCTCGAGGACCATCCACTCGGGCTTGTTCTCCGAGGTGACGAATGCGCTGACGACCTTGAGCCGCTTGATCGCGCGCTGCTGCTTCTGGCCCTTCGAGGTCTTGATCGTCTCGCGGAGCAGCTTGGCCTCGGCCTTGAGGTCGAGGTCCTTCAGCAGCTCGCGGATCGCCTCCGCGCCCATGCCGCCGGCGAAGTAGACGCCGAAGCCGTAGGGCGAGCCGAAGCGGTCCTTGAGCTCGCGGAAGAGCTGCTCGTCGTTGACGATCAGCTTCGGCTCGAGCTCCTTGAACAGCTGCCAGGTCTCTTCGAGCCGGTTGACGGAGTCGACCGCGGCCTCGCGCGTGTCCTCGCGCCGCGACTCTATGTCCTGGAACATCTCGCGCACCTTCACGAGCCACTGCACGAGCGCGTCGAAGTCCTCCTTCTGGATTTTCCCGTCCGTGCGCAGGCAGAGATCGCTGACGAGCTCGCGCACCTCGTCGTCCGAAGCGGTCGGCTCGGCGGTCTCGAGCGCCTCGCGCAGCAGGCCCTTGCCGAGCCCACGCGCCTTCTCGAGCTGCTTCTCGTCGATGCCGGCGACGAGCTCGGCGTCGTCCTCGTGGACCTTCGCCTTCTTGTCGAGCAGGCCGTCGAGGATCCGGTTGATGTGCTTGGTGAGCGCGCCCTTCTTGGAGCCGCTCGCCTTCGCGAGCTGCTTGTTCAGCGGCGCCAGGATCTGCCGGATCTGGACCGCCATGTTCGCGACGTTCTCCAGCTCCTTCGGCGTCAGCTTCCGGTCGTCGCGGATCGCCGCGTTCCGGACCGACTCGCGAAGCTTCTTCGAATCCTCCGTGGTGATCTCGGGTGCGACCTCGACGAACAGGCCGCCGACGAGCTCGCGCGCCTCCTCGAGCGTCCCGAGCCCCTGCTCCTCCGCCCAGTTGGAGAGCCCGCGGGCCCAGAAGTCGTCGTCCTCGTCGAAGTTCCGCTCGGTG
>Ga0307290_10000324_pt1 | contig 17285 bp, 15 predicted proteins | sample ER_DNA_144_FD_194472 | JGI IMG/M metagenome (GOLD analysis project Ga0307290, IMG submission 194472) | Bulk soil microbial communities from the East River watershed near Crested Butte, Colorado, United States - ER_DNA_144 | ecosystem: Environmental > Terrestrial > Soil > Floodplain | place... | reverse complement strand
TGTGAACGCACCGTCGGCGTACAGTGCCGGCGAGATGGACGGGCTCGGAACCAAGGCCGACGACATCGCCCTCGAGATCGAGGAGGCGATTGTCTCGGGCGAGCTGGAGCCGGGTGAGATGCTGCGTCAGGACAAGCTCTCCGAACAGTACGGAGTCAGCCGTACACCCGTGCGCGAGGCGCTGCGGCGGCTCGCAGCCCTCGGGCTCGTCGAGTTCGAGCCGAACCGCGGGGTACGTGTCCGGTCGTTGTCGCGCGAGGGCATGTGGGAGGCCTTCCTCGTGCGCGCCGAGCTTGAGGCGCTCGCGACCGGTCTCGCGGCGGCGAAGATCACGAAGGCCGACCTCGACGAGCTCGAAGAAGCGGAGAAGCGCTTCGCGCGAATGACCCGCGCTGTCCGTGCACGCGAGCCCGGCGGTGACCGGCGGGCCTTGACCGCGGAGTGGATGCGCGCGAATCACGGGTTCCATGACGTCATCTATCGGGTCGCCGACGCGCCGTTCGTCGAGCAGATGGCGAAGAGCGCAAGACGGACGTTCTCCGGACCGGCGATCTGGGCTCCCGGAGACGAGACGATCGACGAGCTCTATGCCGACAACGAGCGGCAGCACCGAGCGATCCAGGCTGCGCTCGCCGCAAGAAGCGTCGACGGGGCTCGCGCGCTGGCGCACGCGCACGTTCTCTCCTCGTTCCATCTGTTGGAATCGATTCTCGAACAGGTCGGCGTCCGCCCGACCGGTTGGCGCTAGCTCAGCGAACTCCGCCACGGCTTCGCCGAGCCATGCGCGGCGACGCCGCGCGCCGGTAGCCGCGGCCTATCCTCTCTAAGAGACAATGCAGGGCTCAGGCCTCAGCGGTACATGGGCGAGGCGCGTCACAGGCATTCTGCTGAGCGTCATCGCTGTGGCTCTCGTGACGGGAGCCGTCTTCGCGCTGCGCCCGGTTGCCCCGGTGCTCAGCCTGGGCGTCCTCTACGTCGTCGCTGTCGTCGCGGTTGCCGTTCTGTACGGCTTGGCCTACGCGATCCCCGTGTCGGTTGCGTCGATGCTGACGTTCAACTTCCTGTTCTTGCCGCCCGTTCACACGCTGGCCCTGCATGACTCGGCGAACTGGGTGGCGCTCGCTGTCTACATCGCTGTCGCCGTCGTTGTCAGCGAGCTCGCTACGCGCTCGCGCCGGCTCGCTCGCGAGGCCGTGGAGGCCGAGACCCTGCGCCAGAGCGACGCGGTCAAGACCGCGGTCCTGCGCGCCGTGAGCCACGACCTGCGCTCGCCTCTGACTGCGATTCGAACGGCGAGCGAGGGACTGGACAATCCCGCGTTCGAGCTGAGCAGGGAGGAACGCGATGGCCTCTTCGAGACGATTCGGATCGAGGTCGGCCGGCTCGAGCGACTTGTCGACAACCTGCTCGACCTCTCGCGCCTCGAGGCCGGCCCCGCGTTGCGGAAGCCCGAGCTCTGGACGATCGACACGCTGCTTGCCAGGGCGCTCGAGCAACTCGGCGTGGAGGCCGATCGTGTCGAGGTGATGCCGGCGCCGGATCTGGGGCCGATTCGCGTCGATGCGACACATGTCGAAAGAGTGCTCGTGAACCTACTCGAGAACGCACTGAAGTTCTCCTCACCGACGGACCCGGTCGAGGTCTCGGCCGCCGCCGAGCCGGGGCGCATTGTCGTGCGCGTGCGCGATCGGGGCTCCGGTGTCGCCGAGGCCGATCGCGAACGGATCTTCGACGCGTTCGAGCGAGGGAACGGCGTGGGCGGTGGCACCGGGCTTGGTCTCGCGATCGCGCGCGGGTTCGCCGAGGCGAACGGTGGTCGTGTCTGGGTCGAGCCGGCAGCCGCGACCAGCGGCGGTTCGACATTCGTTCTCGCCCTGCCTGCTGTGGTCGAGGGCGCCGTCCTGCCGCAATGAGCGCCGCTCGCATTCTCGTCGTCGACGACGAGTCGCAGATCCTCCGTGCCCTGCGAACGAGCCTCCAGGCCGCCGGCTATGAAGTCGATGTCGCCGCAACGGCAGCAGAAGCACTCACGAGTGCGGCGGCTCACCCGCCGGACGGCGTCATCCTCGATCTGATGCTGCCCGATGGGAGCGGAACCGACGTGTGCCGTGAGTTTCGCCGCTGGACGAATGTGCCGATCCTCGTTCTCTCGGCGGTCGGGGACGAGCAGGAGAAAGTCGCCGCCCTCGATGCGGGCGCCGACGACTACGTGACGAAGCCGTTCGGGATCGACGAGCTCCTCGCGCGTCTTCGGGCCGCATTGAGAAGGGTGGACGTGATCACCGGCCCGGTGGTCGAGCTCGGCGACCTCGTTGTCGACCTCGAGCGGCGGTTGGTGACGCTGCGAGGCGAGCCCGTATCGCTGACACCGACCGAGTTCGAGCTCCTGCGCCTGTTCGTTCGCAACGAGGGCAAGCTGCTCACCCACCCGACGATCCTGCGTGAGGTCTGGGGACCCAGGTACGGCGCCGAGTCCCACTACCTCCACGTGTACGTCTCGCAGCTTCGCCGGAAGATCGAGCCGGACCCGGCCCGTCCGCGCTTCCTCTTGACCGAGCCGGGCGCGGGGTATCGGCTGGTGCGTCCGTCTTGAGGGCATCTTGAGGGAAGGCGGCGCGATCTTGAGGCGGCGTTGACGTACCCCGGCCTACCGTGGGCCGTGTGGTACCTCTCGGGCGCTTCCTCTCTCGAAGCCTGCTTCACCGCGGCCGTCGTCGTCTCCGTAGAACAGCTCATGGCCTCGCCGGCCGACACCGGATGGTCATCGTTCCGCTGCTCGACGAGGAGCACACCGGGCATGCGCTGGATCTGGCCTGCCGGCTCGCCGCCGATCGTGGGGCTCGCGTCCTCTTGCTGGCGCCGCTCTTCGTCGACTGGGAGCTGCCGCTCGATGCTCACTTCCACGGTGAAGAAACCGCCCTCCGTGTCGAGCTCAGCCGCGATCGGGCGCTTGCCGAGAGTTACGGGATCGGCGCGCACGGGCAGATCGTGCGCGCCCGGCCCGGCGAGCTTGGACGCGCCGTTGCCGACGCCGCTGAAGACGTACGCGCCTCCCTCGTCGTGGTCGGAGCCGCCATCGAGTCTCAGCGGGGCTTCCGCCATCCCTTCTCCCGCGATGTGTGGTCTGTGCTTCACGACGCGCCGTGCCCGGTGATGATCTCCGCCACGTCTCCGGACGCGCGTCCGCGCGCAGCGAAATGAGTCGCGCATTACCGGAGGCGGGGCCGGTCCGGCCGTTCAAACGGGCGATAGTCGGGCGACCGATGGCGAGCGGCGAGCTCGAGGAGACGCTGCTCCCGAAGACTCTGGCCTTACCGATCTTCGCCTCCGATCCTCTGTCCTCGGTCGCATATGCAACGGAATCAGCCCTCGTCGTGCTCGTGGCAACCTCGGCGGCCTCGGCTCATCTCGTCTTCCCGATTTCCCTCGGGATCGCAGCGTTGCTCGCGATCGTCGTCGCCTCTTACCGGCAGACCGTCCGCGCATACGAGACGAGCGGCGGTGCGTACATCGTCGCGAAGGAGAATCTCGGAACGCTTCCCAGCCTGGTCGGAGCTGCAGCTCTGCTCGTCGACTATGTTCTGACGGTCGCAGTTTCGATCGCGGCAGGGATCTTCGCGGTGACATCCCTGGCACCATCGCTGTCAGCGCACAAGGTGGTTCTCTCGCTCGCCTGCCTGGCCGTCATCGTACTCGTCAACCTGCGGGGGGTGCGCGAATCGGGGCTGACTTTCGCTCTGCCGACCTACGCTTTCGTGGCGGCGATGTTCGTACTCGTCGGCGTGGGCCTGGCGGAGACGCTCTTCGGCTCCACGCCTCACGCGCACGTTCCGGATCCGATCGCAACCGGTGCCGGCAGCATTACGATCTTCGTCCTACTGCGCGCCTTCTCGTCCGGCTCGACCGCGCTCACCGGGGTCGAGGCGATCGCGAACGGCGTCAATGCGTTTCGGCGACCGCATGGCAAGAATGCCGCAACGACGCTCGCCATCCTCGGCGGCATTGCAATCATCCTCTTCCTCGGGGTCTCCTACCTCGCCGTCCAGGAGCACGCTCGCCCGAGCGGGACCGCATCGGTGCTGTCCCAGATCGCGCGGGCAACCTTTCCTCAGGGCTCCGCTGCGGCCTTCATGTACTACGCCGTGCAGGCCCTGACCCTCGGCGTGCTCGTCCTCGCCGCCAACACGTCGTTCCAGGGCTTTCCGAGGCTTGCTGCGCTGCTGGCCCGCGACGGCTTCGCGCCACGTCAGTTCACGAACCTCGGTGATCGGCTCGTCTTCTCGAACGGGATGCTCGTCCTCGCCTCGCTGGCGGCGCTTCTCCTGTGGGTGTACAGCGCGAACGTCAACTCGCTGATCCACCTCTACGTGATCGGCGTCTTTACCGCCTTCACGCTCTCGCAGGCCGGCATGGTGCGGTACTGGAGACGCGTCCGAGGTCCGCGCTGGCAGTACCGGGCGCTCGTCAACGGCGTCGGCGCAACCGCCACGGGGATCGTCGCGGCGGTGGTGATCGTGACGAAGTTCGCCGCCGGCGCCTGGCTCGTGATCGTCGCGATCCCCTTGCTCGTGCTCCTCTCCTACGGGATCCGTCGCCACTACCGCGGCATCGCGCGTCGGCTCAGCGCCGGTGCGGCGGCTGTCGTCGCAGCTCCACCGCCGAGCAACACGACCCTCCTGCTGGTGGAATCGATCGACGAAGCGGCCGCGGACGCGCTCTGGTTCGCGCGTACGACCGGCGGCGGGAAGTTCCGGGCGATCCACATCCCCGTGCGCGGAGCCGATCCCGGGATCAAACCCCGCTGGTTTCGGTTCTCCGACGAGCAGTCCCACCTCGAGATACTCGATCGGCCACTCGGTTTCAACCAGGCGGTGCTCGAACAGGTGTGGCGCTTGCCGCGCGGCGAATCGAGCTTCGTCACCGTCGTGATCCCCGAGCTCTTCCGGCGGGCCTCCTTGCTGGAGACAATCCGGAGCCCGCGTGCGCTGCTCCTGAAGCTGCGGCTCCTATCCGAGCCAGGGGTGGTCGTCGCGGACGTGCCTTCTCTCGCAGGAGCAAACGAGGCACCGCCGGAGCGGGCAGTCGTCCGCGTCCTGGTCTCCGGTGTCAACGCGACTTCGATGCGGGCCGTCAACTATGCGCGGACGCTCGGGGTCACCGACACGCGGGCCGTCAGCTTCGCCTTCAGCCCTGAGGAAGGCGACGCGCTGCGGCAAGAGTGGCTCGCCCAGGGCGCTCAGGTTCCGCTGGAAATCGATGATGCGCCGTATCGAGACATCGGTGCGCCGCTTCTTTCCTACCTGCGCCGGCTCACCGAGGACGAGGGCGCGGAGGTGATCGTCGTGATGCCGGAGCTCGTCGTCCGCGGAGCTCGCCGCGTGCTCCACAACCAGCGAGCTTTGTACCTCAAGCGCCTGCTTCTCTTCGAGCCGCGGGTAATCCTCGTCTCGGTCCCGTATCAGCTGATTCGCTAAACCGGCCCAGCCGGGCCGGTCAGCTGACACTCTTCGCCGAGCCGTGGGACGCCTACGCTCGCCACACGACCGCGAGATCCTTCGCCTGGCGCTTCCGGCACTCGGCGCGCTCGCCGCAGAACCGCTCTACGTCCTCGTCGACACGGCGATCGTGGGGCATCTCGGCCGGCCGCAGCTCGCAGCGTTGGGGCTCGCGGGGACGGTCCTTGCCGGGGGTTTCACGATCTTCAACTTCCTCACGTACGGCACGACGTCGGTCGTCGCGCGTGCCTCCGGTGCAGGCGAACAGGAGCGTGCGGCACGCCTCGCAGCGCAGGCGTTCTGGGTCTCGCTGGGAATCGGCCTGCTCGTAGTCGTCGTCTGCGAGGCATTCGCCGGCCCGCTCCTACGCGCCCTCGGGGCGCACGGGAAATCCGGCGATTACGCGCTGACCTATTTTCGGATTGCGGCGATCGGGTTGCTCCCGGCGCTGGTCGCGCTGGCCGGACAGGGATACCTGCGCGGTGTCTCGAACATGCGTCGTCCCCTCGAGATCGTCGTGATTGCGAACATCGTCAACGCAGTCCTCGAGGTGCTGTTCGTCTACGGCTTCCACTGGGGGATCGCCGGCTCCGCCGCTGGAACGGCAATAGCGCAGACAGGCATGGGTGTCGCGTTTGCCGTCGAGCTGCTGCAACCTCACGCAGACTCCAAGCGGCCGAGCCTGCAGGCGATGCGCCCGATGCTGCGCGTCGGCCGGCAGATCTTCGTCAGGACGGCCGCGTTGTACGCATCGTTCCTGGTCGCGGCGTCGGTCTGCGCGCGCATGGGCGATCCCCAGCTGGCGGCGCATCAGATCGCGGCGCAGCTCTTCTTCTTTCTGGCGCTGATCCTCGACTCCGTTGCGATCGCAGGACAGGTGATCGTCGGCCGCATGCTCGGTGCAGGCGATCCCGAGAGCGCCTATGCGTCGGCTGTGCGGATGATCGGCTGGTCGGTCGTCGTCGGCGTCGCGTTCGCGATCGTGCTGCTGCCGCTCGCGCACGTCGTCCCACGCGCCTTCTCTAACGATCCCGCCGTGCTACACGAGGCGGCGGAGCTGTGGCCGTATTTCGTGCTGATGCAGCCACTTGCCGGTGCGGTCTTCGCGCTCGATGGGATCCTGATCGGTGCCGGAGACACCTCGTACCTCATGTGGGCGATGATCGCGGCGAGCGCGATCTTCATCACGCTCGCGTCGGTCGCTCTCGCTCGAGACTGGGGCATCGTGGGCGTCTGGATTGCCCTCGACGTGCTGATTGCGGCGCGGCTCGGCCTCCTCGGGATCCGCTTCGCCGGCCGGCGTTGGGCTGTGGTGGGGTGGAGCTGAGGCCGGCGTCAGGCTTCCTGGACGACGTTCGGCCCGTGCTTGTCGTCGAACCGGTCGAGAACTCCTGACTCGAGGAGGCGTCCTCGCGCTTCCTGAGCGTCTTCTACGGAAGCAAACTCGAGGAGGACGAACACGTGGTTCGGATCGTCGACGTTGCGGAAGACGCGCTGAACCTTTGCCTTTTCGCGTGCCTGCGGGCGATCCTGGTCGAACATCGGCCTCCACGTGTCGTAGTCGCCAACGCGGATCCGGGTGATGATGAACGCGGACATCGTGCCGCTCCTTTCGCCGGGTCGGCGGCGGACCCTAACCCAGGCGGGTCCAATGAATCACCCTTTGGGGTGACAGCCACTCGCCCGTTTGGCCCGATTTCGGTCTGGTGGACTGCGGCGACGATCGCGTGACCACCGCTGCGGCGGAAGGCGAGGCTCGAGAGATCGAGCGGCGTTACCGCACGCTCGTTGAGCAGTTGCCACTCGTGGTCTACGTGGACGCTCTGGACGAGGGCAGCTCGAACATCTTCACGAGTGGCCAGATCGAGCCGCTGCTCGGGTACACGGTCGAGGAGTGGCGCGACGATTCGGACCTCTTTGTCCGCACCTTGCATCCGGACGATCGGGATCGCGTGCTCGAGGCACACGCACGCACCCATCGAACGCACGATCCCCTGAGTCTCGAGTACCGCCTCGTCGCACGTGACGGCCACGTCGCCTGGGTTCGCGACGACGGCGTGGTCGTGCTCGGCGACGACGGCGAGCCGCTCTACCTTCAGGGGTATCTGCTCGATATCACCGCTGAGCGTGAGCTGCAGGAACAGCTCCGGCTACAGGCTCTCTTCGATCCGCTCACCGGGCTCGCCAATCGTGTCTTCTTCCACGAGCAGCTCGAGCACGCGGTCTCGATACGTACGGAGACCGAGGCCGAGACGGCGGTGGTCTTCGTCGATCTCGACCAGTTCAAGCAGATCAACGACCAGTACGGGCACAGCGTCGGTGACGAAGTCCTCTCGGTGCTCGGCGAACGGATGAAGAGCGTGATCCGGGCGGGCGACTCGGTCGCACGGCTCGGCGGTGACGAGTTCGCCATCCTGCTGACCTCCGTCCAAGAGCCGGCGGAGGCCGCGATCGTCGCCGAGCGTCTGGTCGAGCGGATCACCGCCCCGATCGATGTCGCGGGACGGCATCTCCTAGTCACTGCAAGCGTCGGCATCGCGCTCGGCAGTAGCGGCGCCGAGCTCCTCAAGCAGGCCGACGCTGCGATGTACCGCGCAAAGTTGCACGGTGACGCGGACTACGCGTTCTACGACGACGAGCTCGATCAAGCGGCCTTGAACCGTTTCAAGCGGATCGGGGAGCTCCGAGAGGCGATCGCCGGAAAGCAGTTCAGCCTCGCCTACCAGCCGGTGGTCAATCTCGATCCCTTCGAGGTGGTCGGGCTCGAAGCGCTGCTCCGGTGGCAGCACCCGACGAGGGGAGAGATACAACCGCTCGACTTCATCCCGCTGGCGGAGGAGTCGGGTCTGATCGTGCACATCGGGCGCTGGGTCCTGCTCGAAGCCTGCTTCTACGCCTCGCGCCTGCGCGAGCTGCTCGGCCGCGACGTCGAGATCGCGGTCAACGTCTCCGCACGACAGCTACAGCATCCTGAGTTCGTGGATCACGTCGACAACGCGTTGCAGCGTGCCGATCTGCCTGCCCATCTGCTCACACTCGAGCTGACCGAGAGCGTGCTCGTCGCAAGCGGCGAGCGGGCCGAGCAGCAGCTCAACGTTCTCAAGGACCGGGGCGTCAAGCTCGCCCTCGACGACTTCGGCACGGGCTACGCCTCGCTCGCATATCTCCAGCGTCTCCCGGTCGACATCGTGAAGATCGATCGCAGCTTCACGGCCAAGATCGACAGCGGCGCCGCCGATCTCGCCCTCCTCGAGGGGATCGTGGGCCTGGGGAAGGCGCTCGGGCTCCAGCTCGTGGCCGAGGGGATCGAGCGCGTTGCTCAGCAGGGAATCGTGCAGGACCTCGGCTGCCACGGGGCGCAGGGGTTCCACTTCGGCCGTCCGGCCCCCGCGGCGGCGGCCACAGAGGCGCTCACTGCTGACGCTGTGCGATCGAGCGCCTAGTCACTCGGATCCGCGTACCCTCGATTCACAGGCAGGCCCCTGTCTTGAGGGGGGCAGACCGTAGAGACGCCGCACCCCGTGTGATCGAGACTCGGAGTCATGTTTCCCATGGCCCTCGCTCTCCCGCTCGCCCTCCTGCCGATCGTGAGCCTCCTGGCCACGCTCCGCTGGATGGCGGTCTCTTCCGCCTAGACCTCGACCTTGATTGCCTCGAGCTCGTGCTCGAGCTCGGCAAGCTCCTTGCCACCGGCCATCAAGCGCACCAGTTCTTCCCGGTCGATCTGGGACTTCTCGTAGGTGCCGAGGCTCTGGCCTCGGTTCAGGATCACGAAGCGGTCGCCCACGGGATAGGCATGGTGCGGATTGTGTGTGATGAAGATGACCGCCACGCCGCGCTCGCGTGCCTGGAGGATGTACTTGAGGACGACGCCGGCCTGCTTCACCCCCAGCGCCGATGTCGGCTCGTCGAGGATGAGCACGCGCGCGCCGAAGTACACCGCCCGCGCAATCGCGACGGATTGCCGCTCACCGCCCGAGAGCGTTCCGACCGGCTGGTCCGGGTCGCGGATGTCGATGCCCATCTCGTTCAGCTCCCGGCGGACGATCCCCCTGGCTTTACCCGCATCGAACCACTTCAGCGGCCCGATGCCCTTTCGTGGCTCGGCGCCCAGGAAGAAGTTCCGCCAGATCGACATCAGCGGGACCATCGCGAGATCCTGGTAGACGGTTGCGATGCCCGCTGCCCGTGCGTCACGAGGCGAGGTGAAGTGCACCTCCGCGCCGTCGACGAGCAGCCTCCCCTCGTCGGCCTGGTGAACACCGGAGAGGATCTTGATGAAGCTCGACTTGCCGGCGCCGTTGTCGCCGAGGATGCACGTCACTTCGCCTCCGTCGACGTGTGCCGAGATGTCGCTCAGCGCGACGATGTTGCCGTAGTACTTGGAGATGTGGTCGGCTTCTACGAGGTGCGCCACGTCATCTCGCTCTCTGCGCGCGATTTCGTATCAGCGTGTTGAGCATCACCGCGGCGAAGAGGATCCCGCCCTGGAACGTATAGGTCCAGTTGCTGTCCCATTGAGCGTCGACAATCCCGAGCTGGACCATGCCCAGCATCGCGGCCCCGAAGAACGTACCGATCACGGACCCGAAGCCGCCGGTCAGCAGACAACCGCCGACGACCGCGCAGATGATGAAGATGAACTCGAGGCCGATGCCCTCCTTCGCCTGCATCGAGCGTAGCTCGAGTGCTTCGATGATGCCCATGAGCGCCGCGACTCCCGACGTCATCATGAAGAGCGTGATCTTCGTGCGCGCGACAGGGACGCCGATGTTGCGCGCTGCGTTGGGGTCTCCACCCGCGCCGTAGATCCAGTTTCCGAAACGGCTCTTGGCGAGCAGCCACGCCCCGATCAGCGTAATGCCGATCCACCAGAGCACCTTGACCTTGAAGTCGTAGTGGGTCAGGTCACCGGCGAAGAACTTTCGCGCAGTGTTGAAGCCGCTGGCGGAATCGATGTTCTCGATCGAGGTTTGGCCGGTCAGCTTGAGCGTGCCGGCGGCGTTGACGCCCTGTAGGACGAAGAACGTCGCGAGCGTCACGATGAAGCTCGGCAGCTTGGTCTTGACCACCGTCAACCCGTTGACGAGACCGATCAGGAGACCGAACGCCAGCACGATTGCCATCGCCGGCCAGACGTTCAGGTTCGCATGGGTCGTGAGGTAGCCGAGCAGCAGCCCGGCGCTCCCGATCATCACGCCGGCGGAGAGGTCGAACTCGCCGCCAATCATCAGCAGCGCGACGGGCACGGCGACGATTCCGTACTGGGCGGCCTGGTCGGTCCAGCCTGCCGCGATCCCGGGATCGCCGATCCAGTTGACCGCGCGTGCGAAGTAGCCGAACGCGAAGAACACGGCGAGCGCGCCCAGGAACGCGCCGATGTCCGGCCGCGTCAGCAGCCGCGCGAGCGGTCCGACCGAGACGAGCCGTTCGTCCGGCGCGACCTTCGGGGCTACGGTCTCGGCCATCGCAGTCCTCCGCTCCGGTGGGTGGGCGGCCCGCGGGCCGCCCACCCGACCATTGTCCTAGCGAGTGCCCTTCGCCGCGAGCGTGGCGACTTTCGCCGCGTTCGCCTTGTTGATGATCCCGGGCCCGGTCAGCACGGGGGCGCCGTTACCGACGGTGTTCAGGTTGGTCTTGTAGAGCATGGCGAACACGACGGGCAGATAGCCCTGGAGGTACTGCTGCTGATCGATCGCGAACAGCATCTTTCCCGCCTGGATCTGCTTGATCGATCCGCCGACGTCGAACGTCCCGACCTTCGTCCCCTTCGGGACCGACGAGAGGCAGGGGATCGTCACATCGGGATCGAGACCGAGGAAGCTGTCGAGGCTCTTGTCGGCGTTGAAGGCCGCCTTCACCTTTGCCTTCGTTCCCGGGATGTCCGACTTGGCGTTCGGGATGGTGAGGACCTTGACCTTGCTCGAACCCAGCACGGCCTTCACCCCTGCGGCCCGCTGCTGAAGCCCCGAATTGCTCGCTTCGTGGATGACGATGAGGACCTTCTTCGAGCCGACCTTCTTGAACTGCTTGCCGGCTCCCTTACCCGCTACGTCTTCCGTCTGGCCGACGTGGACCTCGTAGGTCGGCAATGAGTCGAATGCGCCGAGGCCCGAGTTGACGGTGATGATCTCGATGCCCTTGTTTGAAGCCTTCCTGAGCGGGTCCTTGAGCGCGCTTGCATCCGGCACCGAGGTGGCAATCACCTGGGCCCCTGCGCCGATCGCGGCGTTGATGCCGGCAACTTGCTTGGCGACGTCGTTGTTGGCGTAGACCTGCGTGACGGACACACCGCGTGACTTGAGATCCTTCGCGGCCTGGTCGACGCCCTTCTTGAAGACCGACCAGAAGGATCCGGTGTCGCCGTGGGTCACGACGGCGACCTTGATCGTCGACGCACTGCTCGCCGCGAACGCTGCTGCGGCCGGCGAGCCGAGCACCGTGAACCCAGCTGCTGCGGCACCTCCCTTGAGGAACAGCCCGCGGCGCGAGATCTGGGTGAGCTCCTCGTCCATAAGGTCCTTGTCCATGCTTCTCCTTTCCCGGTTGGCTGGCTGAGGCGATTCTCAACCGTTTGGGGGTGCTCGCGCTAGTTCACCTGCTCGATCGAGACAGGACGGCCCTCTGCCCGCGACCGCTCGGAAGCAAGAGCAATTCTGAGGGCTGCCAGGGCCTCCTCCAGCGGGCAAGGGCTCGGTGCGCCCGTGCGGACGGTCTGGACGAAGGCGGCCAGCTCCTTCTGGTACGCAGGCTCGAACCGGTCCCAGAAGTCTCGATACGCCGGCTTCGGCGGCCTGCCGGCACCGGGCTCAACCGAACGGATCGGGCTACGGTCGTCCTGACCGACCACGATGCTGTCGCCGGTTCCGAACACCTCGAGGCGCACGTCGTAGCCGAGTGGATCGCGGCGCGTCCCGGAGAGGATCACGAGGCCGCCGCCCGACAGATGGAGGACGGCCGCCGCCACGTCGACGTCTTCGAGCTTGCCTACCCACGGCGCATCGAGGGCGGCCCCGTCGGCGTAGACCTGCGTGATCTCTTCGCCGCTCACGAAACGAACCGCATCGAAGTCGTGGATGTGGAGGTCGGAGAAGATGCCGCCGGAAGCAGCGATGTACTCCACGGGAGGCGGAACCGGGTCGTGCGTCGCCGCACGCATGACCAGGATCCTCCCGACCTCGCCTGCAGCCACCGCCGCCCGCGCCGCTACGTAGCCCGCATCGAAGCGCCGCTGGAAACCGACCTGGACGACAATCCCCGCGCGGTCGACCGCATCACGCACACGCTGGAGTGTTCCGAGGTCGAGCGCGACCGGCTTCTCGCAGAAAGCTGCCACCGCTGAAGCGGCGGCCAGTTCGAGCAGTCGCGCGTGGCTCGGGGTGGACGTTGCGATCACCAGCGCATCGACGGCCTCGACCAGCGCCTCGGGCGTGTCGGCCGTGCTCACCCCGAGCTCGTCCCCAACTCGACGGGCGCGCCGAGGGTCGGCGTCGGTTACGGACACCGAGACGCCGTCGATGCCGAGGAGGGTCTGGACGTGGTGCGTGCCGATCCTGCCCAGCCCAACCACGCCTACTGCGAGTTGCTTACTCAAGTCCTCCGACGTCGAGCACCACGGTCTTCAGGTCGCTCATGTCCAGCATGGTGTAGCGCCCGCCGATGCGGCCCCAGCCGCTCTGCGTGCCAGACGCGCCTCCGAACGGTTCGTGCGCCTCCCAGTAGTCGGTCGAGTCGTTCACGACGACGTTGCCGACGCGCAGGTTGTCGACATAACGAAACGCGCGTTTCAGGCTCGACGTGTAGACAGCCGCCTGCAAGCCGAGGTGCGAGTCGTTTGCGACCGCAAGCGCCTCCTCGTCGGACCGGATGCGAATCAGCGGCACGATGGGACCGAATGTCTCCTGCTGGTTGATGAGCGTGTCCACGCCGACGTCCGTGACGACGGTCGGCTCGTAATAGAGACGGGTGGGGCGGTCGCTTGCGCGCGAGCCGCCGAGGACGACGCTTGCTCCCTTGTCCACGGCGTCTTCGAGATGGCGATCCATCTTCAGAGCGGTCGGCTCGTTGTTCATCGGGCCGACCATGGTGGAGTCGTCGAACGGATCGCCGAGCCGCCAGTCCGCCGCCGTCTTGAGCACCTCGTCGAGGAACGCATCGTGCACGCCTTCGTGCACGAGGACGCGCTCGGTCGCACAGCACACCTGCCCAGCGCAGAAGAAGCCGCCGAAGACGGCTCCCTGGGCGGCGCGCTCGAGGTCGGCGTCCTCGCAGACGACGACAGGCCCGTTGCCGCTCGCTTCGATCAGGGACCGCTTGAGGCCGACAGCGCGGACGATCTTCTCGGCGGTCGGATGGGAGCCGACGAAGCCGACGCAGTCGACGTCCGGATGCGTGACCAGTCGCTCGCCTACGTCGCCGCCGCCGTAGATCACGTTGACGACGCCGTCCGGTAGGCCGGCGTCCGCCATGATCTGCATGAAGTTGGCCATCGCGATCGGCGTCCACTCCGACGGCTTCATCACGATCGTGTTGCCGACCGCGATGCCGGGTGCGATCAGCTCGACGGGAATGAGCGTGGGGAAGTTCCAGGGGGTGATGCCGGCGTAGACGCCGTTCGGCTTGCGAAAGGTGAGGATCCGCTTGTTCGGATCCTGCGACGGGATGATCGCCGTCTCCATCCGCTTCACGTCCTCGGCGGCAATGCGGAAGTTCTCTGCGGTCTCGTCGATGTCGCCGAGCGCCTCGGCCGCATAAGGCTTGCCCTGCTCGAGCGACAGCTCGCGCGCGAAGTCCTCGCGCCGCTCATCCATCAGGTCGGCGATCGCGTGGCAGATCTTCGCCCGTTCCCAGGCCGACAGTGCCGCCCACTTCGGCTGCGCTACACGGGCCGCCGCAACGGCAAGGGCGACGTCATCGGCGCTTGCGTCGGGCGCCTCGGCGAGCGTCTCGCCGGTGACGGGGGAGACGACGGCACGGGCGCTGTCGCCGGTCGAGGCGACCCATTCGCCGCCGATGAAGTTCTCGAGGGTACGGACCGTGACGGCCATTGAGGCTCCTTTCGAACGCTGGGCCGACCGTACCTTTTTTGAGAGAGTTGTCCCATGCCTCGAATTACCGCCGCCCAGGCGCTCGTTCGTTTTCTCGCCGCGCAGCACGTAGAGCGCGACGGCGTGGAGCAGCGTTTCTTCGACGGGTGCTTCGGGATCTTCGGGCATGGCAACGTGGCGGGGATCGGGCAGGCTCTGTACCAGTATCCGGACCTGCTGACCTACTACCAGGCCCGCAACGAGCAGGCGATGGTTCATACCGCGGTCGGCTACGCCCGAATGAAAAACCGGCTCGCGGCACTAGCGTGTACAACCTCGATCGGTCCCGGCGCGACGAACCTCGTCACGGGCGCGGCGCTCGCGACCGTGAATCGCCTGCCGGTGCTACTCCTACCCGGGGACGTGTTCGCGTCGCGTCGACCCGACCCTGTGTTGCAGCAGCTCGAGGTCCCCTCGCGGGGCGATGTCTCCGTGAACGACGCACTGCAGCCGGTCTCGCGCTACTTCGATCGGATCGAGAGACCGGAGCAACTGCTGGCGGCAGCGCCTGCCGCGCTGCGCGTGCTCGTGAACCAGGCTGAGACGGGAGCCGTCACGCTTGCGTTCCCACAGGACGTGCAAGCGGAGGCGTACGACTACCCGGACGAGTTCCTCGAGCGCCGTGTCTGGCACGTGCTGCGGCCGGAGCCCGACTCGGCGCCCCTCGGAGAGGCGGCCGCGCTCATTCGAAGCTCGAAGCGCCCTTTGATCGTCGCCGGCGGCGGCGTCATCTACTCGGAGGCGACCGACACTCTGCGCACGCTCGCCGAACAGACGGGAATTCCGGTCGCGGAGACCCAGGCAGGCAAGGGCTCTCTGCCGTACGACCATCCCGCCTCGCTCGGGGCCGTCGGTGCCACCGGCACGTTCGCGGCGAACCGGATCGCTGCGGAGGCGGACGTCGTGATCGGCATCGGCACCCGCTGGTCCGACTTCACGACGGCGTCCAGGACCGCCTTCCGGAATCCGGACGTGCGTTTCGTCAACGTCAACGTCGCCGACTTCGACGCGGCGAAGCTGAACGGGATCGCCCTCGTCGCCGACGCGCGCGTCGCGCTCGAGCGGCTGATTGCTGCACTCGAGGGACATCAGGTCGATCCGGAGCACCGCGAGCTGGCTGCCCGATTGAACAGAGAGTGGGACGAGGAGGTCACACGGCTCTACGGGCTCGGCCATGGGCCGCTGCTCGCCCAGAGCGAGGTGATCGGCGCCGTCAACGACGCAGCGCGAGCCACCGATGTCGTCGTCTGTGCCGCCGGCTCGATGCCCGGCGACCTGCACAAGCTCTGGCGCACGCGCGATCCCAAGGGCTACCACGTCGAGTACGGCTACTCGTGCATGGGTTACGAGATCGCCGGCGGGCTCGGCGTGAAGATGGCCGCGCCCGAGCGCGAGGTGTACGTCATGGTCGGCGACGGCTCCTACCTCATGCTTTCGAGCGAGATCGTCACCTCGATCCAGGAAGGCCTGAAGCTGACGATCGTGCTCGTCGACAATCACGGGTTCAATTCGATCGGAAGCCTCTCCCGCTCGCTCGGCACGGACGGCTTCGGCACGCAGTACCGCTACCGGCGGGACGGTTCGCTCGGCCTGGACAGCGACGACCCGACGGCGCCGCTGCTGCCGGTGGACCTCGCCGGGAATGCGGAGTCGCTCGGGGCGAAAGTGATCCGCTGCCGGACGATCGACGCGCTTCGCGCCGGGCTCGAGGCGGCGAAGGGCGAGGACGCGACAGTGGTGCTCGCGATCGAGGTCGACCGCTACGCGGGAGTGCCGGACTATGGCAGCTGGTGGGACGTCCCTGTGGCGGAGGTTTCGGAAGTCGAGAGCGTCCGGGAGGCGCGTCGAGCCTACGAGGAGGCGCGTGGGTTGTGACACCGAGGCTGGTGTGAGGTTGACGCCAACCGATCGGTGAATATTTGGAGTTAGCCCGGAATAATGGCGCGCTTGATACAGAACGCCAGGTGTCGGTGTGTTCAGCCGGTGTTCGGGAATGCCCCTCGGGCGAGTGCCGCTAAAGTCCGCGACCGTGCCGGCGAATCGTTCTGCGCCACCGGTCACTGTGACTCCGGTGCTCATCTATCCGGATGTACGAGCGGCGGTAGCGTGGCTGGAGTCCGCATTCGGCTTCGCGGAGCGGGTACGCATTGGCGACGCCCATCGCGCTCAGCTGCGCGTCGGGTCGGACGGTGCCATCGTTGTCGCCGACGTTCGTGCCGATCAGGTCGCGCCAAGCCTGGGTGTCGTGACACACCTCGTCAAGGTGCGCGTGCCGGATGTCGATACGGCGTTCGCCCGGGCGCGTGACTTCGGGGCACGTGTCCTCGAGGAGCCGACAACATACGAGTACGGCGAGCGCTCATGTGTCCTTGAGGACCTGGGCGGCCACCGTTGGGAACTGACCGAGACAGTGCGCGACGTCGAACCCGAGGAATGGGGCGGGGTAACAGTTGCGCCGTGGTAAGAGCCGCCTCGTCTGGGCCGGTGTTCGAGAATGTCCCCCGAGCTGCAACAGAGGAATAGGTTCGCAAGGGACAGCCGTGGTGGAAAGGAGGCAACCGTGAGCGAAGCCAAGAAGGTTCTTGAGCAAGCTGTCGAATGCTGGAACGCCACCGACCGGGACGGATGGGCCGCCCTCTACACCGACGATGTTGTCTACGAGGCGCCCGGTGGCGCGCGTATTTCGGGGTTGCCGGACCTGAAG
>Ga0307290_10000319_pt1 | contig 17426 bp, 18 predicted proteins | sample ER_DNA_144_FD_194472 | JGI IMG/M metagenome (GOLD analysis project Ga0307290, IMG submission 194472) | Bulk soil microbial communities from the East River watershed near Crested Butte, Colorado, United States - ER_DNA_144 | ecosystem: Environmental > Terrestrial > Soil > Floodplain | place... | reverse complement strand
GACGGATCCATGCGGCGAATCCGCATGCCCAACTGGTGCAGGTTCAGCTCCGCGACGTCGGTGGTGAAGAGCTTCGTGGTTTCGATGACGGCGGCGCTGTCGGGAGTGTGCCACGACGCGACGTCGAAGCTCATGATGATCGGCGCGATGTTCGACAGCCGAACCGCGCGCGCCACCGGCTGCGTGCTGTCGGCGCGCATCGCATAGGACACGATGCGCAGGAAGACCTTGTTCCCCATCCGTTCCCACATGACGATGCGGTTGCTGATCTCTTCTCCGGCATAGCGGACGCCGCGGATCGTCCCGCGCTGGTCGGCGACCATCAGAAACTCGCGGCCGAACATCGCTTTCGGGATCTCGTAGAAGAGCTTCTCGCCGACGCGATGCACGGTGAACACACCAGAGTCCGTGATCGCGCCGGCGGTGATGACCTGGTTGTAGGGCTTGGGGGCGGCCGGGTCAGGTGTCTGCTGGCGGCCGGATGCCGCCCGGGACGTATCCTGCCGCGCGGGGGCCGGGGCCGGTGCCGTCTGATGGGCTGCGGTCGCATGGGAGCACGCGGCCGCACCGAGGACACCGAAGGTCAGGAGTATGCTGAAAGAACGCATTGATTGTACCTTGGTGCGAGTTGGGAACGGGGAGATTAGATCGTGTCACGCAATCCGGCTAGTAGTCTCCGTGTGCTGATTGTGGGTGTCGTCGTCGCGGCGATGGTCTACGGCGCGGCGGTGACACTCGCGCTGACGGGGAATCTTGGTTCGGCAATGGCGGTGGTCGTGCTCATTGTCGGCGCGGTGCTGCTGCCGATCGCGCTCTTCGTCGTCCGGCGGCGCATCTGGAATCCGCTCACGGCGCTCGAGCGCGCGATCCAAAGCGTTTCGGAAGGCGACCTGACCACTCAAGTCCCCGTCGCCCGGGACGACGAGCTCGGCACGGTCGGCACCCACTTCAATCATATGACGCGCGTGCTGCGCGACCGGGCCGAGGAGCAGGGCCGGTTCGCGGCCGCGGGCGAGCTGCTGGGCGGAGTGGCGCACGAGGTGAACAATCCGCTGATGGCTATTGCCAGCCACGCCGAGCTGCGGCTGGCGGACGGCAACCTGCCGGCGGAACAGCGCAACGAAATGCAGAGCATCCTGCGGCAGGCGCAGCGCGCCGCGAAGCTGCTGCGGGGCCTGTTGCGGTTCGTGCGCGCGGGTGAAAAGCGGAGCGCGACCGTGAACATGAACGACGTGGTCCGCAGCGCCATCGACCTCGTATCCTATCGCTTCACCATCGACGAGATCTCGATCGGCGGGCGGCTCGATCCCGAGCTGCCGACGGTCGTAGGCGATGCCAATCGCCTGGAACAGGTCATCGTCAATCTGCTCAGCAACGCACTCGACGCGTTGCGCAGCGTGAAGCCGCCGCGGCACCTCAACGTCGACAGCTTCATCGATGACACGGGGAGCCGCGTCTGCGTCACCGTCACGGACAACGGCCCCGGCGTGGCCCCGGAAATCGCGCAGCGGCTCTTCCGCCCCTTCGCGAGCACCAAGGGCATCCGCGGCACGGGCCTCGGCCTGTACATCTCGCGCCAACTGGTCCGGGAAGCGGAAGGTGAGCTGGACCTGGCGAAGGGGTCGGAGCCCCGAGGGGCGGGAGGCGGGGCCAGCTTTCTCGTGTGGCTGCCGAGCACCCGGGAGGCGGTGCCGACCGCGCCGGTGGCCGCCCCGCAGGCTGCCCCGGCACCCGCGCCTGACGCAGCGAAGAGTCTCTCTGGGATTCGCGTGCTGCTGGTCGATGATGAGGAGTTGATTCGCCGGCCGATGTGTCGGTTCCTGACCAAGCGCGGCGCCGAGATCCGCGATGCGGGGGATGGCGAGGCAGCGCTGGCGCGCCTCCATGAAGGATTTGACCCTCACGTGATTCTCGCCGACCTGCGGATGCCGAAGATGGATGGCGCCGAGTTGTATGAACGGCTGCAACAGGAGCGCCCGGCCCTCGCCGAGCGGGTGATCTTCCTGTCGGGTGACATCACGCACCTGGCCAGCCGCGGCCTCGCGGAGGTGCCGCGCGACCGGGTGCTCGTGAAGCCAGTCGAGCTGATGGAGTTGGAGCGGCGCATTGCGGCCTTCGTGCGCGAGAAAGCCGCCTAAATGCTGATCGTGGTCGTGCTGTTTGCGACCGTGCTGCTGCGCGCCGCCGTTGTGACGACGTTCGTCTATTTCATGCTTCCCGCGAAGCCGGCCTGTCCCCGCTGCGGCGCACAGCTCGCGCTCATCAAGCATTCGATGTTGCGGGTGTTACTACCCGCGGTCGAGCACCGCTGGTGCCTCGATTGCGGGTGGAGTGGCGTCGTGCGGGTTCAGTCGCGTGTGATGAGGCGCGCGGCCCGCTCGTAGAAGAAATAATCCCGTCCCTCGGGATGGCATCACACCGCGCGGGCGAAATGGCCCCGCGTATACTCCCGACCCGTCACCGCCCGCACTTCTCCGGGATCGGGCGCGCGACCTTCGGCCAGTGCATCGAGCGACGCGCGATACGCGGCCGTCACCCGCGCGACGGGATCTCCCGGGACGTTAAACACTAGCCGATACGTCCGAAACCGGGCGCGCCACAGCTCCGGCAGGTACGCGGAGCCGTCCACCGGACGTGAATGCAGCAGGCGGTTGCGGCAGGCGTAATCGGTGGCCACCGGGAAGACGTAACCCGCGGGATCGGTGAGCTCGACATTGGGATGCTTCTGCACGCACAGGTCACGGCAGGTGGCGACCTGGCGGTCGAACGCCGCCGACAAGACGCAGTGCTCGATCGTCATTCCTTCGGGGCGGCCGTAGGCGAACACCTCGAAGCCTTGAGCCTCCCATGGCTCCGCCACCTGTGCCATCTCATCGCCGGTCAGCTCGACCGACAGCACGATGCGACGCGCGCCCAGCCGGAAGACCTCGGCCGCGCTGTGTTGGTTGAAGATGTTGACTGCGTAATCCGCGACCACGTCGCGTCCCTGGGCCCCCCCCAGCTCGGCGACCATCCCCAGGTGCCCACTGACCAGCGGGGTGCCGAGGGCCAGCCACTTCTCGACGTGCTTCCGGTCGGCGGGCCGGACGATGGTAGGCGTGCGGAGTCGGAATGTGACTCCCCGCTGCGACAGCTCGGTGGCGAGCTGCTTGACGCGCGCCACCGGAGGCATCGGATGGCGGAGAAATAAGTCGAGCGAGATCTCCTCGGCACCTGCTTCTGCCGCGGCCAGCGCATCCTCGAGACGCCAGACTTCGGCGACGAGCCGCGGCGGACTGTCCGGAGCGACGCTCTGCACCGCCACACTGGCGATCGCTTCATCGATTGCGCGATCGCGCTTCGCGTGGCGATCGCGAAGGAGGATCCCCGATGCCTCCCGTCGCAGTTCATTGAGGATGCTGATCGGAATAAAGAGGTCCTTCGCGAGGCCGGAAACATCGAGGTCGCCCAGGGTGAAGGAGGTCTCGCCCAGGCGGCCGAGCTGTGCGCGGAGGCGCTCTTCGTTCAGCCCGTGGCGGGTAGCAGGCGCGAGCGCGATCGTGCTTTTCACCGTCACCTCGTCGGGGCCAGTGCGGCAGATGAGCGTGAGCGGCTCGCCGGCGGCGCCCAGTGCCCTGACATCCATGCGCGTGCGCTCGGCCGATCCCGTGGAGGGCACGGCGGCAAAGCTCTCACGCGCGCGGGCGAGCAGCGCGGCTTCGGCGGAGCGCACCACTGTCCAGCCGGCCGGAATATCCTCCGCCGGCTGGATCGCCTGCTGGACCTTCCCGTGCTGCCGGCCGATAGTCCGGACGCTCCGCACCCCAAAGCCGCGGTTGCCTTTGTCGGGGCCTGCGGGATGCTCGAAACCGAGCCCGTCGCCGGGCTGGATCGGCTGCGAGACCGAAACGATCAGCTCGTCCTCGTCGCGCCCGATCACTTCGCCGAGTACCGCGCCGCGGTTGTCGGGCTGGGTGCGGGTCACGTAGTCGCGCCCCGCGCGGCCGCCGTACATCCCGCCGGTGAAGCCGCGCGAGAAGATCTGCACCAGGGGCTGGACTTCGGCGGGCGTGGGCGGACGCGCGTCACCGGCGGCCAGTCGGTCGAGAAACTCGCGGTAGCCGTGCGTCACGGTCGCCACATATTCGGGTTTCTTCTTGCGGCCTTCGACCTTGAGCGTATGGATGCCGGCGTCGGCGATGTCGGCGAGATGCTCCCACGCGCCGAGGTCCCGGGCGGAGATCAGGTAGCCGCGGTCCAGCTCCGCGCCGCTCTCGGCATTCGCCAGGACGTAGTCCTTGCGGCACGACTGGGCGCAGGATCCCCGGTTGGCGCTGCGTTCCGAAATCATGCCGGACATGTAGCACTGTCCCGAGTACGCGATGCAGAGCGCGCCGTGGACGAAGCTCTCCAGCACCAGCTCCGGGACCGCGCGCCGGATGGTGCGGATGTCGTCCAGAGTATTCTCGCGCGCGAGCACTACGCGGTCGCATCCCAGGTCGCGCAGGACGCGGGCACCGCGCTCGTCGTGCACGGTCATCTGGGTCGAGCCGTGAATTTCCAGACCGGGGTACATCTTGCGGATGAGCCGGACGGCGCCGAGGTCCTGCACGATGGCGGCATCGATTCCGCGGTCGATGCACTCACCGAGATGCTGCAGTGCGTCGTGCAGCTCGGCCGGCTTGAAGAGGATGTTGAACGTCAAATAGATCCTGGCCCCGTACGCGTGCGCCAGGAGGCAGGACTGCTCTAGTGTCTCCAGGGTCAGCTGCGCCCCCTCGTCCCGGGCATTGAACTTGTCCACGCCGAGGTAGATCGCGTCGGCGCCGTTGCCGAGCGCGGCACGAACGGCGTCGAGGCTCCCGGCGGGGGCGAGCAGCTCAGGGATGGGGCGGGACATGAAGGAAAGCTAGTCTGCTTCAGTCCCGATCAATAACCAATTTCTCTCAGCGCGAGATCCGGCGGCATGTCGGCGCCCGTCGATGAGGCCTTCACCAGACCCAGCCACTTCATGAACCGCACCGTCATGAACCCGAAATCAAATTCGGATGGATCGTGGCTCAATCGCAGCAAATGCGGATAGTGGTGATGGTTGTTCTGCAGGCAGGCGCTGAAGGTCGCCATCACCGGCAGCCAGTCGCCGATGTTCATGGCATTGTCCTGCGCGTCATCGTAGCGACGGGTGCCGAAGCGCCGATTATGCGTCCAATAATTCTGGATCAGATTCACCCACAGCGCGAAAATGCGCAGGCCACCCCAGAGCACGAGGGCGTATTTCCAGTCCCGGAACACCACCCAGATGACGCCGAAGCTGGCGACTTGCGAGAACACCGCATAGACGGGGTGTGCAACCATGCGAAACGACGCCGACTTGAGAATAGCGTCCTCAGCGTAGTCGTCCCGGCAGGGATACGGAAACAGACAGAGGTACATCGTTTTCCAGAACCCGTCGCCGTCCAGCTTGTTCGGGTCGCCGGCATGATCGGCGAACTTGTGGTGATGGCGATGGCGATTCACCCAGGTGACGGGATTCACGTAGATGCCGAAGGTGTTGCTGACGACCGTCACCGTCTTGATGAACCATGGCTTGTAATCGAGCGCCCCGTGCGTGATTCCCATATGGATGATGTCGGACAAGTAGAGCCCGCTCAAAAACCAGATCGCCGTGAAGTACAGCAGCCCCAGCGTCATGCCGAGCCAGGGGCCGAGTGCCGGCGGCGCGAAGGACGCGGCCGCCGCGGCATGCAGCAGGATGATTGCGTACCCGATCAGCGTGTGTGGTTTCATGAGGATCGTGCCGCCCGCTTGAACGGGGCGATGAGCTGGGCGAAAAAGCCGGGAGGGACCGTGTCGTCAAGCAGGCCGTAGCGTTGCGGCCAGGCGTCTTTCGGCAGATGGTGGGTGCCGAACAGGCGATCGAGGAAGGGAAAATGGATGGCGAAGTTGACGTTCACCGCCTCCTTGTCAGCGGCGTGATGCCAGTGGTGATAGCGCACCGTCACGAGGTATCGCTCCAGCCAGTGCGCATCCGGGCGGAAATCGGTGTGGCAGAACGTGGCGTGGAAGGAGACGAACACGAGGTAGCCCGCCAGCACGCTCTGCGGGAAGCCGCAGAGCATCATCGGAATCATGACCAGGCCGCGCGTGATGACGATGTCGATGAAATGGGAACGCGAGCCGGCGATCCAGTCGAGGGTCTTGATCGAATGATGGATCGAGTGGAAGCGCCAGAGGAATGGGACCGTGTGAAACGTCCGGTGCACGAGATACTGCCCCAGGTCCGCGACGAAGATCGCCGCGACGAGCTGCACGAGGTACGGCCAGCGTTGGACAAACGCCTGGAGCGGCGGGATGGCCAGCCATTTGGTCAGCAGCAGGGCGGGCAGCACCATGAGGAAGGTGAGCAATTGCGCGGGCAGATGGGTCGCCACGAAATAAAATGTGTCGGTGGTCCATTCCGCCCTGAAGGTCTTCTGCCCGGGGTGCAGCGGCCAGAACCGTTCCACCGGGACGAACACGACGGTCATCACGAGCAGGTCGAGCAGGAACCAGTCGAAGCCGATGCCGTAGTGTGACCCGACCTCATTGGGCAGCGGCGTGCTGCCGCCTCCCAGCAGCATCGCCACCGCCGCGAGCAGCCCGGCAGTCAGCGCCAGCACCTTCCGTTGCCGCAGGATCGCGGAAAGGCCGGCGAGCACAAAGGCTGCGGCGATCGTCCCCTGGATGAGCAGGCGGATCACCACCATGGGGTAGTGCGAGCGGGCCTCGGGCAGCGTCAGCAGGGCGGGAAAATGCAGGCACAGGGCGCCGCCCAGGCCGAGCAGGCCGAAAAAAACGCCCAGGACGCCGCTGACCCAGCCGCTCCCGATATGGGTCGGCTCCGAATCCCCGAACAGCCTATGGAAGAACGCGTCGGACATGGCTCGAACATACAAGGTGATGGGTCGTTCGCCTAACGAATCGCGCCTAAACTGAGGAACAACACCATGATCGTTCACAGCGTGACGCCGATTCTCAATGTCTCAGACATGGATGCCAGTTTTGCGTGGTTCGCCAAGCTGGGCTGGAAGGAGTTGTGGCGCTGGGGGGACCCGACGGGATTCGGGGCCGTTGGATCCGGTCCGTGCGAGATCTTCATGTGTCACGGCGGCCAAGGGGGACGCGGGAAAGGGAAGAACACGAGCACCTTCGCACGCTTCGAAGACGAGACGCATGACAAAGGCTGCTGGATGAGCTGGTGGGTCGAGGACGTGGATGCCGTCTATGCGGAATGCGTTAAGCAGAGTATCGAGGTGACTTGGCCGCCGACGGACATGCCGTGGAACGTGCGAGAAATGCACGTGCGCCATCCCGACGGCCACGTGTTCCGCATCGGAAAGGGACTCAAGGAAGAGTAGTTGCCTGAGAGCACCGTACTGGCCAGCGGCCTAACGGACCGCGCTTAAGCTGCGGCGCGCTGAAAAAAGATTCATTCCTTAATCTACGCGCGCCGCCAGCTTCAAGCGCTTGTTAGGCGCCGCGCGGCAGCGATGAGGGGTCGGTCCACTTTGGCAGACCACAGTGCACACATTCCTGCGCCCAAATGTCGGTGCGAAGGAAGCCGCGCCTGAAGAATGGCTCGCCGCAACGCGGACAGCGCCACTTGGTTGATCGATAGTTGGCGATAAGCAGCCAGAGGAACGGACCAGGTGCGAGTGCCCACCAAAAGGGGCGCAGCACATGAGTGGCGGGTACCGCAAAGATCAGAATGAACGTGGCCAGCCAGGTGCCGAGCGCGGCAAACTCGACCATTCTTAGACGGCGATATCCACTCCATGGATCCGCATCGATCATGGATGTTTATCGCGTGCGTCTAACGGGAATTAGACAGACCTGTATAGGACATTTCGCTCTGCATTGCTCGCTGCCTAACCTGAGTTTCTGCTCCACGAGGAATGAATTAGGCTGGTCAGCCTAAACATAATATCACAGCAGATCGGGAGAACTCCGAAGGCCCAGCACCAAAGGCAGGCGCGGTAGAGAAGTCACCCTACCGCGCCCCTGCTTCTTCCTGCGAAACCGGCGCCACCATCAGCTGCTTTCAATCCCTGGTAATCAACCGCGCGGCCCGCTCGTAGAAGAAATAATCCCACGCCCAGTTGATCAGCACGAAGAGTTTGTTGCGAAAGCCGATCAGCTGAATGATGTGAATCCCGAGCCACATCACCCACGCGATAAAACCGCTCGCCTGCACGCCAAAGACGTTCGCGACCGCCGCATTGCGGCCGATCGTGGCGAGCGTGCCCTGATCCCGATAGCGGAACGGCTCGAGCGGCTGCCCGCGCAGCTGGCGCTTGATGTTGCGGCCAACCCACTGCCCCATCTGAATCGCCACCGGCGCGACCATCGGCAGTGGCTCGCCGTTCTCCTCGCGATACGCCGCATCGCCGATGATGAAGACCTCCGGATGACCCGTCACCTGCAGCGTCGGCTCGACGGGGATCCGGCCCTGCCGGCCCAAGGGGAGGCCGAGCGTGCCGTTGAGAGAGGAGGCACGCACTCCAGCGGCCCAGATGACGGTCTGCGCGGGGATGACCTCGCCGCTCTTCAGCCGAATGCGGTCTCCATCATAGTCCGCCACACTCGCGCCGAACCGCACCTCGACGTACTTGCGCCACAGCGTCTTGCCCGCCGCTTCGCGCAGCCGCTCCGGCATCGCTGCCAGCAGCTTGTCGGTTGCCTCGAGCAGCAGAATGCGGACGTCCTTGATGTTGAGTCGCGGGTAGTCTTTGACGAGGACCAACCGGATCAGCTCCGACAGCGCACCGGCCATCTCGACGCCGGTCGGCCCGCCCCCGACGACGATGAACGTGAGCAGCGCGCGCCGCCGCTCGGCATCGGGCTCGAGCATCGCCTGTTCGAAGCACGTCAGCACGTGATTGCGGATCGCGATCGCGTCGGGGATGTCCTTCAAGCCAAGGCCGTGACGCTGCATCGACTCGAGGCCGAAGAAATTTGTCTCGCCCCCAGGCGCGAGAACGAGAAAATCGTACACGATCGGACCGGCACTGGTCTCGAGCCGCTTCGCCGCGAAATCGACGCGCGTCACCTCCACCATCCGAAAGTCGAAGTTCTTCTGGCCGCGCAGAATCGCGCGCGCCGGCTTCGCGATCTCCTCGGGCTCGAGGCCCGCGGTGGCGACCTGATAGAGCAATGGTTGAAACAGGTGATAGTTGTTGCGGTCGAGCAGCACGACCTGAACCGGGGCGCGGCGCAGCGCCCGGGCGGCCCGCAGGCCGCCGAACCCGGCGCCGACGATGACGACGGTCGGGCTCACGTGTGGTCCAATCTCAAAATGGTTTGCAGGAGCACGTTTGCGCCGTTGGTGACGTCCTGTGGTCTGGTGAGCTCGAGCGGCGAATGACTGATGCCCTTCACGGACGGGACGAAGATCATTCCCATCGGACCGATCCGGGCGAGATCCTGCGCATCGTGTCCGGCACCGCTCGGCATCGGCTGACTCGTCAGGCGCAGGCCGGCCACCGCGTCAGCGATCACGGCCCTGATCCGCGGATCGGACAGCGCCGGATCGTTCGTATGCTGGAGTACGTAATCGAGCGTCGTATCATATTTCTTCGCGATTTCCAGTGCCTCAGCATGAATCCGATCCCATAGCGAAGTGATCGTGGTCGTCGAGAGGTCGCGTAACTCCACGGTGAGATCCACCTGTCCGGGGATCACGTTGGGGGCACCGGGTCTGACCAGCAGCCGGCCGACCGTTCCGACCTGACGGCCCGGGACAGATCTCACGATGCGGTCCACGGCGAGCGTGAGCTCCGCGGCGGCGAGCAGGGCGTTGCGACGGCGGTCCATCGGTGTCGTGCCGGCGTGGTTGGCAAAGCCGTGGATCGTCACATCGTAGTGGTGAATGCCGACGATGCCTTCGACGATGCCGATCTCCAGCCCGCGCTCGTCGAGAATCGCGCCTTGCTCGATGTGCAGCTCGACGTAGCCGGCGATGCTCCCCGGCGCGTGACGCGCCTCAGCCAGGCGGTCGGGATCGCCACCGATGCGGCGAATCTTGTCCGCGAGCGGGACGCCGTCGCGTCCCGGACTCGTCAATTCGCCGGTGGGAAGATCGCCGATGTACCCCCGGCTGCCCGTGAGACCACTTTCCTCATCACACAGATCACCACATGGAGCGGATGGCGGTTGCGATAGGCGCGTTCCGAGAGTGCCTGGGCGACTTCGATCGCCGACACGGAGCCGACATCGCCGTCGTAATTGCCGCCCTCGGGCACTGAATCGATATGTGAACCAAACAGGATGGGGAGCGCGCCTCGAAGCGAGCCGGCGCGCTCGCCGATGATGTTGCCGACCGGGTCGATGCGCACGGAGAGTCCGGCTTGCTGCATCAGGTCCATTGCGAAGTGGCGTCCAGCGATATCCGCCTCGCTGAACGCCACGCGAGTGACGCCACCCTGCGGGTTCGCCCCAAACCGCGCCAGCTCGCCGAGGTGGCGATTCACGCGCTCGCCGTTGACGCGCCAGCTCTTCCAGTCGTCGTGGCGCAGTCCCAGGCCGGCGCCGCTCAGCGCGGCCGCGGTGGTCTGAACGAACACGCGGCGATGCACGCTATCGCTCCTTCGCTCGCTTGGGAAACTCCCACATCCCGATCATGGTCTTCTGCTTGATCGGATATCCCAGCAGCCGCGCCTGCAGCACGATTTGACCGCGAGTGTGCGCATCGTGGAGCATGTAGTACATCAAGTATCCCGCCGCGTCGTGATGAAACCCGACAATCTTGCCGTCATCCTTCAACGCGCCGCCCACAATCGCGAGCACCGCCTTGCGCTTGGCCCCGAGCGCGCGCACGGCCTGCGCCGCCGTCACGCGGCGGCGGTCCAGCTCGCCGGGAACGGGGAAGCCGGGCGCTGTGCGCTCGAGGTATCGGAGGCCGCAGTTGTGGAGGTGAGCGACCTGCGCCGCGATGGTGCGGGTCTTCGGACCCGGCGCCGGTGCCTGCCAGACCGCCGGATCGAGCTCCTCGACCAAATACTGATTGATACGCGCGCTGGCGGAGTACGCCTTCAGCAGCGCGTCGGCGACGCTCAGCCGGTGAGTTTTCGCCACAGCGCCGCCAACGGATCGTAATTCGCGTCGACGACCCGTTCTTTGAGCGGGATGATCGCGTTGTCGGTGATCGTAATGGACTCCGGACAGACTTCGGTGCAGCACTTCGTGATGTTGCAGAAACCGATCCCGCCCTCATGGCGCAGATACTCGCGGCGATCGGCCTCGTCCAGCGGATGCATCTCGTAGACCGCCGCACGCACGAGCATCGCGGGGCCCATGAACTGGTCGTGCTTGTCATGCGTGCGCAAGACGTGGCAGACATCCTGGCACAGGAAGCACTCGATGCATTTGCGGAACTCCTGCGGCCGCTCGACCTCGTACTGATACATCCGCCAGGTGCCGTCTGGAAAATCAGGGGCTCGGGGCTGGAAGTTGGGGATTCGTTTGTTGACCTCGTAGTTCCACGACACGTCCGTCACGAGGTCCTTGATCACCGGGAACGCTTTCATCGGCGTGACCGTGATCGTCTCGTCCGGCGCGTAGTCGGACATCCGCGTCATGCACATCAGCTTCGGCCTGCCGTTGATCTCGGCGGAGCACGAGCCGCACTTCCCTGCCTTGCAGTTCCAACGCACCGCCAGATCGGGCGCTTGCTCGGCCTGGATGGCGTGCACGGCATCGAGCACGACCATCCCTTCAGTCGCCGTAACCTGGTAATCTTGAAGCCCACCGCCATCACGCGTTCCTCGAAATACGCGGAACAGGGTCATACGCTTTCCTTAATGAGTGCCGTGAATTCCGGGGGGATTGGGGGCTGCTGCTCGCGCCGCACCGCCATGCGGTTGCCTTCTTTCTTGATCACGATCTGCTCGCGCGCCTGCTTGTCATCGGAGTCGGGATAATCGCTGCGCGTGTGTCCGCCGCGGCTTTCAGTCCGCTCGAGCGCCGCGCGGGCGGTCGCCTCGGAGACGATGAGCAGCGAGTGCAGGTCGATCGCGGTGTGCCAGCCGGGATTGTATTCGCGGCTCCCGGTGATGCCGACTTTCCGCGCGCGCGCCTTGAGCTTCTCGAGGTCGGCGAGCGCGGTCTCGAGGCCCGCCTTGTCGCGGATGATCCCCGCGTTGCGCTGCATCACGGCCTGGAGGGCCGACTGTACCGCAAAGGGGTTCTCGCCGTCGCGCTCGAATGGCTCCAACGCCTCCCGCATCGCCTGCTCGACTTCGGCATCCGGAACCGCCGGCGGTGCACCACGCTTGCCGGCGGCATACTGGCCGGCTCGGCGTCCAAAGACCAGCAAATCGCTCAGCGAGTTCCCGCCGAGGCGGTTTGCGCCGTGCATGCCGCCGCCGACTTCGCCGGCGGCGTAGAGACCCGGCACCGTCGACTCCTGCGTCTCGGCGTCCACCTTCACGCCGCCCATCACGTAGTGGGTCGTCGGGCCGATTTCCATCGGGTCCTTGGTGATATCGACGTGCGCCAGCTCTTTGAACTGGTGATACATGCTGGGCAGCTTCTTCTTGATGTAGTCGGGACTCTGCTTCGAGGCGATATCGAGGACCACGCCGCCGTGCTCGGTCCCCCGCCCCTCCGCGATCTCTTTCGTGATCGCTTTCGCGACGACGTCGCGCGTCAGCAGCTCTGGCGGCCGGCGGTTCTTCTTACGATCGCCCTTTACCCACCCATCGGACTCCGCTTCGGTCTCCGCGAAATCGCCTTTGAACATGTCGGGCATGTAGCGGAACATGAACCGCTCGCCCTTGGAGTTCTTCAGGACGCCGCCTTCACCCCGCACGCCTTCGGTCACGAGAATGCCGCGGACGCTGGGCGGCCAAACCATCCCCGTGGGATGGAACTGCACGAACTCCATGTCGATCAGCTCGGCGCCGGCGTCGTAGGCCAGGGCGTGGCCGTCACCCGTGTACTCCCACGAATTGCTCGTGATTTGCCATGCCTTGCCGATGCCGCCGGTGGCCAGCACGATCGCGCCGGTCTTGAACAGCACGAAGCGCCCGGTCTCGCGGAAGTATCCCAGCGCGCCGGCGATCTTCCCGCCGACCACGAACAACCGGACGATCGTGCACTCCATGTGCACGTCGATCCCGGAGTGCACGCCCTTGTCCTGAAGGACGCGGATCATCTCGAGACCTGTGCGGTCGCCGACGTGGGCCAGGCGGCTGTAGGTATGGCCGCCAAAGGGGCGCTGGTTGATGCGGCCGTCGGGTGTGCGATCGAACAGCGCGCCCCACGCTTCCAGCTCCTTGATCCGGTCGGGCGATTCCTGGGCGTGGATCTGCGCCATGCGCCAGTTGTTGTGCATCTTGCCGCCGCGCATCGTGTCGCGGAAATGGACGCGCCAGTTGTCTTCCGGAAAGACGTTGCCGAGGGCCGCGGCCGCGCCCCCTTCGGCCATTACGGTGTGGGCTTTGCCGAGCAGCGACTTGCAGACGAGCGCGACTTTGGCTTTCTGCGCGCTCGCTTCAATGGCGGCACGCAACCCGGCGCCGCCGGCGCCGATGACGACGACGTCGTAGTCATGAGTGCGAAGGTCGGAGGCCGGCACTAGAACAGCCGCACGTCGTGGAGGACGCCCATCGCGCAGAGGCGGATGTAGACGTCAGTGAGTGCGACGGAGAACAGCGAGCACCAGGCAAACAGCATGTGATGCCGGTTGAGCGCGCTGACACCGCGCCACGTCTCGAACCGGGCTCGCCCGCCCCGCACGCAGGAGAAGCAGTCGACGTTCCCGCCGATCAGGTGCCGCAGCGAGTGGCACCCGAACGTGTAACACGCAAGCAGAATCACGTTGATCAGCATGACCAGCGTGCCGATCCCCACGCCGAACTCGCGCGGTCCCGGGGCCATGGCGCCGTCAGCCAGAACGCCGTTGACCGGCCAGCGCATCGCGAGCAAGACGTCGTAGGAGAGGATGAAGATGAAGACCACCGCCGCGTACATCGCATAGCGGTGCAGGTTCTGAAGAATGAACGGAAACTTGGTCTCCCCCTTGTAGCCGTGGCGCGGTTCGCCGACGGCGCAGGCGACGGGATCGAGGAAGAAGGCCCGGTAATAGGCCTTGCGATAGTAGTAGCAGGTGGCGCGAAACGCGCCGGGAAAAATCAGGATCAGAAATGCGGGCGAGAGCGGCCACCAGGTGGTCTGGATCAGCGGCGAGTAGAACGGCGAGAGGTACGGTCCCCATTCGTAGTAGCGGTTGACCCAGGCCGCCCAGGTCGCGTAGACGCCGAAGCTGCCGAGGACCAGCGCGGTGAGTGCGGGAGCGATCCACCACGCGTCGCGGCGCAGCGTCGCGCCTAGCCCTCGTTCCTGCAGGTCGCGAACAGATGTCGTCATAGGGTCACCGCCGCCATCGTCTGTTTCACCGCGTCGGCTGATTTCTTGAGCGCACTCTTTTCGTCAGCCGTCAGCTCCACTTCGATGATCTGCTCGAGGCCGTTCTTGCCGAGCTTGCAGGGCACGCCGCAGTACATCCCGGACAGCCCATACTCCCCTTCGAGCCATGCGGCGCACGGCAGCAACCGCTTCTGATCGAGCGCGATCGATTCCACCATCTGCACGGTCGCCGATGACGGCGCGTAGTAGGCCGAGCCGGTCTTCAAGAAAGCAACGATCTCGGCGCCGCCGTTCCGGGTGCGATCGACGATCTTGTCGAGCTTCGCTTTGTCGAGGAGCTGCGTGACGGGGATTCCGGAGACGGTCGTGTAGGAGATGAGCGGTACCATCGTGTCGCCGTGGCCCCCCAGTACCATCGCCTGGATGTCTCGTACCGAAACATCGAGTGCCTCGGCCAGAAAAGACCGATACCGCGCGGTGTCGAGCACACCAGCCATGCCGATGACCCGCTCCCGTGGGAAACCCGTGACCTGTTTGGTCACCCAGCACATGACGTCCAAGGGATTCGGACAGTTCTGCTTGATTTGCTGGGAGACCTGCTTGACGATGTCGGCGTTGGTGCGCACCAGGTCGTCGCGGCTCATCCCCGGCTTGCGCGCGATGCCCGCCGTGACGACCACCAGCTCCGATCCCGCTGCCGGACCGTAGTCATTCGCGCCGACGACGTGGGTATCGAACCCTTCGATGGGTGCGGACTCATACTGATCGAGCGCTTTGCCTTGTGGGACGCCTTCGATGACGTCGACCAGGACAACCGTTCGGGCGAGTTCTTTTTCGGCGAGGCGTTGTACGGTCGTGGCGCCGACATTCCCGGCGCCAACGACGGTAATTTTGGTGAGCATGGTGCGGGGAAGTTAATGGGTACGTGGTAGGGGCGCAGCATGCCTGCTTCACCCTCCACGCGTATGCATCTCTCTATGTGGATCGGCACGAAGTCCTTCGACCTGAAACAACGGCGTGCGATTCACGAGTCTCAGCCGCTCCTCAGCGCCACGATCGGTCCGTCCGCGCCACGTCGATGCGATCAGATCTGTCAGCTCGGCGTCGCTGGCGCCGGTCCGTAGCGGCTCGCGGAGATCCGTGCCCCGCTCCGCGTAGAGGCATAGAAACCATGCGCCGTCCGCCGTCAGCCGACTGCGATCACACGTGCGGCAGAAGGGCGCCGTCGTGGACGCGACAATCCCGAACGTCGGCCCATCCGGCAGTCGGAAGCGCTCCGCCGGCGCGCTCAAATCTCCTGTCGTGACGGGCGTGATGGGACCATACCGAGCCGACAAGACGTCGAGGATCTCGCGCTGCGAAACGACCTGCGCGAGAGACCATCCGGTGGCGCCGCCCACGTCCATGTACTCGATGAATCGCACTTCGGCTTGCTGCGACTTGGCGAATTCGACTAGCTCGACCAGCTCGTCTTCGTTCACGCCCCGCATCACGACGCTGTTGAACTTCAGGGGCAACCCGGCGGCTCGGGCTGCCGCGATGCCGGCAAGGACGTCGGCGTGCCGGTCCGAACGCGCGAGCTCACGCATCCGGTCCGGCCGCAACGTGTCGAGGCTGACGGTGACCCGGCCGAGGCCTGCTCGCTTGAGCGCCTCCGCCTGTTTGGCGAGCAGCAAACCATTGGTGGTCAGAGCCAGATCGCGAATCGAGGCGTTCCTGGCGAGCATGCCGGTGAGCGTCGGAAGATCGTGCCGCAGTAAAGGCTCGCCTCCCGTCAGCCGGACCTTCTCGACGCCGAGGGACGTGAAAATGCCTACCAACCGGGCAATCTCCTCGAACGTCAGGATCGACTGCTTGGGGAGCCAGACGTAGTCCTGCTCGGGCATGCAATAGCGGCACCGGAGATTGCACCGATCGGTAACGGAGACTCGCAGGCTGCCGAGCGGCCTCTGGAGCTTATCGGTGATCATGGGCCTCAACCCATTTCTCACTGCCGTCGCCCCGCAGCTCTTTCTTCCAGACCGGCAACCGCGTTTTCACTTCTTCGATCACGTAGCGGCAGGCCGCGAAGGCCTCATCGCGATGCGGAGCTGCCGCCGCGATGGCGATGCTCGCCTCACCCACGGGAATCACACCGAGACGGTGCTGGAGCATCACGCGCGATCCGGGCCAACGCTCGTGCGCCTCCGCCAGGATGCGCTCGATCTCCTCGACCGCCATCGGCTCGTACGCCGAATAATCGATGCTCGTGACGCCGGCGTCGTTCCGTACCGTTCCGAGGAACACGCACGTGCCGCCGCGCTCCGAGCTTTGGACTTCCGCCAGTAGGTCAGCGACTTCGAGCCGGTGACGCGTGATCTGCATCATCAGCCGCCCGAGAGTGGCGGGAGCAACGCCACTTCGTCTCCTTCGGTCACGCGCGCGTCGAGTTTCACCTGGCGCTGATTCAACGCGGCCAGTGGCGTCGCGGGCATCACCTGGGTACCGGGGAAGACCTCGCGGACGCGCGCAATCACGTCGGCGACCGTCGTGGGCGTGTCCACATTGACGTGCGACCACGTACACCCCGCCAGCTCGGCGTATCGCGCGAAGAACCGCACCGAGATCTTCCCCATGGTCCCATTATAGTCCCGAAGCCAGGCCCTGCCAGATCTTGGCCTGTTTAGGGGTCGGATGCGGCGCGCGCTCGAGGCTGACGGTCGACGTCGCGTGTTCCTGCACCGTGCTATTGAGTGCGAGCGCACGTCCGTCGCGCTGGACCGTGATCGTCAGCGGCTGTCCGGCTTTGCCCCGATAGCGGGTGCGAAACGCCCCGCCCCAATCCTGGTCGACGGTCACGGGGATGCCACCGACGTTCGTCAACACGTCACCCGGCTGCACACCAGCTGTCTCCGCTGAGCTGTTCGGACTGACCTGCTGCACGACCACACCGCTCGGCGTGGGGTTCACCTGGATCCCGACGAACGGACTGGTGACGATCTGACGATGAAACACAAGCCCCGCCTTGGCGAAAATCGTTTCGTAGGGAAGCGAATCGCGGC
>Ga0307290_10000318_pt1 | contig 17446 bp, 16 predicted proteins | sample ER_DNA_144_FD_194472 | JGI IMG/M metagenome (GOLD analysis project Ga0307290, IMG submission 194472) | Bulk soil microbial communities from the East River watershed near Crested Butte, Colorado, United States - ER_DNA_144 | ecosystem: Environmental > Terrestrial > Soil > Floodplain | place... | reverse complement strand
CATGATGCCCAAGGTGGACGGGCTGCAGCTGCTCGAGCGCCTCAAGCAGGACGAGCGCTACCGCGACCTGCCCGTGCTCATGGTGTCGTCCATGCCGCCCGAGGAAGCGACGGTGCGCGCGCTGGGCCTCGGCGCCTCGGACTTCATCTCCAAGCCGTTTCGGGTGAGGGAGCTGCTGGCGCGCGTCGAAGCGCACATCCGCGTGGGCCGCGCGCTCGCGCAGGCGCGCGAGGAAGCGCGCAGCCGGGCCGCGATGGTGGACATCCTCCACGAGGTGACCGACTCCCTCAAGCCGGACGAGATGTACCACATCCTGGCCCGCCGCGTCGCCCGCGCGCTCAACATCTCCAAGTGCTCGATGGTGCTCGCGAAGCCCGGCGATCATCAGGGGGTCGTCGTCGCGGCCTACGAGAACCCGATGCTGCGCAATCTCCAGATCGACCTGGCTAAGTATCCCGAGATCCGGAAGGCCGTTTCGAGCGGCCGGCTCGTTCTGGTCGAAGACGTCGCGACCGATCCTCTATATGAAGAAGAGCGGCGCCGCTGGGAGCGTGAAGAGATCAAAGTGCCCACCCGCTCGGCCGTCGCGCTGCCGTTCTGGATGAAGGACCAGCAGATCGGCGTCTTCTTCTTGCGCACCACCGGAGACGATCCACCGCTCACGCGCGCCGACGCGCAGTTCGCGGAAACCGTCATCAAAACGGCGGTGTCGGCGATCGAGAAGGCGTACGATTTCGAGAGCGCCGTCTCGGACAAGCAGCGGCTCGAGAAGCTCGCCGCCACCGACGCGCTCACCGGTCTCACCAACCGCCGCGGGTTGTCGGAGGCGCTCACCCAGGAGCTCGACCGCGCGCGGCGCTACAGTCTCGCGCTCACGATCCTCCTCGCCGACATCGACCGCTTCAAGACCATCAACGACACCCGCGGCCACATCGCCGGTGATTCCGTGCTGCGACAGGTCGGCGAGCTGTTGCGGCGTGAGGCGCGTTCGGTGGACATCGTGGCCCGGTACGGCGGCGAGGAGTTCGTCGTCGTGATGCCGGAGACGGCGACGCAAGGCGCCGCCATTTTCGCCGAACGCGTCCGCTTGCGCGTGCAGAATCGTGATTTCGCCGATCCCGGCGATGATCCCGTCCACGTTACGATCAGCATCGGACTCGCGTCGTTTCCCGACGATCGCGTCCACAGTGCCGACAACTTCGTGTCGCTCGCCGATCAGGCCCTCTATCGCGCCAAGAACGAAGGGCGCAACTTGGTCCGGCAATGAGCGAGCGCCGCTGCCCCAAGTGCGGATCCGTGTATACCGACACGGGCGCACGCTTCTGTCCGAAGGACGGCAGCATGCTCGTGGAGATCCAGGCGAGGAAGCCCGCGGCGCCCCCCGCGGGGGGGCCGTCATCGGGCAGTGGCACCGGCGTCCGCACGCCGCTTCCGCCCGGAAAAGCGGGTCTCGACCGCGCCTCCAGCCTCTCGAATCAGATCCTCGATGCCCGCTATCAGGTCCTGAAGAAGCTGGGCGAGGGCGGGATGTCGTACGTCTATCTCGCCAAGGAAATCTCGTCCGATGCCATCGTCGCCATCAAAGTTCTCTCGCCGCGCCTCGCGTCGGACAAGAGCTCGGTCGAACGCCTGCGCCGCGAAGCGGGACTCGCGATGCGCCTCGATCATCCCAACGTGTGCCGCATCCTCCGCCTCGGCGAATCGGAAGACGGACTGATCTACCTCGTGATGCCCTTTTTGAAGGGGGAGCTGCTCTCCGATCGGGAAGTGCGCGGCGGGCCGATGGAGATGACGCTGGGTGTGACGCTACTGAAGCAGATGTGCGCCGGCCTCCATCACGCGCACGAGCTGCAGATCATTCACCGCGACCTGAAGCCCGAGAACGTCATGCTCGTGCCGGAGGACGGCGGGGCGGCCGGAGAGGGCGTCGAGCACGCTGTGGTGATGGACTTCGGTTTGGCCAAGGAGCGGCGCGCCGATCCGGCGATCGCGAAGCTCACGGCGACCGGGATCATTCTGGGCACGCCCGAGTTCATGAGCCCGGAGCAAATCCGCGGCAAACCGCTCGACGCCCGCAGCGACATCTATGCGCTCGGCATCGTGGCGTTCGAAATGTTCACCGGCAAGCTGCCCTTCCAGGGACGCAACGCGCAGGAAATGATGATCGCGCGGCTGCGCAGCCAGCCGATCGCGATCCGCAGCCTGCGCCCCGACATCCCGGACACGGTCGAAAAAGCGCTCACCAAGGCGCTGCAGACGAACCCGGACGATCGGTTTACGACCGCGCTCGAGTTCGGCGAGGCGCTGACCGGCGGCCCCGCGGAATCATCCGGTGGATTCTTCGGGAAACTCAAAGAGAAGTTCTCATGATCACTGCGCTGATGATTGTGGCGACGCTGTCTCTCCAGCAGGCGCCGCCTTCCGTCGCCCCAATCACCGCAATCCGCGCCGGCACACTTATCGATGGAACTGGTGCGGCACCGGTCAGGAACGCCGTCATCGTAATCCAGGGCGATCGCATTACGGCGGTCGGCGCGAACGTGCAGGTGCCCGCCGGCGCGACCGTCATCGACCTGTCGGGCGAGACGGTGCTTCCCGGGTTCATCGATGCCCACGTGCACCTGGCCTCCCACACGATCGGCGACGGCGATTGGCAGCATGCCGGGCTCATGGAGCTGCCGAGCCAGATCGCTTTGCTCGGGGCGGCGCACGCGCAGCAGACGCTCGAGGCCGGGTTCACGACGGTGCGCGTCGTCGGCAGCGCCGAATTCGGTGACGTCGCGCTGCGCAATGCGATCAACGCGGGCTGGATTCAGGGGCCGCGCATCATCGCCGCCGGGATCTCATTCGGGATCCGCGGCGGGCACTGCGACGAAACGAACGGGCTGCAGCCGGGGGCGCTCGGACACGAAGGCGGCGTCGAAGTCGGCGTAGCCGACGGTGTCGAGGAAGTCCGCAACGCGGTGCGGTACGCCGTCAAATACGGCGCCGACGTCATCAAGATCTGCGCGACCGGCGGCGTGCTGTCGCTGACCGATTCGGCCGGCGTGCAGCAATACACCGAGGAAGAAATGCGCGCGATCGTCGAGACCGCGACGCAGCTGGACCGCCGCGTCGCGGCGCACGCGCACGGCACCGCGGGGATCAAGGCGGCGGTGCGGGCCGGCGTGACGTCGATCGAGCACGGCTCGATTCTCGACGCCGAGGCCGTGGCGCTGATGAAGCAGAAGGGCACCTGGCTCGTTCCCACGCTGCTCGCGGGATTCACGGTTGAGTCCCTGGCAACCGCTGGGCGTCTCCCACCCCCCATCGCCGCCAAGGCGCTCGCCATCGCGCCGCGGATGCGCAATTCGTTCAAGCTGGCCCTCGACGGCGGCGTGAAGATCGCCCTCGGCACCGATGCCGGTGTCATGAGACATGGCACCAACGCACGCGAGTTCGAGCTGATGGTGCGCTGGGGCATGACGCCGATGCAGGCAATCGTCGCCGGCACATGGAGCGGCGCGACGCTGCTCGGCGTCGAGCGCGACATCGGCACCGTGGCAGTCGGAAGGCGCGCCGATATCGTCGGCGTTCGTGGCGATCCGTTGCGGGACATCACGGTCCTTCAGCATGTCGATTTCGTCATGAAGGACGGCCGCACGTTCAAGCGCGACGGACAGGTCCTCGGCCGGAGCGTCGCCGGAGTGCCGTGAAGCGGTTCCCCGCGTTCGACCCACCGGAGTACGTCGACTGGAAAGCGGATCCCGCGCTCGTGCGCGCCTTCCGGGCCACCATCGAAGCAAATCCCGATCGTGCCAAGGTCATCGGCGAGCTGTCGCGCGATGCGAAACTGGAGCTGTACCGCGGCCTGCTGCGAGCCCGGCTGCACGACATCGAGCTGAAGCGTTGGGTGCGCACGGGCGTGATTTCTAAAGCGTGGCTGGGGACCGGCGAGGAAGCGGCGACAGTCGGGCCGGTACACGCACTCGAGCGCGGCATGGACATCGTCGCGCCGATGATCCGCAACGCCGCGGCGTGCTGCGAGATGGGGATGCCGATCGCGGACATGCTGCGCGCCTATCTCGCCACCGCGGACTCGCCGAGCGCCGGGCGCGACCTCCACGTCGGCTCGTTCCGGCACGGGGTGTTGCAGCCCATCTCCCATGTCGGCGACATGGTTCCCGTGATCGCGGGGATCGCACTGACCTTCAAGATCAAGCGCGAGCCGCGGGTGGCAATGACCTGGGTCGGCGATGGATCCACCAAGACCGCCGCGGCGCACGAAGGGACGAACTTCGCGGCGGTACAGCGCGTCCCCGCCATCTTCATCATCGAGAACAATCAGGTCGCGTTGGGTACGCGCCTCGAGCAGCACCATCTGCCGGCCGACTTCAAGGATTGGCCCGCGAGCTACGGAGTCTGGGGCGCGACGTTCGACGGCAACAACGTGCTCGATGCCTACGCGGCGACACGAATCGCGGCCGAGCGGTGTCGCAGTGGTAACGGTCCGGCGCTGTTGATCGCGGAAACGTTTCGCATGGGCGGGCATGCCACGCACGACGAGCGCGAGGCGCGTGAAACGTTTCCGGCGGAGCTGTTCAAGACGTGGGGGAAGCGCGATCCCGTCGGGCTGTACGAGGAGTACTTGAAGGAAGAGGGCGTGAAGGTGAAACAACTCGATGATATCGAGGCGGACGTGACGACGCAGGTCGCGAAGGCCGCCGAGGAGGCGATCGCGAGTCGAGAGAAGATGCCGAAAGCGGAGAGCGCGTTGGGCGGAGTGTATGCGAACGGTCGGTAGGGCACTAGTCGCGCTGCTGCTCGCGGCGCCGGCGGCGGGGCAGCAGCCCAAAGTGGATGCTGTGGCGTACTTCTACAGACTGAGCATCCCGGATACAGGCAGCGTGGTCACCGGCCTCGCTGGTGTGGTGGTGAGGATGACGGAAGCGAGCGACACGATTCGGTTGGACTTGGTTGGCATGGAGGTGGATTCGGTTTGGCGGACGGAGGGGTACGATTCCGCTCCCAGGACTTCGCTCCATTTCCAATACGATGGGCGCGTCCTCCGCACCGTCGTGTCGCGGAATTCGGTCGGCAACGCCGCGATACAGATCAAGTATCACGGTAGTCCCCAGGACGGCCTCGTCATTGGATCGACGGCGCGGGGGCGACGCACGGCCTTCGCCGACAATTGGCCCAAGCGCGCACGATACTGGCTTCCGACACTTGATCATCCCGGCGACAAGGCTCGGGTCATGTTCTGGGTAGAGGCACCAGACGGTTGGCGGGTTGTCTCGAACGGCACGCCCCAGCCGTGCAGTCGACGGGAGGGCGAACGGCGTCTCGTGTGCGTATGGGCCGAGAGCCACCCGATTCCCACCTACACGATGGTCATCGGCGCCGCAGAGTTCACGGTCTCCACGCACCGCCCCGTGATCAACGGCCGCGACACGATCCCCATCGAAGTCTGGACCTACCCCGAAGACTCGGCGTTCGCCGATGCGGTCCCCTTTCGTCGCGCGACCGAGATCGTCGAAGTGATGCAGCGCCTGATCGGGCCGTTCCCCTACGAGAAGCTCGCTCACGTGCAGTCATCCACGAAATTCGGCGGCATGGAGAACTCGAGCGCGATTTTCTATGCCGAGAAGCCCTACGTCGAACGCAAGATGGGCGAGGGCGTCGTGCGCCACGAGACCGCGCACCAGTGGTTCGGCGACGCGGTCACAGAACGCGACTGGCCCGATATCTGGCTCTCCGAAGGCTTCGCGACCTACTTCGATGGTGTGATCGGCGCCGCGTTGGACGGTGACACGGTTCTTGTAAACAGCATGCGTGCGAATGCCGAGTCGTACTTCAAATCCGACGTCACCGACCGTCCGATCGTGGACTCGGGGTATGCGGCCGATCCGATCAAGCTCCTGAACGCGAACAGCTATCCCAAGGGGGCGTGGGTGCTGCACATGCTCCGCGGCACGATCGGGGATTCGGCGTTCTTTCGCGGGCTCCGCACGTACTACCAAACGTACCGCGACACCAACGCAACGAGTGCAGACCTCCAGCGCGTAATGGAGAAGGAAGCCAGAACGGATCTCGGCTGGTTCTTTCACCAATGGCTGTACCAACCGGGGTACCCACAGCTCGACGTGAGCTGGCAGTATGACGCAGGAGCCCGAAAGGTCATGGTGGGTATCATCCAGCGCCAAAAGCCCGAGTGGGGGCTGTTCCGGTTGCCCGTCGTGACGCTCGAATTCCGCGCCAACAATGGCGCTGTCATGCGGCGCGACGTCGCTGTGAGTAGTGAAAGCCGCGAGACGTCCGTCCGCATCGACGTGCCCTTCGCGCCCGCCGAGGTCCGTGTGGACCCGGACGGAAAGCTGCTGCTCAAAGTCACTGCCATCAGTCGGAGGTAGCGAATGTACCAGCGTGCTTTGTTAGTCGCCCTCGTCGCCGTCGCCTGCAAGGGAACTCCCGCGGCGGGCCAGGGGGGCGGGCAGATGCGGAGCGACGACACGCTCCGTCTGCCGCCTGGGTTCAAAATCGCGGTGTTCGCGGAGAATCTCCAAGGCGTCCGATTCATGACGCTCGGGCCCGGTAACGCGATCTACGCCTCGCAGCCGGGCCCAGGTCTGATCGTCAAGCTGACCGACGCGAATCATGACGGCGTCGCCGACGGCGCGGTGACGATCGCGAGCGGGTTGAAGGGACCCTTTGGCATCGCCTTTCGCGGCGATACGATGTACGTAGGCGCGGAGAGCGAGCTCATCCGCTTCGATCCCGGCGCCCGCGATCCGGTGAGATTGATGGGGCTGCCCGGTGGCGGTCACTCGACTCGCACGATCGTGTTCGGCCCGGACGGCAAGCTGTACGTGGCGGTCGGCTCCTCGTGCAATCTCTGCGACGAGCGCGACTCGATGCGCGCCGCCGTGACGCAGCTCAACCCGAATGGATCGGGCGGGGGCGGCCACGTCTTCGCGAAGGGGCTGCGCAACACGGTCGGCATCGCGTTCAATCCGAAAACGGGCGAGCTCTGGGGCGGGAATAACGACCGCGACAACCTGGGCGATGACCTTCCGCCGGAGCACATCAACATCATCAAGGACGGCCGCAACTACGGCTGGCCCCAATGCTATCTCCCCGGCAAGCCCAATCCCGAGTACGGATCGGCTGACTGCTCGAACGTCGAGCCCCCGGCGATCACGGTCCAGGCGCATTCGGCGCCGCTCGGGCTCGCGTTCTACACGGGCTCACAGTTCCCGCGCGAATATCGCGGCGACGCGTTCGTCACTCTCCACGGCTCGTGGAATCGCTCCGTACCGACGGGGGCCAAGGTCGTGCGCGTCGAGGTGGACAGCGGCGGGCATCGCGCGGTGGGCGTGGACGATTTCATCGTCGGGTGGCAGCGCCCGGACGGCAAGCGCTGGGGCCGGCCGGTTGGGCTGCTGGTGCTTCCGGACGGATCCCTGCTGGTCAGTGACGACTTGGGTGGAAAAATCTGGAGGGTGAGCTATGGACGGTAAGAACGATGGGCGGATGGGCGGATGGGCGGTCGGACTGTTTGGCGTCGCGCTCCTGGGTGCGGTGGCTTTCCTGCCCATCGGCCCATCAGCCCATCGGCCCACCGACATCCATTCAGAGTACGTCAAGTTCCTCTCCGGCAAGGATACGGTGACGGCCTACATCGCCTACCCGGAGCGCCCGCAGCCTGCTCCTGCAGTCATCGTCATCCACGAGATCTTCGGCATGTCGGATTTCATCCGGCAGACGACCGAGCAGCTGGCGAAAGACGGTTTCGTCGCCATCGCGCCGGACCTGTTGTCACGCCGCGGCGGCACGCCGGCCACGCCCGATTCGGCGCGCAAGCTCATCGCGACACTGAACCCCGATACCGTGACCCAGGATCTCGATGCGACTAGGGGCTTTCTCAACAAGCTGAAGCCGGTGCGCTCCGGTGAGATTGGCATCATCGGCTTCTGCTGGGGTGGCGGCCAGAGTTTCCGATACGCGACGAACACGCCGCAGCTCAAGGCGTTCGTGGTGTGCTACGGACCGAGTCCCAATGCGGTCGACATGGGGAAGATCCGCGCGAAAGGGCTCGGGGTCTACGCGGAGAACGACGCCCGCATCAACGCCGGGTTGCCCGATGCCGCGGCGGCCATGAAGGCGGCAGGCAAGGATTATCCCTACGCGGTGTATCCGGGCGTGGGGCACGGGTTCCTGCGGACGCGCGAAAAACCGGAGGTGGCAGACAGCGCGTGGAGTGCCGCGATCAGGTTCTTCCGGGCGCAGCTGAAGAGCTAACGGCGCGCGGCGTCGGTCAGGTAGGCGCGCGCCCGCTCGAGCACGGCGTCGCGCCCGGCCAAGACGTCCTCGACCCGGATCGCCACCGGGATTTGCGGCGCGATCCCCGTGGGCACGAACTCCTTGCCGTCGGGGAACGCGTCCCGGGCTGCGGTCACCCGCACCTTCCAGCCACCCGACAGCGTCCGCACAACCGTCTGTCCCGTACTCCCGGCGGACGACTCGCCGAAGGTCGGTCCGCGGCCGCCCGCCTGAAACGCGACCAGGAAGTCCTCGGCCGGACCGGAGGTGCGTGGCGACATCAGGACCGCCACCGGCCCCGTGTATGCGGCGTGCTCGTGGGTGGGCGGCGGCCAGATCATGCCTGACGGCGTGCTGACCCAGAGACTGGTCGAATCGGGACGGTACAAGGGCATGCGCTGCCGCGCCGAGAGGAGGGGACGCTCGATGAGCCGGGACAGGAGCGCATAGCTGTTGTCACGGCCATCGACCGTCCAGGTCGCCTCCCGCAGATCGATAATCAGGCCGCGATGTCGCGGTCCTTCGCGGACGGCAGCGCCGAGCGCGCGATCGAATTGACTGACGACATCCGGATCTGCGAACGAGGTCACCCGGACCCAGATCGCGCCGTCGGGCAGCGTATCGACTTCGAGGGCGTGAGGCTCGAGCGGCCAGCGCGCCGCCAACGGCACGCTACGCGTGAGGCTCGCGCCGCGCTCGGCGCCACCAGGGAGGCGCAGCACGACAAGCAACGCGGTGCCGCGCTCGCCTTCCAGCATCCGGGCGACCGCCCGCTCCCAGCGGCTCGCATCGTTCGCGGCCGAGACTTCCGGCAACACGGAGTCACGGATCCACTGCGCCGCGGGGACGCCCTGCACGGCAAGGACTTCCGCCAGCCGCTCGGGACGGGCGACGCGCATTTCGTCGTTTACGGCATAGTCCATAATGAAGGGCCGCCGCTCGATGCTGCGCAGTTCGAGCGGGGGGCGCGCAATGCGGTTCGCGATGCTCAACGGCGGCAGAATCTCGAGCTGGCCGTCGTTCAACAGCGCGCCCCAACGCCGCAACCGATGGAAGTATTGCAGGTCGGTCGGACCAGGACGTGCTTGCGTAGCCGTGACGGTCGCCGCGAAGGCCGAGTCCCAATTCGCGCGGACGGCGTCCCAGTAGGCATAGTTGTAGCGCGCTTCGGCCCACAGGCCGGCGGCGATCAACTGTCGCTCGACGGGATTCGCGCGCTGCGCGACGAGTGGCGCGACGAGAAGCACGGGGAACCACGCTGACAACCAGAGCGTACGGGATGGCATGGCCCTAATTTATCTCTTGCTGTTCGCAGCGCCCCAGCTGCTGCTGTACCTCTACCTGCGCGAGCGCCTGCCGCTCTCGGCGCGCCGCTGGCTCACGCTCGTCTTTGTCGTCTTCAACATCCCCTGGGGCATCGTTGCCGTACGCATGTTCTCCGGCAGCCTGTGGGGGATCAGCCGCGTTCCCTATATCGCGCCGTGGATCGCGTGGCAGTTTCTGGGCTGGATTTTCTGCGGCATGGTGGCCGCGTACATACTCGGAAAGGCGGTTTGGCGGTTCGGCGGTTGGGCGGTTAGCAAACCGCGCGGTCTTCCAACCGCCGAGCCGCTTAACCGCCCAACCGCCATGTCCCGTCGTCAGTTCCTCGCCCGTGCGACATACGCCTACGGCGCCGTCGGCGTGGGGTTTTCCGCATACGGTATTTGGAGCGCCGAGCGACTGCCGTCGATCACCCGCCGCACGCTCGTGTTCCCCGACTTGCCGCCGGGGTTGAACGGACTGCGCATTGCGCACCTCTCGGACGTGCACGCCGGCATCCACATGTCCGAAGCGAAAATGCGGGAAATCGTCAAGCAGACGAATGCACTGGGTGCGGATCTGATCGTGCAGACGGGCGACATGATCGACATCTCGCAGTCGTACATCCCGGACTACGTGCGCGCGTTTCGCGATCTCCAGGCCCCGCTGGGCGTCGTCACCGTGCTCGGCAATCACGATCGGTACACGGGCCAGGACGCCGTCATTCGCGGTGTGAAAGATGCGGGGCAGGTGTTCGTGAAGAATGGCGTCCACGTGATCGAGCGCAGCGGCGCCGCGCTCGCACTCGTGGGAATCGACGACCCGCACGCCTGGCGCGCCGACGATCCGCAGGACGATGACCTCGAGCAGGCGCTCCGGATCACCCCGCCCGCCAAGGATGCGTTCCGGATCCTGCTCGCGCATCGACCCGGCGCCTTCGACGGCGCCGCGCCTCGCGGCATTCCGCTCACGTTGGCCGGCCACATCCACGGCGGGCAGTTTTATCTGCCGGTGATCGGTTGGTCCCCCGGCCGGCTGATCACGAAATACGTGATGGGCCATTTCACGCAGGGCACGAGTCAGCTCTACGTCAGTCGTGGAATCGGAGTAGTCGGCGTGCCGTTACGAGTGTTTGTGCCGCCAGAAATCGCGTTGTTCGAATTGCGTCGGGCGTAGTCGTTCGGTTTGGTAGGGGCACAGCATGCTGCGCCCCTACGTGAATACATCTTCGCGTGGGGCCCATCGTTCACGCGCTAATTGCTCTCCACGCCGCGTCGATCACTAGCCGTACGCCGGTGTCTCCGGGCTTCCAATCGCCAGCAACGACTTTCGTCAGTGCATGACTGATCGTTGCGAGCCATACGCCGGCCCAAATTTCCACGGCACCCGTCCGCACTGAGCCTTGCGCCTTGCCCTCCGCGATGAGCCGCTCGAGTGTTAGCCGAAACTCGCGCTCGGTCCTCCGGCTTTCGTCATCGAGGATGGCGCCGGGCGGCTCGAGCAGGCCGAGCTTCACGACGGCCGTGTCGTTCGCCGCTCCCTCGATCAGTCCATGCGCGACCGCGGTCAGCTGGGCGCGGGCTTGTCCGGCATCGCGGTCGCGCACCGTCTCCTGCACGATCTTCGTCGCCCATCGCTGTGCGGCCCGATATAGCTCATTGAAGAGCTGCGGCTTACTCGCGAAATGGCGATAAATCGTGCCCTCGGCGATGCCCGCCTTCTTCGCGATCTGCGCCGTCGTCGTGTCGTGGTAGCCGCGCGCGGTGAAGAGCTCGAGGGCTGTTCTGATGAGGCGTTGCCGTGTCAGTTCGGTTGCGGTCACGGCTGCGAATCTACTAGCTTTCCGCCCCTTTCATCTCCCATCGATCATTCGGAGGCGTAGTCGCGATGCGCATGCTCGTCCTCGGCGCCGGGCTGCAGGGTTCTGCCTGTGCGTACGATCTGCTCCAGCGTCCGGAAGTGGAGCGTGTTACGCTCGCCGACCTGCAGCCCCGACGCGTTGCCGCCTTCCTCAAAAAGAAGAAAGACAAGCGGCTCGTCACCGCGCGCCTCGATGCGAAGAGCGGCCCGCGGCTGCGGAAGCTGATGCGCGGGCATGACGCGGTCATGAACGCGCTACCGTACTATTTCAACTATCCGGTCGCCAAAGCCGCCGTCGCCATGGGCCTGCACTGCGCGGATCTGGGCGGCAACACCGAGATCGTCCAAAAGCAGAAGACGTTGCACGCGGCCGCGCAGAAGAAACGGGTTTCGATCATTCCCGACTGCGGCCTCGCCCCGGGAATGGTCAACATCATCGCGGCCGAGGGAATCCGACGGGTCGGAGACGCCGAGAGCGTCAAGATTTTCGTGGGCGGCCTGCCGCAAAAGCCCGAGCCCCCGCTCAACTATCAGATTGTCTACTCGCTCGAAGGTGCGCTCGACTATTACACGACGCCCTCGTGGGTGCTGCGCGGAGCTCGAGGACGTGGACTTCCCGAGCCCCGTCGGAACGCTCGAGGCGTTCCATACCGGTGGCGGCATCTCGACCATGCCGTGGGCGTATGAGGGCAAGGTGCGCACGATGGAGTACAAGACCCTCCGCTACCCTGGCCACGCCGCGATCATGCGACCCATTCGCGAGATGGGACTCCTGTCGGTGGAGCCGGTGAAGATGAAAGGCACGGAGATCGTCCCGCGCGACGCATTCATCGCAGCCGTATCACCCCAGCTCACCAAGCCCAACGGCCGCGATCTCGTCGCGCTGCGCGTGGAGGTGCAGGGACGTACCGGGCGCCGCGTAGCCTGGCAGCTGCTCGACTATTTCGACGAGGCGACCGGAATCAGTGCGATGATGCGGACGACCGGCTATTCACTCGCGATCACCGGGGTGATGCAGGTGGACGGACGCGTTCGCTCCGCGGGCGTGTACACGTCGGATGAGGCCGTCCCGTTTCAGGCGTATGTGGACGAATTGAAGCGGCGGGGAGTCGAGATTCGGGAGGTCCGCTAGAAGCTCCAGGCGGTCGCGAAGGTCACCTGAGTCGACTCGGTTCCTTTGCCCGCTTGCACCGTAATCAGAGTATTGCGCAACAGCCCCACCGCCACGCCTCCACCCAGCGCCGAATGCAGTCCCTGGCGCGTGAGGCGCACCGTTTCGCCGGGGCCGAAGACTCGTCCCGCATCGTAGAAAGCGACCAGCTTCACCTCGAGCAGGCGCGGCGCCCAGAGAATCCCGTATCGGGCCTCCACACCGTACACGATCTTGCCGGGCCCTACGAAGCGGCCGTCGTAATAGCCTCGCAGCGAACGCGCTCCTCCCAAAGCGACCAGCGGCCCCTCACTGGTTTCCATGGTCTGCTGGACCGCAAGGGGCGCGGTGCCGGTGATCGTTTCGCGTCCGACGCGCGCGGCGAGAATGAGCCGCTCGAGCGGATGCGCGTAGAGGCGCAGCGCGGCGCTGGTGCGCGTGTATCCGCGGCCGCTGGCCGCGAGCGCTTCGGCGAACACACCGCGATGCGGATCCATCTCCACATCCCGCGTATCGAGCACGATCCCGACCCGGCCGACGCGATCGACAAAAGGGCCGGTGCTGTCACGCTCGAAACGGGTCACTCCCGGAAGCGCGCGGAATGCGGTGTATTCGAGCGATCCCCCGACGAGTACGCGGAGCGGGCCGACGATCTTCCGTTGTATGGTGACGCGTGCCGCACGATTCGCGCGACTGACGCGGTAAAAGTAGGAGCGTCCCGGACCGGTCGTACTGTCGCGGTCGTAGACCGTATTGTTCCCCTGGCCGTAGTAGCCGAGGCGGTTGGCGCGCGTCAGGCTCAGCGTCACGCCGAGCCTCCAGCCCTCCCAGTACGCCGGTGCCTGCGCGTCGGCGATGACCATGTAGCTGCCCTGGGTGCTGGCACCGGCATCGAGCGCGACTCGGGCGAAAGTGGGCTCCGGCCGCTCGGCGAAGCCCATCGGACTCGACCAGTCGTAGTGCCCGCCGAGCCAGAATCGGTCGGCGGTCGTGTAAAAGGCCAACGGGTAGAGGTGGTCGAACCAGTCGTGCTTTGGATTTGGCTCTTGCTGCGCGGCGAGTGGGGAGGCCAGCGCGAGGAGCAGAACCGCTACGCGCGGGTGAATACGTAGGCCGTATCGCGGATCTTGGCGTCCACGCCGTCGTGCGCCGCGAAATGATTGGGGTAAAGCGACGCGGCGCCGAACTCGCCGCGCTTGGTCAGGGCATAGAACACGAGGTCGAACTTTGGCTTGCCCTGCGCATCCAGCAGCCGCGCTTCCGTCTCGGCGACGACGCGCTTCAAGGTCTCGAGGCACGCGTCCGTGGGCTTCATGCCGCGCCGCATATGCTCGACCGTCAGGAACCCCCCGCACACCTTGATGTTTGCCTCGCCGAGCCCGGTCGATCCCGCAGCCCCGACGTCGTTATCGCAATACTGCCCCGCGCCGATGATCGACGAATCGCCGACGCGGCCGGGAATCTTCCACGACAGGCCGCTCGTCGTGGTGACGGACGAAAGGTCGCCCTGCGGCGTCACGGCATCGCAATTGATCGTTCCGGTCTTGGTGACGACGAGGTGATCCGAATCGGGGACATCCAGGTAGTTGTCGGTCGGGCTCAGATTGGCGCGCCAGCGAAGCCACGCCTCGCGCGAATGCTCGGTCAGCAGGTCTTCTTCCTTGAAGCCGAACGAGAGGGCGAACCGCTTGGCTCCCTCGCCGACCAGGAAGATGTGGGTCGTGTACTTGAGGATCAGCTTCGCGACTTCCGAGGGCGTTTTGATATTCTCGAGCGCGCCGACCGCACCCGCGCGCTTCGTCGGACCATGCATGCACGAGGCGTCGAGCTGTACGACACCGGCCGCGTTCGGCAGGCCGCCGTAGCCGACGGAGTCGTCGTTGGGATCGAGCTCCTGGATCTTCACGCCCTCGACGACCGAGTCGAGCGTGTCGGCGCCCTGCATGAGCATGTCGAAGGCTTTTTGCACCGCGCGCAGCCCGTTGGCGCTCGCGATCGCGACGGGCTTGGCGGCCCAGCGCGACTGCGGCGGCAGCGGCCGCGGCGGCCGCATCGGGTGGGGGATCCCCAGCACTGCACTCGCGGCAACACCACCCGCGGTGGACCGCAGGAACTCGCGACGCGACACGAATTCGGGCATGCACGGTTTTACCCACTCGTCTTGCGGCTGTCAACTTGCTATCGTTCCCACCCCGTGGAGCTTTCGCTCGTGGTCCCCGCGTACAACGAGCGGGACAACCTCGCACCGCTGCTCGCCGAGATCGCGGCCGCCCTGACAGGTCGGAGCTACGAGGTGATCGTCGTGGACGACGGGTCGACCGACGGCACATTCGACGCGCTGAAAGCGCTGCGGCAGCGGTATCCTCAGCTGCACATCATCGTGTTCGAGCGCAATGCGGGTCAGACCGCCGCGGTCGCCGCCGGGTTTCGCGCCGCGCGCGCGCCGGTCGTGGTGACCCTGGACGCCGACCTGCAAAACGATCCTGCCGATATCCCGCAGCTCGTCGATACGCTGGAACGTACGGGCGCCACCGCCGTGGCCGGGTACCGAGCCACTCGTCGCGACACGTCGTGGAAGCGATTGCAGAGCCGCATCGCCAATGGCGTCCGCAACCGGCTCAACGGGGAAGTGATCCGGGATACGGGCTGCTCGCTCAAGGCCTTCCGCACCGAGGCCGTGCGTGCCCTGCCGTTGTTCACGGGGATGCATCGGTTTCTGCCGACCCTGATCAAGATGGAGGGCGGCACCGTGACCGAAGTGCCGGTCGGCCACCGGCCGCGCAAACATGGGGTCACCAAGTACGGTATGTGGAATCGCGTGTGGCGGTCGCTGCAGGATGCGTTTGCGGTGCGCTGGATGCAGCGCCGCGCCCTGCGGTACCGCATCCGCGAGGAGGTCTGATGGCAGATACCACGCACGAGCAGTGGCTCGCCCAGATCGACGCCGAGCTGGACGGGGAGCTGTCTCTGGTCGAGCGCGCGGCGCTCGCGAAGCACCTGGCGACTTGCGGGCACTGTGCGGGCGCCCGCGCCAGCCACCTCGAGGTGCGCGTCGCGCTGGCGCGCTCGGCGGGCAATCCGCACGCGTTCGTCCTGCCGCGCCCCGCGATTCGCGCGGGGACGTTGGCCCTGTGGCTTGTCGTCGCGCTGGCGGCCGGCCTCGTCGGGGGATGGTTTGCGAGCCACCGCTGGGGCGGGCCAGGCGGGGGCGGCACGCTCGAGGATACGCGTGGGACCATTGTCGTTCAGTAGCGTCCTCCTCATGATCGCAGCGCTCCAGAGGCCGGGCACCCGGCTCACCTACCACATTCGCGTCATCGAGCCTGCCGCGGTCACGCCGCGCACTCTCGCGAGCGGCGCAGTCAGCGGGCCGCTCGACAGCGACATGCGCCTGACCCTTCGCACCGACAGGGCCGAAGTCGAGGCGTTGTTTCAGGTGACGGCGTTCGGCGACACCGTGACCGTGGCCGGGGAGTTCTTGACCCGGCGCCTCGTGGGCCAATCGCGCCGCGGTTTGCCGTTGTGGGAAGAGGACACCTACCGACGTCTGCTCCGGATGGCGTGGAGCGATACGGCGCGGATCTACCCTTTCGGAACCGGCAAGCGCGGACAAGGCGGCTCGCTGTGGGTTGAGCTGATTCTCGAGCGACACTTCGCGGGGGGCGAGGCGCGTCCTGCGGAGGCGTTCGATTTGGTCGATTCAACCCGCGATGTTCGCCTCGAAGCGGTGGTGCGGCCGCGGCGCGCCCGGGTGATCTTGAACCTCGTGCGCGGGGATACCGTCAGCGGCCCCCGTCCGATGGATCTCGTCCTCGAAGAACCGCCGCGCGTCGTGCAGCTCGTGCTGAAGGGCCGGCCGACGACGCTGGTCGTGAGTCTCACCCGTCCCGATCCCGCCCGGTCCGCGCGCGCCCGCGCGCTCGCGCTCGACGCCGACGTCGTCTGCCTGCGGGTTTCGCAGCCCGCCGTGCTTCAGCCGCTGGGCACGATCTGCGGGCGCCTCAACAACATCGCGCGCCAGCTGCCGCTGCCGACGGGCGACACGCTCGCCGCGACCTTTGCCTGGCCCGGTCCGCGCTGATGGCGCCACGCAAGAAACGGCTTGATCCGTCGATCTTCCACCTTCCCGTCGACAAGATGCGGGAGGGCTATTACTCCGACAAATACTTCGTCCGCGCGCGCGAGCTGTTGCGGAAGGATCAGCACCGGCCCCGCGTCACCATGCAGGTGTTCGGAAAGTCGCACGCGTACCTCGGCGGGATCGACGAGGCAATTGCGATCTTGAAGTTGTGCGCCGAGCGGTGGGACGAGCTCGTCGTGCACGCGCTCTATGACGGCGAAGAGATCCAGCCGTGGGAGACGGTGCTGCTCATCGAAGGGCCCTACGATGCCTTCGCGGTGCTCGAAACGCTCTACCTTGGCGTACTCGCGCGCCGCACGCGGGTGGGAACGAACACGCGCGAAGTCGTGCAGGCCGCGAAACCCAAAGAGGTGATGTTCTTCCCGGCGCGGCACGACCACTGGCTGGTGCAGACCGGCGACGGCTACGCGGCGCACATCGCCGGGGCGATCGGCGTGTCCACCGACGCCCAGGCATCGTGGTGGGGCTCCGAGGGCATCGGCACAGTGCCCCACGCCCTCATCGCCGCGTACAACGGGGACACCGTCCTGGCCTCACGCAAGTTCGCCGACCAGTCCGACCCCGCGATTCGCCTCATCACCCTGGTGGATTTCGACAACGATTCTGTGGGGACCTCGCTCGCCGTCGCGCGCGCGCTCGGCGACCGGCTGTACGGCGTCCGGCTCGACACGTCCGAGACGCTGGTCGACAAG
>Ga0307290_10000310_pt1 | contig 17709 bp, 15 predicted proteins | sample ER_DNA_144_FD_194472 | JGI IMG/M metagenome (GOLD analysis project Ga0307290, IMG submission 194472) | Bulk soil microbial communities from the East River watershed near Crested Butte, Colorado, United States - ER_DNA_144 | ecosystem: Environmental > Terrestrial > Soil > Floodplain | place... | reverse complement strand
GTGTTGCATGCGCACGGCCTTCTCGACCCCGGTCACGCCCGCCCGGGAGAGCCCGATCCGGACGTCCGGTGTAGACGCCTGAAGGTCGATTGCCTCCGTCAGCCGCTCGCTCACGCGGCTAACGTAGCAGCCCCTTGGCCGACGAACGCTTTGCGCGCCTGGTCTCGATCGCGTGTCACGACATCCGTACGCCCCTGGCCACGGTGCACGGCTTCGCACGGACGCTCGCCCGGGTCGAGCTCGCAGATCCGGCGCCGCGCTACGTCGAGATGATCGAAGAGGCCTCGGCGCAGGTCGCCGATCTCCTCGACCAGCTCGTTCTGGTCACCCGTATCGCGGAGGGCCGCTACCAGCCGACCCTCTCGGAGGTCGACTCGCTCGAGTTAGCCCGCCGGGCGGCGGCTGACGAAGGGGTGGAGCCCGAAGCGGTCGGTGGCGAGGGAGCATCCGTGCAGGTGGACGAGGTGGCCGTCCAGCGGGCGGTCGGCCAGCTCTTCCGGGCGGCGCGCCGGCACGGGGGCCTCGAAGCGATCGAGGTCAGCGTCCAGGGTCCCATAATCGAGCTCGGCCCGATCACGAAGTTCTCCGGGCCCGTCGTCTCCGGGGAGTCGCTGAAAGAGCTCGGAGCTCCGGCCGCCGTGATGGTGATCGAGGAGCTCGGCGGGTCGGTGGAGGTCGACGGAGAGCTCGCGAGGATCCGGTTACCTCAGTAGCCGCGAGAGCCGGCGATCCTTGAGGACGCGCCCGCCCGTCTGGCACTGCGGGCAGTAGTAGATCGTGTGCTCGTCGAAGTCGATGCGCTCGATCGGCGTCGAGCAGACGGGGCACGGCTCGCCCAGCCGGTTGTGGATCCGGTAGGCCTTCTTGTCTGCGACCCCGCTTTCGCGGAGCGCGAGCCCTTCGGAGAGGGTCTCGTCGATTGCGGCGGCCAGCTGCTCGATCTCGGCCTCGTCCAGGTCGGTGGAGAGCGCATAGGGAGAAAGCTTGGCGCGGAGCAGGATCTCGTTCGCCCACGCGCGCCCGATGCCCGTGAGTGAGCGCTGATCGCGGAGGAACGAGTGCAGCCGGCGGGAGTCCGCCCGCAGGATCTCGCCGAGGCGTTCGGATCCGAGGCCGAGCGCCTCCGGGCCAAGGTGCGCCAGCTCCGCGTCCAGTTCGTCCGGGCGGTAGAGGCCCACCTTCGCACGCTTCTTCGCCCCGGCCTCGGTCAGCACGATCGAGCCGCCGCCCTGGAACGAAAGCCTGAAGGCCGGCGTCTTCGGCCCTTTGGCGCCGGGCTCGAGGTAGCGCATGCGCCCGGCGCTCATCAGGTGGATGTGGAGGACGAGCTCGCCGTCGTCGGTCGGGAAGAGGAGGTGCTTCCCGCGCCGTCGCGCTCCTTCGAAGCGGCGCCCTTCGAGGGTGGCGAGCGGCGGGTCGAAGGTCTTGAGCGTCGCGATGTGCGCCGGGCCCGCCTTGTCGATCGGGTAGGCGCTGACGGGGCCGTCAAGCGACCGGCAGAGCGCCTCGATCTCGGGAAACTCAGGCATAGATACCGTCTGTGCGCCCGATCAGCGTAGCCGTCAGGCGGGGCAACCTCGTCGAGTCGCGTCATACGGTGCACGCCGTCTCGGTGCGCGACGGGGAGCTGGTCGCATCGGCGGGAGAACCCGGCCTTGCGACACACATGCGCTCTGCCGCAAAGCCGCTCCAGGCGCTTCCGCTCGCTCTCGAGCACCCGGAGCTGGCGCAAGAGGAGCTGGCGATCGCGTGCGCGTCGCATGAAGCCGGGGAGGAGCAGCTGGCCGCTGTGCGATCGCTCCTCGAGCGCGCGGGGGCAAGCGAGGACGACCTCGCGTGCGGGCCGGTGGAGGGAAGCCGGCTCCGTCACAACTGTTCCGGGAAGCATGCCGGCATGCTGGTCGTCTGCCGGACCAGGGGATGGCCGCTGGAGGGATACCACCTGGTCGAGCACCCGCTCCAGCAGGAGATTCTGGGCGTCGTCGCAAAGAGCGCAGGGCTCGCGCGGGGGGAGGTCGAGACGGCTGTCGACGGCTGCGGCGTCGTGTGCTTCGGCCTGCCCCTCGAGCGGATGGCGCGGATGTTCTCGAAGCTGGTGCGCGAGGAGCTCCCCGGGTCGAACCCCGTGGTGGCGGCTATGCGGTCGCGGCCGGACCTGATCGGTGGGCCCGAGGCAGTCGACACGCGGATCATGCGTGCGCTTCCCGGAGCAATCGCAAAGCGCGGCGCGGAGGGCGTGATGTGCGTGGGCCTCCCCGACGGGACCGGTGTTGCGCTCAAGGTCGAAGACGGCGCGAACCGCGCTACGGGGCCGGCTCTCGCCGCCTACCTCGGTATCGAGGAGCTCGCGCGGCTCCCGATCAAGAACAGCCGAGGCGAGCCGGTAGGGGAGATCTTAGCCGAGTGATTCGAGAGGGCAGAAACGCTCGCGAGCGTCTGGTCCCCTGGATGGTGACCCCCGGGGGACCCCCATGGTTACCCCCTGCGTCGAGCCTAGCGCGGGAAGTCGCACAGGTGGCACGCAGTTCGTGACGATCCCCACACACAAAGAATTTCCCCTAGCGCTTTTCCACAACCCGTCATATGATCCCGCGCACTGAGTGGCCGGTGAACCGGGGAAAGCGCATCACGCCGGCTCTGTTCGTCCCTCCGGAGCGCAAAGAAAGGCGGTTGGATGCTCACGGTCGACATCACGCTCCCCGACGTCGAAGAGCTGCACAAGCTCGTCACGGAGGGGCAGGAGAAGGGTTTCCTCAGCTACGACGAGATCGTCGCTGGGCTCGATGAGGTCGACCTAACCAAGGAGCAGATCGAAGACTTCTACACCTACCTCATCGACCACGGCGTCGAGTTAGTCGAGGGCGTCGAGCACAAGGGTCCTCCGCACGAGCAGCCGTCGCTGGCCGAGGACGACTCCAAGCCGGCCCCGAAACTCGACCTGACGGTGGAGCCCTCGCTGGACTCCCTGCGCCTCTATCTCCGCGAGATCGGCAAGGTCGCGCTCCTCACCGCCGACCAGGAGGTCTACCTCGCCAAGCGAATCGAGCGCGGCGACATGAGCGCCAAAACGCAGATGATCGAGGCCAACCTCCGCCTCGTCGTTTCGATCGCCAAGGGCTATCTCGGACGAGGCCTCTCGTTCCTCGACCTGATCCAGGAAGGGTCCCTCGGGCTGATCAGAGCGGTGGAGAAGTTCGACTACCGGAAGGGCTACAAGTTCTCGACGTACGCCACCTGGTGGATTCGCCAGGCCGTCACGCGCGCGATCGCCGACAAGGCGCGCACGATCCGGATCCCGGTGCACATGGTCGAGAAGCTGAACAAGGTCGTCCACATCGAGCGCCAGCTCGTCCAGCGCCTCGGCCGCGAGCCACGGCCCGACGAGATCGCGGAGGAGCTCGAGATCACGACCGAGGAGGTGCGCGAGATTCTGCGGATGGCGCAGCTTCCCGTCTCCCTCGAGAAGCCGATCGGCGAGGAAGAGGAGTCCGAGCTCGGGGACTTCGTCCAGGACGACCAGGCCGAGTCGCCGTTCGACTCGGCGTCGCTGAACCTGCGGCGCGAGGACATCGACCGAACGCTCGACGCCCTGCCCACGCGCGAGCGCAAGGTGATCGAGATGCGCTTCGGGCTGAACGGTGACCAGCCGCGGACGCTCGAAGAGGTCGGACGCGCTTTCGGTGTGACCCGGGAGCGGATCCGCCAGATCGAGAACAACACGCTCAAGAAGCTCGAGTCGCTGCCGGAGGCCCAGGGCCTCAAGGAGTGCGTCTAGAAAAAGGCCGGCCCGCAACGTCGCGGGCTTCCTGAGTTACGCCTGCGGTTCGATTCGCTCCTGCTCGTCGGCGCGCTCGTAGGAGACGAACAGGCGGCAGTGCGGGCACTTGAACCCGTGGTGGCGAGCCGCGCCGCCGCGCATGAGCTCCGCCGTGAAGCTCTTCTTGCAGTGCGGGCAGACGACCTCGAAGGCCTCTGGCTCAGGAGACTGCGCCATGGAAATCAGGATACCGACGCCGGGTGCTCTACCTTTCGCGTGTGACGCCCCAGCGAAGGACTGCACTCGCCTCCGTGGCGGCCGCGGTCGCCCTCATCGGTCTCAAGCTCATCACGGGGCTCGTCACGGGCAGCCTCGGGCTCCTTTCGGAGGCGGCGCATTCGGGCACCGACCTCGTGGCGGCCCTCCTGACCCTCTTCGCGGTGGGGGTGGCCGTGCGTCCCGCCGACCAAAGCCATTCCTATGGCCACGGCAAGGCCGAGCACCTGGCCGCCCTCGCCGAGGCGACGATCCTTGTAATCGCGAGCCTGGTCATCGCCGGTCTGGCGGTGTCGCGGCTCCTCGGTGAGAGCCACGAAGTGGACGCCGCCTGGTGGGCCTTCGTCGTGATCGGTGTGGTGATCGTGATCGATGCGACTCGCGCGCGGATCTCCTTTCGAGCCGGCCGCCGGTACGAGAGCCCCGCGTTTACGGCCAATGCAGTGCACTTCCTGAGCGACCTCGGTGGCTCGCTGGCCGTTCTGTTCGGCCTGATTGGCGCTCGCGCCGGGACCCCGGAAGCGGACGCCGCCGCGGCGCTCTTCGTGGCCGTCCTCGTCCTTGCAGGAGCGACTCGGTTGATCCGGCAGAACGTCGACGTGCTCATGGACCGCGTCCCGGCCGCTGCCGAGGCGCGGGCTCGCGAGGCGATCGAGGGGATCGAGCCCCGGGTCGAGCTGCGCCGGATCAGGATGAGGCGGGCAGCCGGCCGCCACTTCGCCGACGTCGTCATCGGCGTGCCGCCGGCGGCAGTCGTCGAGCAGGCTCATGCGGTTGCGGACGCGGTCGAGAGCGCGGTCGAGGAGGCCGTGCCGGGCGCGGATGTCGTCGTCCACGTCGAGCCGCGCGGAGCTGACGCAGCGCTGCAGGAGCGCGCCCTCGCTGCGGCACTCCACGTTTCGCGCGTGCGCGAGATCCACAACATTGCGCTCTTCCGGGTCGGCGATCGGACCGAGCTCTCGCTTCATCTGAAGCTTCCCGGCTCGCTCTCGCTCGACGAGGCCCACGACCTGGCGACCGAGCTCGAAGAGGCAGTGCTCAAGGCGGTGCCCGAAATCGACCGCGTGCAGACGCATCTCGAGCCGCTGGCCCCCGAGGCCGAGGGGCGGCCACTACCGGCCGGAGACGTCGAGGCGGAGGCTGCCCGGGTCAGGCGGATCGTCGAGGACGAGACGGGAAAGCCACCGCGGGAGGTTCGGTTCTTCCAGACTGACCAGGGGATGGTCGCCTTCCTGACGTTAGGGATGGCCCCGGGCCAGGCTCTGTCCGAGGCTCACGCGCACGCCAGCGACGTTGAGGAGCGGATTCGGCGCGCCTACCCTCGCATCGCCAACGTGATCGTCCATACCGAGCCCTAGCCAACCACGTAGCTACGCTTCCGCCGTGGCCAGGCCCAGCAAACCCCGGACTCGCTGGGATGAGGACAACGGCATCAGCGCCAATCCCTGGGCGTTCCTCACCTTCGCCGTCCTCGGCGCGCTCCTGGCCGGGCTTGTCCTACTCTTCGCCTTCGTTCTCTAACCAGATGGTTGACCGGCAATTACCGCACCCGCGGATGGCGGCCCAGACGCGGCGCCAGGCCGCACCCTCGCCCTTGACAAGGCTTCTAGCCTTGCCTGCGTGCGATAGCGCACCCTGGCTTGGTCTGGCCCGTCCCCGCGGGCACGCCAATTACCGATCAACCATCTAGGGCACGAGGCGGAGGGGGTTGGATCCCTCGCTCACCGCGACGACCCGTTCCTCGCCGCCGCCCTGCCAGCCCTCGCCGAGGGCCGAGTCGAGCTTCTGCTTCAGCTCGCCGGTCTCGGCCAGCTCCTGGACGATGTCGGCACCGCCGATCAGCTCTCCGCGGACGAAGACCTGGGGAATCGTCGGCCAACTCGAGAGCGCCGAAAGCTCCTGGCGGATCTGCGGGTCGGGCAAGACGTCAACGGCTGCGATCGGCGCTCCCTGAGAGCGGAGTGCATCAAGGGCCCTCATAGAGTTCCCGCACAGCGGCTGCTGCGGCGTTCCCTTGATGAACACGACCACAGGCTCGGACTCGATCGTCTGCTTGATCTTCTCTCTCAACTCGGTCATTGGTCTCCTCGTGTCTTGATGCGTAGCTCGTGAATCGTGCCATCCGCGAGCGGGGCTGCGAGCGCGTCGTAGACGAGTCGATGCTGCTCGACGAGCGAGAGGCCCGTGAACTGTCCGCTCGCGACTGTCACCTGGAAGTGGTCGCCGCCGCCCGTGCGATCGACCACGGCAATCTCCCGGGCTTGGGGAAACGCCTCGCGCAGAAGATCCTCGAGGCGGTCAACCATCTAGGCGACGATACCATCGGGGTTAGTGGCTGACAGCTTCGGAGCCCTAGCAACGCTCGCTGCGGGAGACCGCACGCTCGAGCTTGTCCGCCTGGACTCGCTCGCCCCCGAATTCGATCTCGAACGACTTCCCTTCACGCTCCGCGTCCTGCTCGAGAACGTCTTGCGTGCGGAGGCGCTCGGCCGGGGCTCTCCCGAGGAGGTGCGGGCGATCGCCGGCTGGGATCCGGCCGCCGAGCCGCACGACGAGATCTCCTTCCGGCCGGCCCGGATTCTGCTCCAGGACTTCACCGGCGTGCCGGCGATCGTCGACCTCGCAGCCATGCGCGACGCAATGCGCGACCTCGGCGGCGATCCGGCCCGCATCGACTCGGAGCTCCCCGCCGAGCTCGTGATCGACCACTCCGTGCAGGTGGACGAGTTCGGCACGCGGTTCGCCGTGCTTCGAAACGCAGAGCTCGAGTTCGAGCGAAACCGGGAGCGCTACGCCTTCCTGCGCTGGGGACAGACGGCCTTCCGGAACCTGAAGGTCGTCCCGCCGAACACCGGCATCGTCCATCAGGTGAACCTCGAGTACCTCGCGCGCGTGGTCGAGACGCGCGAGGTCGACGGCCGCCTGCTTGCGTTCCCCGACACGCTCGTCGGCACCGACTCGCACACGACGATGGTGAACGGGCTCGGAGTGCTCGGGTGGGGGGTAGGCGGGATCGAGGCCGAGGCGGCGATGCTCGGCGAGCCGCTCTCGATGCTGCTCCCGCAGGTGGTCGGGTTCAAGTTGACCGGTGAGCTCCCCGAGGGGGCGACCGCGACCGATCTCGTTCTGACCGTCACGCAGATCCTGCGCAGCCTCGGAGTTGTGGGCAAGTTCGTCGAGTACTACGGCGCCGGCCTTCCGGGGCTTTCACTCGCGGACCGCGCAACGATCGGGAACATGTCACCGGAGTACGGGGCCACCTGTGGGTTTTTCCCGGTCGACGAAGAGACGCTCCGCTATCTGCGGCTGACCGGGCGAAGCGAAGAGCACGTGGCTCTCGTCGAGTCCTACTGCCGGGAGCAGCACCTCTTCCACGAGCCCGGATCGGAGCCGACCTACTCCGAGAGCGTCGAGCTCGACCTCTCCTCGGTCGAGCCGAGCCTGGCCGGCCCTCGCCGGCCCCAGGATCGCGTTCCGCTCACGGCGGCGAAGAGCTCCTTCCTGGAGGCCCTCGGCACGTTCGGCCTCGACTACCGGCCGGGAAGCCTGGACGAGGAAGCGGCCGAGTCCTTTCCGGCGAGCGACCCGCCCGCGGCGTCGGCGCCCGGGCCGCACCCGACCGATCCGAACCATCGGCCCCCCTCGGACGCTGTCGCCACGACGGTCATCGAGAGGTCGGAGGTCGCGGTCGAGCTGGATGGGGAGACCTTCGAGCTCGGGCACGGCTCGGTGGTCATCGCAGCGATCACGAGCTGTACGAACACGTCCAACCCCTCGACCATGGTCGCTGCGGGTCTGGTGGCAAAGAACGCGGTCGAGCGCGGGCTGACCCGGAAACCCTGGGTCAAGTCGAGCCTGGCGCCCGGGTCGAAGGTCGTGACGGAGTACTACGACCAAGCCGGGCTGACGCACTACCTGGACGAACTCGGGTTCCAGCTCGTCGGCTACGGCTGCACGACCTGCATTGGAAACTCGGGCCCGTTAGCGGAGCCGATCTCCCAGGCCGTCAGCGGCGCAGACCTCGTCGTCTGTGCCGTGCTCTCGGGGAACCGGAATTTCGAGGCGCGCATCCATCCGGAGGTAAAGGCGAACTACCTGGCCTCGCCGCCGCTCGTCGTCGCCTACGCCCTCGCCGGCCGCATGGATTTCGACATCACGACCGAACCGCTCGGGGAAGACCGCGAGGGAAACCCGGTCTTCCTCCGCGACCTCTGGCCGAGCTCGAGAGAGATTGCCGACACGATCGCAGACGCGGTGCAGGGGGAGATGTTCACCCGCACCTATGCGGACGTCTTCACCGGCGACGAGCAGTGGCGCGCCCTCGAGGTTCCGGAAGGCGACCTCTTCGCGTGGGACGAAAAGTCCACGTACGTGCGCCTCCCGCCCTATTTCGACGGCATGGGGCTCGAGCCGGCCCCGGTCGAAGACGTGGTGGAGGCACGCTGCCTGGTGGTGGCCGGCGACAGTGTCACGACGGACCACATCTCGCCCGCCGGATCCATCAAGCCGGACAGCCCCGCGGGCAAGTATCTGATCGAGCACGGCGTCGAGCGGCGAGCGTTCAACTCGTACGGGTCGCGTCGCGGCAACCATGAAGTGATGGCCCGCGGAACCTTTGCAAACGTTCGTTTCCGGAACCTGCTGGTGCCCGAGAGCGAAGGAACGTGGACCGTCCACTTCCCGGACGGCCAGGAGACCACCATCTACGAGGCGTCCGAGCGCTACCTCGCCGACGGTGTCCCGTTGATCGTCATCGCCGGCAAGGAGTACGGCTCCGGATCCTCCCGCGACTGGGCGGCCAAGGGCCCGAACCTCCTCGGCGTCAAGGCGGTGATCGCCGAGAGCTACGAGCGCATCCACCGCTCCAACCTCGTCGGCATGGGCATCCTGCCGCTCCGCTTCAAGGAGGGGGAGACGCCGACGACGCTCGGACTCTCCGGGCGGGAGACGTTCTCAGTCGAGGGGTCCGGGGGCGGGCAGGCCAGCGAGGTCAAGGTAACCGCGACCCCTGACGGCGACGGCGAGCCGATCATCTTCAAGGCGGAGGTGCTTCTCCAGACCCCGCGCGAGCGCGAGTACTTCCGGCACGGCGGGATCCTCCCATACGCGCTCCGGCGGCTTGCCGCAGGCGGCTAGCTCGGCCGGTGCAATCTCGCCGCGTCCGGGCTCGCGACCTCGCTTGACTCTCACCGCCGGGAGGCGTAAAACCGGCTGATCCATCCGGGGGGAGTTACCTAGTCGGCGGCTAACCCCAACTGACGCGACCGGAAAGGAACGGGATGAGTAGAGCACGTACTGCGGTGGTGCTCGTTTTCAGCTTGGGAGTCTTTCTCGCGGTGGCCGGCCCGGCCGGTGCGGTGCAGCTGCTGACCGCGGCGAACATCACGATGGATGACAACGGCGACAACGAGGTCGACATCGCGATCAACCCGACGGATTCGCAGAACCTGATCGCCGATTGGAACGATTACGGCCCCGGTAAATCGTGCGGGCTCGGCTACTCGACCGACGGCGGTCTTACCTGGCACACAAGCTGGTTGCGCGGCGTGACGGCGGAGGGCGGCAATCCGACGTTCGATTACGGCGCGGGTGACCCGTCGGTCGGTTTCCTGAAAGACGGGACCGCGGTCCTGTCGTGCGCCGCGTGGGGGGCGAGCAAGAGCCAGCCCAGCGCGATCTACCAGGCGCGCTCGACAGACGGCGGGAAGACCTGGGGTGACCTGCAACAGATCTCGTATGGCAAGAACCTCGGTCACCTGCAGGATCACAACATGATGACAATCGACCGGTACAAGAACCGGGTTCTGGTCGCTTACACGATCTGGAACGGCTACGAAGCGCGTTCGTTTGCCAAGATCTCCTCCGACGGAGGGAAGACGTACCAGGGCCCCTATGAGATTGCGTCGGATTACCGGCGAAACGCCGTCGACCGGTTTGACGTCTCGCTCGCGGGCGCGCCGGACGGGACGGTCTATGCGACCTCGGGCATCTGGCAGCACGTGACAGAGTGGAACGAGCAGGCGGTGGTCGTCAGTCAGATGCGGCCGGGTGAGACGAAGTTCACCCGAAGCGTCAAGGTTCGCGACCTCGTTCCCGCTCCGTTCCAGTTGCCGGGAGCCCAGTGGCGCTCGTCGATGCAGGCATCGATCGGCGTCGAGTCAGACGGCACGGTCGATCTCCTGACGGGCGACTACGTCACCGGCAATCTCGACCTCTACATCGCTCGCTCGAGCGATCACGGGACGACGTTCCCCGCCTCGCAGCAGGCGAACCTCACCAACGACTCGAGCGACGAGGTGATGCCGTGGCTTTCGGTCCGTCCCGGCGGGCGCCTCGACATCGTCTCATACGACTACCACCGAGGGACCGCGCTCATGGATGTCTTCTACGGCCAGGTTGCTGACGGGGCAACCACAATGAGCCGTACCTATCTCGCCTACGGCATCAACGGCAACATCCAGCCGCCCGGAAGCTCGCCCTTCATGGGCGATTACATCGGGATCGACTCGCTCGCTAACCGGGTAGCCGTCTCGTGGACCGGGAACGGCCCTGCATCGCAGGACGTCTTCTCGACCGTCCTCACGCCATAGATCGTGGAACCGGAGAAGCGGCCCGTTTGGGCCGCTTCTCCGGCGCCGCAGTTCCGCGAACGCGCTTTCGAGCGGTTCAGCTGAGTCGACGGATCGCGACCCGGCGCAGGGCTCGGCCTCGCGATCGTTGCCGCAATGCACACGCTTACGGCGGGACCGCGACAGCATCAAACAGGCAGGCCGGAGGCGCTGATGTAGCGCTGACCGTCCCGGCAAGGGGACAAGCAGTGTGAGTCGGTGGGACGGCGCGCGAGGAAGGACGACCATCTGAACGGCGGCCGCGCGAGCATCCCGTCTTGTGTGCGAGATGACTACACCCTCTTGCCCCGCACTCGGCAAAGGAATTCAATCTGCTGATGACGCGCCTAGGCCCGATAGTCTCGGCTCTCGGCGCCGCCGTTCGCAACGAAAACGTCCGGCGGGTGCAACTTGCCTGGGGCGCTGCGATCACGGCCGAGTGGGCGCACTTCGTCGCGCTCGGAGTGTTCGCCTACGAGCAGGGAGGGACCTCGGCGGTCGGGGTCGCCGGCCTCGTGCGCCTGTTGCCCGCAGCGGTGCTCGCGCCGTTCGCCGCGTCTCTGGGCGACCGGTTCCGTCGGGAGCGCTTTCTCCTTGCGATGATGCTTGTCGGATCAGCGGCACTCGCCGCGTCGGCCGCCGCGTCCTTCGCCGGCGAACGAGTCCTGGTCTTCGGGTTCGCCGCATTCATCGGGATCTCCTCGACCCTTGTCAGGCCCGCGTTGCAGGCGCTGTTGCCGTCGCTCGCACGAACGCCCAAGGAGCTCATCGCCTCGAACTGCGCGTCATCAACGGTCGAGAGTCTCGGAACCTTGGCCGGGCCATTGCTCGCGGGCGTGCTCGTCGCTCTCACAAGTGTCGGTGTTGTCTTCGTCGGCGGTGCGGTATTGCTTCTGGGAGCGGCGGCATTACTCGTGCGAGTCAGAGTCGAAGGTCGTAACGCTCTCGCTGCGGTCGTCGAGACCGAGACGGCGGGGCGAATGATCTGGGCCGGGTTCCAGGCGCTCGCGCGTGCACCCAGACCTCGGCTGCTGGTCGGACTCGCCGTTGCGCAGGCCTTCGTCCGCGGCTGCCTGAATGTCCTGATCGTGGTCGCCGTCTTTCGCGTGCTCCACGGGGACGCAGCCGACGTCGGTTACCTGGCGGCCGCGATCGGCGTAGGCGGATTGATCGGAGGTATCGGGGCGGTCACGCTTGGAGGGCGACGATTGGCCGTGATCTTCGGCCTCGCTCTGGTGTTCTGGGGTCTCCCGATCATGCTCATGGCTCCAGGGGCCTATTTCGCGGCGGCGGTCCTCATGCTTGCGGTCGTCGGCGCGGCCAACAGCGTCGAAGATGTCGCGGTTTTCACCCTGTTCCAGCGGACGGTCCCGGACGACCTGCTCACCCGCGTCCTCGGCATCTTCTGGGGTCTCGCGATGGGCGCTGTCGCGATCGGCTCGATTGCAACGCCGGTGATTGTCGAAGCCGTTGGGCCGCGTGCGGCATTCGTCGTGGTCGGGATGATTCTGCCGCTCCTGACGCTCTTGACGTACCGCCGGCTTGCGGAGATAGATAGAGCAGTCGCCCCCGTCCCCGAGCTCGAGCTGATTAGTCGGGTACCGATGTTCGCGCCGCTCTCGATCGCTGTGAAGGAGCGGCTTGCCGCAACCATCGTTCCGGTTTCGGTCTCGGCGGGCGAGATCGTCATCCAGGCCGGCGATGTCGGAGATCGGTTTTACATCGTCGCCGGCGGTGAGCTCGAGATCGACGCCGGGGGCCTGCATTCGACCGCACGGGAGGGCGACTATTTCGGCGAAATCGCGCTGCTGCGCGACATGCCGCGGACGGCGAACGTCAAGGCGGCCGTCGACTCGCAGCTGTACGCCCTCCAACGTGCGGCGTTCCTCGAAGCGGTCACCGGACATTCCGCGGCCCGCGCGGCCGGACATGAGGTCGCCGAGGCTCGTCTGGCACGAGTCGGCCCGCAACCCGAACCCTGACGCGCGGATAGGGGCTGCGTTGTCGAGCCGATGAATTGGCTCTCATCCGCCGCTCATCAAGGTCTGCTGAGCTTCCGGGCGTGAAGGTCGAGGAGCCTCACCCGCACCGGGGCGTCGTTCCTCCCCGACCGCGCGAAGACGTCTGCGCGGGCACCGAGGGAAACGCACGCCTGACAGGCACGACCGGGGCGGTCCTGATCCTGCTCCTGGCCGCCGAGGGTGCCACGATCCTGCGGATCCGTGACCTGATCTCCGTGCACATCTTCCTCGGCATGCTGCTGATCCCGCCGGTCGCATTGAAGCTGGCCACCACCGGCTACCGGTTCGTGAGCTACTACGCGGGTGTAGCGGCGTATCGCGCGAACGGACCGCCGCACGCGCTGATGCGCTACCTCGTCGCCCCGGTCCTCGTGGCCTCGACGGTCGTGTTGTTCGGGACGGGCGTTGCTTTGATGGTTCGTGGCCCCGATGGCGGGCTCCTCCTGGGACTACACCAGGCGAGCTTCATTGCCTGGCTCGGAGCCACCTCCGTGCACGTGGTCTGGTACCTGATGCCCCTGCCGGCGCTCGTCAGTGCGGATTGGCGGCGCGCTCAGCGCATCGGCCGCGGCGCGCTACGCATCGGTCTCGTAGGAGCCGTGCTCTTGGCGGGCGTCGCGCTCGCGGCGTCGACGCTGCCCCTGGCGCACATGTGGGCGGAGTGAGGCGACGAGTCCCGCGTGTGGTAGAAGGCGAGCGTGGCGATGTTCCTCGTCATGCTCCGTCGCTCCGGCCCTCAGTGGGACACGTCGCGGCCGTTGGAGGACCAGTCCGGCTGGCCTGCGCACGCGTCCTTCATGGACGGGCTCGTGGACGCGGGCTTCATCGTCCTGGGCGGGCCGCTCGCCGACGAGCACCGCGTGGCGCACGTCGTCGAGGCCGAATCGGAGGACGTCATCCGCGCCACGCTCGCGCGCGACCCGTGGAGCGAGACGCATCTCCGAGTCGACACGATCGACCCGTGGACGATCCGGCTCGACGGCCGGCGCACCTAGCTGAGGCTCGCTCGGACGGTCACGGGCTTGACGGCGGACCGTTTCTGACAAGACTGAGAGATACGCGCTCGGCGTGCGGCAACTCGTGGGGGGCGACTGCGGCAAGTGGAAATCGAAGTAAGCGATCCTTCCCTCGTTGAGGGTTTGCTCGAGTTCTTGCGGTCCTCGGGCTGGAATGCGCCAAAAGGCAACGGGTGGATGGTTTCCGTACGCCTGGAATGGCCGCTGCTCTGCGACAGCTGCGGCGACGAAGTCGCCGAGGTGTTGCGGCGCCTCGCGGCATTGGATTGTCACGACTGTCGGGCACAAGCCTGGGCGCGGGCCATGCGGATCGAATGAGGAGGGGCGAGATGGACGTAGCTGAGGCTGTGAGAAAACGGCTCTCCCGCGCTGAGCGCGAGGTCCTTCGAGAGCGGATCTCGACTGCCGTGCGTCTCCGCGAGCTCGCGGACGCCGAAGCGCGGAAGGAGATCAAGGCGAATGGTCGTACGGCTGCGCGTCGGCAACCCTGAACTGCTTGACGACCTGCTCTAGTTCTTAGATCGGCGAGCTGCCCCGCGACGCAGCTCGGAAGCAGGCGGGAGAGCCCGGAGACAACCGGTCCCTGCGGCAAAACCGGTGCACCTCCCCCGGGACAAGGGAGGGCCGGGCTCTCCCGTTCATGTCAATCGACCGGGAGCTGCGCTCCAGCTCCCCTGAACGGGTGAATCTCGCCGCAGCGATTCGCGAGAGAAGGCGACAGGAATGTGACGCGTAGATGCGCGGCTTGCAGCCGGTTCTTGCCCGCGTCAGAAGCTGATGGGCCGCCGTGCCGACTCCGTCCTCGGCCCGAACGCACACCGACCCGCCGTCTCGGCTAGCTCGAGGATTCGGCGCAGTCGGGTTCTTAGCGGGTGACTACCAGTGCAGCATGTCTTCTCCTTCTCACTGGTGAACGACGCTCGAGGTCCTCGAATCTTTCTCGCGCCGAGCGCGAAGTTGCTGAGATCACTCTTTTGAGGGATGCTGCGAGGTGAGACGAGCTAACATACTGTGCTCTCCTTCGCCGCACGGAGGCCGCACGCTCCACCTAACGATCATCTTGCTCGGAAACCAGCGCGGTGTCGGCGTGCCCCGGAATCGGCCCGGCGCTGCGCGGGCCCTCGAAGTGGGAACGGCGAGGCCGTGAGCGCGAAAGCGTCTGAGCTGGCCTCGACCTCCACGAACGGCGAGGCCGTGAGCGCGAAAGCGTCTGAGCTGGCCTCGACCTCCACGAACGGCGACGGGCCAAGTCACGACGCGGAGCAGTTCTTCCGTGAGTACGCCGGGGGGATCTACAGGTACTGCGTCCGACGCCTCGGCTCTCCGGAGGAGGCGGAGGACGCGCTTCAGGTCGTCTACCTGAACGCTTGGCGCGCGATGAAGCGCGGGACCATTCCGCGTACACCGAGCGCCTGGCTCCTCACTGTTGCGGAGAACGTCTGCCATTCCAAGCTCCGAGCCCGCCAGCGCCGTACATCCTTCGAACGCACGTGTGAGCCAGGCGAACTAGCGGACCTGGCGCCGGCGCGAGCTGAAGCAGGCGACGGAGTCGGCGAGCTTTCGTCCGCGCTCGCCGGGCTGCCCGAGAACCAGCGCAAGGCACTCCTGCTTCGCGAGTGGCGCGGCCTTTCCTACGACGAGATCGCGAGCGAGCTCACGGTTTCCCACGGAGCCGTCGAGATGCTCCTTTTCCGTGCTCGCCGGGCGGCCAGCAAGGCCTTCGCTGCTGGACGGCCAGAGGCAGGCAGGAGAGGCGCCATTCTCGGCGCCGGCATCTTGCTCCTGCCGCGGGACCTGATCTCGCACATTCGATCGACGATCACCGGCGCCTCGCCGGCGAAAGTGGCAGCCGTTGTCGCTGCCACAGCAGCCATTCCTCTCGCCGTCATCACTATCCCGCCCTCCGGACAAGCATCCAAGCCCGCTTCAGATGGGGCAGATCATGTGACGGCCCCCTCTGCGTTCTACGAGACGTCCACCGGAGAACGCGTGAGCCAAGCCGTCGCTCGCTCACGCCTGGCGGCATCGGCGAACCAGAGCGCGCCGATTCCCGATCAGCAAACAGGGTCCGGCGACACGGCGCCCGGCCCGGGGCAGGATTCGACAGGGACCGGCTCCGGCAACCAGCCGGCGCCACCGGGGACACCGGCCGACCCGGGGACACCGGCCGACCCGGGGACACCGGCCGACCCGGGGACACCGGCCGACCCGGGGACACCGGCCGACCCGGGGACACCTGCCAATCCGGGGACACCGGCCACCACGGCCTCCCCGGCGACGCCGGCCACCCCGGCGACACCGGCCACCCCGGCGACACCGGGGCATGACGGCGTTCCGGCGATTCCGGCAACGCCTGCGACGCCTGCGACGCCTGCGACGCCGCCCGCGCACTCCCACGGAGGCTAGAAGCACCGCGGGCGTGCGCGTCCGCTCCTGCTGACTCGAGCCGGGCGCGCCGACCTCCGTAGAGGTCAGTTTGTGTGGTGCGTGAGGCTGAAGAAGACCGTTTTGACCCGGCCCGACCGAGACCGGGGCAATGCCACGCGGCGATCGGACAGTGGCGCGGAACGAGTGCCCGCCGCATCGGCACTCGCCCGTGCCGCTGCCCGTGACGCTCCACCAAACATCGCAGTGCGAGCCTGATTGATTCAAGAGCGCCGTTTGCTTTACCTCCGAGCTTTACTTTTGGACGGGCGGCTGTTAGCTTCCTCTACCTAGAGACGCGCAGCCGTTGGGCTCGCGTGATGGCCGCGGGAGGCGGTGGCCGCAGCCGCCTCTCGCATTACCAAGGACTGCACGTGTCGGCGCTGATCCCAGGAACCGATCCAGTTCAGATCGGCGCGGGCCGTGCATCGGTTGCTGCGCCTCGTTCGAGGCTCGGCGAACGCGTACGTCAGCTCCGCGTCGCGCGCGGGCTGACGCAGTCGGAACTCGCCGGCGACCGCTTCTCGAAGCAGTACATGAGTGGAATCGAGCGTGGCGCCACACGGCCGAGCGAGGAGACCCTCGGGTGGCTCGCCGACCGGCTCGGCGTCGATCGTCGTTTCCTCGAGCTCGGTCTGCCGCCAGACGACTGGGCACGCACCGAGAGCATGATCGCGCGGGCTGAGGCCGCCGCCGAGGCGCACGAATGTGAGAGCGCCCTCTCGCTCCTGGCGGAGGTCTCCAGCCGATTATCCTCGGGCGACGCTGTCGAGCTCGAACTGCGTGCTCGCCTCGCGGAGGGCTGGGCGCGGCTGTACGTCGGCGAACCGCTCAATGCTTTGAAGCTCTTCGAGCGGGCGTACGAAATCTCCACCGGCGCGGAGTTCGGCGAACTCGATCGAGCGGACGCGCTCTTTCGTCTTGGTTGCGCGCGCTACAAGCTTTCGTCGGTGACGACGGCGCTCGCGCTCTTCACAAATGCGCTTACGCTTGCCGAGTCATCGGGCGTACCGTGCGACCGTCTCCGCTCTTTGATCCTCGGGTGGAGATCTCGCTGCTACCGGCGACAGCGCGATTGGCCGGCGGCCCAGGAAGACGCGGAGCGGGCCTTGGAGCTTGCAGAAGCGCTCAATGACAGTCGCGCCCTGGCCGACGCGGAATTTCAAGGATCGATCATCGCCGAGCGACAGGGTCGCTGGGTGCTCGCGCGCTCATACGCTGAGCGGGCGAAGATGCACTACGAGGCGATCGGCGACCGCCTGAACGTAGGACGACTCCTCAATAACCTCGGGGGGCTCACGTTCTTGCTCGGTAATCCCGACGAGGCGCGCGCCTATCTCAAAAAGGCATTTGTCGCCGCGCTCGACGTCGGCAGTCAGGCCGACGCGGCACAGGCTGTGTCATCCCTCGCTCAGGTCAACCTACGCACGGGCAACTCCGAGCTCGCGGAAGACCAGGCCCGGCAGGCGCTGGAACTGCTCAAAGGGCGCAATGATTTTCTCGACGAGGTCGGCAATTCGGAACTGGTTCTCGGCCGCGCGCTGCTGAACCAGGATCGCCTCGACGAAGCAGAAGAGCACTTTGCCGCTGCGGAGGACGCCTTCACG
>Ga0307290_10000309_pt1 | contig 17734 bp, 22 predicted proteins | sample ER_DNA_144_FD_194472 | JGI IMG/M metagenome (GOLD analysis project Ga0307290, IMG submission 194472) | Bulk soil microbial communities from the East River watershed near Crested Butte, Colorado, United States - ER_DNA_144 | ecosystem: Environmental > Terrestrial > Soil > Floodplain | place... | reverse complement strand
ACGCATGGCGAGCGCCCGGACTCGACGGTGGTCGTCGAGTCCCCGGAGGCAGCTGCCGAGCTCGAGTCGGACGGCAGGCCGGTCGCCGTCATCAGCCAGACGACGCTCTCGCTCGACGACGTTCGCGCGACCGTGGACGCTCTCGAGCAGCGCTTCGGTACGCTCACGCGTCCCGGCGCGAATGACATCTGTTACGCGACTCAGAACCGCCAGGACGCCGTCAAACGGCTTGCAGAAGAGGCAACGCTCATCCTCGTGATCGGCTCGCAGACGAGCTCGAATGCGCAGCGCCTCGTGGAGGTTGCGCGTAACGCCGGAGCGGAGGCGGAACTGATCGACGGAGAGAGCCCGCTCGCCGAAGACCTCATCTCCCGCCACGACGTGGTTGGTTTGACGGCCGGCGCGTCCACTCCGGGCGAGCTCGTGGCTGCGACCATCGAGCGGCTCGCCGCGCTGGGCCACGGCGAGGTGGTCGAGGTGACGGTCGCGCGCGAGGACGTGCACTTCCGCCTGCCCCGAGAGGTTGCATCCGCATGACGTCCGTCGAGATCCCCGTCTCGATCGCGGCTGCGCTGCCGAACCTCACCGTGCTCGACATCACGAACGACGTCCGGCGCGAGGTCGCGTCGACTGGAGGCAGCGGCATCGCGTTCGTGTCGCCGAACGGCGACCCCTCGCTGATCCGCGTGCAGGAACGCGAGACGGGCTTCTTCTCCGATCTCGAGGGCCTGCTCGAACGGCTCGTCCCGCTCGAGGCCGAAGAGCGGACACGGCTCGTATCGATGCTGCTCGGCCCTCGGACCGAGCAGATCCCCTTCAGCGATGGTTCGCTCTGCCTCGGCCATTATCAGCGGATCTTCCTCGTGGCCTTCGAAGATCGCTGTAGCAACGAGTGGATGTTGACCGTAGTCGCGTAACCGCGGGGTCCCTAGCGTCGGTTGCGCTGGGTGTGCCGGAAGGCGCACACTACTGTGGGGATGGAGCGTGCACGGCGTCACCAGCGTGGTCTCGCGCGGCTCGCGCTCCTGCTGCTTGCACTCGTAGCCGAGCTCAGCGGCCGTAGCCTGGCGCAGCGGCTCGACTTCGGCCGCCATGTCGAGACGCCGTATTCGGGCGCCCAGTACTACCCGATCCTGCTCGCGGTCGTGAAGGTCGCGGTCGCGTTGATGCTGGCGCGCGTCGCATGGCGTTTCGTCAAAGCCCGCACCGTCGCACGCGCCGCACGCCGGCTGCTCGCCGCGAACGGATCGCCGCCCGCGCGGTCCGCGCCGCGCGTCCGGATCGAGCTCTCTCCGCGGCTCTGGCTCGGATCATTCCTCGTCACCTCACTGATCTATCTCCTGCAGGTCGATGGGGAGGGCATCTCGGCCGGGCGCTGGCCGTTGTTGGCGCCCTGGCTGCACACCGCCGCGCTGCCGGTCTTCGCAGTTCTCTCCGTCGTGGTCGCCCTCGTCTACCGCGCGGTCGAGAACTGGCTGTCCGATTACGAGAACTACGCCCGTGACACGGCCGCGTGCGCGTCACGTCTTCTGCGCGAGAGTCTCCCCTCGCCTCATCCGACCGTCGGTGAGCTCGTCTCTCCACGCAGCCTGTTCGGGCTCGCCTTCGAAGTCAGACCTCCTCCCGCGCCCGCGTAACCCTGGGGCGCTTTCGGCGTCCCCGGGTCCGTGTGTGCATTGACCTCGACTACGGGAGGAGGACGTCGTGAACGCAGAGCTCGTCAGCGAACTGAAAGCACCTCTACGACGCACCGTCACGCGTGCGCGGATCGTCTCCACGGTCGGGCCGGCGACCATGCTCGCCGGTGTCGCCTGGGCGCTCGTCCAGCCGTACCGCATCACCTTGTTGCATCCGCGGGGGCAAGGGTTCTGGTGGCTTTTCGTCGAGCCGCCGCTGCTCGTGATCGCCGTGGGCTTGTTCTTCCACTTCGTCGTCGTGCCGGGACTGCTGGAGGACCTGGAGGGAGAACATGCAACCGCCCAGTGAGCACGTTCACTGGCTGTTCGCGACGGGATTCCTCCTGCTCGGCCTCTGCCTGCTCGGCGAAGCGATCGTCGGAACAGAGGTGTGGCGGCGGCGTGCGTGGCGCGCGTACCTGTGGCCCGGGCTCGCGTTCGCGCTGGGCATCTTGATGTGGCCGGTGATGACCTTCTATACGAACTCGGCGATCCACATGCTCGCGCACGGGGCCTGGGCTCAGATGTTGATGATCGCGGGCGCTGCAGAGCTGGGGCTCGCACGCGGCAAGCTACAGAGCCAGTGGTGGCGGCTTGCCGTGACGGCGGGCTTCCTCGTCTCCGGGAGCGCGTTACTGGTGCACGAGCAGAACGCCTGGCTCTTCCAGCGCTCGGCCTTCCTTCACCACCTGATGGGTTGGACGATCGTCGTCGCGGCGGTCTTCCCCTTTGCGCGCGCCGTCAAGCCACGCTCGCAGGTGGCCGCCACGGGATTCGCCCTGACGTTCGTCGTCGCCGCCGTGATGCTGTATTGCGATCGCGACGTCGCGCCGATCTTCGGCCACATCTCCGAGCTAGCCGGGACACCTCATCGATGATGTCCGCGAAAAATGGTGCGCATTTCCCGCGGGTCGGATTTGTCCCATCGCTTCGCTCGGGAGCACTGGTAGCGGCCGCGTTGGCGGCCGCTGTTACGGCGCTCGTGTTTCCCGCGCAGGCGTTCGCGCACGCGACGCTCGAGCACGCGTCTCCGGGATTCCGGGAGCGGCTTGCCTCGTCGCCGCCGGTCATCACGTTGAGCTTCGACCAGTACATCAAGATGCTCCCCGGCTCGGTGCAGCTCTTCTCCGCCAAGCACGCCGTGCCGCTGAAGCGGGTCTGGAGCGACGGCTTGACGCTCAAGGCATCGGTGCCGCGGTTGCCGAAAGGCCCTTACACCGTGCGCTGGCATGCACTCTCGGGCGACGGTCATGTCGTCTCCGGCGTCTTCACCTTCGGCGTGCGTGCGAAGGCGCCGCCGCCGACGGAAGCATTCGGCGCATCGGGCCCCACCCGCAGCGAGCACGTCGTGCGCTGGTTGTACTTCCTTTCGCTCGCGCTCGTCGTCGGCGGTCTGGGATTCCGGTTGCTCGTCCTGCGGTGGCGTCCGCTGACGCCCCGTGCGGAGAAGCGCTTCTATGCAACGGTCGGGATCGGCGTCCTCGCAGCAATCGACGTCGGCATCGCTGCCTTCCTTCTCCGTGCAGAGGATGCGTTGCAGCTCCCGTTCGGTCGCCTCCTATACGGCGATCTCGCGCCGATTGCCCGGTCGCGGTTCGGCGATGCATTCATTGCGATGACGCTCGGCTTCGCGCTCGTGGCGGCACTCGTCTTCCTGGCCTGGCTGAGCGATCGCACGGTTCTGCTCTGGCCGGCCTTCGGCCTGGCGCTCGCTTTTGCGTCCGGGCTCTCGCTCTCCGGACATTCCGCCGTCGACGCCGGGGCATCGTGGAAGTCGCAGCTCGCCGACTGGGCTCACCTCTCTGCCGCCTGTCTCTGGATCGGTGGGCTGATCCAGCTCGTGCTCGTCGTCTGGCCGCTCATGCCCGATCTGAGGCGCGAGGCGTTTCTGGCCTTCTCCCGGCTCGCGACCGTGTGCGTGGGCGTGTTGCTACTCGCCGGCATCTACCTGGCCATCCTTCGCCTGCCACGGCTGAACGACCTTTGGACGACCGGCTACGGCGAGATCCTGCTCGTCAAGATCGGGCTCGTCTCGCTTGCGTTCGCCTGGGGTGGCTTGCACAAGCTGCTCGCCGTTCCTGCCGTCGCGGGTGGGAATGAGAGTGTGCTTCCGCGGCTCCGCGGGAGCTTGCTCGGTGAGAGCATGGTCGGGATGGCAGTGCTGCTCGCCGCTGCAGTCCTCGTGGACGCGAAGCCGCCGGTTCAGCCGGCGCCCACGCCGCCTGCGGCGAGTAGCGTTCAGAAGTAGTGGCTCGTCCCGCCCTGCCTGCTGGCGCCTGGCCCGCGATCACGCGGCGCCAGAGCCCACCCTCGTTCTTACCAAGGCTGACAGCCTTGGCTTCGAACGAGTGCGGCCTCTGGCTTGGTGCTCGCGACCCAGGCATCCAGCAACAGGACGAGACGAACCACTAATGCTCTGGGCGATCTCCGGTGGCGCGGGCTTTCTCGGCCTGCACCTCGCTCGACGGCTGCTTGACGACGGCCACGACGTGCGTACTCTCGACGTCGTCCCGCTGGACGACGCCGAGCTCGAGCGCACCGTCGAGGAGGTGCGCGGCGACGTCCGGAATCGCGAAAGCGTTCGCAGGCTGGTGGACGGGGCCGACGTGGTCGTGCACGCCGCTGCGGCGCTGCCGATTCAGGCGTCTCGTGATTCGATCCGCTCCGTCAACGTCGGCGGCACCGAGAACGTCCTTCGTGCCGGGGACGACGCCGGTGTGCGACGCGTGGTGTTCATCTCGTCGACCGCTGTCTACGGAGTGCCGGAGAAGCATCCGATCGAGGAGGACGATCCCCTCGTCGGCGTGGGCTGGTACGGCGAGTCGAAGATCGACGCCGAGGGACTGTGCCGCGTCGCCGCGGTCGAGACGACGATCGTTCGCCCCAAGACCTTCATCGGGCCGGAACGGCTGGGCGTGTTCGAGATCCTCTTCGACTGGATCCGGGAGGGGCGCCGGATCTACACGCTCGGGAAGGGCGACAACCGCTACCAGCTGCTCGCGGTCGAGGATCTCGTCGACGCGATCGTACGAGCCGGGGACGAGCCGAAGGCGGCGCGTGAGACGTTCAACGTCGGTGCGACCGAGTTCGGCACGGTGCGCTCCGACCTGCAGGCGCTGATTGACCACGCCGGCTCGTCGTCCCGCCTACAGCCCATTCCCGTGAAACCGGCGGAGCTAGCGCTGCGCGGCCTCGAGCTGTTGCGTGTCTCGCCGCTCGCGGAATGGCACTACAAAACAGCGCACAAGGACTCCTTCGTCGACGTCACGAAGGCGCAGCGATTGCTGGGCTGGCAGCCCCGATTGTCGAATCGCGACGCGTTGATTGAGACCTACGACTGGTACCTCGCGAACCGCGGGCGCGTGGGCGAAGCAGGAGTCACGCATCGCGTCCCCTGGAACCAGCAGGCTCTCGGCCTCCTCAAGCGCCTGTCGTGATCGTTCTCTCGGAAAACGAGGTCCGGGAGCTGCTCGACCTCGATCAGCTCGTGGATGCGCTGGCCGACGCACACAAGGAGCTCAGCGCCGGTGAGGCATCGATGCCGCCTCGGATCGCAGCGTTTGCGCGGCACGATGGTCTACTCGGCGCCATGCCTGCATACCTGCCCTCTGCCGGCCTGGCATGCAAGCTGGTCACGCTCTTTCCCGAGAATCGCGACCGCCACACACACCAGGCGCTGATCTGCGTGTTCGACGAGGACAACGGAATGCCCCTCGCCCTCATGGACGGCACGTACATCACAGCGACGCGGACCGCGGCAGGTTCGGCGCTCGCGACGCGCCTGCTCGCGCGCGAGGACACTCGCGTGCTTGCGATCCTCGGCGCGGGCGTGCAAGCACGCACGCACGCCGAGGCACTCCGGCGCGTGCGTGAGTTCACGGAGATCCGGATTGCGAGCCGCGATCGTGCGCGCGCGGAGGAGCTCGCAGAGGAGATCGGCGGGCAGGCCGTCGATTCCTGGGAGGAGGCGCTGCTCGGTGCCGATGTCGTCGCTGCGACAACGCATGCCACGGAGCCGATCGTGCGCCGTGAGTGGCTGACCCCGGGTGTTCACGTCAACTCGGTCGGAGCGAATCCATCCGGCCGCGGCGAGGTCGATGCCGCGACGATCGCCGACGCTCTGGTCGCCGTGGAGTCCAGAGCTTCGACGCTTGCTCCGCCTCCCGCGGGCGCACCGGAGTTCGCAGACGGCGATCACGGCGAGGTCGTGGAGCTCGGCGAGCTGGTCTCGGGCTCGCGGCCAGGACGCAGCTCCCGGGATCAGATCACCCTGTATAAGTCAGTCGGTGTCGCCGTCCAGGATGTCGCCGCAGCGGCTCTCGTGCTCGCGGCCGCGAAGGGACGGTCGGTCGGGCGGGCGATTGAGCTGGAGGAACTGACATGAGCAGCAACAACGACTTCAAACCGGGGCTCGAGGGCGTCGTCGCCGTCGAGACGGAGATCATGGAGCCCGACCGCGAGGGCGGGTCGCTCCGCTACCGGGGTGTCGACGTCGAGCCGCTCGTCGGGCAAGTTCCCTACGAGAACGTCTGGGGCCTGCTCGTCGACAACGACCTGAGCTCGAAGATGCCGGACCCGGAACCGTACGAGCCGGCTCGTCTCACCGGCAATGCTCCCGCGGACCTCCAAGCGGAGACGGCGCGGCTCTCCGGCGAGTGGAAGCTCGGAAAGCTCAACGAGATCTCGGACGAGCAGGCGCGCCAGGACCTCGGGCGGCTGTCAGCGCAGATGATGTCGATCGTCGCTCGCTCGGCGCGTCTCGCAGACGGCAAGACCGACGTCGTCCCGGACGACGTGGTCTCGCGCGGCAAGACGGCCGCAGAGAAGTTTCTGCTCAGGTGGCGCGGCGAGGCCGACCCTCGCCACGTCAAGGCGATCGACACGTACTGGATCTGCACGGCCGAGCACGGGTTGAACGCTTCGACGTTCACCGCGCGTGTCGTCGCGTCGACCGGCGCGGATTGCGGCGCCGCACTCTCTTCAGCCGTCGGCGCGCTCTCCGGCCCCTTGCACGGTGGCGCTCCGGCCTACGTGAAGCCGATGCTCGACGAGGTCAAGGGGACGGGCGATGCCGCGCAATGGGTGGAGGAGACCCTCGCGCAAGGGAAGCGCATCATGGGCTTCGGCCATCGCGTCTACCGCGCGGAGGATCCGCGCTCACGCATCCTGAAGCGGACGGCGAAGGAGCTCGGGTCTCCGTACGTCGAGGTGGCCGAGGAGCTCGAGGGCGCCGCGCTCGCAGCACTGCAGAAGCGCTCCCCCGACCGTGTCCTCGCCACGAACGTCGAGTACTACTCGGCCGTCGTCCTCGACATCGCCGAGATTCCGCCGCCCCTCGCACCGGCGATGTTCGCCTGCTCGCGCGTCGCGGGCTGGTCCGCGCACATTCTCGAGCAAAAGAAGACGGGCCGCCTTTTCCGCCCTTCCGCGCGTTACGTCGGTCCCGCCGAGCGCGATCTCAGCCTGAGCTGAGCTCCCGTTTCCGGCGAGGTCGGTTCCGCCGGCTGTGCTCAGTGCGTCACATCTCCGTCACGGTGTCCGACACCAGGCCGTGTCCCAGTTGGACGTCAGCAAATCGGCTTGGACTGAGAGCCGGAGCGCGTTCCGTTACATCGGGGCTACATCCACGGCACGGTGTCCGACACCAGGACGTGGCTCGACGAGTCGTCTCTACTTCGGACTAGGGTGCGGCGCATGGAGCTGACCGAGTACCGCCAACGGTTCCCGATCCTCCGCGACACGACGTATCTCATCAACCACTCGCTCGGGGCGATGCCTGCGGCCGCAGAGGAGCGCATGCTCGAGTACGCGCGGATGTGGAAGGAGCGCGGCATCCGCGCCTGGGGCGAGGGCTGGTGGGAGATGTCCATGACCGTCGGGGATCAGGTCGGCCGCATCATCGGTGCTCCGCCCGGCTCGACCGTCATGCATCAGAACGTCGCGGTCGCCGAGGCGATCATCGTGTCCTGCTTCCGGCCGGTCGATCCACACCGCAACCGCGTCGTCTACGAAGAGGGCAACTTCCCGAGCGTCCGCTACCTGTACCAGGCGCAGCCGGAGCTCGACGTCGTGGTCGTCGAGGACGACGCGGCCATCGTCGAGGCGATCGACGAACGCACCCTGCTCGTTCCGATCACGCACGTTCTCTTCAAGACGGCGGCGATCCAGGATGTCGCCGCGATCGTCCGCCGTGCGCACGAGGTCGGCGCGCACGTCGTGCTCGACGCGTACCAGTCCGCCGGGATCGTCCCACTCGACGTCGCAGAGCTGAACGTCGACTTCGCAGTCGGCGGCAGCGTCAAGTGGCTCTGCGGCGGGCCGGGCAATGGTTGGCTTTACGTCCGGCCCGATCTCCCCGACGTGCTCGAACCGACCTTCGTCGGCTGGCAGGCGCACGCACGTCCCTTCGGCTTCGAGCCGGAGCTCGACTACGCGGACGGCGCAGCGCGCTTCCTCACCGGCACGCCCAATGTCCCGGCGCTCTACGCGGCGACCGCGGGCTACGACCTGATCGAGGAGATCGGCGTCGATCGCATCCGCGCCAACTCGGTCCGCCAGACGCAGCTCCTCATCGACCTGCTCGACGATGCCGGCTTCGAGGTCGGCAGCCCGCGCGACCCGGCTCGCCGCGGCGGCACCGTCACGGTGCGCACACCCGAGTTCGAGGCGGTCCACAAGGAGCTGAGCGAGCGCCGGATCCTCTGCGACTTCCGTCCCGACGCCGGACTGCGGCTCGGCCCGCACTACTACAACACGGACGACGAGCTTCGCGACACCGTCGCCCAGATCGCCGAGATCGTGGAGACCGGCTCTTACGAGCGCCATCTGGGCGCCACGGCCCGTTTCTGAGGCTGGGAACCCCTCATCTGAGGGAGCTTGCTGAAGGGCACGACGGGTACGTTGAGACTGATGAAGATCGCCGTCGTCATCATCGCCGCAGCACTCGCCTTGCTCGCTGCCGCCGGCTCAGCGCGCGCCTCGGAGATCATCGACCGGAACCCGCAGAACGTCAGGCTCGGCGTCAATGCGAGCGGTCAGGCGCTGGTCACCTACAAGGCCGGCGGTCGCGTCATGCACGTCCGCGTCTGGGGCGCGGTCGACGCGCGGCAACCGACGACGGGCCGGCCGCAAGTCCGCTTCCGGAAGGACTACTCGGGTCGGGACTGGACCTCCTTCAGAAACCAGTGCCGCGCGTACGACGGGCCGAAGCTCGCGTTCAAGGTCGCTGCCTGCGCTGCGCCGGACGGTTCGTACTGGTCGCTCCAATCCTGGCGTAGGACGCTTCCGAACTTCGACGGCCCCCGGCCCAGCGGGCTGGGCGCCTGGGAGCTTCACCTCTCCCACTGGTCGGGCGCGGTTGCGACGCTGGAGGCATGGACTGACTGGGTCTACGGCGGCCGCTACCACCACCTCTTCGGGCGACTCACCTACGACGGCCGGCCGGTGTACGGCTTCTCGGCGTCGCGCGTCGGCTCGCCGTTCGACAGTTATGGCCGTAACATCTACGTCGACACGTTCGACTCGCGCTACGGGAAAGGCTGGCGACGGGAGAACGCCTTCCTCGCTCATCGGCCGACCGGAGTCTTCTGTTACGGCTTCTACCGATTCACGCCACGCGGCCCGGGCAACGGCGCGAAGTACCGCCTGACCGCGATCGGCCCCGGCGTCACGCCCGACGTGAGCATCACGATCCCGGGCCTCCACGACTACGACCCGAACAGCTCCGGAGACGTCGCGTACGAGCACCAGCAGAACGCCTTGCAGGACTCCATCGCCGGAGTCGGCAAGAAGTGCCGCGTTCATTGACCGAGCAGTTCGAGCAAGCGCAGGGCGTACGCCGGCGCAGTCGGCGCGTCCTCGTGCCGGAAGTACGCATGGAGCGGCACGTCGACGGAGCGTAGGCGGTCGGCCCATTCACGCAACGCCCCGTCGTCGTACGGCGGGTCGCGAAATCGCACGTAACGGAACGGCGCCTCGTAGTCGAGATCGTTGACGCGCACCGCGCCCGCCGCGGCCAGCCGGGGCTCGATGCCGTCCCAGGACGGGTGCGCCAGATCGAAGGCGATGCCCAACTCCGGATCGAGCGACCCCAGGATCAGCTCGATCATCCCCTCGTCCCGGGCGCTGATCAGCTGGACGCGGATCGGCCCGAGCCGGTCCCCGAGTGCGCGCACGCGCGGTCCGAACTCCGCGAGCAAGCTCGGGCGGTTGCCGGCCAGCTTCGGCGCGAAGGTGAATCCCGCCGGCGTCTGCTCGGCCCAGCGCTCGAACTGATCCTGAGCCGGGAGCCGATAGCCGGTGGTGTTCAGTTCGACGGTGGAGAAGCGCTCCGCGTAGAAGCGGAGGAACTCCTTCGAGTCGGTACCAGCGGGGTAGAACCCCGGCTTCCAGGAGGGATAGGACCAGCCCGAGGTGCCGACATGCACCCCGGCTAGACTCGCCCCCGTGACCGTCATGCCCGAAGTGTTATCGGAGAATACGACCCCCGTCCTCGACCATGGCTTCGTAGCGCTCGACGGGGCGCTTGCCTCCGACCTCGCGGTCGTGAACGGTGCACGCGTCTCGTTCAACCAAGCGTCAGACGAGCTGGGCGAGCGCGACGCCGGCCTCATCGGATTCCTGATGCGTGAGGGGCACGGAAGTCCTTTCGAGCATGGCTACTTCAGATTCATCGTCAAAGCGCCGCTGTTCGTCGTTCGCGAGCACCATCGACACCGGGCGGGCCACTCCTACAACGAATGGAGCGGGCGCTACTCGAAGATGGAGCCCGAGTTCTACGTGCCGGACTACGTCCGCAGTCAAGTCGGGAAGCCGGGCTCTTACTCATTCGAGCCCGTCGACGACGTCACGCGCGAGGCCGCACGTCGCGAGATCGAGGAGAACGCGACGCGCGCTTTCCAGGCGTATGAGCGAATGCTCGAGCAGGGAGTCGCGAAAGAAGTTGCTCGTGCAGTCCTGCCGCTCTCCACGTACACGAAGTACTACTGGAGCTGCAATCCGCGGAGCCTCATGCACTTCTGCTCACTTCGAAACCACGAGGCGGCCCAGTTCGAGATCCAGCAGTACGCGGCCGCCGCCGAGTCGTTCCTCGAACGGCTCATGCCTATAACCCACGCCGCTTTCGTCAAGCGTGGCCGGATCGCGCCCTAGGCAACCGACGGCTTCAGGACGATCTCGGTCGGCTGGTGGTTACTCGGTAGCTGGCGTGTGATCACCCAGCCGTCTCGGTCGAAGTGGCTGAGGTCGTACGCCGCGCTGAAGCGCACGATCGCTTCGCCGCCCCGCACGTTGAAACTGCCGCAGAGCACGACCGGCTTCCCACCCTTCGTCAGGTAGAGGTCGTAGTAGCCGCCTTCGGGCAGCTGTCGCAGGCCGGTCGCATGGAGAAGCATGGGCCAGTTGCCGCCCTGGTCGGCCTGGCCGAGCTCGAGGGTCCCCCGCGCATTGCGATCGAGGTTCGTCCCCGCGAGCTTCACGACTCGCACCGGGTCGATGGAGGTCGAGCTCGAGCTGGGGCCTGAGGACTGGCCGAGCACGAACCCGAGCACCGCCGCCGTCGCGAGCGCGGCGGCGAGCAAGAGCATCCGGTGCTGCATCGGCTTGCGAGGCGGCCGTTGGGATTCATCCGGCCAGGGCACGGCGTCCATCTCGGGGGAGAGCTCAGGCGGGGGCCCGGCCTGGACGAGCAACTCGTGCGTGCGGCGTAGGCGCTGCCGCTCCTCCTCGGGCACGTCCGAACCAACCAGATCGTCGAAGTCCGGCGTTCGGCTCACTGCAACTCCCCTTCGAGCAGATCGGCAAGGTGGCTGAGACCTGCGCGCGTGCGCGTCTTGACCGTACCGAGCGGGATGCCTAGGAAATCGGCGATCTCGCTCTGCGAGAGCTCCCCGTAGTAAGCGAGCTCGATCACGTCGCGCTCGTTGCCGCCAAGTCCTTCGAGGGCGCGGTGCACACGCCACGCCACGTAGGAGGTCTCGGCACGTTCGGCCGGCCCCGGCTCGGTAGAGGCTGTCTCGGGCACCTCGGCGGGTGGCTCACTGCGGTTCCTGCTCCGGTCGACGATCGCATTGCGAGCAACGGTGTAGAGCCAGGGCGCACCCGCGCCACGCTCGGGCCGGTAGGTCTTCGCGGAGCGCCAGATGGCTGCGAATGTCTCCTGCACGGCATCCTCTGCGCGCATCCGGTCACCGAGGCGACGAAGGGCAAGGCCGAAGACCGGCCGCGCGTAGCGCTGATACAGCAGCTCGAAGGCGTCGGCGTCCCGCCGGGCCACGCGGCGGATCAGGTCGCCGTCGGTCAGCCCACGCTCGTGCAACGGGCTCTCGAGGGTCGTTTCCGGGCTGCTGCCACGGGGCATGGCAGCAGGCAAGGCTATGCTCATGCCCATCTTCTCGGGGTCTCTACGGGATTTCACGTCTGCTGGATTGGAGCAGACCGGGGGCTTCCTGCACAACTAAGAGCCATACCGAAAGCTTAAAAACCCCTTACGGGCCCCGTACGTCTGAAGGGAAAGACAGAGCCAAACACCAGGGGGTTCCAGGATGCGCAGGTTCATTCCGATCGCCGTGGCGGGGATTGCACTGGTGCTGGCCGCACCCGCGTCCACGGCGACGACCACGATTCAGATCAAGAGCACGGGATTCGTCCCGGCCACGGTGACGATCAACCAGGATGATTCCGTTACCTGGACGAACGCGGACACGAAGGATCATCAGGTCGTGGCGAACGGAGGCTCGTTCGCCTCGCCGATCCTGGCGAAGGGCAAGAGTTACACGCACGCGTTTCACGGCGGGGGAACGTTTCGCTACCACGACGGCCTCCACCCGGCGTTGAAGGGTACGGTCACCGTTCGGGGAGCGCCGCCGGTGGTGACGCTGGCAACCTCGGCGCCCGTCGTGAAGTTCGGAACGCAGGTGACGCTCACCGGCGTTGTGAACAGCAAGCGGACCGGCGAGACGGTGACGCTGGCCGCGCTGCCCGCCAATCAGACCACGAAGCAGGTCGTTGCGACGCTTCAGACAACAAGTGGGGGTGCGTTCTCGTTCAGCGTCACGCCTCAAGTCAACACGCAGTACCAGGCTCAGTGGAAGGGGGCAGAGAGCTCGGTCATCGTCCAGGTGCAGCCGACGATCAAGTTGCCGTTCGTCTCCCGGTCGGGCTACTTCCACTTCTACGCTACGGCCGGCGAATCGTTCGCAGGACGATTCGTCTACCTGCAGCGGTTCACACTCGCGCGGACCTGGATCAACGTGCGCCGACTTCAGCTCGGCCAGCAGTCGGGCCGGATCATGGGGATGAAGTTCGTCCGCTCGGTGATCCCACGCGGGCGCTGGTCGATCCGGATCTACATGCCGGCGAGCGAGATGCCGAGCGGTTACATCGACTCGTGGAGCGGAACGCAGCCGGTCGTGAAGCGACGCTAGTTGTTCGTGAGAGCGCGGACTACTTGTCCGCGCTCTCCAACCTCTGCTGAACGCTGTCCCAGTTGACGACGTTCCACCAGGCCTCGAGGTACTCGGGCCTGCGGTTCTGGTACTTCAGGTAGTAGGCGTGCTCCCAGACGTCGATGCCGAGGAGCGGGACGTCGGAGTTCGAGATCGGTGAGTCCTGGTTCGCGGTGGAGTAGACCGCGAGACCGGTGCCGTCGTAGACGAGCCAGCTCCAGCCCGAGCCGAATCGCTTCACGCCGGTGTCGTTCAGGAGCTTCTTCAGCTCGTCCAGGCTGTCGAAGGTGTCGTTGATGGCAGCGGCGAGCGAACCGCTCGGCTCGCCGCCGCCGTCCGGGCTCATGATCTCCCAGAAGAGGCTGTGGTTGGCGTGGCCGCCGGCGTTATTGCGGACGGCGGTGCGAATGTCGTCCGGCAGGATCTCCAGGTTGGCGAGCACGTGGTCCACGGGCTGGTTCTCCCACTCGGTGCCGGCCAGTGCCTTGTTGGCGTTGTCCACGTAGGCCTGGTGGTGCTTGTCGTGGTGGAGGCGCATCGTCTGCTCGTCGATATGCGGCTCGAGCGCGGCGTAGTCGTACGGAAGAGGCGGGACCTCATACGGCATTGATAGCTCCCTTCAGTGGCTTCTGGACCGAGGATATGCTCCGCGCGCCGGTCTAGTCGAGGAGAGGGAGAGATGACGTCGCTCGCGTTCAAGTTCGAGGAGATCACCGCCAGGGAGCTGAAGCCCGAGCTCTACGAGCTCGACGGCATCTCGCGTGCCACCATCGAGGCCCACTACAAGCTCTACGAGGGCTACGTGAACAAGCGGAACGAGATCCTCGCGAGGCTCGACGCCGTCGATCCCGCGGATGCGAACCAGGTCTATTCGGATATCCGCGCGCTCAAGGTCGAGTTCAGCTTCGCGATCGGCGGGATCAAGAACCACGAGATCTACTTCGAGCACCTCGGGGGTGGTGGAGGTGACCCCAGCGGGCTGATCGGCGATCTGATCGAGCGTGACTTCGGCTCGGTGCAGAACTGGCGCACCGACCTGAAGGCCACCGGGATGGCCGGCCGCGGCTGGGCCTGGACGGCATACGACTGGGACGAGGGCCGCCTCTTCAACTACGTGGGCGACGCACAGAACACGTACCCGATCTGGAACGCGACGCCGCTGATCGCGCTCGACGTCTACGAGCATGCGTACTTCCTCGACTATCAGACCGATCGCGCTTCGTACATCGACGCGTTCTTCGACAACCTCGACTGGTCGACGGTCAACGACTGGGTGTCGAAGTACCAGATCCAGAAGTAAACGCCAGATGACAACCCTGCTCCTCGTCGCTGCCGGCTACCTGCTCGGCTCGATGCCGTGGGGCTACTGGCTCCCCTGGCTCTTCAAGCACGACGACATCCGGCGCCACGGGAGCGGCAACATCGGCGGCACCAACGTCTGGCGGGTCTTCGGCTGGCGCCTCGGCCTGCCCGTCGTGCTGCTGGACACGTTGAAGGGCTTCGCGCCGGCGCTCGTCGCGACGCTCATGGTGTCGCCTCTCGCCGGAGTGCTCGCGGGCTCGGCAGCAATGCTCGGACACTGGCGCCCTTTGTTCCTGCGCTGGCAGCGCGGCGGGAAGGTGGTGGCGACGGCCGGCGGTGCATTCCTCGGCGTTGCACCGGTCGTCGGTGCCGTGGGCGCGGGTGTCTGGATCGTCGTCTTCCTCGTCTTTCGTTACGCCTCGCTGGCTTCGATCGCCGCGGCGCTCTCAGTGCCTGTCGCGGCCGTCTTACTGGGAGAGCCCTGGCCGGTGATTGCCTTCGCGTCCGGCGCAGCCGCGGCGGTCCTGGTGCTGCACCGCGCCAACATCGCCCGCCTGCGCGCCGGCACCGAGAACCGCTTCAAGTTCCGGCGTCTAGGACGCGAGCCAGTCGCGTAGCTCGGTGTGCCGAGCTGCCGGCTCGCTGTCTCGTAGCTCGCCGCGGAGCTCGCCGACGGTTCCGTAACGCTCTGCCAGGACCTCGTGCGAATGGATCGTCTCGAAGTTGAGCTGGCGCGCGAGCACGAAGTCCTCGTCCTTCAGGTGCGGGTAGCGCTCGAGCGTCGACTGCAGCGAGATCCGGACAGAGTCCTCGACGAATCGCGGCTGGAGGTGTGCATGCTCGACGACGAAGAGCTCATCCGGCCGCTTGAGCAACTCGTAGATCGGGGAGCTCATCGAGCCTTCGACGATGGCGGCGAGCTGCTCCGCGTTCACGGGCAGGTCGCTACCGACGTAAAGCGTGCCGCGGCCACGCTGGTTGTGTGTCGCGATGGGGACGAGCTCCAGGATCCGTGCGACGTCCAACGCCTCGAACCCAGCCTCGAGCAGTCGCTCCGACGCCTTGTCGCGCACGAGCCCCTGCGCGCACGGGCAAGCGTTGATCCCCGTTGCCTCGACTCCGACGATGCGACGCACGCGAGACTCGGTCGCTGCTGCGATCCCGACGAGCGAGATCATCTCCTGCGTCGCGAGCCCGGTCACGGGCGTCCGCCGCTCGAGCGGATACCGGGCTGCGATCCGCACCTCGGCGCGGCCCGCCCTCTGACGGCCGACGATGTGTCGCGCGATGTGCTCGGCCAGCTCCTCGACGAGGAAGGCCTCGCTGATCACGACCTCGTCGATCGCCTCCTCGAAGAGCTCCGGGAAGCGGGACATGTGCACGCCCTTCTGGCTCGGATCGAGATCGACGAAGCAATCGATCTCGGCGGAGATGAGCTTCTCCGCGCCGCCCCAGCTGAGGCGGATCGCCTTCGCGACGCCCTGGACCCCGGCCCTCGACAGGCCGAGCCGCACCTCCGGTGTCGAGGCCTGGAGATCGTCCAGAAGCTCGCGTGACTCCGTCATCTACGACAGGTTAGTGTCAGGCCGCTCAGTGGGGGATTCAGACGCCAACTTCCCGCGGCTCGTCTCACTCGCCGCTCACGACCTGCGGACGCCGCTGGCGACGATTCACGGCTTCGCACAGACGCTCGTGCGCATGGGCGATCTCGGCGAGCCCAAGCAGCGCTACATGGAGATGATCGACAGCGCCGCGCTCCAACTCGCCGAGTTGCTCGACGAGCTCGGTGTCGCTGCGCGGATCGAGGGCGGACGCTACGAACCGGCGCTCCAGCCGGCCGACACGCTCGAGCTTGCGCGCGGTGCGGCCGAGGAGCTCGGGGGGGAACGGGTCGCGGTGTCCGGGCGCGGTGGGGAGGTCCAGGTGGACGTCGAGGCGACGCAGCGGGGAGTCTCGGCACTCGCTCAGGCGGCACTACGCCACGGCGGGCTCGAGCAGATCGAGCTGCGCGTCGACGGCCCGATGCTGGCGATCTCTCCCGTCACCCCCTCCTCCGGGCCCGTCGTGCTAGGGGAGGAGCTGCGAGATCTCGGGGCCGCCGTCGCCGTGATCGTCATCCGAGCACTCGGTGGCTCGGTCGCGGTGAACGACGACACGCTCGCGGTCAAGCTTCCGGAGTGAATCGGGCCGCGCAGGTCAGTCTCCGGCGCTGGCTGCGGCGCCAGCTGCAACAGCCGACGCACGGACGGGAGCACCTCGAGGCAGCGGTGGAGAACAACGATCCTGCCGAGGTGAGGCGTCTGCTTGCCGGTGTGCCCTTCACCGACGCGCAACGACGTCACGTCGAGGGCCTGCTCGACGCCTGGGAGGAGAGCCGCTAATCCTTAGCGCCGTGCTCGAGCAGCAATTGCTCGACGCGTGAGTCGCCGCTCTGCCGGACCGCGTCGATTGCACGGAAGCCGCCGCCCTGAGGAAGGTTCGGATCCGCGCCGTGCTCGAGCGCCAGTTTCACCAGCTCGTAGCGAGTCGCTTCGTCCGTCCCTTGGGCTGCGGCCGCGGCGTGGATCGCCGCCGTCTGCACGTGCTCGTTCGTCGACAGCGCGTTGACATCGGCGCCGCGCTCGAGGAGCAGGCGTGCAGCATCCACGCGGCCGAAGAAGCAGGCCAGGCCAAGTGGATGGAAGCCGTCGTCGCCGAAGGCATTCGCGCGGGCTGGATCCTCGTCGAGCAGCTCGCGCAGGCGGTCGGATTTTCCGAACGCCGCCGCTTCGAAAACGTCGAGCTCACGATCGCCGGCGAGGAGCTTCTCGACCTGTTCGTCGTCCCCTCGGTACAGCGCCTGCAGCAAGTCGGACAACGCCGTCCTCCTCTCGCGAACTGATGAGTTAGCCTAACTCGGTGCACGCTGACGAGGGCTTCGTTCCTTTCCGCGGCTACCGGACGTGGTACCGCGTTGTCGGCGACGATGGGTCAGAGGAGAAGTTCCCCGTCGTCCTGTTGCACGGTGGCCCCGGGGGTACACATGACTATCTCGAGCCTTTGGAGAGACTCGCGGAAGCAGGGGGCCGGCGGGTCGTCTTCTACGACCAGATCGGCTGTGGCAAGTCGGACTTACCTGAAGACGATTCGCTCTGGGTAGTCGAGACGTTCGTCGAAGAGCTCGACGTGATCCGGCGCGAGCTCGGGCTCGACCGGATCCATCTCTTCGGGAATTCCTGGGGCGGCATGCTCGCGATGGAGTACGCGCTGACGCGGCCGCGCGGGCTGGAGAGCCTGATTCTCGCGAGCTCCCCCGCGAGCATTCCGCAATGG